>Ga0179593_1420357_pt1 | contig 14150 bp, 11 predicted proteins | sample CZODoug2_1_08_16_FD_185931 | JGI IMG/M metagenome (GOLD analysis project Ga0179593, IMG submission 185931) | Vadose zone soil fungal communities from Angelo Coast Range Reserve, California, USA - CZODoug2_1_08_16fungal (PacBio error correction) | ecosystem: Environmental > Terrestrial > Soil >...
TATCCTTGGTGAGAAAAGTCCGAGACAACGCCCGAAAAGCGGGTCTTAAACCATTCTCGGTGCAAGGAAATGTCTCGCTCTAAAAGGGATTGGATTGAGGGAAAAGAGAGAGATTGGATAAAAGGGACACTATGCTCCCATGGTATTGACGATGAACTGGAGGAAAGAGGTGGGGATGTCAGGGGGGCACGAGAGGGAAAGTCACCCGCAATGATATTTGGTGGGCCCGTTCACGGGATGGTCAGTGTCGATGGAAAAGGGACGTTGGAACAAAAGGAAATGGGGGGAGTAAGACTACCTCGCGGGGGTGCAGAGATTGTTCGGGGGGTGGTGGGAACTTTGGGGGTGGTAATCTCAGTCTGAAGTCCTCAGGTAAAGTGAACCTTAACAACGAAGGTGGGGAGTCTGCTTCCCATAAATGAAAATGGGGAAGGGCGAGGAGGCATTACGTCGCCCACAGAGTAATGGGGGGGGGCAAGAAAAAATAGTGGAGGAAGCGCAGTTGTCGTGAGTTCCTTCGCGTCCGTTGGAGGCTGTGGCGCGCGGGAGGTCACAGGTGTCAAAGGACAACTTTGCGGATCCATTTGCGGCATTAGCGGTTGATTCCGGTTAGTCCAGTAACAGGGGGTACTGGTGAAGAGTACAAAGGGCGAATTTGTCGTATAGGTATAGGAGGCCTGCGATTACTTGGGTGTGAGGGGGTTGCGATAACGTGTAGATGATAAGGAAGTAATCCTCGAGGGTGTGCGCAACGGTATCCCCTCCACAGGAAGGATGAGGGCGGCAAGACAGACCGGGGGGCAGGTTCTTGGGAAAAGGTCGAAGGGAGGGACGTTAATTCATGGCAACACGGGATGGGAAGGGGACGGGTTGTATAAAGGACAGGATCATGGTCTTAAGCACGGTGCGCGGGAGCTTGGTAATACATGGCCTGGTAGTTAATTAGGACAGAACAGTTTTTTTAGACGTAACAGGTCGGTTGGGGGGCAGGGGTGGGGGGGCCAAGAAGTTTACAACCCAGTGGGGAATGGTCCAAGCAAGGGTGCTGAAAGGGGGGGCTCAAATGGGTGTGCCCAATTAAGGGGAAGGCACTGCACAAGTCCCACCGACTTGTGCGTGGAAATGTTGCTCTTAAATGGGCTCCAGAAAAAACGTTTGAGGGAGAGAATGGGGTTATAAAGACGAAAAAAACAGAATTGAAAAAAGGAGCAGTCTGGGGCCATAACTCATAATTTGGGTCGGTAACAGGACGGTAGGAAAAGCAGGGAAGAGGCAGCGTAGGGGAAAAGATGAGGTTCAACGAGGAGTAAAAGACAAAGCCTATCGCTCTAAAACGACCCGCCCTTTGTGTACAATACGTGCCTTGGAAGCTAACAAGGACGGAAGTGATTCTTCTTGAACTGCTAAACTGAACCAGAAGGGGCGTCAGGAAAAGGGCGGAAAAAAAAGGCAGGAGGGCTGAGGGAAAAAAAGCAGCGATGGTGGGTTCGGAGTATATCATGGGGTAAAAGTGTGCCTATTCAAAGTAGCCGGGAGGAAAATAGGATCAGAACGAAGTATTGACGCCTGCAAGAAAAGAGGGGGGACAATCTCGTGAGAGGTGGTTTGGTGCAAAACCTAACGGGGGTTACAAGTCATACTGTCCTAGTTTGAGGGTCGGGAAGAGGAAGGGAGTGTGGTTGGGTACGTGGAATAACCGCGGGAAAGTTGGGGGAAGGACGTAGTATTGGAGAGGGTGGTACCTGGTGTGAATTGGACCCGTTATAATTGGTTCTGTTCAGCTGTGCAAGGTTATAAAAGGGAGTGCTTAACCGCCAACTACAGGGAAAAGGGTCAAGAAAGGTGGGGAAAGTCCTTGTAACTTGGGACCAGGGTCGTCAAGGGGGGAAAGAACTTTGGAAGAATCCCTGGGACAAGATACGGTATGGTGGTAAACCAGCGGAGGGGGGGGGTCCGAGGAAGGGGAAGGGGGAACTTCTGGGAGACAGGTTGAGAGGTTACGTTTGGGGCACAATCATCAACCCTTAGCAACGCGGAACCTAAGGTGACGAGTCGTAGTTACCTAACCATGATGGAAGACAGTTGGAACCCTTTGGCGAAAAAAAAAGGGGCGCGTGCCAGGGAATTGTAACGTCGCTCCAGAGAAACGCCCTCTGGTACCCCATGGGGGGAGAAAGTGGGGGGGGGGGGGGGGGGGGGGGGGGGGGGGGGGGGGGGTGAGGATGTCTATTGGGGTGGGGGCGGAGAGAGGCACACTGGCACATGAGAAATAAGCCCAATGTGAGCAAACTCGACAGTGTAAACAGTAGGGGTTGGGGAGAGATCTCGCGGGGGAGGGCAAAGTGCACAGGAAATAGTCGTAGCATTTAGGGGAATGTATCAAAAAAGGTCAGTTGGGCATGGGAACAACAGGCAGCGTAAGAGAAACGTCTCACCTTGCGTTTACACGGGGGGTTATAAGCGAAGTGACTGACACAAGTAAACATGAGGAGGTTTTAGCCGGGTTTAACGAAATCAGTGAGGGGTAGGGGGAAGTAGTCAAAAGTTCTTATACAAAGTACAGGAAAAAGGAGGAGACTTTATATATCCGGGCGGGGCCGCAGTGAAGGACAAAATGCTTGATACCGATAGAGGATATACAAAGGGAAGGGAACTTGGGATCCAGCATAGACAGGGGAGATCCCAACAAAACCAGTTTTATGCGACTGAACTGAGTTTGGAGGGGGGGAAGTATTGGAAATTGAAAAAGAGAAGAAAGCAAACAAAAATGGGAAAGACAGGGGTATACCAATTTGGAAATATGTTCGGTTATAGCTCGCGAATTCATCGACTTCGGAAAAAATCGTAAATGAGCATAGGGGAAACGCAGAAAAGGGGGGGAAGTTGAAATAGAGCCTCTAAAGGCAAGGGAAAGGGAACACCCCGATTAATAATTCTTTTGGACGGATGGTGAAAAGACAGTATCAACCTTTATCAAAGAACGAGGAAGGGATTGGAAAAAACAAGCCTCAAACTCTGGGTTTACACACCAATACAAGTGCTAATTTCGACGTCCCGTTGACAAATGGGTGGCCCAGGGCCAGTTTAAGTCACAGAAAACAGGAGGAAAGGGAATGACGTTACGTGCTGGAGAAAAAGGGTAAACACTAACTAGGAGAAGAGGGTCTATGAAAGAACAACTTACACAGAACAGCACAATGACGAAAGAAAGTACAATTCACAGAGTAAAGGCAAGAAAAAAAAAAGGCAAGCCAAGAATAACGCCCACAAACGGATGATGACGTCAAAAGGGATGACGGTATCGGTTTTAAAATACCTTATATGGACGGATGTAATCTTCAAAGTAATAGTATGATAGGGAAGCCAGGGCCACGAACTGGGAAGAAGAGAAACAAAGAGAGGAAAATTACTGAGCGCAGGTCACAAATTCGGCGGTGGTGGGCCAAGTTTCACAGTCCAGGTCATGCAGTAAACCTTTTCAAACAAATCCAATCAACTCAGAAGGGGGTGCTCGCCAAGGAAAGAGGGAGAAAAAGGGAGTGTCTAGAGCTTCTTTCCATTGCAGGTTGCGCCAGAAATCAATCACACATCCTTTCATTACTCTCCGAGTAAAATTGCGTGACAGAAGTCAAAGCACATGCGACCGAAAAGATAACTCGAGAAAAAATGGTGGGAGAGTCTGCCAAGTTCTTGGGGGAGCTCGACACCAGGAGGAGGGGTCACAATCCTCTCGGTACACAATTTGCTTACGAGAAATTCTCTAAGCAGTCAGGGGAAAAGAAGGGGTGCCGTAGCCTGAAGTGTCAGTAAAAGGGGAGTGTCGGCGAAACGAAGGGCAAGAGGAAATTATAAGATACAGGGGCATTACACTTACTAATGGGAGGCACCCTCACGCCGGAAAAGGGGTAAAACACGATATGGCGCTGCAAAATACAAGGGGAAGATTAAGATCACGCGCACCCTGGAAGAACGGAGGAACTGTTAGCCACAACCACAGTGCGACGATTCCGTAGGTAATACAAAGGTTAGAGTTGTGCAGAAAGGAGGCCTAGCGGGAGGGGAGAATAAAACGGTGTTATTTCTAACTACCCAGATGACTACGCACAGGTCGCACACTGGCAAACCTTGTCGACAAATTCGGGGTGTAGCGATATACACTGGGTAAGGACTCTTCTACTGATGGAGAAAAAATAACACTATTAACTATAAACGGCGGGGGAGGAAAAGGACAAGTTTATAACGCTCGGACAAAAGACACTGGGAAAATCAAGTATCATAAATCCCGGAAGAGAGACACATGGGTTGGTAGGCAATACGCTGGGGACCGGGAGTGAAAAGGAAAAAGAGGAAGTAGGGAAAGGAACCAGTTGTTTCGGTGGCGAACAGAGGGTCATGGTGTTCCTATGCGGAGCAATTGAAAAGCAAACAAAGACGAAAAAAGACGGAACAGGAAGGTGAGATATAAGCAACTCTGAGGGAAGGAGAAATAACACTGTAACCTGGTAACGTCGTCGGGAACTACCAAATATATTTACAAAAAAGTATAGCCCTCCATTCTCATCGAAGAAACGGGCACTGATCTCAATCGTTGGTCACCGTTAAAGAAAGGTATAAAACCAACAGAGGGAGGAAAAAGGGGGGGGGGGAAAGGAAAAACTTGATGATATCGGCCCGGGGATTAAATAGGTGAGCGATCGCATTTCTCTAAGGAACCCACTGATTGTGTGTAAAAGTCCAAGGGAGTACATTGGGTCGATGGACTGCTTGCACGTTGCCAGAGGGGCGGGGAGAACGGGGGCATAGTTCAGCGGTTGTCACAGCGGGTTGAAGGGGGGGTTAATTCGAAACCTCAAGTAGGACACCATTTTGCGCTCTCCAAGAAAACAATGGAATGTACGCCTACGAAATCATGTAGACGGGACCACGCGTATTGCCGAAAAAAGAGGGGCGGACTCGGTAATTTCGTCCCATGGGAATTTCCCAAATTCCCGGGTCACTTGATGGGGGGAAGAAAAGAAGGGAGCGGATAGGTGTGTATTGGGGGTTGCTGACAAATGAGAGAGCGGGCAGCGTACCACTCTGATCTCGAACGGGCAAAGTACGCAGGTGGAAGAGAACGCTTGAGTAGAGCCCGAGTAGAATTGGGGGAGAGAAAGAAAAGGGGTATTCCCTCAGCGGAATGCCGCAGTCTGACCACCACCGTTCCCAATGTACATGAAACCCGGCGGGATCAGAGGATTCAAACTGGGCTTTATGCAGTTTTATAAGGATCAGGATCATCGTCTTACTCATGGTGCCGGATCTGGAAATAAAGGCCAGGAAGTAAAGGAACAATCAAGAGGGGGCGCGTACCAAAATTGGGGCGGTTGGAACTTGGAACAAATTCCGGGAATTCATCCAGGGTACGGGACACCACGTCGCTATCGGTGAAAGTTGAAAGCAGAAATCACGGGATAGAACGGCGGTTGAACGGCAAAAAAGTCTCCTCACCGGGAATTGCGGCGAGAATGGGGGATCAATCAAGATACTTCGTTCAGAATGACCGGGGGAACAAGCGAAGGTGTCGATCTGACATCAAACTTGGCCAGAGGCAACATCTAAAAAAGGGAACTTCTGGTGCGGGTCGCAGAAGGGGTGAAGGAGGGGGCAAATCTACAGTCACACTGGAACTTCTTGGAACAGTGCTGAGAGAAACAAGCTCGTAGTGCGCCAAATGACGCAACTGCAAGAAGCTCTGAGGGACAGACTCGGGGCTAACCTCGTGAATTGGGGGGGGGGGGATAACACCAAAATGGCGGTTATAAGGGGTTCTTAAAAAGTGTTTGAACTGGCGGTCACTGCAAGATGGTCAACTCAGGAGGAAAAAGGATGCCCCACCGCCTACTAAGAAAAATCTGGGTCTACGGAATTATTGGGAAAAAAAAAACCCACAGAAAGAAAAAAAAGAGAGAGAAAACCCAACCCAAAAACAAAAAAAAAAAAAAAAAAAAACCAAAACAAACACCCAACCCCCGCCCACACCAAAACCCCAAAAAACACCAACGCGCCCCCAAACAAACACAAAAAAAAAACCCCAAACAACCAACCAACCACCCCCCAAAAAAAAAAACACAAAAAAAAAACCCCATAAAAAAAAACACACTCATTAACCCCAGTCGCGTATCTGGGCGGCAAAAAGATCGCTCCGAGTACTTGCCATTGCAGAAGCACAGCGTGCCATCGGCCTGGTCGGATTGGGGGCAAACGAGGAGAAAAAGACATTTAAAACCGGCATTTGGTCCGTTATGATCGGGAAAAAAGGTGGTTGTGGGGGTCAGTGCAGTAACGTGTGGATTGGGGGGGGGGGGGGGTAAGGCCGTCGTATGTCTCTGTTGGTACCTGTTTGAATTGTGGGAAGCAAAAATCGTCAAATTAAAAAGGGAGTTGAAAATTTAAAATCGGAGGCCGATTGGAAAGCACGTAAGGGAACAGCGAAACTAAAGAAGTCGGTCAGAATGTGCAAGGTAAGTGACCTGTGTACCCGGATTCACAGGGAACGACTCAATTGGATGCGGAAGGGGCAAGAATCCCCAATCTTGGCTTGGGGTGGGTCAAAAAGCGTGGAGGCTTGTGTTACATCAGGGAATGATCCGTGCTCTAAGGTGTAATCACGGGGGAAGTGGGTTTGGAAAAACGGATAAAAAAGCGGTAAGGGAATCAGAAGACAAAAGGGTCATGAACGTCCGTAAATTACCGGGAAAAAGGTCCAAAGGGCCGGTTGCAGCCATAACCACGTTCGGCGCGGAAAAATTCGGTTAACGGAGGCTGAGCCCTAGAAAGCAGCAAAACAGAGGGAAACTTAACGACCAAATCCGTTCCTGGGTGCAGGCGGAGAATGCGCGGCCATTAAACAAAGATCGAAAGCCGTTGCGCCGCAGGGGGGGAACCCAATCACTGCGCCGGAAAGATACCCGAGTTTGGTGGGGTTGTCTAGGTCTCGCGTTTGGCAAAAAAGTTTTAAAAAGGAGCTTCGGAGGGAATTGAGGAGCGGTAGACAGCAGCGGGGGGAAAGTCCCAGAACCGCCGGCGTCATTACCACGGTTTGATAGGGAGAAAACGTCTGCTGTGTACCGTTTGTCTAACAGATTCGATTACGTACCAGCTATCCAAGTTCACAACACCGTCTAAGGGTTCACAGCCCGGGTTGGAACGAAATCTTCAAAATTGTTTAGGACTTGGGTAACGGGGGTCGGGGATATAAAAAGTTAAAAAAGAATGCGCGCAACAGGTCTGGGGGGAAGGCGGGACCGTGTGCTGCACAACGCCTGCTGGGCTACGGGAAAGAAATGATAGCTACGAGGGCAGGTAACTTTTGTCAACAAGCAAAAGTCAAAAATAAAAACACAAACCCTCGGGGGACCCGACGTGTATGGCGGCAATGCGAAATGCAGAGGATTGTGATGGATTTCAACAGCAGCAGCGGCCGAAAAACACAGACTGAACAGGCCGAATTGATCCCCCCTGGGTTAAGAAAAGGGCTGTTGGGGAAGGGCTTTATGGGGGGCTTCTGAGCAGAGTTCATCAAATAAAGGTAAGGGGGGCTTCCGCGCACTTGAAAAAGCGGCATCCAGGATTTAATCATAAGCCGCGACCCAAACTTTTCGATGACCCCGCTTTGCTGAAACATACGAGGGGGGACTCCGGGATGTGTGCCAACGGGCGAGCCCCATTTCTAAGGAAAATAAGGAACACCAAAAGCCTCACGCTGGTTGAAAACCAATCAAGCAGCGATGATTTTGGGCCAAGGGACCTCTCAAGGAGTGGACCCAAAACATGAATTGAAAAAAGGCCATTTACCAGGGACGGGACACCTTCTACCTTTACTTCTGGTACGGGAGGGCCGCATTCATCCTTGCCCTAAGCTGCCCAGCATATCCCAGTGTTAGTGCTATGACGGTGTTGGGAAAACCAATTCAACCAGGAAACGCAGCGCCAATACGCCAGGCATGCAAGGGCCAAAGCAGTACTGAAGACCACCTCCTAGAAATAACGACCACAAAAAACAAGTATGACGGGTAATACTGCTCGGTCTAAAGGGGGGCAAAAAAAATCAAAAACGGAGGGGGCAATGATTCTGCCGCCGGGCAAAGACGGGAAAAGGGGGGATGAGTTCAAAAAAACGAACTTGAGGAGAGGACAAAACATCCATCGGCGACCAATGGAAAAGCCGGTCTGCAGCGGTCACAAGCACTTCGTCGTTTGGGGCAGCATGGGTCAGCCTGAAGGCCAGGCTGCAGTGTGAACATACCAGTGGGAACCCCCAATTTCCTGGGGGGGTAAATAAATTCACGAAGGGGGTAGACACAGGGGCGAAACGCTTCATTCGTGCTGTCGGGGAAAACGTCCAATAGGGCCCGGTACTCAGACCCTTTTTCGCCTTAAGCTGCCGAAAAGGTTCCCTAATTGGCCCACAGAACCGATGCGACAAAAGCAAAGAGACCCTCGAAAAGAGGAAGAGGAGGAAAGTTACGGTGTTTCAGAGGACCAAAACGGGAGGGCTGCCCATCCCTGCATTCTGGAGACATGGTTTCTAGTGAAAGGGGAGGGGAAAAAGAAAGCCGGGAATGCTTTGAGAAGTTTGCCGTGTCAAACCTGCCCGGGGGAAAAAGCAAGGAGTAGGCGGGGGGGAAAGAATTCTGCGCACCTATAGTCGACCAGGGGGCCATTGACAGTTATTACAAAACGTCTTTGGGTAACAAGACCAATCCGACGGGGAGGAACCACGATGAGGGTTTACCTCATGAACGACCCGGGGAAAATTCAAAAAATAAGACGCACCCTGGGGGCGAACGATGTCGAGACGGGGAACCCCGCCGGACACCATAGGTAACGAATGCGTAAGAAGGAACCCAGGAGGGAAAATCAAGTGGGGCCGACTGAAGTCAATGGACTGGATGATATAACCCTTTTGATTGGACCTACCAAGACTGACTAAAAAGTCTCCCTGGGGCCACGACTAAACAGATGGAAAACGTGTCTAGCGATATCAGCCGCTGGGTAAGCGGCCCGTCTTAGGGGATGGCAAACCAATACCTATTACGAGCACGACGGGGGGGGAAACAAAGACAGTAAAATACCCGGCCTACGCACGGTCCAACTACCACTTCGAAGGAATCAGAAAAGAATTCCTCGCGCGCCCGGGGTTCGCGACGCGGGGGACAAAGGGGGAATCAGTGATGAGAGGGCGTCAATGGGAAAAATTGTTGCTTAAAAAAAAAAAAAAGCTGCCAAGTCGTGGTCAGGGGGAAACTATCTGACGGCGGCGACAGTCAGAGGAAAAAAGACAGCAAAAAACGGCGACACCGCCTGCCAGAGGTCGAGCGTCATCACTAGGGGGAACGTCCCTACGCCAGACTTGTAACGTAAGCAATCGGAAAACCTTCCAACATATATCATTGGGGAGAATTACGAGGGAAAGCCAGAGAGCGGCGAGAATGCAAAAAAAACCGGGCGATCTCATCATCGTGGGTCCGGTTGAACTACAATCTCTCTAAAACAACACAACGTGGATGGGGATTGGGGGGTCTGCAGACCCCACCCGGAGCCCCGGTGTCTTAAGACTCGATCTGGAGGGCAGGGGCTCACGAAGATCCCCAAGGCGTGTGGGTGGGGGTTGCCGTCCTATCAGACGGTTACATGATGACTTCGTCCAGTTAGTTTCACTAGCAGCACGCATCCGGGAAGGGGGGGGGTGGTCAGAACTGGTTTTTGATGGATGTTGCAGCTCGACGCGCAAGTCACAGATTAGGCAACTGAATCACATTTTTGCAGGGGACGCTCCCAGACAACTGGGCGAATATCACTGAAGAACCGGTCAAACCGTATTGCAAACACCATAGTGGAAAAAAAAAAAAAACGCGCGAGGAATTTGACTGTTGAATGGAGGCGTGTTCGCCCTGGGGAGGAGTATCTGTCTACATTTCTTAAACGCCGTGATAAATCTGGGGAGGGGTTGGGGAGAGCAACATCAAGGGGGTTAAGGAAGGGAGGTACAAGGCAACTGTATCGCAGGAAAACAGAAAAACCCTGGGTCTTCTGGGCCTCCGGAGAAAAAAGTATGCATCGGGGGAATGCTCAATCCCCGGGGGGGGAGCCCTACGCGAAGGCCCGCAGGAGAACCAAAAAAGAGTGTCAGGGAGGGGTGAGGCCACGCAAAAGGAAGTGATTGCCAGAGCCTGTTGGGATTAGATGAGAGGAGGAAAGAATTTGCAGAGGGAAAAGGAATCGGCCCCGGGGGTCGCCTATATTCAGTAAAATAATCGTTGGGAGGAACCGTACGCCACAGTTCGGATTGGATTTGGACTTCCAAGTCGTAAATTACATCAAGGGGTACTGGAACCATTGCAAGAGGGGGTCTCGAATCGGGACCGCGGAAGGGGGACAGAAGGTTTGTGCACGGCAAACAATCTCACCGAATTAGGAAAAGAATGGAGTCACATCGGAACAGGAGACCAAAAATGAAAACCCTGGGGGACTCAGTTGGAAAGAAACGGGCACCAAGTTTGGCAAGAACATCGAAAAGATCCTGAAGGAGGTCGCCAAGGTGACGGATCCCCAGCGAAAGGTGACAAGTCGTCAGGTAATGGACCAGGCTGATGGTCGGTCACTGCAAGGGAGGAGTACGACAAAGGGGTGCAATCAAAAACCTTGAAAAGTTGACTACTCTTGCCTTGAGCGCTACCCAAATTCTCGGTGGATTGCTGGGTTGGCGGGTTGAACTGGCGGGGATGTCATCCTGGTCCGCGGAGGAAAATTATGGACCCAAACGAAGATTTAACTTCCTTCGCGATGTAATTGTCACTATGAAGGAAGGTGAGGGGTGAAAGTTCTTCACTCAGTGGAGTATCCTGGGGAAGTGCATCTCGGACGAGGAAGGCCGGCAGCAATGCAAGCGTGAAATCTTACGGTCGTATTGTTGTTCAACCGAGAACCGTAGCAGAAAAACAAAGCATATGCATGTGGTGTTATGGGAAAAAACTGCTGCAATGGTTGGGTCCGTGGCAGTAAAGAGGGGGAATTGGGAAAAGGCCCGTCGTATGGCGAATGGTTTAACCTGTTGAAGGGTTTGTTAAAAGAGAGCGACTGGTGGTAACTGTAGTATGCAAATTGAGAAAAGCGTGCTTCAGACCCACGAAAGAAGTACATTCAGAAGTGTCAGGGAAAAACCGGGGTAACTGGCCCGGCATGATGTGGGGGAACGCACGTGTTATAAACCAGGGGAACCCAGCTTGGTACTGGTGGTGTCAACAAAAAGTAACAGGCGATTGGTTCCAGCGGAAAAGAAGAATTCTATAAGGGGGAAAAAGGAAGTGGGGGGGCCACCTCCTTATTAACCAACGCTTAGGGATCATCAACCGGGGATCGAATTCCGGATGCGTGATTAACCCACCCTTGGGGGGGAACGCCGTGGGTCACCCGTTGCGAAGGGGCGCTTTGAAGGATTCGAGGGAAATCGCCTCGAAGCCTTGGGAAAATGCAGCATAGTCAGGGACCCAGGGGTGCAATTCGGAAAGTTTGAGGGTGTTGTCGGGCAGAGCTGCTCGGCAAATTAAGTCAGAAAAGGACTCAAAGGCCGTTGCAGTCACGCATTGGAGCAAGACCGCCTCAACCTTGTTTGGGGGGGAGAGGAATGTCGGGGACGTGGTTCGCCAGTTCCCTGCCGAACAGTCAAAAAAAAGTAGACGGTGAACAATCATTTGGCCCACGAAAAGCCGGGTCGTGAATAGACAACGTGTTACCCGTCTGATGTACCTTGGGGTATCCGCATTCGATACGTACCAGAAGTCCAATGGAAAAGTCGACGGTTAGAGGGGGGTTTTCTCAAAACCGGTTAACAGAATCTGACAGGGTGGTTCGCGGGACGGAAAAGGAAAAAAGGGCAAAACGTACCCGCAGACGGCGGACACAAAGTGTTCTAGGGACAAAGCGTGCTAAAACTGGAAAGAAACAGTGCTCCGCCATGCTCGACTTGCAGGGAAACGGTTGCGAAACGCATAGTCCCGGGTCCTCTCCCAAAACTGGTTCCCCAACTGAGCTTTTAGCAATGCTGACTGGAGGCTTTTCCGGTTGACTGGCAAGAGAGCAGCGCCGCAAAACACATAAGGGCGAGGGAAAGCCCCCCGTTAACGACCGGGGATGGACAGGGCTGGTAGGCTCGAGAGGTATTTCAGCGGGAAGGAAAAACACAGCTCGCAACGTGAAAAGGGACGGGGGGAAAGAATAAGAGGGGTGGGTCATCTACGCCTCACCACGGCCGTGCGAGGACAAACGTTGCTGATCCATACGAGTTGGACTCCCTTATGGGCCATTAACGAGAAAAAAAAGGCCGAATGGCACGTAAATGAACAAGCCTCACTATTGGGGTGACACCACAATGACAAAGAGCTGGGCTGATTGGGGCCCCAGGCTTCCGCTCAACGGATTCTCAACATGAATTGGGAACCCGGCCAGTGGACAGGCAAAATTACCTTCTGACAGTTAATCTTCCTTGGGTCTGTAAGCACTCTTTCGGAAAGAAAACCTAAAGGGGCCCCGCACTCCCATTTTAAGAATGCAACGGGTTTCACAAACTTCACCAGGGTAAACCATCGCCATACGACGGCATGTCAAATTCAAACCAGAGGACTGACACGGCACCAAACAAAAACCGCAAAAAATCATAAAAACCGGCAAGTATGACAGGGGGGAAGCTGCTCGGCTACGGGGGGCAAACCAAATCCGACTCGAGGGCACACTGATGCTGCCGCGGAAAAGGAAGGAAAGGGAAGGCGTGGGTCCGACAGGCTACGACTTGTGAAGGGGAGATGACATAATCAAAATCAATCGACGCCAATTAATACCTGAAAACAATTCGTCGTGGCAGCTGGGGTCATCATGGAAAAGGAATGAAAAGGAAGGTAACATCAGTTCAACGAGGTAAACCCCTGAATCCAACGCCAGAAAATTTGGGGATACGCCAAGGATCGAAAGGGACACAGGGAGTGTCGAGAGCGGACGGCCTTGAGTTCTGAAAAAAAAAAGGGAAAGATCGCCCTCGCTGTTCTTACTCTTGCGAGGGAAAATTCGAATGGGGGAAAAAACCCCCCGAAAAGGCGACCGCAAGAAGTGAAAAAGCGTAGACTCAATGTCTCGCAAAAATTGGGGGTTCCAAGACCCGTCGCTGGGGCCCACTAAAAAGGTTACAGTAAAAAGGACGACCGGGACGGCCGATTCGATCCATTCGCCGAAACGGAGGTGAGAAGTTGGCCGTTCACAAAAAAAAGCCAAACGTAAAAATAAATTCTACGAATTGGGAGCAAAAGGATCGACAAGTTTGGCCATAAAAAAAACGGATTGAATTACGCGACTTGGGGGAGTGACAAAAACCGAAAGTAAGCGCCCACGAGACTGGTTACAAAAGAAGAACCGGGGTCATTTAAATCGGCAAACCTGGTAAAAAGATGATCGAACCCTTGATACAGCCCGGAATACACAGTTCGACGAGATTCCGAGCTGCCGTGACAAACCACATTTAAAGGCACTTTTGGCGACTGGGGGCGTCCCTGGAGCGTAGTCGGGAACCGGTGGATTGGCGCCTACCCAGAAGGATATACGGCTATAGAAGCGTTAGTCGCCACGACGCTAAAAAATTATTGTTGAAGGGTTCGGAGCTGAGGGAAAAAAGGACCTGTGGTACGGCCTCTGGATGGAAGAAACAATCACACTATGGGACGAGGAGAAGGCGTTGGAACGACCAGCAAGTGCCACCGTCTAAAAAACCATCCCCCGAGCAAATTCATTTCCTAGAGCGCAAGTTGGGGGCCGACGCAGGGGGGGCCAGATCGTGATGATCGGAGGCGTAATGCCAACTTTGGAAGAGCGACGCAAATCGGGTCCATGGGTGCAGAATATGGAAGGGAAAAGGAGAGCATGCCAAAGCAAAACCCCGCAACCGCTGCAAAGGAAAGGGGAACTCGTCCGAACTCTGGCAACGGCAAGCGTCCGAACTGTGACCTTCAAGGAAAAAGCAAACCTCCACTAGGTAAAATAGTGGGGAGAATTCCAGAGCACGCACACATACTATCAGGGCAAAACCCCGGGATCTCATCTCGTGTGTCACGGTGAAATAAAAG
>Ga0179593_1488203_pt1 | contig 14150 bp, 16 predicted proteins | sample CZODoug2_1_08_16_FD_185931 | JGI IMG/M metagenome (GOLD analysis project Ga0179593, IMG submission 185931) | Vadose zone soil fungal communities from Angelo Coast Range Reserve, California, USA - CZODoug2_1_08_16fungal (PacBio error correction) | ecosystem: Environmental > Terrestrial > Soil >...
TTCAGTTAATTGACAGGTCGAACCTGACGCCAAAAAAACCGTTTGAAAGGAAACATGCTCCGAAGAGGAAAAAAAAATGTTGTCAAATAACGTATACCGTTTTGTCTGATCCGTCATTCCTGAGACGCCTTTTCAGATCAGAAAGAGGGAAATTGGTCCAGGGTATCATAAAAAAAAAAGAGGGGGGTAAAGGGGGAAGCATTTATTGTGAAAAAATAAATCCGACGGGGGGGGAAAACCAGAAAGACTGAGGGTAGTGGGAATCAACCAAGTGGAAAAGGGAGGGGGTCTTGGAGAGAATAAACAAAAAAAGTCGTCCATTGTAAAAAAAACGCGTTAACCTATGGGCAAAAGGGGAGAAAAATGGGGGTTGTGAAGAAGGGACTCAGAATTTCCATCCAGATTAAAAGTGGGGGGGGCCCACCGCAAAAGGCGATTGAAAAAGTTCAAAGGCAAGAAGGAAAACGAATTATTTTAGTCATTTGACTCGGGAGACCTGGGAACGACAGGTGGGGGGGACCAGGTTGGGCCAAGTGTTGGTCGGGGGTAGCAGCACAGAATCTTTCGCCGAATGGTTTGACGCATCGAAACGGAAGAGGGGACCAGAGATCATGGACTGTAGAAAGAAATTTATTGGCCCAGAGAATTGGGGTAGGAAAAAAAGGGTGTGGGAGGACCACCACTGGCATCGATCAAAATCAACCAAAAAACGGAGGGGTACTTAATTGGTTGGGAAAAAATAGGGGAGAAAAAGAGGACATTGGGGGGCTAACAACTCGTCGGCCTCACGCATCTGCATTGACAGTCAAAGAGGAAGCACAGAGAGAGAGGCCCCGGATAGAAAAACTAACTTGTCAGGTCTTCGCTCTACTCTTTGGGGTAACATCGCGGGGGGGCCCAGAAAGATTATGACACTTATCAAACTTACAATTCTGCCAATGGAAACTGAAAATAAAGGAGAGGGGGGACGCAGAAAAAAAGTGAAGAAAAACTGGGTAATATTCTGTTGCCAAACGTCATACAATCAGCCTACTCTTCAGGGGGGGGAAGAGGAGGGGCATTTGGCTGAAGAAGAAGGACTGGAGACAATTCATTAAGATCAAAGGGGGCAGGGTCTCTTCACGGGGGAAGGGTGAAAAGGAAGTGAAAAGGTTCGTCCCCTGTCGGATAACAAACATCCCTGCTCGTTCTTCAAAGAGAAAGCTGGGGAGGGGGCTGGGGGTAACAGGTACCAGTGAAATTCAAAAGCACCAAACTCAGCATTCAAGACCCCCGCCGTTTTTTTGAAAGGGGATAAAAGAAGGTCGTGGAAAAGAAGAGAAGAACGGCAGGGGTAATCTAACCGATTTCGCCACCGGGCCGTGAGAAGGTGGGAAAGGGGGGGCCTCGAAGGACTCTTTAAACGGGGCGGGGAAGGGGTCTGAAGAAAGGTAGGAGACCTGGGAAAAAAAAAATTCCTGAAGAAATTCCAAAAACCGTAATTCAAAGAATATGGCATGAGGGAGGGGACTGGGAGGAAACGAGGGTAAAACTGGTAATTCGTTGCAGAACAAAAGACGTTGTTCAGCTAGAAATCAAACGGATCCTAGGGGAAAAAATAAAAGATGCGGCAGTGAAAAAAAATGGATGGGAGGACTTAAAAAGGGGAACCCAGGGAAAAAAAATTAATTTGGTCAAGGTTGCAGATAGGAGAAACGTTTTTCGTTTTAACCTAATCTTTGGACCCGGATCAAAGAAGTGAGGTTGCCCGGGCGACGTTGTGGCATCACTTAAGGTCTGGTAAAGACTCAACAATTTCCATGAAGGGGGGGGGTGCCCACAAGAGGCAGTCAGGGCTGGCATCGGAACGCTCAGAGTCCGCAGTGGGGGGAATTCTTCAGTGTTGCGCAAAAGCTTTGGTTGAGTAATCAGTACAGGTAAGAAGGGGGACAAGAATGAGCCTTGGGGACGGTCATGAATTAAAGGTAAGAAACGAACAGGGGGGGGAATTGCCCACAAAATCTACAATCGACTCCAAATGGTGAGGGGAATAGCAAAAACGGGAAAGAGCACGGTTAGCCACAAGACTGGAAAAAAAAATCGAAGTTGGGCCTGAGGTGTCTGTTGTTCAGTTCCCAAAAAACATTGGTAAAGGGAAGGAAAAAAGGGGGGGGCGGTGAGGGGGTAGAACAGTTTTTTTGTATGGGGAAAAAAATACAGGGGAAACAATAGGAGACAAAAAAAAACGCAAGCGCTTCCAAAAAAAACCCCCTTGGGGGGTAAATTGAACTTAAGAGCATCCACAAAAAAAAACAAGGTACAACGGGGGAACCAGTGGGAGGACTTTCAGCAGGACGCAAGGGGGGGAAGTTACTGAGTTGCCTGCAGTGGGAAATGTTTGTGGTGTGGGTAATGGCCATGTCCCTATGTTAGGGTTTATGATGGAGGAAACAAGGACAAGCTTGGGTCCAACGTAGACACAAAATACCGCCCGCACAAGGGTGTCACCAAAACCACTCTCAAAAACGAGATATAAGGTGGGGGTGTTCAAAGGGGGGGGGAAGCTTTTCGAATGGCTCTCTTGTGGAAGAAAGGGAGGGACGGCTAACGGAATAGAACGACATCTTCCCTCTGGATTCAAGAAAAAAACAATCAAGAAAGGGAAGGAAAAAAAAGAAGAAGAGAGGGGATCCGACGACACGGACAGACAAAACGAGATCAGGCGAAAAAGCAGGGGGGCTGCCCGAAAAAAAACAAAAAATTCACATAAGCACCGAAGCCACCTTGGGGTGAAAAAAGAGGTGACTGGGACAGGGGGGAGTACGGGGGCCTGGAGCAGGAACGAAGAAAACATTATAGAGAATGCAAGCAAAAAAAAGGGACCTCTGCCCAGTAAAATTCCCAAGGGTTGACAATTTCCTTCCACGTTGATAAGGGTGTTGGGGGGGGGGGGTGGAAGGGGCCGACAAGGGACAGGGGAACAACGTGGCGCGCTGTGACGAAAGGTTGGGTTGGTTCTCTCAACGGAGGCCCGAGCCATAAAAACAAATTGGCCAAGCAAAGAAAAATTTCCCTCCTAACAGGGGGAGAAAAAAAAATATGCGCCAGGGGAACAAAAGAACAAAAATTAATTCGACAGATTTGGGCCGAACAAACCAGAGCACAAACGGAGCCAAGGGGGGAAAAAGGTTCTGGGCCGGCGAAATGGGGTATATTTCAGGGTGGCTCAATCCAGGCCGCGTTGACAGTAAAAAAGAAGGGTAGGACCAGAAAAGAGGAGGTCACCACTCTTGGTATTCGGGGGGGGAAAATAAAAAACAGGAAACAAAACGAGAAGTGGAAAACCCGCCAGGGAAAAAACTTTGATCTGTATTAAGTATTCTGATGAAAAAAAGAAAAAAGAAAATCACTCTTAAAAGACAACGGGCAGGCCAAAACAAAGAAACATGCACAACGACCACCCCGGAGGGATATGGAAAAAAAAAAGGGAAGAAGGGTCACACAGAAAAAAAAAAATCCGTTCAACTTTCACGGGGGGGGTGTCCAGGGGGAACTAAAAAAGAGAAGGTCAATGTGGTGAGGGGCCTGAACTTATTTTTAAAAAAGAGGGGAAAAAAATCGATGTAAAGCGAAGAAAAGAAAAGGGCACGTAATTAAATTACCGGGAAAGACAATAACCAATGGCCGACAAAGAGTGAAAACAGTTGAGAATGACACCCTTTAACCGAAGGATCGGGTGGGGAATTTGTTGTCTCCATGAACATTTTTCCGCAGTGATTTAAAAGCTCCAAAAAAAAAAAGGGCCACCAAGGGGCCACAGAAATGGAAAAAAGTGAGTGAAAACCAGAGTCACCAAACGGAACCACAAGGTTTACCATGTAAAAGAGGGAAACGCTTCCAGGGAAAGGAAAGTGGGTTACCCAACCCCTTTTCCTCCCCATCGGGGGCGTTGTGGGCGGGAATACCGGAATGCCAACGCCGGATTTTGCCGAAGATCCTTTCAAAGAAAAAAATTCGGGGGATCAAAAAAGAAAAAAAAAAAACGGAGGGGGGGTTGGGTCTTTTGGGAAACATTTTGTTCCCTATGGGTGGGGGACAGGGGAAAATCAACTGGGGGGAAAAATGGGACCACACAAAACGGCAAGGCGCTTTTGGTGGGGGGTGCCACCCTCGGATCCAGAAAGAGAAAAGAATGTTTTTAAAGGAAAAAAGGGGAAAAAAAGAAAAAAAAACCGAGGGGGGGAAAAAATTGGTTTTATATTTGGCAAAACAAACAAAAAAGTTGGGGAAAAAAACAGTTGAATGCAGCGGCCGGCACCACAATTTTTCCTTTGTTCAGAGCGAAAGTCCCCGAAACAGACGTGAAGGAAAACCAAAAAACGAGGAAAAATAGGCGCGTAAGGCGGGTAAAAGAAGGGCAGGGGGCAAGAGATGAAGGAGATGAAATGAGTGGCTAGGAAATTTGGGGTAGCCGTTCAAAGAAGAGGGGAAGTGGGGGAAGGAATAAAGGGGGACAGTTGAGCCAAAACCCGTGGGGGGCAAAGGTTGCGCATAAATGTCTTTGGATTTATGCGCGACAGGTTACAAGAAATCGGCCAAGAAGGGACAAGGGAGGGAAGAAATTGACAGGGGAATATCCGGGAGTCGATCGGGGGGGATAAAAGGGGTGACGGGAAAACAGGCGCCGGAAAAGGAAGTGTGTTTGACCGGTTTTGGAAAGGTCCCTTGGGACCGTCAAACTTGCAACTGGGGGGAAGAGCTATCAAACAACACCCCCCAAAAAAAAGATGGGGGGGGGAATATATGGACCAAGTGGGCCAGAAGGGCCCTTAGGACTAAAACCAATCCGCAAGGTATACCAGGGGAAATCTTAAGGGCGTCAGCCTCGGATTCTCAACAATCAACCTTACTGAAAAGTACCGCTGGTTGACTGGAAAAAGACCTTTAATCCCCCAAAATTCGGGCTCGGGAAAACAGAGGGAGAAAAAAGGATGCAGCTGGAATAAAAAAACGGACAAACGGGGCAACAAGTTTTCAAATTACCAAGCAACTGAAAAAAGGGCGCAAAAATCGTCCACTGTTTGGTGGGACGCAGAAAAAAAAGTAAAAGAAGCCCAATTATCGAAGCGAACTGAAACCTGAAGAAAGACTACAGAGGAAAGATTTAAAGATGGGGGCTGTCAGAAAAGCACCGGATAAAAAAAAAAGGGGGTGGAGGAATCGCCACAAGGGGGGTTCCCTGCAACTTCAAAAGACCCCCAGGTGGGGTGATGGGGAAAACCCCTCTTTGTAACTCAACTGAATCTAATCTCAGCAAAGCCCCGGCCTTATCCTAAGCCTTTGGCCAAGAGAAGAGAGGGAGTTGGGGTGTCAAGTTCGAGGAAAAACGGAACAGGAAGAAGTGAATTTTTTAAAACCAAGCCCACCCGTTGTTTGGTAAAGGGGATTCAACACGAAGTTCAAAAAGGATTAACCGCTATCTAAACGGCCGTGGGAGAGGAAAAGCCCCCGGGGAAAGTGTGTAGAAACAATTCCCTTGAGAAATGGTTGAAAGTATATTTTTCATCGTAGCCCTGTAAAAACCAGTGGGGGGTCCCCGACACATTCCATGGGACTAAATTCGCACTACGATAAAAAAGAAAGTTAAAGCAGAATAAAATTAAAAGCTTCGAAGGGCCCCCAGAAAAGATGCGGCGGCACGGCCCCAGGGGTAGTGTCCTATGACGTGAAGGCTCAAGGGCACAATAGTTGAAAAAAAACTACAAGATATGAGCGGCAAGAACCAAGTAAAGGATCCGGTAAGGGGGCCCCCGCGGCAAAAAAAAGGAGTGGGAGACCTTTTCCCCCCACAAGAAAATCCAAAGGGGGGGCACAAGGTTTTGGACTAACGACCAAAGGCCCCCCGTGGTTTCGGGACCCTTTCTTTCCGGGGGGCCCCCAACAAAAGGAAGAAAAAACGCAGGGGGGAAACCGGTCGGGTGTCCCGAATAAAGGGGGGGGGGGGGGTGCATAAGGGAAACCGGAGTGCTTACGCCCGGAATCCTCCCTCTTTTTGTTTGGATATTGGTTGGGAAAAAGAGGAAAGAAAGTCTTTGTAAGGTTAAAGAGGAACACCCAACTCAAAGGAGTTTCCAAGGGGGCACATTTAACAAAGAACGTTTTTGCGTCTACATGGGGGAAGTTGTCCCCTAAATCCATCTCGACCGTCCAAGGAAGGAAAGGAGGGGGAAATAAACGTCAAACAAAAAGGTATGGACCGTAAAGCGAAAAACGGGAGGGCCACCCCCCACTAAAAGACATCGCCCCAGGAACCCCAATAAACATTGATAACGGAGAGGGAAAGACCAGGGCTGGGGGGGGAAAGGAAACATTCTCGGATAATTGGTGCTGGGCACAGGGGGTTCCAATGTTGGGGGGGTTTCTCGCCAACAGTGTGAGGGAATCAAGTTGTTGTCCCGGGTGCCAATGAGGGGGGGGGAAGTGGGGGCGTAAAGCCCCAAGGAAAACCCAAAAAAGGGTCATGGGGGGGGTCGCCCCGGGGTGGAAACTGCAGGTCAATCCTCCTCAAACACCAAAACACCCTGTAAAAGGGGGAGGAAAAAAACTGTGGTTTTCGAGAAGGAAGGGGGGTCACTTAACTTTTCCCCTTTATAGCCAGGCAGTTTTTTGTGGGAGTTTGGTATTTGTAACCCCTATTGAAAAGGTTTAGTGTCGCTTGGTGAAAAGGTTTCCGACCTTTTTTTAACCCACGGTTGAAAGGGTCCGAAAAGGGGCACCCCCAGGGGCGGGTTGGGACCAACCACGCACACTCGGATTTGTTGTAAACAATGTTTTTGGTCGGTCCGGTTGTGGGGGGTCAGCCAGGGGGCAGGGAAGGAGTGAAACCCCTCCCAAGTTTTGACTGGTGTTTCTAAAAAAAAAGGACTCACCGGGGGGGAACGGCCCAGGAAGGAATCACCTCCCAAAAGAAAAAACAACAAAAGGAGGGGGGAAAAAGGAAAAAGAGAAGGATGAGAAGCCTTTGGTCCCTAACAACAAAGGGAGAGGAAAAAACAGGGTTGAAAAAAAACAAAGGAAAAAAAACTTTTCCCATCGTCGACTTTGTTAAAAAAGAAGGGGGAGGGTTGAGAGAAGGGGGTGGTTTCCCAAGGAGCAAAACGAAATTAAATAAGATCAAAAAGCAGGACTCGCCCCATGAATCCCCGCGAAAAACGGGGTCACCTTCACCACCCGGTAAGGTTGGGTTTTTTTAGCCGGCTTTTCCCGCGTTTTCAACGAGAAAACACCACCAGCAGGAGGTTTTGGGTTGTAATCGGCCAGAAAAGCCCAAAGTACAACCAAAAAGGTGGGGACAGGAACAAAAGGCTAAAAACACCTGGTTTCGGTTAAAAGGGCACAGCCAAAAAAGGAAATAGATAAAAGGAAGTTTTTGTGACGGGGCCGGGTGACTCGCGCCGAGAGGAGCGGACACATGTTCCTGGGGGAATGTAGGAAAATTGTGGGCCAGGGGGGGAAAAAAAAAGGAACTGTGTTGGAGGAAGGGAAAGGGGAAAAGGGGGTCGTCTCCGGAGGAACAGAAAAGGATGGGGAAAGGTGGGGAAAGCGGGACCGAGGATGTTAAAAATGCACCCAAAAACAATCTATGTCAAACAAAGAAAAGGAACGCCAAGGAAAAAAAGAGGGGAAAAACTATGCTATTTCATAACTCAACCACCGAAAATGAGGAAAAAGTTGGACCAAAAAAACCCGGGGCCGGCGTAGAAACCGCAGCCCCCACAGGGGGACCACAACTAAGAGTACAACTCGGACCAAACGGCGGATTAAGAGGGAAACAAAAAACGGCAAAAAGAGGGGTTAACAAAGAAAAAGAAAACAATATCCAAATGTTCCCATGGGGTTTTCGGGAAAGGGTGGAAAGGAAACCAACCAAGCATGTTGGAGGATGTCTCGAAAAAAATTTAACCTTATTGTAAACGGAGAAAAAGAAAGAGTGTAAGGGCCTGGAAAGGAAAAAGAAGGTAAGAAAGAAGGTACCACCACCGTGGAGGCAAAAAGCGCGTCCAACGGAGGGATTACTAATTCCCCATATACCAAAAATCAACTGCCCTTTCGATCGGTCAGGGGAGTGGTCTTTGGGAATTTGAAAAGGGGGGGGGTCGTGCGAAAAGGGTCTTCAGGAGTCAAGCTAAAAAGACCAAACACATTGGTATAAAAAGACCACATTCCAGGAGAAAAAAAAAAGGTTTTTTTGAAAAAGGTCCTTTCCGCCAGGGGCCAAATGAACGGACATGGGGAAAAAAACGATCAGGCAAACAAAAAAAAGAAAAAGCCCATTTTCCGATAGATAATCAGGGGAAGGGAAGGGGTGGTGATAATGAAAAAAAAAAAGGAGGGGGGGGGGGCTTGAACGATGCGAAAGGGTGAGAAATCCTGGGGGGGGGGGGACAAACCGGGACCAAAAGCACCCGCCACGCTCGGGGAATCGGAACGAAGATCCGTTGAAGGGAAAAAAGAACCGAAATTGGGGGGCAACCCCTCCAAAAACAAGTTTCAATGCACACCGCCCGGGGGTGGGTAAAAGGCACAAGCACCAGGGGGGGAGAATGGGACTAAAAAGGGTTCGACGAAAACCTCGAACAATAACCAGAAAAAAAGTTCCAATAGAGGCCAAGGGACCAAAAGGATGTCTAGTTGGGGTAAGCCATAGCGGGGAGAGTTTCGGTATACAAAGTGAGCCCGCCAGAGCCTTCCTGGTGCAGTTTGGGTGTCAAAGGGTTATGGAACGGGCTAGTTAGTTGTTTTTTTGTTTAACAGTTTTTCAAAGGCAAAAGAAAAGAATATCGGTTTGAACAAATGCCAACGCCATTGTGGGATCGAGCAGCGCAAGAGGAAGGGAAAATTGGCGGGGGATATACGGGAAATAATTCGGGGCCCCCTGAAGAAATAACCATGAACTCGACTGCATGTGGTTTGTGAGGTCAGAGTTTTGACCGGAGCACCGACTGAAGCATGAAATAGAAAAAATAAAATCCAGGGATTAAAGGGAACAGAGATGAAAAAAAAAAAGTGGCGTTCCAGCAAACTCGCACCCTCACATTCCCCGCCACGAGGAAAAATGAGGGAAAATGGGACTTCAGTCCTGTCCCGAGTATAAGATTTCCAGGGAGATAAGGGGCCGACAGTTGTCGCGTCCAACTCCGAGGATGCGTGTACTCAATAGCGAGTAAAAAAATCAGACAAAGGAGTTCAATGGGAGGCCCCACAGACAAAGAGGTTAACACCTGAACCGGGACCAATGACAGTCACACTATTAACCTCAAACATGCCCCGAAAAGAAGCAACGAGACTTAAACAGGAGCATCCCTAAGGGGTGACAATGAAAAACTAACTAAACAAAACCAGATGACCGAAACCGAAGGGGGAATCGTTGTGGCAGAAAGAGTTGTGAAAAGGGGGCCCGATGTGAGGGTAAAATCGACAAAGATTTCGTTTCCAATCCAAATTGGAGGAACACGAGGGGGTGTGTAAAAAAATGTAGTACCGGGGGTCTTGACGCCTCTAAAAAGAACACAGGGAATAAGGGGGGATTTTCTGGCACCCAAAAAAAAGACTGCTGGTCAGGGGGGGTTTGGAAAGGAACACCAAAACATGGTGGTCAAGACCGCACAAGCCTTTTGGTATGGATCACAGAATTACGATGAAGATATGATGAAAAAAGTCCGGGTATAATTTTTTGGGGGGGGAAAAATGACCTTCTGTTTAGAAGCCAAACCCGACAAGGGGGGAAGAAAAGGGGGGTAGTGAGTGGGTGTTAATTAACAAAACCCTCACGGGTTAAAGTGTGGGTAAAAAAGAAGGGAAAATACAGAAGAATCAGGGGGGGATACCTTTGATGATTATAAAATGAAGAAAATCAGCAGAAAGGCAGGGGGGGGGGTTAATTTATGGAAAGAGGACTGCTAAAACTGGGGGCAGTTCAGAAACCAAAAAACGGGGAACTGTGGAGACTGAATCGTGGTCAAGGAAAAGCAGATCGCCCGGGGAAACCTAATCCAATCTCTTGAAGGAGGTAACAAAATGATGGGGGGGGGAGGGGGTCAAACAATTCCCCCACCGAAAGAGGGCCCAAGTTTGTGGGGGTTTTGAGTTCTCGGGGGAAAAACCCGAAAGAGGTTGGGTTTTTGTCTTTTTACAATTGCAAAGGGTGGGGGGGAAAAAGAATGGGGGTCCCGAAACCAGGCGAGGGGAACCCTTTTTGGTTTGAAGAGAACTGTATGTTTTTCAAAAGACGGCAGGCGGAGGCGCCAGGGACGTTTAACTTTGTCCCCCACTGGGGTCCAACATTCAGCGCCTGTTCTGGCGGAAAGGAGGGGTACAGGGAAGAAAAAAAAACCATCAAAGCTTAGGGACCAAATTTAATCGGTTGTGGACCACGGAGACAGACCCACTGGGTTTGTCATGAACCTAATTCACCTCTCCCCCTCCGGGGAAAAAGCCCACTAGGAGGGGGTTGATGGGGGGGGGGCAAAAAATTTAGGGTGCAAAACCCGTGGAACGGTGAAGAACAACAGGAGCCCACAAAGGAAACCAATTCACAGGGCCAAGGCCCAAGAAAAAAAAAAGGGGGGGTTTCCAAGTCCGCTCGTATATGCGCGGGCAGGGGAAAGAATGAGAGACAGAGTTTTGGACTGAAAAACGTGTCAATTTGGTTTTTGAAAAAGAGAAAAAGGGGTGAAGTGAATCTTTCCTTTTGGAACGTGGAAAAAAATTTTGTGTCTGGGGGGTTTTATGGGCAGACGCGGTCCTTATTACAAAAAAAAAATACAAAGTCAGCTGCGTGTGCGGAAAAAGGCGGGTGTCTCCTTGCCCAAAAAGGGAGACCCCATAGGGCGGGGGGGTCCGCGAGGCCCAAGAGAACTGCGCGAAGTCCAGCGGTCGATGGTTAAAATGGTCCTGCGGGCCATTTTTTTCTTGTCATAAGTTAACTATGGTGCCTTCCCTCAACTCAGTTACTGGGGGGGTATTTGTGAAAAACACTGGCTGGGGGAACAAAGTTAATCTCCGACAAGGTGAAGCCCGCCCAAAAAGGGGTTTTCCACCCACGCCCCCAAATAGGGGTTAGAGAATGGGAAGGGGGGTGGTTGGGTTCCCGTGCTGGGGTCCAGTCCAAAAAAGGAGAAGTGGGGGGTTGCGGTGGGACGCCGGCCGACCGGGGGGGGAGCAAGGGGAGGATCATCCGGCGAAAAAAAAAAAAAACAAAAACAGGGGATAGGGAGTAAAGAAAGAGAAATTGATCCCGCCAACTCCCCTCCCCTAACTCCCACTAGAAAGAAAATGGGAGGAAAGATCTTAAAACAAAACAGAACACCAAAACGTTGAACCATCACCAGAGACTTTTTGGTGAAAAAATAGGGGGCGGAAACGTGAATAAGTCCTTTTGTACCCAGGTAAGAAAAAGGACCCAAAGGTAAAATAAGGAAGAAAAGAAAAAAATGCACTCAAAGACGCAAAGAAGACACCGGCCGTCAAGTCATACAAACATTCCTTCAGTGTGGTCATTGGGGGGGGGTGTTGGTGGGGAGGTCCTTTTGCCAGGAAGGGGTCACCAGGACGCACCACGAAATTGCCTCATTTTTGTGGTGTCGACGGGGGGAGAGAAATCACAATTGTAAAACCGAAGGGGGGACAAAGAAAGAACAAGGCCCCCTAAACCGGGGGGAAAAAAGAGTTAACATTAACCGAAAGCAAATTATAGCTCATTTAAAAAATGGGTTGACAGGAAAAAAAAGGAAGCGCCCCGGAGAAAACAGGAAAAAGGTTGACACCATGTTTGCCCGAGAAAATGTAAGGGGGGACAGGTGAACCACAAAAAAAAAAAAAAAGTTTCGCCCGTCGTAAAATTTTCTGGGAAAGGAAATATCCAAAACCTTTTTGGAAAGAAGAAAACCCCAGATTGTGAGGGGGGGCAACAGAAAAAACAAATTGAGAACGAAAAACGGATCCCCTACATGAAAAGCCCCTTTGGGGGGGAAAAGTTCTGGGGGGGAGCAAAGATTGAGAAACAAGATGAGCTCGTTCCAGTATACTCGGGGGGAAAAAAAAGGGATGGGAAAAAATCTATACAATTACCACGGCCAAACGTGGGGAGGAAACCCCGCCATAGGGGGTTTTTCGAAAAAAAAGAGGAAAGAGCAAACAAACTTATTTGAACATGATTGAAGGGAAAAAAAAGTTCCTTACAAAAGAAATGTTTGACCTGGGGCCGTTGGGAAGGGGTTGACCGGGCGTAATTCGAGTGCTTTCCCAGGAAAGTGACTACAGAAAGTAAAAATGATACAGGGTAATCCTAAACCCGCAATGACAGGATTAACACCCATAATCATGGGACCGGGGAAACGAGTCTTGAATGTAGTGATTTAAATGTAAAGGGGGTCCCCAGAAGGTTTCCAATCAGTACCCTAAAAACCCTTGGTAAACCATCGGAGGGTCTTGGAAGGTATAAATTTGGCACCTTCCTGTACGGGGTTGCGGAAAAAGACAAGGGGGGGGGCAAATGCAGGATCAAAGCCGTTTTTTTGTGGGGGTTGAAAACGAAGGCGCAGCGAAAAGGTGCCGTTGCAAACTCCCCAAAAAAACACCGTGAACGAGGGGGGGGGCCTGAAACACTTTTTCGGAGGGTTGCGTGGAAGACTGGAGAGGGGGGGGCACAACCACCGGCAAGCCACAGAAGGACCCCTTGGAATCGGGGGGAAGAAAAAGGAAGAAGCCCGGGGAAAGGGTGAAAGAAGAGAAAAAGGTTCTCCCGTTGACAAAAAAAGGGAACAGTTGGACGATGGATCCGGGCCACCGGGGGGCGAATGTTTCACGGAATGCCTCTACCCTTCAAAGTGGGCACAGAAGAAACAACCACTAGAGGAAGACGTTGAGGCTAAGGGAGAAGTTTTTCCATGGTTGGGGGAAAGAGATTGCGGGGAAAAGGTATCTTTCAGGGTTGACCGGACGCAAGGGCAGGACTTCATTTAAAATGGCCAATGTCAAGCGGGGGGAAGTTGGGGAGCACAAAAAAGAAGAAAGAAGGGAAAAATTGCTGGGGCTCCCGAGGTTTTTAAAGGAGAAGGAGAAGGCCAAGGGGGGAAAATTACATTTTCTAGAGGAAAGGGTTAAGGGATTAGAGGGGGCCAATGGAGAAAGACATCCCCCGAAAGTGGGGTCATTTTGGTATGCCCACGAGGGGGGTGCCAGATAAAAAAGGTAAAAGCTCCTCAACTCTCTGCTCAACAAACAAAACACGTGATTTATAAAAGGAAAGGAAAGGGCAAAAAAACATTTGATTAGGGGGACCCACCTGAGACCTCACAACTCCACGGTTAGGGGCCCCAAAGGGGGTCACAGAACCCTCGAGAAGGATTTTCCTTATATTCTAAAAGTAGTTTTAGGAGGTACTGTTCAAGAAGGAAGGAGATTAACAAGAACAGTTCGCCAAATAAATATTCGGGAAATGAAAGAAACGGCACGGAAAAAAGGAAAGCCCCAACTGCCCCCCAAAAGCCCCAGGGTCCAACTCCCCCCTAACGTAAGAATTGACGAATAAAGATACCCATGGAAAAAAGGAAGAACATCGCCACCAGAAACGGAAAGGAAAAAAATTGGGAAAGTCTTTCCCTAATATTTTGGTCGACTGCCCATTACGTGGAGCACCCGGCGGCAAGAGGTGGCAACCGCGTTTTTTGAAAGGGAAGTACCCTTCTTTTTCTCTCTAAAAAACAAAGCAGGGAGAGGGTGGCAAGTGCCAATGAAAAAAAAGGTGAAAGCGGACTGTGCCAGGGTACCAGGGGGTTAACGCCAACAAATAAGAAAAACAGGTACCACCGAACGGGTTTTTTTTTATGAGAAAATAAAATTCTATTAGCAATCGAAAACAGGAGGGGATCTTGTAAAAAAGGACAGGAGGGACGGGCCAACCGGGGAATAATAAAAGGTATTGGGACTGACGGAAAGCCGACTGAAAAAGTTTTTTGGTCCCTAAGAGACGAATAAGAACCCCCCACAATCACCAAGAAAAAAAAGAAAAAGTTTCACGGCCGAACAAATGAGGTCGGGGGCGAAAAAGTCAGGGGGGAATTTGGTGGTTGCATCGAGGTTTTACGTTCTTCCCAAAAATGGGTGAAAGA
>Ga0179593_1619339_pt1 | contig 14150 bp, 13 predicted proteins | sample CZODoug2_1_08_16_FD_185931 | JGI IMG/M metagenome (GOLD analysis project Ga0179593, IMG submission 185931) | Vadose zone soil fungal communities from Angelo Coast Range Reserve, California, USA - CZODoug2_1_08_16fungal (PacBio error correction) | ecosystem: Environmental > Terrestrial > Soil >...
GTAGAACAGGCCTTCGCGGGGGGGACCACTGTCCGAGCCGAAGTAAGCACCGCCCCCCACCTATTGGGGAGTTCGACGATAGGGAGGACCCAATCAAGTCTCCGGAACAGGTGCTCTGTTTCTAACCCCCGAAGGCTTGGCGGCATTCCAGAAGAAAAAAAAACAAACAACAACAGGCGAATGGGAGAATAGCAAGTTTACCTGAAGGAGGCTGATATATCCGTGAGGGATTGTAAATATTACTAAACTGTGGAACAGTAGAGGTGGGTTTATCAACGGGGCAAAAGAAAAACTCCTCGACAATTCACTGAGAAAGTTCAAGAACGACACCTAAAAGGAAGAACTCAAGACATCGTTGGGAAAGCTAATGCATGGGGTGATGGGATGAAAGTTTCGATTTGTTACACGTAACACACGAATGACAGGACAAATTTGGCGAGAAACCCCAGTAGTTCCATTGATTGGGGAGAACGGAGATTATAGAACAAACAAAAAAAGCGGAAATCCTCGGGCAGCTCGTGGGAATTTGGCTTGACTTGGGCATAAGGACTGGGAAAAACGCGGTATCCAACGCTGGGCGGAAAACAGTAAAAGGAAAAATACAAACTAGTTATTCGATCGCAAGAACTCGGTGCGAATTCTGCTGCTAAAAGAGAACAATACGTATGGGTTGGTACAAGGACAACGATCAACTTCGAAAAAGATGCAAGATATGACGCTTTGAAGGCACATCGACGGGAAAACCAGAGGCATCAGAAAATAGGGAGTTTAACACAGAATGCAGAGGGACCTGTTATTGCCCCGTGGACACAAGGTGCGCAAAAATTGGCCGTTCTCGCGGAAAATAGACCGGAAAGGGGGTCTGACCAGCATCATCATGTATTCCCAAGAAACTTGAAATCAGCCGCGGAGAGGAAAGGGAAGGGATTCTACAAATGACCACATTCCGTTATAATAATCAATAGAGAGAATAGGCGACGGAAAGAAAAGAGTGTCGGTGGGCAACCCTGAGGGAGGGTATACCCCGAGATCGGCAAATACATCCCATGGAAGGGGAGCACCGTGAAACAACACAAAAAGAGAGGGCGGGCAAGCCGATTTTTTGATTACGGAACATATGGAAGGGGATGGGACGGAAGTGAGACAAAATTCTTAGGTCAAACAAGGCCATGGGGGTGTGGACCTTGACGAGTGATTCAACCGTACCTGAACTTGCGGAAAAGGTCGGCAAGAAGAAAGTGGGCTTGAATGCGCGAGGAAACGGGGGATGAAGCGTACCACAAGATGGCGAGCGAAAAGGCAAGCTCCGTGATGAAGAGGTTGAAGCAAAGGAGAAAAGGCACCGCCCAATTTGACCCAGGTTGAAGGAAAGTTTTGGGGGCGTTCCATTCGGCCTGCAAGGGCAAGAGGCCTACGAAAGAAGTCCAGACTTGAGCCACCAGGGAAGCGAAGCACGAAGGAGCAATCCTTGTCGAAATGTCTTTGGGGGGGCAGCTTTGTACACACGATATGAAACAAAGACCGTAGGGCAGTCGGAGGAATAAATGAAGAAAACTGAACGAGAGGGGAAGAACCAGGAGATCCTTGCCCCTATATTGTAAAAGGATTGAGGACCATCGATTTTGGCCAGGAGGGCGACGGAAACGATGCAGAAACAACACTGGCTCAGGACGCATGATCTCTCCGTACTCCGTCTTGAAAAAGAAAAATGCGGGGTGCCGTTGCGTCAAAAGAGAAAGGGGAGCGAAAAAGAAAAGACTAAACAGGCGATGTTTAAGGGGAGAGTAGAGGAACGATTACGAGGGAAGGGGGACGGTGATTGCCCTACTTGTTTTTAGACGGGGACGGGGAAAATGAAGCGCGACGGTATATACGCGGAGCCGTTGGGTAGGGGAGGAAAACGAACGTGAGGGAGGGGGGGAGAGGGGGTATTTGTGATGCGGTTTGCGGTCCAGCGAAAAACAAGATAGGTGTCCAGGGAAAAAGGGAAAAAGGGTGGAAAAGCGGAAGAGAGGCAATGTTGCTGAATTCCCAGAGATCAGGAAACGTTATCGATGGGGAAAGAAAGGCTAAACCCTTAAAAAAGGAGGCACAACACGAGAAATAGTAAGGTCGTGGGTGGAAGAAAATGAAGGAATAACAGGGGGATCCGAAATGCAGAAACCCTGCAAAAAAGAACTTATAAATCATTCAAAACTGAACTGGCAAGACTCTGGGCCTGAAAAAGCAGTCCACCATAAACTCTCTCACCAGACTATCCACGGCAAGGACGAGTAAAGCAACGCCGAAGAAGAAGGCAGAGGCAAACGAATGACCCTATCCCAAGATAACAAAACCCGTAACACAGAAAAGGTGAATAGGGGAAAAAGAAAACTGAACACTCGCCTGTCACGTAGCGCTTTTTCACGAGTCACAAGGTTTTGAAAACGAATAACGGAAAGAACATGGGGAGCCCAATGAACGGGACGAGTCATCAAACCAGGAAGGGGCAGTGGTGGTCAGGACAGACCAAACGATGGGCTAAAAATAGCAATGATAGACAAAGCGAGGGCGTCGAAAGAAAAGAGGACAGCGTAGTGCTCTGGATGAAGCGCCAGACGTTCAAGGGAAGGGGGAAGAAGTTCTTGTGAGACTGTGAAAAACTCCTAAAAAGAACTGGGAAACAGAAAGAGGGATCGCCGGAGGGGCGAGCGATTGGGACGACCAGGCGGGAAAGGACGGGGGGGATAGTGAGGACGAGCTCGATGGAGGGGACTGGGAGCCTCTACATGCCGGGGAGGAAAAGCAGACAAAAACTAAGGGATGGAAAGTGGCGATCAGGTGCCAAGCGTCCGAAAGGAGTCCAGCTTTAAAGAGTGAACTTGAGGAACCGAGGTCGGGAGGCGAGAATACACAAGACGGGGGAGAGGAATCTACGAAAAAAAAAAAGAAACCGTTGTGCCGCCACCAGAAAAAAAAAAAAAGCAATCATTCAAAAAAAGGTTCCAGCATATCAACAAAAGGCGGGGTGAAAAAAGAGGTTGTTATTTTCATGAACAAATTTGAATTCCGTCCGGGGAGAAGATACTGAAAGAAGCAAAGAAAAGATGAGAAAAGGCTGGGGGGTGGTTTCCACAAACTACAGGGGACAAAAAAGCAAATGGAAGGATGCGCCAGGCAAGGAGAAGACACCCCGTCTGCACAGCGCAAAAAACATGAGGCTTCCGTCGCCGGGGGACGCGGAGGATTTCATCAACCAGAGGAGCAGCATTTGGGGTAGGGACCAGCTCAGTTATTACAACACGTTCGTCGACGAGGAAGGACAAGTCGTCAGGTGGGAAAAATGATTTAGGGGGGAAAAGAAATGACAGGTGAACGATCCGTTCAGCCAAAGGCAAGATATTTGCGAAACAGAGGGGCCACGAGCAATAAATGACGATTAAACTTTCTTTGCACAGATCCAAGGGTGGTTACTTGCAGACTGCGTGTGGGGGGGTCAACTTAAGATGGAAGCAGACCACGCTTTGGATAAAGGAACACAACCCATCAAAACCATGCAAGGGGGAGTTTCGCATAAGGAGGAGTTCGCCCCGTTTTCTCGCTTTGGTGAGAAAAACTAGATGGGGGAGGGAAGACAATAGTGATCCGAGGAAGGCTTTGGAGACTCCCACCGACAAAGCCAAGAGCCAAGATTTACAGAAATGCCGCCGAGTTCGTTGGGTCGAGTTGTTCATCGAAATAGACTCGTTTAAGGCAACACCTGGAAAGAGGACCCGATCACAGGCCGCCAAATAAGTGACATGACGTGTGCCGGGAGAGAAAAGGGAGGAGGGGGTTTCGCCAATCAAAAAAGCATGTAAAATTTGCAAAATGAGAGGGTTGTGAGTTCGGGGTATCCGTCAGGGCGAGGAAGGGGACGGATGTGAAAATTGACGTCTATTTGGAAACGGCGAGACAACCACATGGGACAAATGGACTGGAAAAAAAGAAAAAATGACCCGCACTGGCTCGCCGACTACCAGCGTGGGTCTGTTGGGTTAAGAAGGGAAGGAAAGAAAGGGGCGGGTGGGGGGCACGGACAAGACCTCAGTTGAATGGATACTGACTAGGAAATTTTGGAAACCAAGAGAATCTGGATACTGCCCCAAAGGGGTTGTGATTCTGTATTAAGCCGGGCGCATGGGGAAAAAATTAAGAGGAGCGGGGGGACGAAAGGTGCTTTGAAAAGCCATGCAAACAATGAAAACAACGGAGAGGGGGGAAAATATATTCACCTGCATGGCGAGCAACATTTAGAAGGGCAGATTGACGACATGGAGGCCGGATCCCTAAACCCCACCGTTTGTGTAGTAAAATAAAGAGGAAATTTCAGAAAGGAGATCAAAACAGGAATCGCTTGGGCACAAAAACACAAGCCAGCCCGGCGCCTAAATTGAATAAGCTTGAAAAATTTTTAGGAAATGAAAAAAAGTCCGGATCAGATAAGCAGTCGGGGAGGAATCGGAACAGAAGGGGGTCACGGATGTTTTTTTCTACGAGGGGACAAAAATACAAACTAAAATAGAAAATCCAGTAGAAAACTTAAGAAGGTCATCACGACGACACCGGACGATACACCGTCTCCAAGACAGGAAGTGAACTACATGAGGGGATTGGATAAAACCCTCGGAACACAAATGCGTGTGGGAAGCACCTAGATGACGCAAGGATTTGGGCGCATCAAGGGAAGCGTACCACAGTACGGTGGGGCCAAGAAGAAGGAGAGATGATCAAGAACAAAAAAAGGGAACCGGGGCCATAGGTGCTCGTGAATTTACGGCTTGGGATCGAAACTGGGGCGATCAAGACGGGGGTTGGGGGGATAGGGAACAAAGAACAATCTAATTGAAAAGTATAAAAAGCGATTTATCTCGCAAAAAAGGGGGGGGAAAAAACGCCTGCTGCGCGACAGGGAAAATCACTTGACGGATTGGGGGGTGGGAAAACGTCACGATCAGAAGGGGGTTCGAACGTTATCCATCTGGAAGTCCATCTTTAAGTTGGACAGATCGGCATAGGGGATCCCTGGAAGAGCAAGGAACCTGAGCTGGGTATTGCGGCCATGTACTCGTGAGGAAAACTCGGACGTGCGGCGCCAGATCTCCCGTGACAATGAAAAACAGAAAATCATCATTTCGGTGAACAAAACAAGACTAAATTGAAGGCAAGAGGAGCCGCGAACGGACGGAGTCTAAATTCGCCGCTACATTCAAGGGAAAGGTCATTGTCCGGGAGCGCAGGAGACAGAAGGGAATCTGCGTTTTTGCCCCATTGCAGAAAGACGGTTAATAGGACGCAGGTAGCATGCTCCGCGACAAAGACACAGATAGACAGCAAAGTTGAAACAACCAAACAACCGTCCGAATGCAGGGTTTTTTGGAAGTATGAGGAGGCAATTGCGGAATTGGAAAGAAGGCACGGGATGAAAATCAAAATGCTGGGGAAAGACCCAGGCCTTGGGGGAGGAAAATGGGAAAGAGCTGGAATGAAAAAGTCAAAGCTGGGGCTGCAAAAAAAACTAAAAAAGTCTTGCGTGAATCGCGAAAAAAAGGCGGGGTGGAGCGATTACCGCCGAGGGAAAGAAAGTCAATCCCGTTATCAGCCTGGAGTGGGAAACGTAAAGAAGGACAGACGCCAAAACTGTGGACCAAAGTCCCAGTTTTGGGAATTGACATAGGCGGCGAGAAAAGAATCAAAATTCCTAGAAGAGAAGGGCAAACCTTGAGTAAGACAGGGTGAACTCCCAAGAAAATCGGCCCCTTTTGAGGCCAATCAATGGTCGAGATGTCAGTGGGAGAAAGTACCGACAGCTCTTGAAGCCTCACAAGAACGCGCGGCACAAAGAAAAAAGACGTACGCCACGTAAAGAAAGGAAGAAAAGAAGCACACGGGAGTATCAAAAACAAAAAGTTGTCTATCCATGCCACTGTGTTTTCTTTGATGGCCATTTTTGGGCGGGAGCGCCCCGGGCTTGACACAAACGGACTGCTGAGGCGTAATCAAGGGGGAACCGCATGGCGCAATCCAGCGGTTATCAGAAAAAATAAAGTGAAATCTGCCGACGCTGAACAGCGAGGGGGAAAGAAGGGGCGGCGCGAGCGGAAGGGGAAACGTGGATGGGGATAAGGTATTTTAATCGTGGGGTAGGGAGTATCGACGCGGAGGAACGTTAAGGCGGGAAAAAGAAGGTACTCTCATTGGAGGGGTGAAGATAGTTATGTGACTTCGGTGCAGTAGAAAGAGATAAAATTGGGAAAGCGGGGAGAAGGATGGAGTTGCTGACTTGCCCGGAGAAGATGGAAAACGGAAAAGGCCAGTGGAAAAACCACAACAAAGAATTGCCAGAACCGATCTCGAGCCAACAAAAACAGGAAAAGAGAGATATAGGAAGGGGGAAGGGCTTTCAGAAGATAAAGAAAGAGGAGATCCGTCAGAACAGCACTTGAAAGTTATGACCACCGCTTTATAAAACTTTGGGTTACCAGGTCCAAAATATCTCGGGGGGAGGAAAAACCAAGAACACTAAAAGAACAGTCTACACAAACGTCACGGGAAAGGGCCAGCCGAGCGAAGGTCTCCTAAGCGGCCCGATACCGGAAAAATAACAGTAAAGAAACCCGTTCCAATGAAAACAAGCAGACATCGGGACGCCGGCGAAGCGAAAGTGGGAAACTGTCACTTCGGCTCAGGAAGCTTCAAGTCTCAAGTTGTTTGAAGAAGAAAAACTCCGAGGGGGACCCAGGGAAAGGACGGAGTAACCGGAGTAAAGGAACATCAACCTTCAGGGGGTTGGCCATAGCATCTCCCGCCAAACTCGCGGGGCTAACACGAACAGAAAGCAATGGAGGGGTCGCGAAAGATTACTCCTCGTGCTAGAAAGGGGGGCAACGTCCAACAGGGTACCAGGTCCGAAGGGATGAACATACAATATAAGCACTGCTCCTGCCAAGACAATTTTTCAGCAAGGATTGAAGGGGAATCAAGGAAGGGAGACGATGGGAGCGAACCAGAGGAAATCAAGGTCTGGGAGACTAGAACCAAAGAAAAGAATTCCTTTGCGTTCGTTTTCCGCGAACAGGGCATCAGGGAAATTCGGCAAAGGACAGGGTCAACGTCAAGGGGGTTGCGAAAGGTTCTTTCACCGAGGCCATGCAACAAAAGAATGAATCCAAAACGTGGAGGTCGGTAATCTCGCATCCACGCACCTTGGACGCGATATGCCAGCAAGGATACTAAGGAACACTTAAAGCCACAGCCGGTAAGATCAAATGACCAAACTTTTCCGGAAGCAGGGCAATGCAGCCCCAGACTGGGACATTCAAGATAGGGGGTGGGAGTGGACATCCGCTCAAGGGGAATCCACTTAAGACGATCCAGGATTTCCCAAAACTCCGGCCAGGACGCCTGGAGTTGGGTGGGAACGTAGGTGTGGGAAAAACTCAATGGGTATGGCTTCGGCGCCATAACGGACGCCTCTTAAAAGGAAAAAAAGAAGGCGTCTGGGAAGAAGATTCACCGGACAGGCTGTCATCCTACGAATAGGACGGCATGGGATAGGACTCAGTTCAAAAGGAGAGGAGGGCCGTCAAGGGCGACTAAAGAAAGATAGAGGCGGTTGAAGATTCGGGAGGGAAAAGGACGTGGCGCCGGAGACCGGCAAGAGTTGACAAACCGGAGGGCCACACGGAATGAGCGGCCCTGGGGCGCTTATCCAGGGCATAGGGGGGGTGGCAGAGGGAATGAAGCAAAAAATCTCATAGGGAAGAGGTCGACGTACTGATCAGTTGACGTAACGAAGACCGTCAAGGGGGGGTTGCGCCTGACGCAAAGGATTTCGCCACAACCGGGCGAGACGATAATCTGGATTTGGAGATAACTGGAAAATGGCACTAATAGATTAAAGAGACCACAACCCAGGTCGGTATACCCGCGTGGGAACATGAAACTCCAAGCCTACAAAGTCCAACCGTAGGCCCGTGGCGCAAGAGACGAAGTGGCGTGAGTGGGTCGAGTTTGTTCTCAAAAGACACGCTTAAAAACCGAACAAAGGGGGGAACGAGTCCGGAGAGACCTAAATAAAAGAAGTAAAGGCGGCATCGAGTTGCCGGTGAAGATAAACTGAAACCTAATGGTTTTTCTACGGCCTAACACCAGATAGGTGCAGGAAGAAAACGAGACTCCGAGACTGGTTGGAGTAAAGGGGTATCCGTAAGGGTGGCTTGAATGTTTCTCAGGGGGGTAAAGAGGTGTGAATATTTGTAGAAGACGTCGATTTTGTTGTGTGTACCCAAAGGAGCACAAAAAAAGAGAGGGTGCCACATTGCCCGTCCCTCAGGGGCTCAAGCAAAACACTGGGCTCTCTCTACCAAAATCAGTTGCGTGTTAAACACTGTAAGAGGAAAGCAAACAATACCAGATGGTGCGGCGCGCAATCAGAAGGCCTGGAGCGTCCGAAAGATGGGAGACCCATCGAACTCGGTATCCAAAATGGGTATGAAGACGCAGTGTTCCGGCCATAAGCGTGAAGGAAAAGGGCGTTGAGGGTCTATGACAAAAAAAACGGGGAAAAGGAGAAGGGGGAGTGGGAGAAAAAGAACATGTTCAGGGTGAAGACAATGGGACGCGCGATTCGCTAACTACCCACCGATGGCGAAATACGGCGAGAAAAGGGAAAAAAAAAGATTTCAAACTAAGAAAGCCTAGGAATGCTGTTGAGAAGAAGGAACCAGGAAAGACGGATCACCAATTAAAGGTGTGAAGGACGCAAGTGGATCGGAGCGACAGAGGAGGGAGCCCTCAAGTGACGGCAACTTGGAACCGTAGGAGGTGGGGGGTGTGTGGGACTGATACAGCGACTGAGAAAAATACATCCACGATTACACTCATCAGAACACTACACCCAGGAATCACAACCAGTCCTACGCAGCGGTGATAACGCATAAGGGGGCGAGAAAAGGGAGTGTCACCGGCAAAATTCAGGGAAAAGCGGAGAGCCGCCGGTAGCGGGCCAGGGTCCAGTTTGGGTTGCAAAAGTTAGCTGAGAACAACTAGACACAAACAAAACACCGCGAAAAAAAACGGGACCTCCGGGCTCGGGGATGGGGAGGCTGGAGAAATAAAACGCGGTATCCGACCTGTGTGGATACGGACAAAGCAACAATAGCTAATTTCGGTAGAGAAATTGGTAATCTTCTCAAAAAAAAAGAGACCTGCTGCGCGAAGCGCGATAAAACCTGACGATGGGGGCGAAAAGAGCAGTACGTCGAAAGGGGAGAGGCAAGCATGACAATGGGAAAATAGGGGAAAACGCCGATGAAAAGGCAAAAAAGTCCCTTGGATTAGTACAGGAAGGCAGCGGAATGGTAGGGCGGCAAGTGGAAATCGTGCGAAGGAAAGGAGTTAACTCGGCGCCACGGGCACAGAGAAGGACTACAAGCAGAAAAAAGAGACGAAGTTAACTGAAAAAAAAAATCGCCCCGCGAACTGAACTATAAAAGGCGAAACGCTACATGCCGGTAGAGAGATCCGTCCCAGGAGCGCCATTAACGGCAAAAGAGAATTTTTTTGCGGAACAGGTGAAAGAAGGGGGTAAAGACTCAGGTAGCCGCGCGATACGAAGGCATTGATTGGCAACAAAACAAGGGGGGAAAAAAACCAGCCCGGGCACGGAATCGAAGTTGGTGGAAAAACGGATTCCGGATGGCATGGCGGGGGAAATTGGGATACGCGGTAGGAAAAGAAACAAATGTGATGTCAACAAGGGGGCTGGCATGAAAGACATGGATTGATGAAAAAAGTAGGCGCAAAGGTCCTAGAAGAGACAGGGGATGTAAGAGCCCCACTGAGCGATATACCGACCTCTTGAGCAAAGGACCGCTACCTTTTAGTATAATCCGGGGTAAGCGGGACCGGAAGGAAAAAGAAACCAACACGCTTTTTTGGGGAAAAGTGGTTTGAAGGGCAATGAGGGGGGACCTCAGTCATCTCTTCAAAGAAAGAACAACTTCCTCGAGCTCGAAAGTGAAATCAAATTGGCCAGCCATGGGAAACTAATCCGGAGGAGAAAAGTTGCATCCGTGTCGAAAAGGGATGAAGAGCAGCGCGTCAGGAAAATTTTAAACGTCGGCAAAAGAAGAGGAGAAAAGGCGCGTAAGTGCCGAAGAGACTAAATGATAATCTTTCGAAAAACCCTCAGGAGAGCAAGACCAAAAAAGGGGGAGGCTTGAGGACCAAGAAAGTTTCGGCGCTGCCCTGTAGACTTAAAACAACACATCAAGTCGATAAGCCTTAATGGACCTGAGAGAAGGGGCGAAAGGGGGACCGTTAAGGTCAAAATGAAGTGAGAAGCGGAAAAAGCTGCAGGGAAAAAGAGGGGGGAGGTGAGACGTTCGTACGAGGGAAACAGATTGTACGGGGCAATGGAACGTTTGGAATGGAAGAAGGTGGTAAGTGTTGGGTAATCGGGTTCCCGGGGAAGTGCACAAAGCGACGCTGAAGAAAATCGCCTTCCCGTAGGGGGTGATTGTCTGGGGTGAAAGAGGGGGGCCTGCGGTTGTGAGGTAAGGAGAAAAAAAGAGAAGATTGGTGGCCAGGAAAAAGGGGAATTAGGAGAGCGGCCGGAAAGGGAAATTTGCCGGTGGCTGAAGGGGCAAGGAATAAAAAAAACTGCTAAGCATGACATACACCCTGGATGAAAAAAGTTAAACAACTGAGGAGGAGGAAAAGAGAGAGGGGAATGGCATCCCGGTGAACGGGCGGTCAAATCGAATTAATACAGTTGAAATTCATAACCTGCACCTGCAAAAACTCCCTGTAAGGCAGTGTTAACTTGGGAAAAGAAAAATGTTGATAATGGAAGACAAAAGACACCATACTCTCGAAAACCCAGACGAAAAGCATAACGTCGGTTTCCAAGCAACGGACTAGAGACGAGACGGCGCTTTGCGCCTCTGCCAGACCCCACTACAAGAACAACAAGCCATAACATCACAAAGCTCAAGAGAACCTACGCGAAACGCTCAAAAAACGGAAAACCTCGCAAGTAGAAGATTGTTTCCGCTGACAAAGGTAATGGGACAATAACGAAACACACAGCCAGTCAAGAGGTAAGGCTAAGAGAGAGTATGGTTGGGGGGGAAAACTCGAGAAGGACAAAAGGGCAAAACGGGAGAAAATCCACAAAATCACAATGGGAGATAACACAGCGTTTTCTGACAAAGGAGTACACAGAGTGACTGTTAGGGAAAAAAAACGTCACGTAAGATGGGGCCACTTTCTGTGAAAGAAAACAGAGCGATTCAAGAGCAGCCCGGCCAAAGAAAAAATGTGTTAAAAAAAAGGATTGCCCTCAACGGAAAAAAATACCACGCGATTGGAAAACGGGAATAAGGGAAGAACAACCGCGTCAATCAATCCTTGGCTGTCCGGGCCGACGTGGAAAACAAAGCAATGGCAAATGGCAGCAAAGGGGACAAAAGTCAATGACAAGTCCGGGAGAAACCACCCCGCGGGAATAAAACACACCAAGATAAAATAAAAGAAGGGACTTTAGAAGCACAAGGTCGGTAACGCCAAAGCCTAAGCTATTCACGCAGAAGTCAGAGCCAAGTGGCAAAGCGCCTGAAGGAAGAACAGCTTTTCCCACATGCCAAGCCAAGGTTGACAATCAGGGGGAAAAGCGGGCATTTTAATCAACTTCCGCAATAAAGACGAGAAAGTCAAAAACGCGCCGAGAAAGAAGAGGAGGGGTGGTGGGGACCCAAGAAAACTCATGGTATTGTCAGGAGGACGCGGCTAAGAAAGAGAGAACAAAAAAAGGGACAGGGAGAAACGAAAAAACTGCTTCTTCCGCCTCTCTCATGGGCATCTACCGAAGTAGCGGGCAGCGTTGTAATAGCACTCAAGTTCTACTTAAACAAGTGTTTTCGGCCGGGCTTCAAGTTATCGGGGGCAGAGGAATTTGATGGCTGGGTCAGAGAAAGGGACAACGGTATAATCCAAAAGCAGGAAAGAAGAGGGTGCCACGAGGTCCACGGGGACGTACCATGTAGCGAGGCCTTCGGGACGTAAACGCTTATCCAAGGCAGGGGGAACCTTTCATAGGCGGAACAGCTGAGAAGAGGTCTGGGGTCAAAACGCATACGGACAATTCGACGTACTTATCCGTGGGGACGGAACAAAAACAGACTGGATGTTAGGTAGAAGTCAGCGAGCAGGATTTGAAACCATTCTGTGCAAAAAAATAAGAGCTTTGTACAACTGAAAAAGTGACGCGATATCAAGGGGTAAGGGATCAAAAACCCATGTCGGGATCAACATGGGTTTGGCGAATATACCGAGCACGAAGGGAACCTGATTCTCCGCCGAGTTACGGGTTTTTGTCGTGTTGGTCCATAAGGCGCCGTCTTGACGCAATAAAAAAGGGAAAACTGGGAAGGCGAAAAGAAGGCAGCACAATACGGGCGCATGGACAAGGTGACAATCCCAGCGAGGGGGGGAAACCAAATCACAAAGAAACATTTAGTGGAGTCAGAGAGACTGGTTGGGGGAGGGGTATCCGGCCGTGGCGTTGGGATGGACTTGATCAGACTAGGAGGGGATTGTGGCGCAGAATACCAGAAGAGGGAGGCAAACAGAATCAAAGCCGTCACTCAGGGCACGTAACAATGACAGCACGGGAGATAAAACGACGGTCACGTGAGTAGCCTGACACCTTGCAGAGACAAGAGGAGCCAGGCGGTCTGGAAGTCAACACGTTCTGAGCTGCATCGAACACTCTAAGAAAAAGCGGATCGCCGTATGGATATGTAAATCGTTTTTGGGAAAGGAGACTAGAAGGGAGAAGTGGGCCCAGAATAACAAAAAAGGGGCTTCGCCATGGAAAGAATCAGAAGAAAAACAACAACGGGAAAAGGGGGAACAAGAGAGAAATTTCCCTTGAGACAGCAATTTTCCAAGATAGAACCCTGGGGCGGACCGCTCAGAAAGACAAAAAAACAACGATTGGGAGGAGCAAGATCTGAATCCCAGGGCAAAGCAGGAGAACAGAATAGAGGTGGGCAGAGACATGCACCAAGCCCCGCGAGGATTGGCTGCCTTCAAAGTAAAGTAAGGTAATACCAAGTGAAAAAAAGAGGAACAGTGGCGGACTAGCAGGCCCGGGAACACGTAGATTGGGGGGGTTGGGAAAAATCGACATAACAACAAATGCACGGGAGAAGACTGCATAAACGACAAAGGGACGGTAAAACGAAACACCCGGAGAGACCGGGTTGAAAACGGGAGTGCGAGAACCCTCGAAACGGGACATACCACCTCAGTAAAAGAATGCGGCAGGTCGCCGGAGCGTAAGAGGTCCATTTAATGGCGAAGAAGGGGAGACTTATGAAGAACACGAAGACAAGAAAAGCCCGAGTAAATCCCAATCGGAGAGTTTTAATTGTGCGTAGTGGGTAGGCCAAATCGGAAAAACAACCTGGTTTGGGGGGGAGCCATAAAAAGACTATCGCTCAAGGGGCAAGGTAAGATCTCTCACAAAAAAAGGTGGCAGAATCCTTAGGCGCGAAGCTAGGGGGAAATAACCTTGACGATGGGTTTGGTGTGTTCCCGCAAGAGAAGAAAGGCGAAAGAATTACGAGTTGAAGGCCATAGGGAGAGTGAAAACGCCGCCTCTGCAAGTCAAAAAAAATGGAGGCGGTAACGTAAAAGGAAGACGGAATTGGAAAAAAACAGGACCTCGTGCGCAAATCTCTTCGGTCTCGCTACAACGGATCCAAGGGAAAGGGATCAGAACCAAACATCAATCATCATTCTAGACGACTTGAAGTCCATCGAAGGAGGAGGAATCTTGAGAGGGTACGAAAAGGAGACCGATTCCGGAGACGGGGTCCATGAGCGCATTCCCGGCTACGGAAAGAGAATTGTGCGTTGCGGGAGAAGGAGGACCTGCGTCAGTAGCACGAAAGAAGAAATGAGGGGCACACGCACGTTTGTGAACCCTTCGTGAGGCGGCCGGGACGAGGAAGAAGAATTCGTGGAAAATTCAATTTGATACGCGGATGTACAAAATTAAAGCAACAAAAGGCCTTGGGGGGCTGGAGCTGTAAAACGGGAAAGGGATTTCCTAACAGGGA
>Ga0179593_1641479_pt1 | contig 14149 bp, 15 predicted proteins | sample CZODoug2_1_08_16_FD_185931 | JGI IMG/M metagenome (GOLD analysis project Ga0179593, IMG submission 185931) | Vadose zone soil fungal communities from Angelo Coast Range Reserve, California, USA - CZODoug2_1_08_16fungal (PacBio error correction) | ecosystem: Environmental > Terrestrial > Soil >...
AGAATAATCGGGGCCTGGAGGATCTTCGAGAGATGGAGGGCTCCGTTCCTGAAGGCGCGGAGAGAAAAAGGAAGGTTGGAGCTAAAGAAAGAGAGGGCCAACGCGTTGCATATCTTCGATTCAGGAGGGGAGAGGAGAGACTCTACTACACTCGTTATCGTGATGTACAGGAGGAAAAGAGGGAGGAAAGAGGGGGCGGGGCAGAGTCAGAGGGGTAATAACTTTTTTTTTGTCCAGCAATACAAAAGAAAAGGGAAATGAGGGAAGGCGGGCTTAATCTATTTCGGCGCAAGCTCGTCAAGGAAAAAGAAAAGGAGGAGGCAGATGGAAGGAGGAGGAATCCACACTCTTTTTACCACGGTTAGAACGGAAAAAAAAGGGGTGAGAAGGAGGGAGCTCCAACTGTTTTATTCACCAAAGAAACCCGAGGGGAGAAGGAGAAGAGAAGATACTAGCTTCTTCTTCACCGAAAAAGGGTGGAAAAGAAAGGGGGGGAAACCAGAGAGTAAGGAAAAAAAAACAAAAAAGCTTTCCAATGGAGGAGTGTTAGGAAAAAAAAAAGAGAAGGGGCACTACCCTCCTCAATGTCGCATGGAAGTAGACATAGTCTGCATCGGAAAAGGAGGAAGGAAGGGGATGTCCTCGTTCTTCAAATCTCCGCAATACAAAAGAGAGAGGAGAGGACGGCAAAACCTTCTCGCTCGACCTGCTGAAGGAAGACCGCAGAAAAAGGGAGAAAGTCTCGTCTTCGTGCATCGCCGAAAAGAAAAGGGAGGGAGGACAGAAGGGGAACGTCCTCTTCTTGCGTTTCGGCGGGAAGAAGGAAAATAAGCATGCGGAGGGGAAAAAGAGAACAATCTGCGGCAACCTACAAGGAGAAAAGGTGAAAGAAATAGGTGTCGTCCCGTCTTCCCGCCCTAAAAGGGAAAGGGTGGGAAAAATAAAAGGGACGAGAGTCGTTTCAAACTTGCGGCAGCACCTTTGCGGAAAGAAAAAAAAGAAGATCGGGCTGCACCACTCTTACCGGGGAACTTTCCAAGAGGAGCCAGTTGCGGTCTTCTTCTTTCGTTCGTAGACAAAAGAGCGGTCACGGCTGCTTGTTTAACGTGGAGGAAGAAGTCAGACGAGAGGGGAAGGAGGGGGAGAGGTCTCGACCTAAACCGTGAGTGAAGGAGAAAAGGAAAAAAAAGTCACAGCGGCTGGCTGACGTAGGGTACTACTCCAAGGAGGGGAATTTTTCCACCAGTTCTCGAACTGGTCTAGGAAAGGGAGAAGGAGACGAACCTACTTTCCCCTTCAAATAAAAAGAAAGAAGGGAACGGCAGAGGGGGGAAGCACTAGGAAATTAAACTCTTTCGGAAAAGGGGGGGAAGAAAGGCAGGCGCCGGCAGACCTTTTTGTGCGTTCGGCAAAGCCGGGAAGAGAGGTGTCCTATTTATTGTAGCTGGCAAAAGGAGGGGAAGCGGTTTTGCGGTTTTCCATACCGTATTCGCCGCGGAGAGGGACTGGAACGGAAAAAAAAGCAAAAGAAGATTCATCTCATCGGGCTTCATTGCGAGTGGCAAAAGAAGAAAAGAAAGAGAGGGAAGTGGAGGGAGGCACTACCGCCTCGACGACTCTTGTCGGAAAGGAAGAAAGGCGGCGAAAGAAAAGGGGGAACCTCCTCGTGACCGCAGGGGAAGAGGGAGGAACGACTGTCTCCCTAAGACGGGACTTGCTGAGGAGAGAGAGGGGGAGGAGGCGTGGAATGCACACCTGGGGAAAGGAGACTTCCGGCTCATCTGCATCTAAAAGGAGAGGTTGGGGTCATCGGAGTAGAGTATCTTCTTGCTTCAATTTTGAGTCGAAAAGAGAAAAAAGGAGGGGGAGAAAATCGACGTTTCTTCCTGCGGAAGAAAAGGAATAAAAGCACAGGAGAGGGGGTGAAGATCGAGGCTCCTTTCCGGCGCATAAGGAGAGGGGGGAGAAGAAACAGGACAACGGTTTGAGAGCGGAGTCGAAGAGAGGTCTTCCTCGTAGGGGGGGAAAAGGAGAAGAACGGCTTCATCGTTCAGGGGGCGGCAGGAGAAAGAGAGAGAAGGAAGGTCCGGCAACAGAAAAGGAAGAGAGAGAAGAGAGGTGGATGGAGGGGTGGCATCGCCGAGGAAGAGAAAGTTTAAAGTCCGGGAAGGCTTGTCTCATCGTTTCTTGGCTGAGGGGAAAAGGGAGAAGGTGATGTCGTCTTTTTCGTCGCGAGCGAATACAGTTTCAAAAGAACGCATGTCTTTGGAAGGAAAGGTCAGCCATACCTTTTCCGTCAACAGCCCGGTCAAGAAAAACGAAGCTCAGAGAGAGAAAAGACGGCACCCGCCATACGGTGTCAAGAGGGAGGGAAGGGGAAAAATTGGCGGAATGAAACCTTTCAGCTCCATCGTTTCGAAGGAGGAGGAAACGTAATACTGAAGGGAGGAGGAGTCGCTATCAACACTACCAATCCTGTAGAGGGGGAGGGAGGCATCGCCTCCTTCTCTTTTTCGTCTCCGCTGCGGAAAGTTTCTTCGGAAAAAAAGGGGGACGGCAAAACATTTTAGCCGTTCGCTAAGGAAGAAGAAGGGGAGGGCGAGGGGCAGCGCCATCATTAGCTTCGTTCCCTCAGAAGGGGGGGCTGAGGCTATCTGAAAAAAAGGGGATAGAACGCTCGGCATTGCAATTCTTCGAGTCGGGGGGAAAGGAGGAAAACGATTATCTACCCACCTAACACCGCAGGGCCCTTAAAGAAGAGAGGCAGCACCAATTCATCTATACTGTCGGACTGAGGGGGAGGGGAAGAGGTATCGCATTATCGTCGTCGAGAGGCGGAAGGGAGGGAAATTTGTATCTTCAACCGAAAGGCAGCAACCTTCTTTTCTTCTTCGTCAGACTGAGACAAGTAGTACTCTACCTACACCAAGAGGAAAGGGGCTTTCCCTCCCTATTTTTTATAGATCGCATATTAAAGGATCCGGAGGAAAGGGAAGAAAAGGAGGTAGGGTCTCTGTTCGTCTCCGGCAGGAGGGGACTTGGCAGTCGGGAGGGAGGGGGCTTTTGTCGAGTTTTACATCGACTAACGGAGGGGGCGTCAGGCAGGCGGTTTCTTGATCTCTTCTTGAGCGGCGGTGAAAAAAGGAATTCATCGTAGAGAAATTGGAATAGTCTCTGCGGGAGGGGGAGAGGGGGGGGAAAAGAACTCTTCGTTCTGCGTCAGCAATTACTTCTAAGGACAATTGAAAACAGGGGAAAAGAGGGAGGGGCTGCAATATCTTCAATATCGGAGGGAGTCCATTTCACCATCGGCGAGAGGAGATCGGAGAGAAGGCGTCTTCTCCATCATCACCTGCGAGGAAGGGAGATAGACCCTCGGCGGCGTCCCTTTGATACGTCGCCACAAGAGAAAGTGTTATGTAGGGAGCCAGCCGTCAGCTGTGCGATATAATAGAAAAAAAAAGAGATCGCCGCTGCCGCTTCTCTTTAAAGACTCCTGCACAAAAAGGGAGATTGGAAAAGGAAAAGGCGCCCCTCCGTATTCGACTTCGGGAAGAAATGCTGGCGAACCTCCTACTACAGATGCCTGCGGCGCCTCTTTTTATCAGGGAGAGGGAGAATCCTCTCTTGAAGAAGGGCCGCCGAGAAGGGGGGAAGTTTTGGAGGAGGGGAGTACTGCTTTCCTCCTCCGATATAGGAAGACGCTAAATCAAAAGAGGAAAGGCCATACTATTTAAAAAAATCCCATACTATTCCTTCATTGGAGAAAAACCTATCCCAAGCGTCCATCCCTCCTTCCTAACACGAAGGAAGAGGTGTCCCCACTCTCCAAATACCTAAACGAAAGAGGAATAAAAGCCTGAAAGGGGAGAGAGCCCTCCTCCTTCTATCTTCGTAGGAAAAGGACGCCGTGGATTCTACGATAGAAGAAATGATCGAAGGAGAGAGGTAGTGGCCTCCCTAGCAAAGAGGGGTTTCTTTCCTCGTCGACGTGGGAAGGAAGTACGCCGAAAGGAAGAGGAGTCCGAGGAATTTTCCGCTCAAAGAAGAGGACTGGAGGAGGGAAGACGCCGCTCATTATCAGCTGACAATCCTATCCGCCGGCCGAGGATGAAAAACCAAACTCTCAAAGATTGTGCATACCTCGAGAAAGGACGGTTGCTTCTATAATCTTTTTTCTCGCGAAAAAAAAGACTAAGAAATTGAAAAGAAAGGGAGAAAGCGCCTGCTCGCCTCTCCTAACCGGAGTGGGGGAAAGATGACATTCTACGCCGCCGGAGGAAAAACCTAAAAGCCGGCTAAATCGTTTGTTCCGACTGGCGGAAAAAGAGAACCTCTAGGCCTCCGCTGGAGAAAGAAAAAAAGAGAGGGGCGATAAAAAGCGTGCCACCATACTTCCCCGCGAAAGGGGGGGTGCGCGCGACTCTCCCGACGACAGTACTGAAAAAAAAAGACATTCGGAGAGGCGCTGAAGTTTAATGCCGCCCTCCTAACGAGCGACGGGAAGAAGGAGGAGGAGAGCTGCCGCCTACATCACCTTCTCTGAAGAGAAAGGGAAATAAACTTACCGGGGGAAAAAGGGTATTGTCCGGAAACGTTCGACCCTCCTCACGAAAAGGAAGCCTCTTGTATACTTTCTTGCCTCGAGAGGGAAGAAAGGAAAAGAGACTATCAGGCAAAGGAAAAAGGAAGGCTTGAAAGAATTTTTCCTAATCCACGCCCCAGGGGAAAAAAAAGGTCGTAGCCGCGTCTCTTCCACCCGACAGAAAAGGGGGGGGGGGGAAAAATTGGGCCTCTAGAAAAGGAAGAGGACGGGGCTTTTGCCTGACAGGACGGTCGAGAGGGTGGGGGAAAAAATGCACCGTCCCCGGGGGGGACCTTGGGAAAGTGGCTGGTCTCTCACCGAAAAGAGAAAAAAAAAAGGTGTCCCTTTTTCTTTCCTCGCAGGGGAGAAAAAGGAACTTAAATAAAAGAAAAAGGGGGAACCGCTTTCCGCCCCCTACCTGTTAGGGGGGGGAAAGGAAGCCGGCCTACACTTTATTCTCCAAGACGGAAAGCAGGACGCAATGCCTCCCTACGATACTATGAAAGAGGAAAAAAACGGAGCAGCTGTCTATTCCATCTTATCCTTGGGACGAGAAAGAAACTGATGAAGGGAAAGAAAGGGAAAGGACCGAGACTACATCAGTCCTCCGTAGGAGAAAGGGAGGGAAAAAAAGGAAGGTGCCGCCGACATTTTCTACGCCTCTTTCGCTCCGAGGAAGAAGGTTCGTCGGTCGGAAGGGAAAAGAAAAGAAAAGGGACGCGCGCCGGAGGCGATGTTTGCCACTCGCAATTCCGCCCGATGAAGAAGTGGTGCCTCCTCTCTACAGAAGGAAGTAGGCAGAAAAAAGGGGAACCCGAAACCTTCGTCCCTCTCGCGAATTAAGGGAAAAAGAAATCGGAGCGCCTCTGAAGACCATTTTTTCGGAGGAGGAAGAAAGAAAGGACGACGAGGGAAATGATCTTTCCGGTCGCGTTGCCAAAAGAAGTTTCCGAAGGATGCGATTCTGCCGAAGAAGGGAGGGGGTCGAGACGTTTTATCGCTCCGGCCGAGAAAGGAGAGGGGGTTGAAAAAAGGAGACAATTGCCACCCGCAGGGGAAAGGGGGGGGGGAACGATGTTGACGGTTTTTCCGCTTGAAGAAGGACTGAGCACGGTGGGGAGTCGCTCCTCTCTCTATCAACAGTACCGAGAGAAAGGAAACGCAGCCGCTCTTTTACCGCTCTGGGAGAAGGACGCCCGAAAAAAAAAAGGCAACGAGCGCGCCGTTGTACACCATTCTTCCTGTCGGCGAAGAGCGGTGGGCGCTCTGTGCCCGACATTGGGGAAGGAAAAGATAACTCCAAGGGAAAAACGATCTGTCCATGTCTTACTCGAAAATGGGAGGCGGTGCCGCCGCTACGACACTATCAAATTGAAAAGAGACAACTTCAAAAGAAGGTACAGCCGGATTTTGACTAATTCGATTCCTCAGAGAGAGAAAAAAGAACGCCCGCCGAGACGTTCATGCATTCCGAAATTGGAAAAGTGGAAATGACGAATGAAAGACGAGACGGTCTCGATGGCTTTTTTGCCGAGCAGGGGAGGGAAAGATGCCGCCAGAGACTTTCTGTCCGCCGCCGCCCTGTACGGTGGTAAGGGGGAAAAAAAACATACACCGAAAGGAGGGAAGACGATCGTGCCGTCTGCGATGCCTCCCAAGAATTCTACCTCAAGAAAAAGAAAAGGGGCCGCCCGGCGGAGACCGAACACACCGCAATTGAAGGTAGACCGCTTGGGAGGCTCGCGCGCCACCTCTGGAGACAACAGGGGGAAGGGGAAAGTGGAGAGGGGAAAAAAGAGCACGATTCTCGACCGCGCTGTCGTTTGGTGCAAAACAGGGGGGAAGGGGGAGGAAAAGAAGACTAAAGACGAATTGCCGCGCACCTGTGGGGCAGGTTGAGCGAGGAGAAGGCCTACGACACCAAAGAGTTTCCTAATCCTCTGTTTGCCGCTGAAGAAGAAGAGAAAGAGAAAAGAGCAGCTGGGCCCCGCTGTTTGACGGTTTATTGCTTTCCACACCACCGGAAAAAGTGAAGAACAATCTTCCGATAGAAGAAGAAAGCAAGACCTGCGTGCGGTCGCTTCTATGATCGTGCCGAAGGGGAGACCGCCGGACTCGACAAATAATCTGCACGCTTTGGCATCGAGAGAAGAGGGAAAATAGGGAAATACCGAACACGTCCTTTTCGCCCGCCGCTCATTACTTCGCCGAAAGAGAGAAAGAAAAGAGGAAGGGCGTTGCTGATCGCCGTGGCCGTCCTTAGGACACGTTCTGGACATTGTGGGAAGAAAGAGCTAGCGACGAAGGGAAGAAGAGACATCTGCTTCTCCGCCTCTTTTCAGCGTGGAGAGGGGAGAGGGAAGAAAGGGCAACACGCTTTGACGGCTCTGCCGCCGGCCGCGACTGGAAAGAAAAAGTTAACGCTTTCGATGAAGGGGAAAGAAGGGGCTGCCGCCGCTGCTTACTCTCACGCCCGTATCTCTCTAAAAAAAAAGAATGACATATCGATCGCGGCATCAGTCCATCTTCTCGATCGTCAGCTCCTGAGAAAAAGAAAAAAGAATAAAGCGCCGTGAAAAAGGGGGAAGGCAGCAGACGTCTACATTCACCTCGATCATCGCCAAAGGAAAAAAAAGGAGTCGCGAGCGGCCACTGTGGCTCTACTACAACATGTCCAGACTGGAGAAAGAAAGAAAAGAGAACTCAGCGGCGAAGAGAGAGAAAAGAGGACGCGGCAAGCGATTTCTGCGGCCTTTTTGGTTTACGGGAAAAGAAGTGTTCGGAGCGATCAGCGTTCTGATGAGGGAAGGGAAGAAAAGATAGAGGAAGGCGTGGTCCTCTGAGGGCCACATCATAGAAAAAAAAAGGAAAAAAACGATCGCGACGATCGTGCTCAGCGGCTGCCATAAAGGAGAGGGGGGATACAACCGAAAGAGGAGGCCACTGATCGCTTCGGCCGGCTTCGAAAAAGAGAGTCAGCGGCACCATCTTCTTTCGGCAACGAGGGGGGGGGGGAGCGAAGCTCAAAGAAAAAAGGGGGTGAACAGCGGTGCGCGGCACTTCTTCTTTAGCGGAAAGAGGCGAGAGAGCCCACGTGTTTCACCAACACGACCGCGCGTCGAGAAGGGAGAAAATAGACTATCGTAGGGGGAGGGGGGAAGGCAAACTGTTTTCCTCGCGCCGGTGGAGTAGGGGGGAAAAGGAGAAAGAAGAGAAACAGCGGCAATGGCGTCCGTTTTCGTCTCCTCCGGCGGCACAAGGAGAGCCTCGGGCGGCCGGGGGAAGAAGGATGGGGAGGGCATTCGCGATGCGTCAACGATCGTGTCAAGAAAGGAGAGAGGGCGGCATCTCCAGCCATAACCACCTTCCAGGAGAAAAACACCTCTGAAAGAAAACGGCCAGACTCTTCTTAGCTCAATCAAAAGAAAAAAAAAAGTCGGGCGCGATCTCCCGCATCTACCACCGTTTTCCAGGGAAAAATCAGAGTTCTTGGAGAGGAGAAAATCCGACAGCGTCGGGCTCTAATCTTCACAAATGAAAAAAAAAAAAGGAGTGCTGTCGGCATTTACTTGTCGTCGGCGTCAAGAAGAAGAATCCTGTCGAAAGAAAAGGGGAAAGAGGAGTCGTGTCAACTGTCTGCAGCACCTTGCTGACCAAAAAAAAAAAAAGAGGGCCCCTCTCGTGCTGTTTCACCAACGGGGGAAAAAGGAAAACGGCGGCCTTTGCAGGTCTTCTCGAAGAAAGAAAAAAAAGGGAAGTGTCCGTCCGCCGTCCTGACCTAATCGGTACTGTGATCGAAGAGAAAGCAAACCGAGTCAGCGGCACAGCAACGGCAACCACCTGTCAACTCGAGGGAGAAAAAAAAGTGGCGCGACCAGAAAGCAATGGCAGTCTCGAGGAAGCGTCGGCCGTCGGCTCCACCTTCTCGACAATAAGGGAAAAATCCCGCCCATGAAACGCTGTCGTCTTTTGGCACCGCGAAAAAAATCATTGGAAAGAGAGGACGCCAGACCGTTTTGGTCGGGCGGCATCGCAGAAAAAAGGGGAGAAGAAAAAGGGAGTGATCGGCATCGCGAGCTTTGACTAACGGTTTTCGGGTGGAAAAAGAAAGAAGGGAGTAGCACGATCCTGGAAGGGAAACAACTTCATCGCATCGTGCGGGGCATTTGCGATTTGCAAAGAAAGAAAAAAAAAGAAGGGCGGGCGTGCACGACTCGCCTCTCGACGCTGGGGAGGAAAAAGAGAAAAGGCGTCGGGGAAGGACTCGGAACCAGAAAAAAGCCGGGGGAAAGAACTCAGGACTGCTGTGAGAAGCAGTCTTGCGGCGTGGCAATTCATCACCTTCAAGCAGAGGACGAGAGGAAAAAAGGCGCGTTGTTCTCATCTTTTTTCGATCTCCAGAGGAGAGGGCGGGGGAGGAGGACGACGCGAAGCTCTTCTCTGCTCTTGGCGAAGCGGGGAAGGAAAAAAAAAAAAGTCGCACTACCTTCTTTGCGGCAGCAGGGGGAGAGAGGCTATGAAGGAGAAGAAGAGGAGGTATCCGCTGACCTCAACGCGGGACAGTTTTTTCCTCTGCGGCTCAGAGGGAGGAGCTGGGGAGAGGACACACAACCGTCTCCCACGCTTGCATCGTAAAGGGGGGGAGGGGGGGAAAGGATATCGACCCGTGCCTTTCTCGGCCAACAAGAAATAACAAAAGCGGGAGGACCAAGACACGGTGCTGTTCTTGTTGCATCGCCGCGGCGACGAACAATTGAAAAAAAAAAGGGGAAAATTCCTTCTGCGTTCTTCGGGCACATAGGGGAAAGATGCTCGTCGGAAGGGAGGGAGAGCGGCACGACGTTCTCATCTTCTTAACTATACCTTTTAGGGAGAGATAAAGCAACAGCCGCGTTCAGCTCTGGCATCATCTCCGCTCAAGAGAGGGGAAAGAATCGAAGACCATCCAGACTGTGGAAAAAAAGGAGAAAATGATCGGCGGGCGTCATTACCGGGAGGACGAAGGAGAAGAGGAAGGAATGTCGTCGGTCGGCGTTCTATCAACACGACAATCCTGAGAGAGGGAAAGGAAAATCAGCCTCCGCGCGTTCTTCTCCAGCGGCGGGAAGGAAGGAGATGTCTGCAAAGCAAGCGTGCACAACCGACAAAAAAAAAATGGGGAAAAAAAAGATTCCGCCTTGCCGGCGGAGAAGGGAAGAAGGCGTGAGGAAAAGCAGACGTTTTTGTGAGGAAAAAGAGGCCTTGCTCTCACGTCTACTTCAGTTGCAAGGAGAAGGTCGTTAGGGAGAGAAAAAAGATATATACTCCAAACCTACACTCATTTATCCTGTAAAAGAGAAAGGAAGAACGAGGCGGCGGGCTGTATGTCTATCTCTGCCGCGGCTCGGAGGGAAGCGGGATCAAGAAAGGGAGGGAGAGCAGACCGTCCTTCGTCATTTTGATCGTCACCGAAAACAAAGAAAGATAGGAGGTCGCGATTTTCACCACCTCGATCGAAAAACCCAGGGAGGAAGGGAGGGATCGTTGCCGGTCCACTACTATTTTTTATCGGAGGAGGGGAGGAGGAAAAAACGACTATCTCCGGCGCGGGTCGGAGGGGAAGGAAAAACGTTATCATCGAGAGGAGGGAGGGGCAGGGGCGAGTTGTTACATCTACTCGAACTGCACCGAAGAGAAAAAGGGGGATAATCTTCTTTACTTCTTTTCGAAAGGATCTTTAGCGGAGAGGGAAAAATCGTTCGGCGTTCTTTTCTTATTTCGGAAGAGAAAGGGAGGAAGAAAAGGGAAAGTCCTACGGCAAAAAAAACTGGACTTTTCGGAGGGGGGGGAGGTCGGACAATAAGCGTCTTCTGCACCATCGCCGAAGGAACAAAAAGAAAAGGCCCGCGCTTCGCCATCCTCACTTCATCGGCTTGGCGTCAAAGGGGGGGAGAGAGAAAAAAGGCCTGTGGGGAGGAGGGAACATATCAGCCACGGTATTTCTTTCATGAGGGAGGAGGCTGCAGATCTCTCTCAAAAAAAAAAAGAGGATCTCGAAGAGGAATCTTTCTTTACATACCTCCTTCAAGAAGAAAGGGGGAGGAAGAACAAGGCGCCCGCCGAGAGCTACTCGTCCTGCCGGAAGAAAGGGAAAGACTGAGGGGAACGACCGGATCGACTAGCTGCGCGGCGCCGCTGTTTACCTGGACGGAGAGGAAAGAAAAAAACCCGCCGACACCGTTACCTTTTTTTCTCTGCCGTAGACGTCTGCGGGGAAAAGAAACTAGAAAAGAAGGGAAAGCCCGAGAGACGATTTCCAGCCGCTGCCGCTCCAGACGATTCCGTCATTGGGGGAAAAAAAAAGAAAAAAAAAAAAAACCCGCCGCCGACACTCCTTTAATATGCGGTGCACGGAGGGAGCAAGACCGAAAAAGGAAAAAAAGTCGATGAAGCCTGCCGCCGGGAGGAAGACCAAGAAAAAAGAAGAGGGAAGGGAAAGTGCCGCCTGATTCGACGATCTGCAGAAAGAAGAAAGGAAAAAACCTGAGAAAACTCCCTCCATCACGAAGGGGGAGGTCTGCTCGACGTTTTTGCCAGAAAAAAAAAAAAAGCGCTTGCCGTTCTATTGAAGGTGCCTCTCAAGGGAAACGGGGCTGAGAAGACCGCTCATGATCCTCTTACATCCGATCCGCCGCAGAGAAAAAAAAAAGGAGGGGCCGACCGCGCTGCCGCCGGACATGATCACCTGCGTGTCGGTTGAGGAGGCTGAGACTCCTAAAGAACGACTAATTTGCAAGAAGGGAAGAGAGCCGCTCTCCGCGAAAACTTTGAGGAAAAGAGAATGATTGCGCTTACGGTCTACGGGGGGGAAAGGGATCTCGGTATTCGCTCCGCTAAAATCCGTTGGGGATCCGAAAGGAGAAAAAGAGAGGGCCGCCGCTGGATACTACTCTCCTTAGGCCGATGGACGAAAGAAAAGAAAAAAAGTAAGGTCGTGTTTCTCGCGACGGAAGGACAATTAAGGAGGGAAAGACGCCATTCTACACTATTCTCTGAAGGTAATGAGGGGGAAAAGGAAAGGAAAAATTGGACACCGTCGTGGCGTCTGCTGCCGTCAGGAAGAAAAAGATAAGATTCTGGCAAGAAAAGGGCTGTTTCCTGACAGTATGGTAGAAGAGGAAAAGAACAAGAAAAAAGTTACCGCCGGATAACTGTCCGTGCGCTCAGAGGAAGAATACGCACTTCGAAAAGGAAGGAAGAAAGTTGTGCCCGAACCCACGCCGCCGGATAGACAGGAAAAAGAAAAAGGCTGCCACCGACAGCACCGTTTCTTGGGCAGAGGGGGGGGAGAGCGACGTGGAGGTTGCCGTACAGGACTGTCGAGAGGGGAAGAGAAAAAGGAAACGCGTTTGTCTACTTTTGTGCTGTTCGAAGAAGCACCGGAAGAGACGATCAGCGAGCCTCCTCTCTAAACCGGGGAAAAAAGGGAGAAAAGAAGCCGGAGGCCGCCGTAATATCCTCCGACGCTGACCAAGAGAAAAAACGGCGTTCGGAAAAGGGGGGGGAGGAAAGCGCAGACACGTCGATTCGCCCGCCCGACCGCAGAGAAGGGAAAGAGAAGGAAGATCGCCACCCGAATTAGACCACCGCGGCCGCGTCTATGCCGCTAAAAAAACGCAAGCTTCTGAGGAAAGGGAAAGGAAACCCGCCCACTATACTAAACATCATTCCGGAGGAAGAAGAAACAAGGCCGTTCCCTCTTAATTTGCCGCCGAAATTGGAAAAGAAAGAAATCGGGACCATCTGGCGAGGGGAGAGAGTGCCGCCCGAATTACCCTATTTATCTCGCCTCCGGATTCGTCTGTGGAAAGAAAAAAAGGGAAAAAAAAGGGAAAGGATCGTTGCCGGAGCGACCCGCCGGCGGAAAAAGAGTCTTCCAGAGAGACGATTCCGCTCACTCCTCGTCACGCGAGGAAGGGGGAGAGAAGGGACCGGTCCAAAACTTTCATGCGTCCGCAGGAAGGATGGCCTGGAGATGCCCCCGCTACTACAAGGACTGGGAGATTAACCTAACAGGAAAGGGTTTATTTCCTTACCTTAATTTTCTCTCCGTGGAGGAAGAAAAAGGAGGAAAGTGTTGAAAACTTTCTGCGCCACTTAAAAAAAAAGACGCCCTGCAGAAAGAAATTTTTTACGTTGTTGCCGGAGAAAAAAAAAAGGGTTGCTTTCTCGCCTTCAAACCGGAGAGGGGCGGGCCGGCGACGACACTTTCACCCCTCTCGTTGACCGAGATGGGGGAGGGAATTGCAACTAGCCGCCTTGAAAATCTCGGGGGGACATACGCGAGAGGTCCTCTTTTTTCTCTCTAGGAAAAGAGTGTCTTTCCTCCAGTTGACACGAAGGGGAAAAAAGGGATTAAGCGCCTCAAGGGAGAAAAGGGCATTGTGTGGATGCTTTCCTCCCTACTACACGAAGAGAGGAAGAAGAGAGGGAGAAGGATGTCGTGCCTCCTGATTTGAGAATTCCGGGGAAGAAGAAGTGAAAAAACTTACCCGCAGAAAAAAAAGAGAACGGGAAGATCGAATTTTAAACGGGGTCGCGAGGAAAAAGAAAGAAAATGGCGGTTTTTTGAATAATGCCTTTTCTGGCACGGAAAAAAAGGTGTCCTCCATCTACTCTTCTTTGGGTCCGCCTCCTCCCTTGACGTGTTATGGAGGAAGAGAGAAAAAGAGAAAAAACGATCGTTCCTCTCGCGATGCCTACAAGAGCAAAAAAAAGGAAAAGGTTTCGCCTATCGAGGGGAAGCCGCGTATACGACCACGCCTCCATTGCCGGGGAAGGAAAAGCTGTGGCATTGCTCGCTGAACTTTACACAGAGGTCCTTCCTAGAAAAAGGGAGAGTTGGAGCGTTTTCCGCCTCTCACAGGAGAAAGAAAACAGTGTTGGTGAAACCCGTGGCGCTGACGAAGGGAGTGAGACTCAGGAGAGAAGAAATTGCCTCGCCCGCTGGTCAAAAAAAAAGGAAAAAAACACGACACCACCTCGTTGCCGAATCCGCTGTTGCCGCTGACGATCTGCGAAGAGACCGCGTCCGACAGGAAGAAGGGAAGAAGAGGGGGACCGTTGTTATTGCTGGCCACACCACCGGAGACAATTTCCTGGCCAGAAAGGGAAAGAAAAAAAAAAAAAAAACGACATTCGTTTCGTTCTCTTCTATATCTTGCCGGCTCGCGAAGAAATCTGAGATCTTCAAGGGAGGGGGGCATCGATCAATCACTCTTCTCGCGATGACAAAGAGAAAAAAACCGAAATCGCTGCCGCCGCCTGAGACTATCCTCATGCCGCCGCTGAGGAGGGGAGAAAGAGGCCTTGAAGGGGGGGGGAGAACACGTGTCTTGACATTGTGTCGTCTAGCAAAGGGGGGGAAAAAAAGGAAGGGCATCGTGGCGCTGATCTCTTTTCCTTAACGTCCTGATGTCCGCCGTCAAAAAAAGGGGGCCTGTCCAGAGGAAGGGGTAAAGGGGACGCGGCGCTGACGATCTCGTCCTCTGGCGTAGCGCCGAGCGAGACGAAATGGGAGAAAAA
>Ga0179593_1664126_pt1 | contig 14149 bp, 17 predicted proteins | sample CZODoug2_1_08_16_FD_185931 | JGI IMG/M metagenome (GOLD analysis project Ga0179593, IMG submission 185931) | Vadose zone soil fungal communities from Angelo Coast Range Reserve, California, USA - CZODoug2_1_08_16fungal (PacBio error correction) | ecosystem: Environmental > Terrestrial > Soil >...
AAATGCGTTCTCGAGAAAGGGAGGGCAACGGGGAATGGTCTAATTGAGGAAAGAGGGGGAAAAGCACGAACCGCGAAAAAGAAAAGAGGTGGCTGAAGATCGTTATCTTTAAATAAAGCGACCATCCGGTCGCCGTGCGGAATGTTGGTCGGGGCGGAATCCTCAACATTCCTTCGTCGGTGAAAGGAGGGGGTGGGAAAAAGAAGCACGCAGTTTTCTGCCAGGAAGGAGGAGTCCTTTTAAGAAGGGGAAAAGGGGAGGCCGATGTACGCAGTCGGCAGAAGGGAAAAAGGTGCCTGCAGAAAAAAAAGGTTGCGCTCCAGGAACTGTGGTGCTTTGCCAAAAAAAAGGAAACTAAAGATTCATCACTCTCTGTGGAAAAGGAGGGGAGAAAGAGACCGCGAAGGGCCGGGACCGAAGGAAAACGTGCGGCTTGTCGGCACTGAAAGTCGAGAGGCAACTAATTTGGGATAATTCCTCGTGGTCCTTCAGATCGAAGAGGGGCTGGCCACGAGAAGAGAAAGAGAGGGTGCGGATTCGGCATCGGGGACAATTGGGTCAAGCCAAAGTGCGTCTCGATCTCTACGATGGACGCCTGGGAACAGAGGGGGGAATGGGCAGCCGTTCAGGTAAGAAAAAAAAAACAAGGTTTCGCTGAGCTCCGAAGCCTCGTCGGAGGGTTCGGCAGGGGGGGAGTATCCTTCATGTGGCCACCAAAAAAGACGTCAGGGAGGAAGGTGAAGGCCGCGCTCGGTGTCTCTAGAAGGGGGTGGAAAGCATGTCGAAGTATAGCGCTCCGCAGAGCGTCCGAGAAAAAGGGGGAAGACATCGGTGTGGGGCAAACTGATGGCGATTCTACTTGAGGGAGGAAAAATTTGTCGAGCAAGAGGGAGGACGGCCTCATGCTGGAAAAAAAGAGTGCCGCGTCCTGCTTAGAGGGAGGGAAGTAAATAGAGAGATCCTTAATCATACTCGGCCACGCCAGGGGAGGGGGAAAGCCATGATTCCGGCGCAGAAGGGGGGGGAAGGAAAAGAGACAACCGAGGGTAATTCATAAAAGGGGAAGGCCTCCGATGCTGAACACGCGTGGGAAAGGGAGAGCTACTTCTACTTCGTGCACATCATGCGACGTCAGAGAGCACCGAGCGCGGGAAAAAAGAGGAAAGGCCCTGCAGGAAAAAGCCCACAGGAAGGATCGGCACCTCACAAAAAAAAAAAAACGATAGAAGGCCTGCTTCCTTATCGGCGCTCAGGAAAAGGAGGAACAAGTTGGCGTCGAAGAAAGCAGCAATGTTCAAGCGTGCCATCGGGGAGTGGAGAAGGAACAAGGGCGCCCAACACCGATGCCGAGAAGCACCTAGGAAAGTCTAGGAGAAGAGTGTCTGTCGATCGGGATAAGAAATTAGGACGTAATCGCCGTAAAGCGACTATAAACGTGAAGGGAAAAAGAGGGGGGAGGGAGAGCTGATGTCTAGGGGGAAGGGGGGAGAAGGAAGCGTGTCGCTACCCGACAGGACTGGAACGGAAAGGGGCAGGAGAGTCGCCTTTTTCAAGAACCACATTTCTATGCTCGCGGCAAAGGAGCAAGGGAAAAAAGCATGAGGGAGAAAGGGGAGACGACTCCCGTCAAAACTCCCAGTAAGCGCGGCTGCTCCTCAGGGGGAGGCCAGTCGTCGACGCATCACCCGACGAGAGGAGGGGTCCTCCAAAGAAGAAGGGGGAAAAAGTCTTGCCTGTCGGCGCACGGGAGGGGTCGATCGCGTTTGGGAAGAGAAAGGAGAGGAAGGTCGTAGAATTGCGAGTGAGTTCTTCCACATCAAGGAACAGCAATTCAGAAAAAGGGAACAACAAGAAAAAGGACTCATTTTGGGGGGAGGGGACTGTCTCGCTCCGGACCCGGCAGGCACCCCCATAGAAAAAAGGAAAGCGGGACCGCAGGGCAGTCGGAGGTCGCGCCTGAGCGCATAGGAAAAAGGGAATTTGGATCGAAGAGGGGGGAAGCGCTAACGGGCGGCAAAAGGGAGGGACGCGATCACAATGCCGCCCAGAGGATGAGGGATAATCGTAAAAATAGAGGGAAGAGGGGCGCGCAGCATAAATTCAAAAAGAGAAAACCCGCGCGGCCTTCAAGTTACTGCTCCACATAGGTCGAAGGCCGAGAAGGACAGAAAAGGAAACGAAGAGACGAGTTGTGAGGGGAAGGGATAATCATTAACGAGGTGGTTCTCGGGTTCAGGAGGAGACTGTTTAAAAAAGAAAAGAAGGGTAACCCCGGGAGGAGTAAAAACAGAGGAGAGCATCGGGGAAAAGCGTAGCGAAGTGGTAGACAGAAACCGAAAGGGTGACGTGAGAACAAAGGGGCAGAGGGAAATGTAAATAGGGAGAGGGAGCAAGAGGGAAGATAGTAGAGCATTTTGAGTAAGGCAATAGGAAGAGCGGAGGTGGTTTGAGTGTACGACGCTGGAGTATTGGTGGGGGGGGTTGGAGAGCGTAGCAGCAGTGGGGGGAGACGCTAGAGTGGGAAAGGGTTCAACGCGAGTACGGCAGGAGAGATGGAAATGAGGGAAGGGCGCAGCAGATGGTCTGAGTGGGGGGGTGCATGATATAATAAAATGTGGAGGGGTAGAGGCGTGGGGGGAAGCGAGTAAAAATTAGAATTCCCAGGGACAGGGCGGGGTGGGGGGGAAAGGGGACTTGACTCAAATAGAAGAGACATGGAAGAGAGAATGGTGAAGGAGGGGAGGGAAAAAATGGCGATGGGTCATGTGCGCAGCTTAAAGCTGAGAGGGAAGTAGAGGTGGGGAGGGCTAGGCGGAGTAGAATAGGGGTAGAGCCGAGTTCGTAGGGATATGACTAGTAGAGAAGGGGGCAGTGCTGGGAGGGGAAAAGGTGAGAAGAAAATCGACTCTTGTGCAGGAAGATAGGAAAAAGGACCGGGAGACAGTAAGAGGGGGAAATGAAAGATGGGGGGGGAGGAAGGGTGGGGGGGGGGAGTTGCGAGTAACAACAGCAGGTACAACAATGGAGCGAGGGGGGGGGCGGTTAGAAAAAGATAGGAGAGAAGTTAGGGGGACAGGCAAAGCCAGGGGAATAGCAAAGGGGGTCGCTGCGGGCGGGAAAGATGTGGGGAGCGAGGGGGTGAACCGGAGGAAGAGAGGAGTGTGCAGAGGAGGAGGAGGGGGGTAGTGTAAGGGAGGAACGGAACGAATGACACGGGTATGGGGGAGGAAAAACGGGGTAGAGGGGGGTGATGTAGGGAGGGTAAAAGGGGGGGGAGGAAGGGGTTGGGTGCCGGAAAGGTAGGGGGTGGCCAAGTGAGTTGCCTTGGGGCGAGTGGGGATGGAGTAATGGGGACGGTGAGGTGCAAATAGAGGTAGCCACAGCGTAGTGACCGAATGCGGCAGAAGCATGAAGGGGGTAGGGTGGTAGAGAGAAGGGTCAGGAGAGGCGGTGGCAGAAAGGGGTGACTTGGACCGTAATAAGGAGGGGTGAGGTACAGGAATGTTTGGGCAGAGTGGGTGGAAACGGGAAGGGAACGGGCGATCAAAGATGCGATAAGGGATTGATTTTCTTTCCCGGGCGTTACCGATAGGAGTATAATCTTCTCCCTCGGTAGCTCGTTTTCTCTTACGGTTTCCTTTGGGGGGAGGGAGCCGTGGGTGAAAGGCAAGTTATGGGAGGCTCGCGCTATTAGAACGTAACGGGCGAAACCAAGTAGGAGGAGAAGGCGCTTAGCGCGCCTATTCATCAGAGTCAGATCGTGGGGCGGGGACCCAGGGAGGTGTAGGCAGAGTGGGTCTAAGCGATGGGAGCAGCGAAAGAGATGAAGAAGATCAAGAGAGCAAGACCTGCGTTGTTTCGCTGTAAGACGGGATTTGGGGGCTAAGGATGACAATTCACGAGGACAAACGGGGCGAGACTAACTGTGGGGGATGGAGCGCCCACCTCAGCCTGCTAAGAAATGTGGATGGGGTGTCGAACGTGCTTGGGAGGAGATTACTGAAGGGGACGTCCATGGGAAACTAGAGCTAGAGGGTGGGCTCAGATCGACGTGCTTGCGGGCCGTTGAGGGGGGGGGAGAAGGGTCGTGCCCGTAGGAGACGATCCGTGAAGGGTGCGAGAGGGAGTAGTGATATGGGAGAGCGTTTTTAAAGTAAGAAATGGGTTCATAAGAGGGTAATATGCACTCGCTAGGAATAACCAAAGTGTGTCAACCAAGCCATAGGAGCAACGGGCGAACATAATGGGGGGGGGGGGGCAACGTAGCTAGGTAGGAAAGGGGCATGGACAACGAAAGAAGGCAGTGGAGTTGTCGGCTTCTCGAGCCGCTCGGGAATGTAAACTGACTTTCTTTCATGGGTGGGTAGAGAGAGGGGAGAAGGGGGGGAGGTAGGCGAAGTCCAAGCTTTCTCATGAAAAGTTAGGTTGGGAACGACTAGGGTGGCAGACCCTGCTGGGGGAGGATTTTTGAAATAAGAAGGCGGGCAGGCAGGGAGGGGAAGGGTCTTGGTTGAACCTAGCAGGAAGCTGAGGAGGCCCTGATCTTAGCGATTGGGGAATGTTCGACCATCAGGCTGTAGTGGGTTCAAACTGCTCGAAGATAAAACCGGAGAGGGCAGCCAACAGTCATAGGGTATGATGGGGAGGGGTTGTGAGTGAAAGTTTGTGAGAGACTAAGGAAGAGACTGGTATGCGATGTGTGCTAACGGGGGAGGATGGAGATGTTTATTTCCGGGGTGGTCAGTGTGCGAGGCTCGAGGGCCATAGCAGAGGAAGTTCGGAAGAATGGCGGGCGGGAGGGGTTTGACATGATCAGGAGGGTGGCCTAAGAGGAGAATAGTGGATGAGGACGGGGAGAAGGGCAGGGGTTCCTTAGAAATACGGCGCTGAGGAAGGGTGACGAAAAAATCAGAGAGGGGGGGTATGCTAGTAGGCGGCTCGTCGGTGGTTGGGTATTCTGGGTGTTAGGGAGATGAGGGGGGTGAGGGGAAAGACTATAAGGGCTAAGTTGGGGGGACAGGTGGGGGGGGGGGAAGGGGGGGGTGTAGAGTGAGGAGGGCGGGGGGTGAATAAAAGCGGTGGAGGGGGTTTAGACAGGGGGAAGTGAGAAAGATTCGCCGGAGGGGTGTCTCAAAACGGGCACAGAATGGTGGGAAGGCACGGTGGAACACTCTGGGGGGTGAGTTGATGGATAGTGCTAATGTGGAGGGAGGCTGATAAAAGGTGTCGGGTCGGAGGGAAGGCATGAGACGTTTAAAAAGGACGGTGGCCCATATCCATCTCGTCTCTACGCGGAACGTCCAAGGGGAGGGACGGTCGGACTCGTGGGTGGCATTAGGGAGGGCGACCAGACATACTTCTAATAGAGCTTCGCTCACTCCTCTCACGTTGGGTTGGGAAAGAAAGAGGGTGGGTTGAGCCATATCTTGGAAGCGAGAGAAGGGGGAAATAATGAGGGGGTGGGCATTGGATGCGAAGGAGGGAGAAGGAGGGGCAGGTGGTAATGAGGGGGGACACTCGGAAAATGGCCGGAATTAAACTAAGGCGTGATTTTGGGTACGTAGTCGGCTAATGGAAGGGTGGGGTGTGTAGCTGTAGTGGTCGGAGCCTAGTACTCGGACAGCGACTGTCCCCAGAGGGGGGGGGACGATACAAACAGGGATGCGTCTCGCGAGGAAGAGGAAAGAGGGTGCGAATTGCTTTTCAGGGAGAATCGTCCGACCCGGCTGAAGATACGTATCTAGTAATAGAAGGGAGGGGCGGCCGTGCATGGAGACAGAAGAACTGATTGTCGTTGGAGGGAGAGTGTTGGCTTCGTCGGACAGAAAAAAAAAAATAGGGCCCGCGCTTCCGTCGCCTGGGGAAGGAAAACTAGGACGAGTCGGGGTAAAATGGACCAGAAGAAAAGCTCTTTCGAAATTAAGTCGAACTGTTGGTGCTGGAGCGTAGAGCGGGAAAAAAAGGGAGGAAAACCTTACGAAAGAAAGCATGGGCGATAGCTGACCGCTCATTGGGGAACCAAGACGACTAAAAATCATCCTCTCCTCCCTCGGGAAAGAGAAGAAGGATCTCGACGAGGAGAAGGAAGAGACGAATGAGGGGAATAATTCCTCTATGGGCGAGGACCGCCACGCTCTTTCACTCTCCGCGCGGGGTGCCGGATAGGCATCTCTTGTTTGGGCCCAAAAGGAGGAAAAAAGTGCGGAGAGGAGAGCACGATTGGCACCTTGAGGGGGGCATCTGTTTTCAGTAAGGGTCGTCGCCTCCGCTAGGGATCAAGTCCTGTAATCCTAGAGGAAGGGGTTTTCCGATCTGCATGGGGGGAAAAAATGAAAAGGGCATTTCCTCCTGGAAGAATCTCTCGGTGAAAAAGGAAAAAATGTGCACGCCGGCCGAAGTAGAGCTCGCCGCATGGAAAAGAGGGAAGGCTTCCACGCGGGTGGAGGAGGCATTTTTGGGGGGGAGAGGGGGATTCTACATGAAGCGGACCCTTTGCGAGCAAAGGAAAAAGAAGAAGGAGGGGAAGAAAAATGGGCGTGGCCGCTTCTGCTGGCAGGGAAAGAAAAAAAACAACGGATTAGTATTAAAATATATCGATCAGGGAAAACAGCCAAGAATGGCGGCAGCATGAGTCCTTCTTCATACCCGAGAAAAGTGAAAGAAAAAAGAAGGTTTAATTAGAAATCGAATCAGCAAAAAAAAAAGGCCTCCTATCTGACAAAGAGAGGAAAACAGCGGATCCTCTTCTTGCGCGAGAAAAAAGAAGTATGGTCGGACGTCTAGAGCACAGGGAGCGCTTCTCCAATATCAGCAAGGAAGAAAGGGGGGAACATTAAGGATCGGAAACAAGAAGAGAAGGAGAAAAGCCTAGAGGGATGACCGTCCTGGAAGAACGAACCTGCTTCCATCATGGAGGGGTCCAGCACGCAGCAATTTTCCAATCTTAAAAAAAGGGGGGGAGGTAACTCACTTTGGGAGGGGAAGGGTAGCCCAAAAAGGATCCGAATCTTCAAAAGGGGGGCGTATGTTGAAAGCCGCTGTTGAAGATCTTAAGAAAAATAGAGGGTTCCGAGAGTCGTTGACTTTTATCGGAAGGGAAGAAGACATCTCCCTCCTCAGAAGGTCAGGGTCCCTGTCAAAACAATTAGCGTGTCTATATCCTACAGCGGAGATTATGGTCTGAAAGTTGACAGCTTTCCGCCTTGGCAAGAAAAAGGAGGGCTCGACCTCTCGCTCTGGAAATGGATCTCCGACTCCTGAGAAGACCCATTAAAGCGGATGATAAAAAGAAGGGGGCCAAATGCAGTTGCTTCGCTTCTACGCAGCCACCGACGGGCATTAAGACCAACGACAAATCAGTTGTGATGTCGGGAAATCCCGCGATGGTCGTATCGGGGGGGCAGGGGGGGAGAAAATTCCTAGATTACGTACGACGTTGCGAGGGTCTTCTTCCACTATCAAGGAACAAAAGAAAGGAAACGCCGCGAAAGGCGACAGGTTTTTGGGAAGAAGGGTCTCTATCCTCTCCGCAGGGAGGGGGGTTCTCTAGACGATAAAAAGAGAACGGCGACAGCGCCTTCGGAAAAAGTCGCGCAGGGAAGGAAAATCTTGGAAGGGTCGATCTCTATTCTTGTGGAAAGCTGCACTCAGGTTTCGAGGGGGCCTCTATCACATCTCTAAGAATTATCACCGTGCATAAGAGGAAAAATGGAGAAAACAAAAATCATGAAGAAAAAAAAGATTGTTCACTATTGCAAACAAGACTCTCTCCGTTAAAGAGAGGCCAAGGAAAGGTCAGACTGCCAGAAGAATCATCCTGAAGATACCATTTGGGGTAATCCAATTGTAGCGTTAAAAGGGGCCGTAAGCGGGAGGGGAGGGGGACAGAGCCAATAAGATGGAAACGGGGGAGAGCTCAACAACAACAACTTATGAGGGAAGGTCTAGGAGGCGAGGTCACCAGCCGATTCGCCAAAGAAAGAAAATCTGCTATTTATAAGCATAGGGAAAAAGAGGAAGGGAAGGAGCGAAAAGGGGGGGGGGGCGCTAATTCTCCGGGAACTTAGGAGCGAGAGGCTCGGGTTTTCAATCGTAGGGGGAGTGCGATTAAGGATGACTAAGAAAGAATTATGAATTATCCTCCTCTTTGGAGGGGACGCACGACTCGAAAGCTGGCAGCCGCGTTAGGCGCTGAAAAGGAGGAAGTCACTGTTTTCACGGAGATGCGGAGAGACCTCCGCGCCCTTTCGAAAAAGAAGCGTCTATTTTGGTGAGAAAATCGAGCGGACGGTCCAATGGAGCTCTGATTCGATACAATCCCGGTCACTAAAAAAAGAATCGTGCGGAAGGGGCAAAAAGGTTGAGAGGGGGGGGGGAGGGGGAGGGGAAGGGATATTTTAAGCCCGACATCTTATACGGATCAGTAATCGCGACCAACGCGATCGAGAGAGGAGGCTGCGAGGCAAGACCTCACAGATGTCTTTGCAGGGGGGAAAAAAAAGGGAGAAAGGAGCGGTGGCTGCTTCTACTCGGCGGAAGCCAAAAAAGGGGATCAGCCGCGAATTTTCCTGGGAGCCTGTTCCGAGTAGAAAGGGGGACGGCGCGTTTGAATTTAAAAAAAGAAGGATTACAAGAGCGCGGGGGAGCGAGCCTTCTAACTTGTTTCTTGGAAGTCAGCACCGAAAGGGGCAAGAAGGTCGGGGGAACCTCATGGGGTTCAGACGACACATCAGCGCGAAAAGAGGCTTTCCCGGAAAGGGAGGCGTCGCTGACGGGAGGGGAGGAGGGGGATATTCCAGAGGAGACCGCGGGCTTGCAGAGCTCTCCTTCCTCGTTGCAAGAAAAAAAAGTCATAGAGTGTTGGAACCTTTTCTTTCTCAAAAAGGGGAAGCAGGTCAACTTGCTGGCTGTAGGTGGAAGGGGGGCTTCAGGATGGGGGAAGGGAAGGGAGAGAGCCCTCCTAAAGAGACCTCGTCTTAGGGTTCAAGACTACACGGAGTGCCCCCACTACGGCGCTTGGAAAAAAGGAAGGGGAGAGTTTGGAGCCAAGGGGAAGAATATACGTCGAGGGAAAAGGGGAGAAGTAATCGCTCCTCAGAGAGGGGGTCCACGCTGGCATCATAGGGAGTCCTTTTGGTGCAACGGGGGGAGGGGATCTACGTACCACGCAGGGGAGGAACAGAGCAGAGGTCCGGAAATCATTCTTGCCTCCATGATCTTGAGGAGTCGTCGAGCTCACACAAAAACGTATTAGTAATTAAAATATAAGGAAAAAAAGGATAGGATCCTGGCGGCCAAGAAAGAAGGGAAAAAACCGATTTGCTCGCAAAGTTTCCGACAAAAGGGGAAAAAAATCTCCAGAGGAAGTACGAAAATGAACAACGCGTGGAATCGACATCAGAGGAGGAAAAGGAAGACTTCTACTGCCGGGAAAAGGAAAGTGATAGAAAGGCACCGAGCGGAGAAATGCCCTTCCTCTTCAGGAATACCTGCAACTCAAAGCCATTCCTAACCCTCGAAAGGGAAAGGACTTCCTGTGTAGCAAGAGACAGCGACCTTCTGCCAGAAGGGAAGACTTAACCATTCCAAAAATGGCCAAAACAACGTGGTGATCTGTCGCGATCGAAAGAAAAAAAAGGCGCACCCAACAACGCGATGGCCGAAAGCCTGCAACTGATTAATTGAGAAGGAAGGGGTGCGGAGCTGAAGAGACACCGAGTAATTACTCCGAAATTTCGTGGGAGAGACGAGAACGTGACAGGAAAGCAGAAGAAAAGGGGGACGCCGCTGATGTGGCGTCGGGAAGAGAAAGAGTGTCGATCTCCGCAGGAGGGAGGGTTGATGACTCTTTCAAAAAAAAACATTTCGACGGAAAAGGAGAGGAAACCTGGCGCGCGGGAAGAGGAAGGTAACTCTCCTACTCAGGGAGACGCGAAAAGGAAAGCGCGGGGATCCTCATCTGGCCTACAACTGAAAAAAGAAAAGACAGCCCCACGGGGGGGTCTGAACTTCAGGGGAAAGAAAGGGGAGTCTTGTCCGTCTCAGCACGCTCGGTCGCGTTTGGTCTCGATTACTATAATCAAAAAAGGGAAGGAGACTATTCGAGGTGAGGGGGAAAGGAGAAATGACGAAAAGCAGAAGAAGAGCGAGACTCATTTGTCCGTGTCTCGATCAAAAGGGGAAGGAGGATGGCAAGCGGCAGAGCACCAAAAAAAAAAAAAAGGCGCCTTCGTTTTCGCAAAGGAATGAGCAAAAGGAACAGTGAATTCGATATCGGCTCACGAGAAATGCCCGCTGTCGAGGGGGGGGGAAAAGACGCAGCCGCCCAGAGGAAGGAAAGTGCATCTCCTCGTAATAGAAAAATCAAGAAATTTCCACGAGTTGTTCCCGTATTGCAAACAAGGAAAGCCGGTTGAAGTGAATGAGCAAAGATGCGACAGGAAGGGAAGGCTCCTTCGCTCCTTACTATACTAGGGGGGGGAAATAATCTCGATTGGGGGGGGGGAGAAATGCCCAGCTGGGCCGGAAGAGGAGGACCTCGCCAATCAGATATCTCTCAAACAACAAAGGACACGCTATTGGCGGTACGCCAGCCGATTCACAAAAAAAAGCCCCCAAAAAAAAAAAGGGAAGGGTGAGCTTGAACGCTACAAAGGGAAGGAGCCTAGTGCCATAACTCACATCGTCTCTGAAACGACTGAGAGGAGGGGAGTCGTCCTTTGGGTACAATTTAAACCTTAAGGCGCGGGGGAGATCGTGCAAAAAGGAATTTTATCGAGGGATCTGAGTACCTCAAGATATTTTCAAAAAGGTGATCCTCAGCTGGGAGGCGCGATGGGGTGATCTCGGGGGGGGACGGGAACAGCCCGTTAGCGCTTCAAAAGAAAAGAAATGCACGGGTGGGAAAAAGAAGAGCGATCAGGGTCCTCTTAAGGGGAAACCCGAGGAAAGTCTCTCCTAGGGGGCTCTTCCTGCTGACTTTACAGGGCTTGCTCTTAGCTATACAACACATTTCTAGAGGTTCTCGGAGCTCGCGCGGGAGGGGGGGAAAGTTGATATTTTCGAATGATGGGGGGGGTACGATCTCATCGTCGCTCCCTTTCCTGGGGGGGGGACTAGTAATAGAAAAAAAACGCGATCGGAAAAAGAACATGCTTCTAAAAAAACAGAAACAACTGATGTAGGGGTTTTCTTATCGCATACATGGAGAGTCTTCGACGCCGGAGAAAAATGAAGTGGAGGGCCAAGAGAGGATCATGCCTCGGACGTGGAAGGGAGGAAAAGGTCTTCTATTACTTGGGGAATTCCCATACCCGGATTCAAGCTCTCGTTTCGCGCAAAAAGGGGCTTTGGTGATAAAAGGGGGAGGAAAAAAGAGTCATCACCCCCCCAGACATCTTTTTTCAAGCCAGGAGGAAACAGCCATTGTCGAAACAACGCACATCAGCGGGAAAACCCGCCGAAGAGGGGACTGTCGGAGGCGGGGGGGAGCAGTAACGTCAAAAGAATTTCGGATAATTTTCCAGGAAAAAACTCGGCTGGCAAACGAAAGAAGGAAGAGGTGCCGTGTGGGGGGGGGGGGCTCCCCTTGTTCCAGGTAGGTCAACCGACAAAAGTGCACGCCTTGGAAATTGCTGCTGTGCATTGTGCATAAAAAAGATGTCATCAGGTTCGCTGAGCGCCCGCTAAAACCGGTAATATCGTCGTAGGTCGGCGAGGGACTTCCTGTGGCCAATCGTAGGACTGATCTTTGAGCAGCGCTCGTGCTCTATACGGCAAAGGGAGAAGGAAAGGGGGAGCTCTCGCAAGAGAGGACCGCTGATGTCCGGAAGGAAAAGGGGTGCAGCATCGGAGGCATGGGGGGGAAAGAATCTCTACTTACCAGAGGAATCGGGTCTGACGGCCTCAATGCTGGCCAGGCAATGCCGTGGTTCTGTCCTCGGAGGGAAAGAGAAAGAAAGGGATGATATTAAAAGAGAGAAGAGAAAAAAAAGAGGGACAAAGCAACGATAGGAGAAAAAAAGGACCTCGCCTATCCTTTTGCTAAAGGCCATGGTAAGGAAAATCTCCATCAGCTCTGCCCAGAGGGGAAACTCGTGGAAAGGACATCAAGGAAGAAGAGGCGCGCTCTACTTCTGCCGAGGGGAAAAGGGCACCGATCGTCTTCTCAAATATCAAGGGCCGGAGTGTTGGAGAAGGATCGGGGGCAAAAGAACAGCCCAGTCCGAACCCTCCTCTATGAGGAAAACGGGCGCTCAGCGAACCTGCTGAAAGCATTGCAGAGAAAAGGAGAGGGAAAAGGCATGTGCCCTCGTCATAGGGATTGGCGAGAACAATGGGCGCACCACAGATGCCTAATAAAGGGGAGAGTGGGAAAAGAGGGCGGGGCAAGAAGAAAAAAAAAGCGTAGGCATTCATCCTAAAGAGGCAGAAAGAACGTGACTCGACAGCCGCCCGAATGAGGGTGCGTCGGTACCACGGCTAAACAGAGTGAGTATAGAAAGGAAAAGGGATGACTCGCCGCCGTGGCAATCACCACAGTAAGCGGCGCGAACGCGGAGGGGGAGGCGTCTGGGGAGGGGTGTCCTTCCGAGAGAAGCTCCCCAGGAAAGCGAGGATGAACCAGAAGGCGAAAACGGAATTTCGGCCGGAGGAGCCAAAAAGGGCGTCGCCACGTACAATCAGTTGGAGGTAGTGGAAGGGGAAAGCCGCCGCGTGTCGAAAGGGGGGAGGCGATTACTAAGCCGGGTAGAAAAAAAGGGAGATTTCTCTTGGTCTCCCCTGAGAAGGGGCTTTCAAGAGAACATCTGGCCAAGAAGGAACTCTATCTATCGAAAATGTCTTGTCTACAGATCCCGCGCAGGGGAACGCTTAAGGCCCCCATAGACTCTGCGGGGGAAAAGGAAAAAGTCAATGGGACGGAAGGGAAAAATGATCGCCTCTTCGTAAACATGGAATTCTAATAGCGTGGGATCGTTGGAACAGCTCTCCCTGGAAGAAAGATTTCCGCGAAACAGAGACGAAGAAAAAAGGGAGGAGGATACCGGGAGGAGAAAATAGCTTGATAATCATGCAGAAAAATTGGGAGATTGGCAAACCCGGGCGCCTCTCGCTCCGGTTCTAAAGGGGGAAAACTGAGGGCTCTGGCGACGGAAGAAGACGAGTGGTTACGGGGCCCTAAAAAAAAAAGGGTGCTCTGTAGCAGGGGCAGGCGGGCCGAATCGGCTGGAGGATCAGCTGGACCCTTTATCTCTCCTCAAAAAGATGCCCGGTCAAAACTGATTTTCGAGGTACGCCAGCGAGTCAAAGGGGGGTCAAGCATGAACCTACAATCGGAGGGGGAAGAAGGGCCATAACCACTCTTAGATTATGGGACAGAAAGTCGCCGTTGGGAGCAGGGTAACCTTGAACCGGAGCAGGGGGGGGCAATCGTGAGACCAATCGTGGAGGAGGGAGATGAAATGATTACTCAAAGGATGGGGGCAACGGTGATCCTCTCTTTTGCGGACTAAGCGAAAAGGGGCAGCCCGTTAGAGCTTGGCAACTCCCGAGATTCACTGTGGGCTAAGAATGCTACTCAGGGAGGAGATACGCCCCTTCTTCCAAGACGCGGGTACCGGGGGAATTGGGGTGCTCTGAGAGAAGGGGGGTAACAAGTTGCGTCTCTTAGAGCGAAAACTGCGTCTCGCTAAAGGATCAAACGTTGAGGGGCGAAGGGGGGGGGGAGGGGATCTTTTTCAATCAAAACGAGATGCTGGCTAGTAATAAAGACCAACGCGATCGAAAAGGGGGAAGACTTGCCGGCTGCGACGGAAAAAAGAAAACTGAGGGGGGGGGCGAACGTGCAGACATTCCGAAGCGACTGTAGGGAGAGGGGAAGGCAGTTGTCGGGCAAAAAGCCGCTCTTTCCTGGAAGAATGGGCGGCCGGGGAAGGATTCCGGCGCTTTCCATTTCCCATAATAAAGGGGAGGGTCGCGAAAGACCGTCGGTATTCCACGGCGGAAAGCTTAAAGATGGAGAAACCGAATCTTGTGGAGGAGGAGAGAGTACACGCTCATGGAGGGAAGTCCCTTTACCGGAGCGCCCTCCCTCTATTCGGTGCGGAAAGGGTCGTAGACTGACGGAGGAAAGTCAACGAATTTAGAAAAG
>Ga0179593_1750687_pt1 | contig 14149 bp, 15 predicted proteins | sample CZODoug2_1_08_16_FD_185931 | JGI IMG/M metagenome (GOLD analysis project Ga0179593, IMG submission 185931) | Vadose zone soil fungal communities from Angelo Coast Range Reserve, California, USA - CZODoug2_1_08_16fungal (PacBio error correction) | ecosystem: Environmental > Terrestrial > Soil >...
AACAATGGAGAGATTTTTCCCACATCTTTTCCTCTTGCAATGGGTTAATCCGGCTGAAACCCGTGGGTGGAAAGGGGGGTTCCCCTTTTTCCGGGAGGGTCCCCCCCCCCCCCCTGTGTTTTTTTTTTTTTTTTGGGGGGTTTCCCAAGCCCCCCCCGGAATTGAATCGTGGGGACAACATTTGTTTTTGCCGATTGGGCCGGGCCTTTCCCGAAACCCGTGAAAAAAAGCCCATTTTTCCCCCCGCCCAACCAAAATGCCCCCCCGGGGGGCCACCCCCCCCCCCACCATATTCCGCTGAAAACTTTTTAAAAATCCAACTGAAGGGTCCCGGGGCCCCCTTGGGGTCCCCCCCAGCCCCAAAAACAATTGGGAATGAAGCTTTGGGTTAAAAACCGCCCGGTGGGGCGCACGGACATCATTTTGAAAAAAGCGCGCGGGCCTTGGTTTGGCCCCCCACTCACCCCCCCCCAATTAAAATTTGTCGTGTGGGGGGGTTTAGGTGCCCCGGAAATAAGGCCCCATTTTGCCCCCAAAATTTTGCCTTTTCCCCGCCCCGGAAACTCTTTTCCCTTCCCCCTCCGGATTGGTTTTTGGGGGTGGGGGGGGGGTGAGGGGGGGGGGCCGCTTGTTCTTTCCCCCCTTTTCAATGAAAGCCCCCCCCCGCAGGGTGTGGGTGGTTGTTTTTGTGGTTTTGGGGTTTTTTTTTTTATTTTTTGTTTGTTAGTGTGTTTGTTTTTTTTAGTTGGTGTTATTGTTGGGTTTTGGGTGTTTTTGGGTTTGTTTTATCTGTTGTTGTTTGGGTGGTGGATGTTTTTGTGTTAGTGTGTGGTGTGGGGGGTTTTTGTGGTGTTGTTGTGTTTTTTTGGTTTTGTTTTGTTTTTGGGTTGTGTGGGGTTTATGTGGTTGTGTTTGTTTGTTGATTGTGATTTTGTTTGTGGTTTTGTGGTTTTTGGTGTTTGTTTTTGGTTTTGGTGTTTTGGGTTGGTGTGGGTTTTTTATGTTTTGGTTTTGGGTTGTTTGTTCTTGTTGTTTTGGTATTGGGTGTTGATGGTTTTTGGTTGGGTGTCCGTCGCCCGATCATCCCAACCTACGTACTAGCCAGACACCCCGCACTCTAAGACGCGCCAGAACCCAAAGAGGCATCGGGATCCCCCCACGCACCGTCACCCCCCCGACCCCCCGTCCCACCACTAAACCGAGACCTGTTTTTTTTGGGTGTTGGACTTGTCCCCCCCCCCCTAAAGAAAAAACGTGGGTGGGGTGGGTGTCTTTTTCCCGGATTTCCCCAAGGGGTTTGGGTGTGGGTTTTTGTTCTGTTTATTTTTTTTTTTTCCGGGAAACGGCGGGAACAAAATTCGGGAATGCCTTGGATTTGGGATGGGGAATTTGGCTTTTTCGGTTCAAAAAAGGGGGTCCCCCCCCCGCGGGGGAAAAGAAATGGTAGGAAAAATTCGGGAAAAGCCCCCAGAAAAACCCCGCCCCTTTTTTGGCCCCCCGATTCCCCGCACAAAGCCAAAAGCCCTTTCCGGGCAAAAATTTGTGGGGGTCCCATGATGTTTTTTTTTTTTTGCCCCTTTTTCCCTTAAATCCCAGTTTCGGGGTACAAGAAAAGAATTTTTAACATCAAATTTCTTGCCCCCTTACCCCTGGGGGTTTTCGGGGTGAATGGACGGCCACAACATTTAAGGGATCCGGGGCCCCGTGTTCCCCCCCAATTTTCCCCCGGGGGGAATCCCCTCCATTGGCGGACAGGACCAATTGTTCCCGTTTCCGAGCCCCCTTAAAAACCGGGAAATTTTTGATTTTTGGAAAGTTTTTTTCGGAAGGCGGAAAAAAACAACAAAAAAATTATCCCCCCTTCTTTTGCACAAGTGGGAATACCTCCCCGGGTTTTTTTTTCGCTTTATGACGGGGAAAAATCCCAAATTTTGGCCCCCCCCCCCCTGGAGGGAAATTTTTTTTCCACCCCTATGGCGAAAAAATTATCCCACCCCCCTTTTTTTGGCGGCTTGCGGTTTTTGGCCCGCCGAATTTTTCCGCTTCCGGTTTTTCCCCGCCGATACCCCAATGGCCCCGGGTGGGCGGGGGGGTGGGGGTTGGCAAAGCCCCCCCCCCCCGGGCCCCCTTCCAAGACGGGGGTTAAATGGGTGGCCCGAAAGAACTTCCCCCCCGGCCCCCCCCCCAAATTCTTTTTGGGCCCCCATGGGGGTGGTTTTTTTTTTCAGATGTCCCCCCCCCCTGTGTTTGCTGAGGTCGGTCCAACTTTGGGGGCCCCGGGACCCTGCCCTTAAAAAATTTCCGAAAACAATTTCTTTGCCTCCCCTTTTTGTTTTTTTGTCCCCCCCCCAGCCCCCCCCCGTTTTTTTTTTTTGGGGGGGGAAATCCGAAAGTTTTGGAAAACGGAGCGAAAGCGGCCATGTTACCAGACTGGGGGCTGGAAAAGCCCCCGCCCGGGGGGGCCCCCCAAACTTGGCTGCCCTTTACCATTTTGGGGGCCCCCCCCCAAATGGGGTGTTGGGAAGGTCCCCATATCAATTGCCCCCCGTGACGAAAAAAAGACACCCCGCCTGCACGGCCCCCCTCGGAGATGCCCCAGGATCAAATTTAACAATTTATTTTTCCGCTTAACGTTGATTTTCCAGCGCCGGAAAAAATCCGACCACCCGGGGGCACCCCCCGCACAACTTCCCCCCCGAAATGGCATTTTTCCCCCCCCACCCCCCCCCTCCCCCCCCCCTTCCGCCAACATCGCAAGGAATCTGTTAAAAAAACAAAAACCCGGCCCCCCAAAACCGCAAATGGTTTGTCGGTAATGGTATGCCCCCCCCCCCCCCGCAATCCCCAGATCCCGGTTGGCCCCTTTTTGGGAATGCCCCCCCCCCCGGGGTCCCCCCCCCCACTAGGGCCCCCAAAGCCGGGAGGATGGGGGTTTTTTTTTTGCTACTGGCCCTTTTCCGTTCATGTTTCAAGATGTTCCCCGGTCCTTTAGTTTTGCCCACCCGCATAAAAAAATTGGAAACTGGTGCCCGGATTTCCCCCCCCCCCCCCCCCCCACCAAAATCCCCTCCTCTCCACAAAAACAAAACAACAAACGGAGGAAGGCAAAAAAAGGGGAAAAAAAGGAGAAAAGAAGGATGGGGAAAAATGGGCAACCAGTTTCCCCCATGGGGCCCCCCCCGGGGGTTGGGGGGTTTGTGGGGGGCAACTTAAAGTGACCCCTGGGAAACAATCCTGGGAAACCATTTTGACCCGTGGGAAAGCAGTTAAAAAAACAGCAAAAAACCCATCCCCTCCCGCTTTTGGCCCCTAGAAACCGGGGTGGCCCAAACATCCCCCCCCCCCAAATCCGACGGAATTTCTTGTGGAACCATTGGGCCCGGCATCATCCCCCGAACCACAAATTTTTGCGGGGGGTTGTTTTGGTTTTGGCCCCGTGTTTTTTTCACAAGGGATTGTCCCCCCCCTTGGCGGAAATGGTTTTTTGCCCGAAAAATAACTTTTGCCCCAAATTCGGAAAACATTTTTGGGGCGGGGGGGCCCGGTTGGGGGTGGTCCGAAAAATCGACCCCCCCCCCCGGGGCCCCTTGGCTCAAACCCGTAGCCCGGAATTTATGAAAATTTGGAAAGGCCTTTTGGCCCCCTTCTTCGAGGCAGTTTTTTTTTTCCACAAAAGCCCTGGTCCTTTTTTCCCCCCGGTCGGCCAAATTATAATGAACCCCTTTTCCAAAAAACCCCATGGGTCACCTGGGGGGTAAGGGGCAAAAGTTTTTGGGCCCCCGCGTGGCCCCCCCCCTTTTTCAAAGCCAGTTCCCCCCCCCCCCTTTTTTGGTGGGGGTTACATTGGCCCCCGGGGGCCTTTCGGCCCTCCGGTTGCCCGCCCCCTTTCCCCCCTCCCCCCCCCCCCCACTTCGGGGAAAAATCGCCCACACGGGGGGCCCCCCTAGGGGCCAAAACAAAGGATGCCAAAAAGCAAATTTGGGTTTTGTTTTTTTCGAAAAAAATCAGGGGGGCCGCCGGGGCCAAAAAGAACCGAAAGACCCTCCGCCAAACAGAAAAAAAATCTTAAACCCCCATTTTGCAAAGAAAATGGCCCCGAGTAAATCGGTCATAACCGTTCCCCCCCCCCCCCCCCCCCCCCCCCCCCCCCCCCCCCCCCCCCCCCACCCCCCCCCTTTTGTATCTTGTCCGCCGCCCCGCCGCCCCCTGCCCACCGGACCCTGTCCACCACAAAACGCCCAAAATGTAAATCCCCGGGTCCCGGTGAAAAAAAACCAAAACACCCCCGTATGCCGGAATCCGGCCAAACCGCCCATCCCCCGGCCAGAAATAAAATCGTGCCCATAATGAAATCCCCCCTCCCGGGCCCCACACGAAAATGGAAAAAAGATTCCCCGGTCCCCCCCAATAAGCCGAAAAACCGAGGGGTTCCCTCCCCCTTTGTGCCCCCAATAGAAATAATTCCCCCCCCGGCCCCCCCCCCCCTTCGAACTCCAATTTTCAAATCCCATCCCGGTTTAAATGCCCCTCGAAAGACCAATCCCCCTGGGTTCGCAATTATCAGAAAAAAAAATTTTCACCGGGAAAAATTTGGGGGGACCCCACGGCCCCCCCCCCCGGATTTTCCTTCCCCCCAAAATTGTATTTTGGGGGGTGTTGTGTTCAAAATTTTCAACCCTGAAAAACCCATGTTAAAAGGAGCCAGTTCTGGGAATTAAATCCCTTTTTCTACGAACCCCCACCTGGGGGGGAATTTTCTAAAAAAAAATCAAAATCCCCTGGAACAACAATTTTGGGGGGGGGCTTTCGAGGCCTTGTTTTGCCCCCCTGGCCGACATCCGCGGTGGCCCACAAATATGCCCGTCCCTTGGGCTTTTTCGAAGTGTTCCCCTAAACCATCCCCTTTTTTCACCCCCCCCCGAAAACCCCCTTAACCTTGGGAAGAAATGTGCACTCCCCCCGCCCCCCCCCCCAATGTCCCCGCATCCATCCCCAGCTCTCCCCGAAAAAATCCCGCCCGGTTTTTTTTTTTTCCGGAACGCCCCACCACCCCCTGCGGGGAATTCTGAGCACCTTGTTGGGGGGGGTTTTTTCTGTTTTTTTTTTTCCCCTCCCCCCCCTTATAGGGCCCCATTAAACAATCACCCTTGCCCAACCAGCCCCTTTCACAGATTCCCTCAAGAGACCAAATCGTTTGGTTTCCCCGGTGGGTGGGGGTTTTGTGCCCTAACAATTCCTAATGTGGTGACAAAGGACAGAGGTTTTCCCGCCGGGTTTAAAGCAAAATTTTGTTTTTTGGGCCCCCAAAAATGGGGGCCACCTAATCCCCCCCCCGGGGGGGGTATCCCCGGGCCCCTAACAACAAGGGGAAAATAATTTGGGGATGTTGGCCCCAATACCCAGCCCCCCCCCCCCACAACAGCCCCGCGCCCCCCCCCCTTTCCCCCAAAAAAATTGATCCGTGCGGGGTGCCCCGCCGGGTTTCCCCCCCCCCCACCCCCCCCCCCCCTTAAACCAAGCTTTCGCCATCCCCCCCCCAATGCTTTGGGGCACAGCCAGTGGAACAAACAACCCTCAGTTTTGAAATACAAATAAAAAAACACAAATAAATTCAAAATCGGAATATGGGTCCCCCCGCCCCAATTTTGTTTTTGGGTGCGCGGGGAAATGGGCCCCCCTTCACGGGGTTTTTTTTTGGGGGGGAAAAAGGCCGGCAAAGTCCCGCCCCCAAACCCTTTTTTTTTTTTTTTTCCCCCCCGATCCAAATTTTCCCCCCCGGCCCCCCTGGAACCCCCCCAACAAGAAGCCTTTCCGGAAAGCCAACCCCCCCCCTTTCCCCCACGTGTTTTTTTGGGTCCCAGCCCCGCTTGAACCCTCCCAAAAAATAGGGAGGAAAATGAAAAAAAAATCCTCTTTTTCCCTTTCCCCCAAAAAAAAAAACAACCAACAAACGGAAGAGGAAGGAAAAAAACAACACAAAAGAAAAGGAGATAAAACATTTCCCCCCAATCTCCCCTCTTTAGGTTTTAAAAAAGCGGGGCCCCCCCCTGGAAGAAACCCGGGGGTTTGGGGGTGGTTGGGGGAAAGGGGGGGGTTTTTTCCTTGTTTCCCCGGAAAGTGGTTCCCCCCCCTTGGGTGGGTTGGGTCCCCCCCCCAAGGCCCCGGAAAATTGGAAATGGGGGACAAGTTTTTGGGTGGCGATTGGCCCCGGGCCTTTCCCCCACCGGAAAAAGGGCCCCAATTTTCCCCCGGCAAAAATGCGTGCCCACATTATTCCGAACAATGGACAAAAACTTTTAAAAAAGCAACGTTGGAAAAAAGGTCCCCCCCGGCCTTGTTGGTGGTTCCCCCCCCATCCCCATGTGGAAACATTGGAACAAGCCCCACCCCCCCTGGTTAAAAAAGACCGCGGGCCCCGCGATTCCCCATTTTGAAAAATAGCGGCGTTTGCCCCCCCCACTCCAAATTACATTTCCCTGTTTTGTGGTTGTGGGTGGGTGTGTTTTTTAAAGGGCCCGGGGATAGGCCCCATGTTTGGCCCCCCATAAAAAAAAATTTTTTGGCCCTTTAAACGCGGGTGAAACTCCGTTCAAAAAAAAAAAAGAAAATCGAAACCCCCCCCCCCCCCCCCCCTCCCCCCCTTCGGAATTTTTTGTTTGGGCTCCTTCCTCCCCTTTTTTTTCCATGAAAGCTGGGGGGCAAACAAAGTGTGAAATTTAAAAAACAAAATGGCCCCTATAAAAACAAAGTGGCCTTCGGATCCCCCCCGCCAATGTTGTTTTTTTTTGGTGGTGTTTTGCCCGGGGTTTTTCCGGAAAAACCGGGGGGATTCGGGAGGGCCCGTGTGGATTGGAATGGGGGATTTTTGGGCTTTCCCCCGGTGTAAAGGGGGGTTACCGGCAAAAGATTTTGGGGTAAGAAAAAATCCGAAGCAGAAACGCCTTTTGGGCCCCCCGATCCGGCAAAGGCCAAAAAAAAGCCCTGTCCCCCCGGACCCCAAAGTTTTTGGGTTTCACCCCCCCAGGTAATTTTTTGCCCTTTTTTCCTACAAATTCCCCAGTTTCCCCCCACCGTTAAGAAGAAAAAAATTTATCCAAGAAATCTGGCCTTTTACCCTGGGGGTTTTTTTTCGGGGTGTGGTTTGCAAAAATGGACCGGCCCCAAAAAAAAACAACAAACAATGAATAAATCCGGCGGGTTGGGTCCCCCCCCCAATTTTCCCCGGGAAAAATTCTTACAATTTGGCCCCGGGGTGAACAGGGGAAAAAAATTTGTGGTGTCCCCACCCCCCCACTTTTCATCCCGTAAACCGGGAAATTGGGGAATTTGGAAAAGGTTTTTTTCCCCGGAAGGCGGGATTTATCTCCCTGGGGCAAACAAGGGGGGAAGAAAACCCTCCGGGGGGTGTTTTTTTTTCCCCCGCTTAAATTGGGGAGCCGAAAAAATCCCATTTTTGCCCCCGGAAAAGGAAATTTTTTTTTTTTCCCCCCCTATTGGCCCGGGGATTATCTGGTCCCGGCCCCCTTTGCCCGTGGGGTGTGCCGATCGCCTTTCCGGGTTTGTTTTTTTTTTTCCCGGCCCGCCTCCCGATTCCAATGGCCCTTGGCCCCCCCCCCGGTGGTTGTGGGGGGGGCATGCCGCCCTCAAAGACGGGGGTAAAAAAAAATAAAATGCCCCGATACCCTCGGCCCCCCCCCCCCCATCTGGGCCAATGGTGTTTTTTCAAAGATTTCCTGGGTGGGGTTTTTTTTTTGCGGAGGTTTTCCCCCCCCCCCCCCCGTGGTTTCCCCACCCCCCCCTTTTTGGCCCCCCCCCCCCGGCCGGGTGGCCCCCCCCCCCCCCCCTGGGATTTTCCGAAAAACCATCCCTTTTGGCCTTCCTTTTTTGTTTTTTTTTTTTTTTTTGCCAGCCCGTTTTTTTTTGTGATCCCCCGAGGTGGGAAAACGAAGGCCGAAGCGCCCCATGGTTTACCCCACCTTGCCTGAAGCCCCGGTTGGCCGGGGGGGCCAAAAACTTTGCCCGGGCCTTTTACCCATTTTTTTTTCCCCCCATGGGGTGGGAAGGTCCCCCATAATCTTTGCCCCGAACGAAAAAGACCGCCTGAACGGGCCCACTCCCGGACGGGGATGGGAATCCTAGCCCCTTTCCAATTCCAACTTTATACTTTTTCGCCTCCCCTTGTACTTTATATATTTTTCTATGTCTTTTTTTAATCCCATTTTCCCCACTCCCTCCGGGATCCCTAAAAAAAACCACCCGGGCCCCCCTGCCAAATCCCGAACCCACAATTGGCAAATTCCCCCTTCCGCAACATCCGCCAGAATTCTGGGGGTTAAAAACCCGGGCCCCACCCCCCACCGCAATGTTTTTGGTTTCGGAAAAGATTTTGGCCCCCCGCCCACTCCCCAGAATTCGGTTGGGTGGGGGGGCTTTGGGGGGAAAAATGCCCCCGTTTTCCTAGGCAAATCGGGGGAGGATGGGGTTTTTTTTTTTCCCGTTACTGCCTTTTCTGTGGGGGTCCCAATTGGTTTCCAGAAATCCGGTCCACCCCTTAAATTTTGGACCCCAACCGCCTGGGAACCCTGGGGGGGGGGGGGGGGGGCGAGTTTTTTTTTTTTTTTTCCCCCCCCCCCCACCATCCCTCTTCCCCCCGTCCCCCCAACACAACCAACTGAAGGGAAAAAGGGAACGGAAAAAAAAAGAGAAAAAAAGGGATGTTGGGGGGGAAAATCCCCCCGGGGGCCCCCCAACACCCCCCAGTTCGTTCCACCCCCCCATATTTGGCGGTGGGGTTTGCAAACCTAAGGAACTGATCTGAAACAATTTGGAAACCGGGGAAGCCCACAGTTAGCCCCCTCAAAAACCCCATCCCTCCGCCTGCCCCCCTGAAAACGGGGGCCCATTCCCAAAAAAGCACGGGGATCCCCCCCCTTTTGTGGGGGGAATGCCCGGGGGCCCCCCCCTCATCCCCCCCGCCTACTCACCCAACCATTTTGGCCCCCTTGGTTGGGCCCCCGGTTACCCCTAACATTTCCCCCCCCCCCTGCCGATGTTGGGCCCGGGGGGCAAACTTTGCCCCATTTCGGGGCCGGAACATTTGCGGGGGGGGCCCCCCACGGGGTGGTTTTCGGAAAATCGCCCCCCCCGGGCCCTGGGAAAAATCCAAAACCGTAAGCGGAAATTAAATTTGGGGGGGATCCTTTGCTTCCCGTTCGCCCCCCCCGAAAGGGCCGGGGTTCCGCGGGGGTCCCCCCCCCCCCCCCCCTTTTTCGTTTTCCAAAAAAGGCGGTCTTTTTCCGTCGGCAATAATATACAAACCCCCCTTCCCCCCAAAATGAAAAAAAAAAACCTCCCCCTTTCCCACCCATTGGGGGGGCCCCAACACCCTTGGGTAAGCCGGTGGTGCCAAAAAAAAAAGTTTTTTTTGGGCCCCCCGCCCGGCCCTTTTTCCAGCCAAGTTTCCCTCCCCTTGGGGGGTAACAAAATTTGGGGCCCCCCGGCTTTTCGCTCCCGGTTTGCTCCCCCCCCAAACCTCGGGACCAAACCGGAAAAATCCCAAAACGGGGGCCCCCCTTTGTGGCCAAAAACAAAGAAGCCCGACAAAAAAAAGATTTGGTTTTGCCGACAAATCCCAGGGCCCGCCCCCGGTGGGGGGCCCAAAACACAAAGGAAAAAACCCCGGACCTCCTGCCCCACAAGAAACACAAAAAAAGTCTGAAAAAAAAAAAACCCCCCATTTTTTGGCAGAATTTGCCACCCGAAGGGGGGGTTATCCGGCCATAAAACAACAGTCCCCCCCCCCCAACCCCCCCACTTTGGGGAAGCGGCCCGGGCCCCCGGTTGCCCCCCCAACTCCCCCTAACTATAGGATGTAGGTCGAGAAGTGTGGGATATCACCACCCGAATGTCCGCGTCCCACTTTCATCCGGCCGGGTCTGGGGGGAAAAACCACAAACCAGCCGGTGGATTCCCCCCCGCCCCACCCCGCCAGCGCCCCAAAAAAAAAAAAACGAATAATCCGGGCCCCCCCCCATCAGGACACAAAAATCCCCCCCCTCCCCCGGGCAAAATGGGGGGATAATTTTTTCCGTCAAAAAGGCCGAAAAACCCAAAACCAAAACCAAAAGCCCCCCCCCGAAAAAAAAAAACCGAGGTGTTTCCCCCCCCCCCCCCCCTTTGTTTTTGGGGGCCCAGAAAATCACTCCCCCGCCCCCCCCCCGCCCGGAACCTCCAAATCCCCCCATCCGGTTTTTAAAAGGCCTCGAAAAAAGGAACAAACTCCCTGGGGTCCCCCCCGCAATAAGATGTTCCCCGGAAATTGGGGGAAAAAACCCCAACGTCCCGGTATTCCTTTCCCCCAATGGTTGTGTGTGCGTCCCCCCCCCCCCCCCATTTCAAACCCCGACCAGGGTGTAGCAAAGATGTCCTTGAACATAATCCGTCCTATACGAACTGGGGATTAAAAAAGAAAAAAAAACAGCCCCAAAATCCCACTGGAACAAAACAAAAAACAACAATTTTGTTTTGCTCGAGCGTTGCCCTGGGGGCCGAATCCGGGGGCAAAAAGGCTTCCCTGCTTTTTTTTTCCGATTTTTCCCTACCCATCTTCCCCCGGACCCCCCTTACCCAAACCGGACCCCGAAGGCAATCCCAATCCACAAAACAATCCCCCCCAAAGCCCCTCCCCCGAAATCGCCGGGGGGGGGTTTTGTTTCCCTTTTTTTTTTGTGTTTTTCCGGAAACCGCCCCCACATCCCCCCCCCCTGTTGCTTTACAATATCGATCGGGTAAGTGCCCATGGGTTTTTGTTCCCCCCCCCCCCCAAATTAGGCCCATTTTTACAATCCCCCCACACACCTGGGCCAAAAGCTTCCCCATTTGCAGTAAAATGAGCGGGGCCCCCACAATCGAAAGGGGAAGGAAGCGGGTTTTCCGCGGTTTTAAAAGCAAAATTTTTTTTAAATTTTGGCCCCCCAATGGCCCCCCCCTATCCCCCCCGGGGCCCCCCCCCTACCCGGCCCCCCCTAAAACAACAGACAGTAATTTTGAAGTGTTTGGGCAACAACACCAGCCTCTCCCCCTTTTTCAAAAATGAATCCCGGCGGACCCCCCCCGGCGGTGGTGGTCCCCCCCCCCTATCACAAATTTAACAAAAAGCTGTCCAATCAAATGGCCCCCCCCCCCCCCCCCCCCTGGAAAACCAGCCCCCGGAAAAAAACAAACCCCCCCCCCCCTCCCAAAAGTTTTTGAAAAAAAAAAATAAAAGTTTTTTTTTTTTACCCAATCGCAATAATAAAATGTTGCCGCCCATTTTGCCGGGGCAAATGGGGGGCTCCCACGTTTTTTTTTTGGAAAAGCTGCCCAAAATCGGGCACTGGTTTTTTTTTTTTCCCGAATCCATTTGCCCCCCCCCCCGGGGGCTGGGGACCCCAACAAGACCTCCGGGAACGAAAAACCCCCTTCCCCCACGGTTCCCCCAAGCCCCCGCCCCGTTATTTGCCTCAAGATAAAAAAGAGGAATGAAAATCCCTCTTCCCCTCCAAACCCAAACAAACAAACGGGACAAAAGGGAGGGGGAAGGGAAAAAGAGAGCAAAGGCAATTCCCAATCTCCCCCCTTCTGGGCAACATGGGGTTAGGGCCCGGGCCACCTGAAAAACCGGGTGGGAAAAGGGGGTTTTCCCTTTTCCCCGGGAGTTCACCTTTGTTTTTTTTGGGGTTCCCAGCCGGAAAAAATTGAACAAAAAAAAAATTCCCCCGGGGGGGAAACACAGTTCCCGGATTTGGGGGGTGCCGCTTCCCAACGTGGAAAGGCCCCCCCCCCCCATTTTCCCCGCCCAAAATGCCCCCCCCTGCCCCAATATTCCCCCCCGGAACTTAAGAACTTGTAATCACCTGGGAAAAAAAAGGGGTCCCCCCCCTGCTTTTTGGTCCAGCCCCCCCCCCCAATTGGACAATGAAATGCTTTGTAGAAACCCGCCGGTGGCCCCCCTGTGGTGCCGGTTTGGATTTCATTTTGAAGGGACTGGCTGGGTTGCAAAAAACTTCCCAAAATTTAATTTTTGTCCCTTGTTGGTTTAAGGGGGCCGGGTGATGGGCCCCATTTGCCAAAATTTTTGCCCTTTTTTAACAACCCCGGCGGGGGAACCCCTCCCCCCCTTCCCGCCCCCCTCCCCCCTCGAATTTTTGTTTTGGGCCCGCTTCCTTCCCCCTTCCCCCCCCATGAAAAAAGGCTTTTTTGGCCAGGGGTTGGGGAATTGTAATTGCTCCTACGGGAAAAACAGTTTTGCCCCCCTTCCCCGAATCCCGCCCAAAGGGTTTTTGTGGGGTGCCGGGGGTTCGGACAACCCGCGGGAAATTTTCGGGGAAAAGCCTTTGGGATGGAATTTTGGGAATTGCCCTTTCCGGGTTTAACAAGGGGGTTCCGGGAAAAAAAGAATTTGGGTGGTGTTAAAGACACAACTCGAAAGGCAGAAAAAAAAAAAAACCCACGGCCCCCCCCCTTTTTGCCCCCCCCCCGGCTCGCAGCAAGCTTCGGGAGCCCAAAAACAAAAATTTTTTTTGGTTTCCCAGGAATTTTTGTCCTTTTTCTAATCCAGTTTCCCCACCCCCCCCCCGTTAGGAAAAAAGATTTATCAAGCTCCCTGGGCCCCCCTTAACCCTGGGTTTTTCGGTGTGAAAAAAAATTGAAACCCGCCCCCCCACAAACCTGAAAAAGAATCCCCCCCGGCCCCCCCCCCCCCCCCCCCCCCCCCCTGGGGTTGGGTTCCCCAAAATTTTTCCCCCCGGGACAATCTAATTTGGGGGGCGGGGGGAACCCAGGGAAATTTTTCCCCTTTTTCGAAGCCTTTAAACGGATGGGCAAAATTTTGGGGAAAAGTTCCGAGGGGGCCCGGGGAAAAAAAAATTATCTCTTGGGGCCACAAAGGAGAAAACCCTCGGTTTGTTTTTCCCGGCTTTAATGGACGGGAACATCATTTTTTTGCCCCACCGTGAAAAGGATTTTTTTTCCCTATGGCCGGGGATTTTATCCTTGCCGCCCCTGCTTTGCGGTGGCGGTGAATCGCTCCGGGGTTTTTTTTTCGCCCCCGGCTCAATTGGAGCCTTGCCTGGGGTGGTGGGGTTGGCCAAAGCCCCGGCCTCCAAAAGGACCCCCGGGGTTAAATTCCCCCCCGAATACTCGGGCCAATCGGGCCCCAGAAATGGGGTTTTTTTTTTTTTTTCCCAGACACATTCCCCTTTGGTGTGGCCCGGGGAGGTGTCCCGGGGGGTTTTTTCCCCCTTTTTTTTTTTGGCCCGGCGCCCCCCCCTGGTTTTTTCCGAACCAAATCCTTTTTTGCCCCCCTCCTTTGTTGGGTTTTTGGCCAGCCCCCCCCGTTTTTTTTTTGGGGAATCCCGAAGTGGGGGGGGGAAACGAAAGCGAAAAAGCGTGGGGCCCCCCCATGTGTACAAAAACCCAGAAAAAACCCCTGCTTGGGAAGCCCCCCGCCGGGGGGGGGCAAAAAAACTTCCCCCCCGCCTTACCAAGTGTTTTTTGCCCCATGGTGAAGGGGGTTTCCCCCCCCCACAACAAAATATAGGGCCCCCGACGAAAAGAACGCCCCCCCCCCTGAACGGGGCCCCCCCTCGATGAAGCCACGGGGGATCCAAAAGTTAAGATTTCCCCCCGGGCTTTTAAAACCGGGTTTTTTTTTTTTTTTTTGGGGGGAAATTTCTTCCCAGCGTGGGGGCCCCTGGGGTGGGAAATCCGGACCACCCGGCCCGGCCAAAATCCTTAAAAGAAAAATGAGTCCTTTACCCCGCACATCGGCCCCCAAGGAAATCCCCTGGGTTTTAACCGGGCAACCGCCCCAATGTTTGTTCCCCCCCCGGGAAATTGAAAAATGGCGCATCCCGGATCTGTGGGGCTTTGGGAATTGCCCCCCCCGTTCCTCCGGCCCCAGCCGAAGGAAAAAATTGGGGGGGGTTTTTTGTTAAACCCTGGCCTTTTCCCCGGGGGGGTCCAATGTTTCCCCCAGAAAATCCGTACCCCCCCCCCCCCCCCCCCCCCCCCCCCCCCCCCCCACCCCTTTTAGTTTGGGGGCCAACCGCCATGAACTTGGGGTTTTGGGGTGGCTGGGGGAATTTTCCCCCAACCATCCCCCTCCCCC
>Ga0179593_1306702_pt1 | contig 14148 bp, 18 predicted proteins | sample CZODoug2_1_08_16_FD_185931 | JGI IMG/M metagenome (GOLD analysis project Ga0179593, IMG submission 185931) | Vadose zone soil fungal communities from Angelo Coast Range Reserve, California, USA - CZODoug2_1_08_16fungal (PacBio error correction) | ecosystem: Environmental > Terrestrial > Soil >...
AAATGGTTAAGGGGGATTCTTTAATCAAGAAAGAGGCTGGGGGAGATAGGAAATCTTTACTATCGAATCAACTGTAATAGGGATGGTGATCCTTGAAATGAGAGCGCGCTTGTGGGGACTTCCGTCTCAGTGCGGAAAAACATCATCTACTTAAAAGGAAAGAGGCTGGTAGAACGGTTATAATATTTGCGGCAACGAGTGTGGAGGGTTCGGAGAACTGGGCCCTGGGAAGAAGAAAACTACCTCGCTCAAACAAAAGAGCGAGTATCAGGAAGGATTAGGTTCATCTCTGGGGACATAGGAAATGGTCCAGGGTGTGACCAATCTTAACAAAGCGTAAAGGATCCAGTATCCAAAAGTGCTTCATCGGGGACTAAGACCGGCCGAGGTGGGAAACACCTCGAGGACATTTGGGTTAAAGGGGAACCCGCGAGAAAAAATCTATGCGTGGGTGAGAAAACTCTTAGCAAATTCAGCAATTGTCGAGTAGCCATCGAAGTGCGCCTTCAAAGGAACAAAAGAGGTTCAGTGACGGGACATGACAAGGAGGTGGAGGCTGGAAATTAGCAGGAACGATAAAATCTGGGAATGACTGACAAATACCTGGGGGAGGGAACGTCTGTGGGTCTAAATGTACGAGTATTGGGTGCCCAAAAAACATGGGCTGGACCCGTTTTGGCCAGGGTAAAACCATTTACTTGAAGGGGGGTAGTGGGGCGAACTGGAACGGAATTTTGAAAAAGAAACAGAGTGTTCAGGACAGTGACAAAACCTCGGTTGAGACGGGTGGGGAAAGAGTAGACTTAGAATACGAAAACTAAATTCAGAGAAAGACAGGAGGGGAAAAGGAGCAGGCTCTGTAACGAAATTGTAGGGTGACTAAAATCGGGCATTGGTCAAAGAGAGTAGACTCAGTGGCCGTACAAGGCCTCAATGGAGGGGGAGACGGAAGGGGTAATTTGCGGAAAAAAGGGAAGATTTTCAAAGAAAGGAGATGGGAAGGGGGGAAAAAAACCCGCAAATGACGTTCTCTACCTGGGACAAGCGAAGAATTAGACGGAGAAGAAATTAAAAATAGTTAAGGTAAGAGCACTCGAGTGATTCCGAAATGGAAGGGGAAGGGGAATTACCTAAATTCGCAAAAAGCAAAAAAAAGTATCAAGCGACATGCAGTCATAGATGGTGATAGGGGGCAGCTTACGCCAAACCACGAGAGGAGGTATTGACCCAATCGGAGACAGGGAGAGCATGTGATGTTGTTGTGGGTTCAGACCCAAGCTTCGAAGAACCCTCACGAGTTTCACCGGACATGAAAAAAGAACCATCAAAGAAATCGGAAGCGCCAGGGGGAGGACTTGGAAGAAAAAGCGAGCAGAGTCCGGTGGGTTGAAAAACAGACAGAAGAGCTAATCATACTATTATTCATCGGGGAGATCCGTACTGGAAGAAGCAAAAAGAGGAGAGAACTAAGGGCAGAACTCTTACAGGAAACAGAAAGAAGAGGGGGCTTAAGAAACTATAGAAGGACTAGGAGGTGCGGGAACCTACTAACAGGCTGGCTGGGAAGGTCGACGGCAAGGCGGGACGGGGGAGATTAAGGCCGGTCAAAATGCGAAATAAGAAGAGGGACGATGCCGAGTCTCTATCATTTCTGTTCTAAAACAGCAAAGGATCACTCCAAGGCAAGGCGGGACAACGCCATCGCCAATCAGAATGACGAAGGTGACTATGACCACTAGTATATTTATGGGTTGGGGGGGAAAGGGGGAGCAAACGAAGAAAAGGTAGCTTGCGAAAGACAGCATCGATCCCCCAGAGTAGAAAAAGATTTGACTATCCTAAGAAGAAAATCAAGACGATAAGAAGAGGAGCGAACAGGGTAGAACAAAAAACCAACTATAGCTTCAAAAAAGGGGGAAGTCACGGGAGGAAGAAGAAGGAAAACAATAGGAATTCTGCAGGAAATGAACTTCATTTCTGGGGAGGAAGATAAAAAAAGGGGATTAGGGGGAGAAAAAGAGATTCACACGACGAAGAAATCCTGCGCAAAGGTCAGGGAAACGGTTTGGACTTTGAGACGGCTGAGAGATGGGATTTTGAATAGAGGACAAATGTTCGCCGCCGCGGAAGGAAGGCGCACAAAGTTTAGGCCACAGGATAGAGCAAACAGGTCATAAGATTTGAAGGAGCGAGGACTCTCAATCTCCAGGCTTAGGGCTGAGAAGTAGTCCAAAGAGATAAGAAAGGAAGAAACTGAGCGAAGGAGGATTAATGCTATGGCGCGTTCGATCTCCTAAAGAGGACTGGCGGTTGACTCAGGATGGGATGGGAACGCTGGGAAGGCACTCGTCACTCCGTTCGGAGCGAGGGGTCTGCCAGAGAAGGAAACTGAACCTAATATTCGGAAGTGAAGAAACATCCACGCGAGGGGCGGGGTATATTGGTCAGTCGCACAGCATACGAGAAGTGCATAAGATCAAAGACTCAGGAAGAGTTATGAGAGTTTCTTCCAAAGGGGGGAAAGCGCGTATGCTTCAAGCCTGCCGCGCACCGACCTTGTCAAGGCTCCTACGTCTGGGTGGTGAAAAAAAAAAAATAGCGATGGATCAGGAATGGGGCTTCCACCAGAAGAAACAAAGAGAGATATGAGGGGGTTGGTGGTTCCTGTAATTGAACCAGCCAGGGCTCGGAGAGCTACCAAGCACAAAGGAAATGTAGGGCTCTCGACGAGCGGGTGTTCACCCGTAGCGGGAGCGGAGGGGGGGAGGAACTTCAAGAAAGATAGATAGGGCGCGGGCAGATATAAGACCCGGGAGCGGTTCGACGGGTGGGGTTGAAAGTCAAACATGAAAGTAAAAAAAGTCAGTGCTCCGGAGGGGGGCAGGAAGAATGGAAATCAATCCTTCGAGAAGGGAGAGGGGGGGGGTCGGGCTGGTTGCCAACGGAGACGTTTCAAGGCCCATATGAGATTGTAAAAGAGACATTGGGGGTGACAATACAGGGACAAAATCACGGGGAGGGTACGCAAAAAAAGAGACGGGTAAAACAAGGACGACAACTTAAAAGACAAGTTCTTACCCTAAAAGTATCGAAGGAATTGGCGAAAAAGGAATGGTGGGGAAAGCAGAGAACGGGGATGGGGAGCGTTCGGGGGCGACGAAAGGAGGGAAAAGTCGGTTCACATCTTAACAGGACGGGCGTGAAGGAAAGTCCTGGCCGAGAGGGGGGACAGCCAAGTCTCAGTGAGGAAGGGCACTGCTTAACCATGGAAAAAATGTTGGGGTTGGGGGAACAACATAAATGCAAAGGAGGGAAAAACAAGACGACTGAACGGTCGACATCACAAAGGTACAGAAAAAGGGGGTCTTGGTGCACGATCGGCCCCTTCAGCAAAAACGCGGTCGTCAAGGGAAATAGTAAGGCGAACCAAAGGTGCCGTTTCCTGCGCACCTAGGGATTGAGATTCAGAAATTGGAGCTCCAGCGGAAAAAACCGGAATGGGGTGATGGGGGGGTCCCCAGGGGAAAAAACAAGGGGCCAGCCGAGCGGGATAACCAGTCGGGGGAAAAACTAGGGCGACCTTGCGGACTAGGCTCAATCAAAAGAACTGATAGAGATGGGGGGTGTCCTAGGCAAAAAGGCAGAGACTTCTAACAAAAAGCAATAGAAGAACGGCGGAGCCAGAATGGCGGGGTGGAAGCTCAGGAGTGGAAGATCACATCGGACCTACAAGCAACCGACAATAAAGGACCACTTAAAGCAGGCCGAACGATGTGGAAAAAGAGAATGGTGAGGGAGGGTGCGAAAAAACACCACACACGAGGAATACATAGTCCTATAAAGCGCTCAAATGAAGTTATCATCAAAGAAGGGGCGGAAAATCGAGAAAAGGGAATGTGGTCAAAGCGAGAGAGAACTTTAGTACAATAAAGAACGGGGGAAAACCGGTGGGGGTCGGTACGTCCGGAAAAAAAGAGTCTCACACAAGGAGAGGAAAATAGAGAGAGTTGGGGGTACCGAAAAGAACGAAAGGGGTGCAGGGGGAGGGATACAGAGAGAATCGCCGGAAGTGCCGAAGAAGCTGGGGCATCGGGGCTGGAGGGACGAGGAAAAAAAATTACTAGCTCTTTCGTACCTAATTAAACAAACCACTTTCTGGCAGGAGGACTAACCATCGAAGAATACAGTAATAACTAGTAGGGGTTTAATAGGACCGACTAGGGTTGGAAAGCGATTTCTGTTGAGAGCGGGGAATGCCATTTTATCGACGCTAAGACGCCTAACGAGCGAAGAGGGCTCATACGGGGCTCAAGATCTTAGGGACTGCTCAACAATTGTTGGAATGAGGAGCTCAGGAAAGTTTTCGGCAATCGAAAAAGAAGCAGATGTGGCAGTAAAAGACGCGATTCACAGAGGGAAAGGTTGTAAAAGAAGTATCCGGAAATTTTGAACAAAAAGGACCATTGTTTGGGAAAACAAAAAAAAAAAAACAAAACTGGTGACAATCAGAAATCACAAAGAGAAAGAGGTGGGAGAAAAGGGAAAACATATGAGAAGATCAAAACTTGTTAGAAAAGGCAAGTGGGGTTTCGAGAAAATTCTTAGGAAAAACTCGGGGTCAGGAACAGGAAGCACTCGCGAGGAATGAGTGAACCCTGGTGAGGGAAGGAATATCTTTGGGAGGAAGTGTCCGGGAAAAGGGAATTGTGTCAGTGAGTCTTGGTAAGAAGTTGGTTACAAATCACGAAAAGGAAAGAACAGGAAGGGTTCAAAAGTGGACTGAATGCTACTTTAGGGGCACGGACTAAGGAAAGATCTACGTTCCCAAGCAAAGGGGGGCTATTGGTCCTAAACTGAGCAGAAAAGAAAGTCGGGCCCGTAAAAAAAATGCCTACTAGAAGAAAGGCTTGCAAAGAAAGGAGCGAGGAAGGCAGACTTATGTTCAAGGAGAGGGGTCAACGGATCATCAAGATCTTTTCCAGACTCAGTGGTTTTCTACGCGGTGGACTGGGGGGAAAGAGTTGCTAGGCAGGTGTAAAATCCCATCTCAAAGAAGGGAAAGATCTCCTGGCCAAAAAGCGACGAAGTCAAAAGAAGGAACTACTTCTCAAGACGGGTGAAGCAACATTATCAGCGCAGCGGGAGTTCCTAAAACACTGAAACATGGCATGCCTCCAAATAAAAGCGAACAAGCACGAGGAGATGCGGCCGGAGAGGATACGGACACCAGTATCTGGAGAGGGAAGCGTACTCCATAAAACGAGTCGGTGAAAAAAGAGGGCTGGCTAGGCAAAGATTTTGAAGAAAAGGAGAGATCAAGCTCTCAGGAAGGGACATTAAAGAGGACAGCGCAAAATTACATCTCAAGGACTCTTGAGTGACGCAAAGCGAGAAGAAGAAGGGAAAAAACATGAGGATAAAAGGACAACGGCAAGAAGTCAAACACCTAACGCCTCAACGTTGAAAAAGGGAAGCACAGCTTACAGATCGATCGCATCCGAACTAGTGCCAAAGGACTAAGGGACGGAAACTCAACTAAAGCAGGCCAAGGCTAGGCGGAAGAAAGGAAAAGCTGGCCTTTTCACTGAATAAAAAACGAGAATCGCGCCGAGTGTAGAAGAGCAGGTTCTACAGCCGATCCATCTCATGCCATAGAAGAAGGCAGTCTTAGATTCGTAAGACAGGATCCAGAGTCCAAATGCCGGCGAGCAACTCTGTAGGGAAAGGAAGATCTTGGTGGTATAAAGGACGCAGAAAAAATCGGGAATGGGAAGTGCGCAAGGGGGGCATCAATACATTAAGTGGGAAGGAGGAACCGGGGGGGGATCTACCGAAAAACGGCTTACTACAAAAAAATATGTAAAAAAGGGAGAAATCCAAGCACCTCTATAGCCGGATCGGGGGTCTAAAAAAAAACTAATGCACCAAAAAGAAAGGAATGAAACGTCGGTCTTCTTTTATGAGAAAAACAACGGGGAAAAAAGAGGTTCAACTACAGAGAGAGGAAAAATCCTGCGAGACTGTGGGCAATCTGGGGGGGTGAGCCAGTACGGCCAAAGGTGGGGATGGGGCGCATATGGTTAAGGGAAGTCGACGGAAGAGTAGTACCCAGTCTTGAAGGGGGTAGAAAAATCAAGAATCGGAAAGAAAATTGGAGGAGGATCGATGGGGAACTGAAAGCGTCCTTCTCTTAGGCAACTAGGAAAGCAGCCAAGAGAATGCCGTTGGACAGCCGAGGGAAACTTATCGGGAAGGAAAAAGGGCGAGGCATGCTTGATCACTCCGACGAAGCTGCCTATTGGAGCGTCGTTAGGGAAAGAGGGGGGAGGGAGGGAAGGGAAATCAAAGCACACCGAGGAATCGTCAAGAAGTAGCGCTTTTTCAATCATCAAAGAGCCTAAGAATAAATTCTGTCAAAGAGAAACATCGCAATGTAGTGGAGGTTACCTAGTCAACAGAGGGCATGGAGGAGGCTAGCGCTCTTGGAAATGCTTCTTCTTCCAGCTCAAGGTCGATCTATGGAGGGGCAAGGAAAAAGGTCGGAAAAACTTGAAAAAAAAAATGCTGACGGCTCTATGGGGTGGGTGAAAACAGACAAAGACGCGAGGGCTAACGCACAGGAACATTGTGAGGAGTAAGGTTCCCGGGAGGTGAGAAACAAAAGGACGAGATCGGGGAAATAACGAATGGGGAAACAAAGCAAAAAGGACTGCCGAGAATCTGAGATTCTTTTGTCACAAAGAAGAGTTGTCTGGCTACGAGGGTAACAGAGAAAAAAGAGCTGACTTAGAGAGAGAGGAATATCTCGAAATTGAGTGGAGTGTCGGGAGGGAAGGGTTAGGGGAGGGGAAGGACCATGGCACAAGAGGGCGGGAGAAAAACGAAAGTCTCTGAAAGAAAGACTGAAACTTCAATCCAAAGTCAGGAAGTTGAAAGAGTACTAGGTGGCAAAGTAAAAAGCAATTCTGGGTCTTGAATCTAGGGGGGAAATCTATGGGAGAAAGCCGGGAATCCCCTTCGCCAAAAATGAGGGGGAAAGGAAGGCAAGAAGGAAGAAGATTGGACGTTACAGGGTAGGGGGCACCGCTCTTCTAGCCTGAAGGCTGTGCTAATTTTGGATGAAGAGAAGGGGAGGCGTATAGGGGAAAATAGGGGGAAAGGTCACGAGAGAAGGTAGGGATTCAAATCGTATCTAGGAGTGGAAAATCGCTTAAGATAAGTGAGGGGAGGGGGAACCAAGGGGAACCCAGCATCAAAGGGAGAAAGGGGCAAGGGGATGTAACCTTTCCAAAAAAAGGCGTAAGAAAAGGAGTCTTGGAAACAGAAGGGACGGAAACTGATAAAAAATCCAGAAAAAAAGAAAGGGGTGGGTCCTAACAGGGGAGCTTACCGGCAAAACAAAGGACACTGATTGGGAAAAACTGGAAAAGAAAGCAAGGTAAATTTCTTTCATTCGAAAAGCGATGGGAGGGGGCGAGAAAAAAAGAGAGTCAACCCTCAGTAGAGGGGTCTTGTTAGGGACAGGGTCCAAATTTCCCCTCAAGAGGTATGTTAAACACCTTTCGCGCGAGTCTTTGAACAAAGAAAGACGCCCTGGCGGCGCTGACCTGGATCAAATGCAAAGAGAAGGTGTGTGAAGAGTGGAAACAAAACATGATACTCGAGAAAAAAAAAAGGGGAGCAGATAACTCAGCCTTCTGAGAAGAGGGCGATTCTGCGGGGGTCCGGCGCGTCTGAGAATGCGTGCGAGCAACTTATCAGGAGCAGGCAAACAACAAAATTATCAAAAAGACACACGTTCACTCCGGGGAAAAACAGGGAGAAAGCTTAGGGGGTCGAGGGAGGAGGAGGTCTCGGCCACTCCTGACCTGAAAAAGGACTCGAAAAATCTCAGGACCTCCCACGATGATCTATCTCTGACATGGGTCGAGCAAAGAATAGGAAAAAAACGGGGAAAAGACTGTCGGAGGCAAGAAATCCTAATATAAACAAAAAAGGGAGGAGGAGGGTCCAGGGGAAATATCCAAAAAGGGGTCAGAAAAAAAAAAAGTGATGTGAATCCTAGCGAGAGGGAAGATACAATCTTTCCAAGCATCCGAGAAGGAAAAAACGAGGGGGTCAGGGAGAAAGCGTTAGAGCCTATGAAAACGGAAGGGGACGTGGATCACGACCTCATCATCGACGAGCGGGAAAGAAAAGGGGGGAAGGGGGCAAACTCTAGTTCGAACGCATGGGGTCTTGGAAAAAAAATGACCGTTTACCTCGGAGGAAACGAACCAGGACGGGAGAGGACGCAGGGCGCCGAGCTGAGGTCCGATGTCAAAATCTTGGTTGGCGACAGAGAAAGGGGGACATATCTTAACCACCTCAGAGGCAGAGGGGAGAAGAAAAGAAGCCAATGTCTAATCGAAAGGTGACTCCGCTCCGCGACGGGGTCCCTAATGCGGGAATACCTTTACATCGGGAAAAACAACAAAAAAGCGGGGGGGGGACGAATGATGAAAGCAGTCTAGGGACGAGACCATCGAGGGCCTGTGCAGCAAAGCGTTCTCTAATTGGTCATGGGAAGAAAAGATTCTTCTGACAAGGGAGCGAAGGAAAAAAGCGGGAAAAGGAAAGGGGGACGGGTCCTGCGAGTGTGAAAGGCCGGCAGCTTTGGAAAATATGAGCTGGTGAAGCAGGGTATCGGACGGAAGACAGGGGGCGATGCTACTTCCTTTGGGCAAAGGAAAGCAAGCGGACTTCAAAAAAGGGAGATTGAAAACCGAACAGTCAGGGGCTGAACGTCGACACCAAAAAATAAAAAGAAGGTTCTCTCTTTGGAAGAGACGCGAACAGGGCAGGCGAAAGCAATGCCATCAAAAAGAAAAAAAAAGAGAAGAAAAAAACTAAGACCTGACGATCAGTTTCGTTTGGGAGACGGGAAAAATTCTTGGGGGGGGGGGGGAGAGAGGGGACTGGAAGAGTGGAAAAAAGGGGAGAAAGTTCATTCAAAAAGAACGGAGGGGACACGAAACCCGAAGGGCCTTCTCTGTGAGGGAGTTCAACATCGAGAGACTGGTCCGACGGAAGGGGGGGAAGGTGCAGTCTAACGTTCTGGGAGAAATGACGAGGGGTTGGGGAATGAAGTCCACACTTACAATTCTAACAAAGAAAAGCCTAAAGGATCGGACGCACTCAAAGCAGATGGAAGAATAAAAAAAAAAGAAAACGACGCTTCCGTGAACCCACGTCAAGGGAAAACCGTTCGAAAAAGGCGAAGAAAGAAATCTAAAGGGCCCTTATAAGAAAGAGGACAGAGCAAAAGAACAGGGGCGTATTCAAGACGAAAAAGACGGTCAAAAAGACTCCTTGGGTTGTGGAAAAAGGGGACATATCTACTTTAGGCATAAAATTACGTTGAGTCGGGTCTAAGGGCCTTGACAGCTCCTCGAAAAGGGGCGGATCACCCCACGATGTCTAAAAGGGAGAGGGGGGGAGCGTGAATCCTAACTATTCCTAGGGAGTATGGAGGCAAAAGGAGAACAACTTAATCTCCCCTGGCGATGTGGCTGATCTAAAACAGTCGGCATTTTCTATGAGCGGGTCCGCCAGGAAGCCATCGAGAGGAACCGGGTCGCCGTCAGTGCTCATCCGAGCCATCTAGAAAAGAAAGAGATACAGCAGATATGCTAAGAGAACAGAAAAAGACTACAATGGAACAAAAGGACTCGAACAGGCCTCGAAAACGGCGAAGAGGGTTTGTTTGGGAAGAACGTACGAAAAAAAGGACAGGAATTGGACTGGAAGAGAAATCAGTATAATTCATATACGATTGAAGGAGTTGAGAGGGGAAATACTCCAGCGGCGTTTATACTCGTAGGGTCGAACAAGGGCACTTAACTTAGGGAAATCAAAAAAAAAGGCCGGAAGCTCTCAAAAGAAATGCGAAGTCCGCTGGAAAGAAGAGAGAGAAAAACAACGAGTAAAGAAAGAGATCGCTTAACGACGCGAGCGGAAAAAAGAGGAGTCATTGTGCATAGGGAAACAGGACATCCTGAAAAACGTGGGAGGGGGAAAAAGTAAGTTCAAGCCTGCACGGAGGTCAAACACGCAGGGGGGGGGGATAGATGCTCATCGCAAATCTGTGAATCGATTGAAGTGGTCTAGGGGGGCCCCAAAAAAACCCTTGCGCAAGAGAGGTGAGAGTGAGGTAGGTCCACCACAATCAATAGAGCAGGGTGAAAGAGGCCCTGACGTCATTCGGATAATGGCGATAGGGGCCGTGGAGGGCTCCTCCTCTGTCCGTGCTTGGCTCGTGGAATAGATGGGAATGCGAAACGAAATGATCAATCTCACCTCGGACATGGAAGGTCAGGATGAAAAGAAACGAGGGGGGGGGGAAAACTCAAGAGAAGACGCGGCCGAATGCGGAAAGTCCTCGAGCAGGGGCGGGGGGTGGGGGACCGAAGAGAGCATACGCAGGAGAATTATGAGGGAAATCATCAGAGAGAAAGTGGAAAAGAAAGGCGGGATTTTCCGCAAGAATGGAATCGGGATTCTATTCCGAGCAAAAAAGGGATGAAGGGCTTGAAAGGAAGAAGGTCTGGGGGCAACAAACGATGGATCGATTGGGCGTCAAAACGCCCCCGTGAGGGGAGGAAGATTGGGCGCTGTAAATATTGGGCCGGTAAAGGGACCGATTCTAGCGAAAAAGGAAGAAAAAGAAACCTTGAAAGGCCAAATAAATTTTTGGAACCGGAACTAGGGGATGGGTCTTGATAAGCTTCCCGAAAGACTTAAGCTTACGAGCGGAGAGGAACGATCTGAAAAGGAAAGAGGATTTTCAATTTTGGTACGGCAGTCCTTACGTCATTCGGAAGAAAAGGGTGGAGAAGATAATTTCCTGATTCAAAATAGAGAAGGAGGGGAGGGCGGTGAATAAACGACAAGCCCGGTTTGCGGAAAGGCGAACGAGTGCGGGGAGGGGGGTGCCAACATCTGAATTGGAAAATATAAGTTCGGCACGCAGGAACCATAAAGGCCAAGAGTGAGGCGCGGCAAAGAGACTTAGATCTTTTCCCGGAACCGGGCGGGCACCTAACGAGGACCCTGCGTCGAGAAAAACTAGGTAAGAAAGGAGAGGAATATCTGGGGACAAAGGGGAAAAAAGGGTGTCAGAAAGGGAAGAGATGACGTAGCTATAACTCTGCGTGGAGAAACAATTTGAAAGGGATCCATTCTCCTGGATATAACAAAACGTCCGGGGGGGAGAGAACGGGCAAACGGAGGACAAGGATCATGGAGTTGAAACCGGAATTAAACGTTACGCAATATACCCCAAGCAAATTCAAATGTCGTGTGGGAACGAAAAGGAAAAGGCGCGGCAAAGAAAGAGCCGAAACCGCGGTCAGGGAAGGAATAATTACGACTGAACCATAGTGACCATTTGGAGAACTCGGAACGCGCGGGAAGAAGGAAAATGGGGGAAAAAGGGACGGAGCAAACACGCCTGAGATGGTGATCGTTGGTCAGGGGCCCAAATAACCGGGTCTCGGGGGAACTGTAACGACTCGGGAAAACCAATCAAACGCCACTTGGAGGAGCGGCGCCTGGATCAGATAAAGCAATTTTTGTTACGAGTGGGGAGCAGGGGAACTCTGACAAGAGTCAAGAGGACGCTTCTTCTACCAGGAGAGATGATCGGAGGGGGCCAGTTCGATGGCGGTCGGGCAAACAGCGGGGTAATCCTGGTAGAGCCCTCCGCCATAGGGGAAAGGAAAACTGAACAACGCAGATGATTCCGGGCTTAGTGGGCTATTAGGAAGGTCAATGCAGAAAGAAACCAAGGAGAAGGAAACGGTGGACATAGGGGAAATCTACTCGCAGCGACAACAGAATCCCTCGAGGAAATGCTACAAAGAGGGGAAATTGTCATACTAGGGACTGGTGATTCACCAATCAACTGAAAAAGGTTGAAAGGTATAGGAAAGGAAAAAAAGGGAGAAGTCTCACAAAAAACAGGGAGAGAGAATCACGAAGTAGAAAAGGGTTGGGGAAAAAAGGTCGTCTGGCAACGAGAAATCTAGATCGAATCAAAAAAGATATCTTTCAAAGGATTGGCTAGGAGACATTCTAGAAGCAGGGGAAGGGACCTGTCAACTGGACGGGAGAGGGAGGGACACAACTATAATAGAGGGTGTGTGGGGTTTGGGTGGGGGTGTCGAAAGAGGAGGAAAAGTCCGTGGGGCTTCTTTCAAGAAAAGTGGCTTCAAGCTAATTGGGGGGTTAAGACAGGGTATCACACATGTGAATAACGAAGAAGGGGGGACAGAAGATCAGAGAGAAGGGCTCGGGGAAAAAGAATGGATGCTCTTTTGGTGAGGAAGTACTCTCCGTTTAGCCAGGTACACCCGAGAAGAGTGAAAGAAATAAGAAGACCCAGTTCATCGAGGGGGAAACCCGAGACGGGGGGAAAAGGATACAAAATGACTTGGGGGGGTAGTGAACAGAACTCCAATCTCAGAGGTGTGTTAAAAAAGGAGGACGCTTTCTAAAAACTCAAGAAAAATGGAGCCGGCAAGAAATTAGGTTCAGAATGTGAAGGGAAAATTAGGGGATTAAGGGGCAACAGGGAAAGAATTCCTGCAAAATACCTTTTAGGGGGAATCAGTATCGGGAATGGTCAGAAAAGGGGGGGGGGGGAAAAGTCATAGGGCAGAAGGGGGCCAGGTCGATGCACCCCATAAGGAAGAAATAATGGTAAAGAGGAAAAAGGGGAGAAGGAAGGGGGAAAGGTAACTCTCCAGGGAACAGGGCCAACTCAGAAGGGGAGAGGGGGGAACTAAGCGTCTCAAAGAGTAAAAAGAACTACCGTCTCACCTAAAAAATAGCTTTGAAGGGGACCATATACAGAGCAACAAAAGGAGGGGAGGGAGGTCTGAAGGACGCGAGGAAATAGTTGGGAAGGAAGGAAGAGTACTTTGGGAGACATCGTGAAAAAAAAGGGAGGGTTCAGACAGGGTTGGGGAGATTTTCATTCCAGGTGGAAACAGAAAAAAAAAGGAAGAAAGACCTTGCCAACCAAGAAAGGAGAAGGCAACTCAAAGGAACTACTTCTAAACGTATTGACGCATTAAGGAAAGAAAGATAGGGAGGGGAGCCGCAAATGTCCGTGTGACCCCATGACCGGAAAAAAAAACAAAGGCCCAAAAGCCCTTCTGGGAAGGGCAACGGAAAAAAGTAGAAAAAGGACGTACGAGGAGAGGAGGCAAGACCGAGGGGAAGGTGAGAACCAAAAAAGATGCCGCAGTAGGGCCGTTTTCTTGGGTGGTCAGCCCGCTGACAGACGAGATCGCGTACGTGTTAAAAGAAAAAGTAAGCAATCGGTCAGAGCCATAATCTTCGGGGACGGGGCAATCGAAGAACCGGGTTTTTGGAAAAAACGAGGACAAGAAGACGGGAAAAAGGCGGCGAGGAGGAGAAGGGGCCCGGAAAACAGCTCCCCGCGCGAACGTTGCTGAAGCCCGCAGCAGATTTATCGAGCGGGGAGCTTAAAAAACATGAAGCAAATTATTCGTGGGGGAGAAAGAGAACAGAGCAACTAGTGGGCGGGGCAGGGGAAGCGCGACAGGAAGGTGGACGAGGAGATGGAAGACAAAGAAGAAGCATCGACGATGCAGGTGCGCGAAAAAAAATGTGTTTCTACGGAAGAAGACTTCAAAAAAAAAGGCAAGAAGGAAGTAATAACGTCGCAAGAAGGAAAAAGTGACGGAAAGGCCTCGGCAAAAAAGGGAAGATGTGGGTTTTTGGAATACTTACGAAGCAAATGAGGAAAGGACTCAAAACAAAACATATATCAAAAGAAACGATCGAACATTTTCTAGAAAAGGCCTAACGACCGATACTAAGAGACCGATTTATATGAAAAATACGGAGAGAAGGCGACTGAAGGAGGAAGAACAATGAGAACTCATGATTCCTCTCGCTGTCTGGAATCTCAATCAGAAAAAAAAAATGGGAGAAGATATAGTACACTACTCTGGAGGAAGAAATAACGAGGGGTTTTGTTAGGCGGAAAGGCTGAGACGGGCGGGTGTTGGGGGGGGGGGAGAAGATTAGGGGAAATTGAGAACGTCCTCTTCTTAACCGCAGTGGAGGGTAGGGGCC
>Ga0179593_1406076_pt1 | contig 14148 bp, 28 predicted proteins | sample CZODoug2_1_08_16_FD_185931 | JGI IMG/M metagenome (GOLD analysis project Ga0179593, IMG submission 185931) | Vadose zone soil fungal communities from Angelo Coast Range Reserve, California, USA - CZODoug2_1_08_16fungal (PacBio error correction) | ecosystem: Environmental > Terrestrial > Soil >...
AAAGAGGTTTCATTGAAGCGGGCATCAAGGGAAAAGTTAATATAGGGTTGTGAGAGACTACTCGGGCGGGCTATGTTGTCTAGCTGTAGAGTTGAGAGCGCCCCTTTATGGGGGCGAAAAACAGGAAAGATACTATAAACAAAGAATCCTTCAGGAGGAAAAAGAGGGTGCCTTTAACTCTTTAGTATAGGCAAAAAAGCGCTAGTGTAAATATGGTGATTGGGAGAGTTCGAAGAGAGGAACTAATCGTTCCTATTGAGATCCCAGAGAGAAAAGGACGGGCAGTATTGAGAGTGGAAAGACAGGGGAGCATGGAAAGGAGAGAAATTGTGAGTCTGCCAGGGAAGGAGCTTGGAAAAAAAGAAGTGGGCCTAAGAGTAGGGACCTATAAAGCCTGTGAAGGGCGGGAAGAAAAAAAGGATTTGTGGGTAGAATAGCGAAGGCGTATCCCCATGAGGGGATTCTGATGAAAACACCGGTACTTTAAGGAGGTTCGAGAAGGTCAGGACCTTTAAGGGTTTAAAGCACAAGAAAGGAGGTGGAAATGGCCTAAGAGGAGAGGGGGAGGGGGAATTCTTATCTGGATCTGAAATGAAAAAGGTAGGGCTGAACGATCGTCTCAGAGAAATAAGGAAGGACCTTGGATTCAAAGGAAAAAAGGAATTACAGAAAGAAGAGTTGCACCAGTAAGTGGTGACTAGTAATTTGAAGACCCTCTCAAGCAAGTTAGTCTTTAGTTGGGGATCCAAAATGCCTGGAGGGTAAAAGGGAATATTATTAGTAGGAGCCATCAAAGTAAGTGGAAAAACTCGACTAGGAAAGATAAGGAAAGGCAAATTGTTCATGTTAATAAAGAGTTTGGGTGACACCATGGGAAGACCGGCGTGGGTCTATTGGGAAGGAAGGAATTAATCTTAAAAGGGAGAGGGCCACTACAACGGAAAAAGTGGCATTAAGGGGAGGAAGCAGAGGGACCCCTCAGGAAAAAGCTTTCTAGTTGGAGGGGGAAAACGGAAAAGATGTGGGGGAAGAAGGCCACCAGAAAGTGTCCAGCAAGAGAGCGGGGTCGAGGGTTGTGAGAGGTAGATTTGAGGGGAACTGAAAGCAGAAAGGGCGTTAAGAAGTGGAGAAATGAGAGTAGCTTTGCGAAACTGAATTAAAAAAGAGGAAAATTGAAACCCTTGGCAATCAGGAGGTATGACGGGGAATAACGAAAAGAAGCGTGGGAGGCAGACCCTATTTTTAAAGGGGAGTAGTACAAAGGGGTGGGTTTTCAGGGGGGTAAGCTTGCAACGGGGCTGAAACAAAGGGATGGGGAAAAAAGCGGGGGGAAGAGACACGCGCGTGCCACAGAAAAAAACCTGGGCCTGGAATCAGTATCTTAAAAAAAAAAGTTAGAAAAGGGGAAGAGATGGTATGAAGAGGGAGATCCAGTGAAATGGGTCCAAAGAGATTGAAGAATTGAGTTATCATACATTCATTATGAAGTCCGCATGGAGTGGGCAAGGGATCCAGACTCCGTCCTCTGAAATGAAGGAACGAAACCAATCACAGAAGGAAGGGGTTGCGACAAAAGAAGGAAACCAAAAGAGTCAAAAAAAGGCACCAGGCCGGCTTGACGACTAGAGGGAGGGAGAGTGCTGGAAAAGAAGGTGTCGAAACCCGAGGAGAAAGAGAAAGAGGGAACCTACCCAGAGAAAGGGACCCCTAAGGGCCGACGAAAACGGGAAGGATTTTTAACAAGTACAAAAGGGACTTACTTGGGGAATGTCTATAAGGCGAATAAAGTGGCAAAAGAAAAAATAGCAAAGGTATAAAAAGATGGAAAGTTATAGGGTGGAATTAACAAGGGTCAGCATAACGCAACGAAGAAAAAACCAAAAAAAAAGGAGTGGGAACAAAGGAAGAAAAAGAAATTAAAGGGGGAAAGATCACCGAAAAACTCCTCAGACGACGTTGATTTCAGGAGAAGCAACGAGAAAGGCATCCCTTCTGAGGAAATAAGGGGCCACCAGATGGGATAAAACAAACACCGGAGTAGGTAAGGGAGGGGAAACAATTTGAAACCAAGAGGGAGCAGAGCCGGTCCGACAAGCAGAGGGTGAGAGAACAACGAATTGTCCAGCAGCGGAGCCGACTCGAGAATGAAAGCCGTTTGACGGGCCCAAACGGAGGGTCTCAGGGGAAAATAGAAGGAGAAAAAAAAACCATCATAAAAAAAAAAATAACAAGAATAAAGGACGAAATAGAAAAAAACAGCAAGGGGGTCATTCTAAAGAAATGCTCTACGGAACAAAATATGGAATAACCGCGGGGAGGAAAAAATCGAAATATTGAGAGGGAAAATAGGGGGAAAAAGTAGAAAAAAATATTTTCCCAGGACATGTAGGAAAACTAGAACTGAAGAAGGAAAAGGGATTGATAGGTAAAGAGAAGGGTACCATATCTTGAGAAAGAGGAGAGAGTTAACAGGAAGAAAATAGACTACTTTTTCCATGAACATAACAGCGGAAGCATAACAGAAGCAAAATATCTAAGAGAAAAAGAAAAAAGAGAGGGGGGACGGTTAGACAATGGTAGGTACTGGGGTAAATAGAAGGTCACTAAGGGTTTTTAGGAAAAAATCTAAATTTGAAAGAAAAGGGTAATGGAAAAGAGAAACAAAAAGAACATATTTCTGAATGGACGCAAGGGACAAAGCATGTTTGAAATGAAGGCTGAGGGGGGAAGTAATTACCGTTTGGACAGCCCTTGGGAAAACAGGAAGTGGAAGGGCGTTTAAAAAAAGGGGGATGACTGAGAAGAAGGAGCCATGGGGGTGCTAATCCGACGAGAGAAAAAAGAACGCAGTACATGTTCAGGAGGGGGCAGGGTGTCTACCAGATGAAAATCGGTGGCTAGAAAGAAAAGAATGTAGCACCGGTTAGAAAGAAGGTGAAACAATAGGAGGGAAGGTCAGGACAATAAATAAATGAAAGTCAGGTTGGTTGAGCCGAAGAGATGGGGAAATATAGGTTTCGAGAAGGGAGATCCGGCGGGAGGAAAGTGGGAGGGGACAAATTATGGAAAATGCAAGGAATCTATAGAACGGATATTCGGGGAAGTCAAGGGCCCATAGAATTTCTCAAGAGGGAAGGAATGAGTGAGAAATAGAGAGGGGGAAATGGGTGATAAAAGACTTTGTGGGAGAAAGTTCCATGTAGAGCATTAGAAAGAAGGGTTGAAGGGGGGGAGGGGGAGTAGATCGATCTTCAGGGAAAAAAAAAGAAACAGGAGCCAGAAAGAACAGGGGGTCAAGGGTTGGAGTGCGGATAGAAATGAAAAAGGTCTGACAATTATTTTCTTAATCAACTGAGGAGTGAGGAAAAGCCGGGAGAGAGATAGAATCAGGGATCTGCTAGAGGGACAATCATAAAGCCGGGGAAGGGGAAAAGAGTTGGGGGGAGGGAAAATTATGGTGGGGTTAAAAAACATCTTAATGTATGCGGAGGTCTTACGGGATGTTCCCGGGGGGGACGGTTCTTGGGGAAAAAAAAAGAAAGGAGAGGGAGAAAAAGGGGGCCAAAGGGTAATTGGGGGAAAAAAGAAAATCGGGGGAGAAAGAAGAGGGAAAAAGGAACTTCCTGTTGCCTGTTTAAGATGAAATGAAGCGAGAAATGCAGGGGGTGACCAAAAAAGAGGGAGGTCATGGGGGAGCTGAGAGTTCCTGCCTGAAGGAAGAGAGGCTCACAAAAAAAAGGGGGAGTCATAGAGAAGATCACTGTTGCGGAATAAAGAAATCAAAAAAAACTGAAAAAGATTGGGGGGGGTGGACTACCCGGAGGGGATAGGGGAGACCAGGGGTCAGGCAGGAAAAAAAAAAAAGTTTCCAAAAATACCGAGAGAACAAGTCTGATTCGGCAATAAAATTTCAGAAGGGGACATAAGGGGGCCGCGACAGATTGAAAAAAGGATAACAAATAACATCTCTAAGAAAGACTTAAGGATTGACCTCCAAGTCCCTGTACTGGTCAGGACTCTTAGGGGGGAAAGTTAGGGTGAGGGTAACTCATGCGGGGACTACAGGACGGACGATCAATGGAGAGAGTCCTCGAAAAGGAGAGAAAAAGGGAAAAGCAAAATGGTTCCAGATTGAAGGGGGGGGTTAAGAATGAGAAAGACTACATTTCTCCCTGAGCAGGGGGAAGTGGAATGGGAAGGATTTTTGGGTCAAAATGAGCGAATATTGGGGTTCTAAATGGGAAATAAGGAAGAGGTAGAAGAGAAGACGGTGAAAGTGGGGAAATGACCAAAAACTCAGGGATCAAAAGACAATCTCAGAATGTCGACCAGAAAAAGAAGAAACCTTCGGGGTACCTGTGGGGGAGGAAAGAGGAGGCTAAAGAAGTTGAAAGGAAGGGCAGGAAATTGGGGAAGAAAGGGAAATCGCGTCAATGTATCCAAAGGGGGCAGTTTCAGAGCGGGGGAGAAAGTCTAGGAGGGGAAGGCGACAGGCTTGACAGAAGCACAAGGTTAGGGGGGGAGGTGTCGACGAAGAGAGAAGACGGTGAAAGGAAAGTAATAGAAAGGGCTGTGGGCGCTATTAGAAAAAAAGAGAGAGAGGGTCGAAAAAGGAACTTAAATACCCAGTCCTTCATTCGGACGGAGGGGATATGGAGACCCATGGAAAGATCTAGTAGAGAGAGAAAGAGGGTCACTATTTACTCGAAAGAGGAAGAAAAAACATGGGAAAGGGGGAAAGGAACAAACTTTAAAGTACAAAACCATCCAGAAGGGAAACCTTCTGGAGATGGCGAGGAAAAGAAAGAAAATCAGGAGTTGGGGGGTGTCGGAATTCGGGTTGCATAAAACAGGGAGGAAAATATATGAAAAAAGAGAAAACATTGAAGGATGAGAAGAGAAAAAGGAGGTAGAACGAGGGGGGAGACACTGAGAAAAGACTTGGGAGATAAGAGGGAATTCCGCGGATGCAGACTCGGGGGAAATACGATCTTTATGCAAAGGATTGATCTCATGGGAAAAAGAAGGATGGGGGGGGATTACTGGGAATCAGGGGGTCTGAGAAAAAAGGGACTAAGAAAGGAAAAGAAGGAAATGCTAACAGTTTCTCGAAAAGGAAGGGTCAAGGTAGGGGAATTGAGATGAAGGCCAGGTCCACGAGGAGGGGGAAGAGGGGGTCCAAAAAGGTGAAATTCAATGAAAGGAAGGGTAGGAAGTTCTTCACATAGGGGGGAAACGTCTCAGAAGGCTGGGGGAGAAGGGACCTACTATTATAGGATCGATTTCTCCAAGGGGTGCGTGATGGAAGAAAGAGGTAGGTCGTGGGGGGGCTGATGTTGTAAAAGGGGAGGAAAAGGGAAAGAAATCGATACAAATAAGAGTTGGGGGCGAACGAAGAAACATTATCAATCTAAGAAAAACGCTGAGGAATGAAGATGGGAAGGGGATAAGATGGGAGGACCTGAGGAGCTGAAGCATACGGGGGGGGAAAGGGGAAACTGTCACCGATCCTGGGGGGGTTGGGAAAGATTGGGGAAAACATCTGAGGGGGCTTAAGGAATTTAAGGGGAAATTGGAGGAGAGGAGGGAGAAGGGGAAAGTCAGGGGAGAAATGGGCCGCGGCAAAGGCGTAAGGGGGGGAATAGTGGGATGTCAGGGTAAATGGCTGGGGGGTCCCGTGTGGACTGTTAACACAATCCTGGGGGGGTTGGCTGAGGGGATGAGACTGGTGACAAGGTTTAAGGGAAAAACCAAGACTGAAAAAGTCAGAGATGGGGGGAAAATCACTTTGGAGAGGTGTTGTCAGAAACAGGGAACATTTTTTTATTTGCCAGATGGATTAACAGAGAAAATTAACCCTGTCATGTGACCGTAGTAGAGGGGTACACCTGCCTGTATACCGTTGAGAGGTAAATCGTCAGAAGGGGATCACATGCTAGGGGGGTCTGGGATAAAAATAATCTCTTTGGAAAGGGAGGAAGGGGAAAAAAAAGTGCGCTGGAAAAGAAAAACAGGGAGACGATCAGAATCACTTAGCACAGGGGCCGGGTCGGGGGAAGAGAAGGGAAAGGGGATGGGGGTGAACAAAACCGCAAAGGTATTTTGGGTGTTGGGAGGGGGTTTCAGCCAATGGAGTGAGTGAAAGGGAAAGGTCAATATGGGAACGTAAGAGACTGCAAGGGGAGCGGGCAACATTTTCAATCCTACTTCAGGGGGCGAAGAGCATTCATTAAATATTCGGGGAGGTTGCAAAAGGAAAGTCATGGGAGAAGATCAAAAGGGGGAGTAATGAGAGAAAGTGGAAATTAGATATGGGGTGGTCCTGTAGGGGCAAGAAAAGAACAGGGAGAAAGTTCCAAAAAGCTGGCAGGAGAAAATGAGACCCATAAGATTCAGTTGAAAGAGTGGGAGGAAAAAAAAGGGAAAGGCGAAATAGGACTTCCCTCTATCTCAGTTCAGAAATAGTTGTAGAAGGAAGCGATTGGAATAACGTAAGCCAAAGAAGAGAGACTAAAGGGGGTCAAGGTGAACTTGGGGGGGAAGTAATAGTTCCGTAGGCGGCTCGAAGGAGATCTGCAAGAATGACTGGAAAGACTACATTAATTATAAGACCCGTGTGAAAGAAATAGCACACTTACCAAGACTCTGAAAAAAATCCAAGCGGAGAGGTTCTTGATTCGGGGGGGCGAAGTCATAAAGTGAAAACAGATTTGGGGGAATTAGGGCTTGAACACAGAAGAAAGGGGGGAACGGAATTTCCATGGCCTGTGTACTTACGTCTTATGGCAGACACCTTCCTTCCAGGGGGGGGGTGAAGAGGAGGAGTGGAGAACGGGGTTCGCCTATCAGTCGGTACGGTCAAGTGAAATTACGGGAGATGAAGGCGGCAGAGAAAAAAATCTGCTTTTCCCAGGGGAACAGAACAAACTCGGATTTAAGTGAAACACGTTCCCCACAGGGGAGAGGGCCGGGGGAGACAGAACTTTCCATCTTGATAAGAGCACAGGCCTGGGGGGTAGGGGATTAGCCTTATTCAGAAGTCTTACAAGAATCTCAGAAGAAATGACGTGTAGGGGAAGAACAGAAAAGGACAGGTAAAAGGACTTGTCCAGGCAAAGACGAGGATGAAAAACGAAGTCAAAGGTGCCAAAATGTCTCGCTGGCTAAGGAGGGGGAGGGAAGAAGGAAAAGGGACAATCCTAGGGAATGATTCTCACAGCGTATTGGAACTAAGACATGAAATAAGGAGCGAGAAGAATCACGGAACCGAGTCCAGGAAAGTGCCACAAGAGAAAGGTTCTTGTGGGGACTTAAAAAAAATGGAAGCATAGAAAAATCTTCATGTCCCAAGGGAAAGGACGGGGGAAAAGGAAGAGAAAGATCCAAGGGGTTGGTAGAGAGGAGAGAGAGTCGTAAAAAGCCTTGATCTGTATCGTCTAATGAGAACTTGAAAAAGAGTATGGGAACATCTTGAAGGGTCGGGAAACTGTATCAGGAAGAGAAATCAAACCGAAAGGGAGAGGTTGAAAAGAGGGGGAGGAAAGTGGGGGGGGGGGTGGTGAGAAAAAGAATTCATCCGAACACTACTGACCAGAGTTGGTGAAGAGGTATAGGAAACAGCGGCAAATTTTAGCAAGGAAAAAGAGATCAAAGAAAGAGGGAAAGATCGGACATTTGGTTGAAAAAAAAAGAAAAAGGGACCCATCAAGAAGGGGTGAAGAAAGAATTCATTTTTTCGGCTCTTAATGTTGGCCGACAAAAAAGGGAAAACCTCGAACGAACTACAAAAGACATGAAGAAATAACAAGCCCAAGAGGAGAGGAAAGGGAGAGGATATTATATTTGAAAACCGTAGGGAATGAGGAAAGGCTGGTAAAGACTCGACATGAGGTAATCGAGCGAAAAACAAAAATGATGAAAAAAAAAGAAGAGGGTATAAGAACTTACGTTAGGGGGAAGGGCATTGAAAGAAAAAAAAGATACATATCTGACGTGTGAACATAAGAGCTTAGGGGAGTTGGCAAGGAAGAGGGGTAATGGGAGAATATAAAAGCTCATCCAGTGAGGAAAAAAGCAAGGAAGGACGAAAAAGATCGGAAGTTAAAAGAAGATCTTGCTTATCTTTGAGGGACAAAAAACCCTCAGAAAGGGGGCTTGGTAACTGAGTGCTAAGCTTTCGAATTGGGGAGAAAAAGAGAAAGGGAGTAAGAAACGAAAGAGAAAAGGAAGAGGGTTCTTATGATGGAAAGAAAAAGAAAGGGTCTTCTCTTTAACCTCTGGAGGGGGGGAGGAGATGCCTGAGACTTACAAATTGCGAAGGGACGCTGAAAAGGGAGGGGTGAAAGGTAAGTTAGAGATCCCTATTCATTTGGAAAGGAAGAAGAAATAATTGACGGAAGAAAGGGTCTGTTAATGGGGGGATGGGGGGAACCTCTAAAGGGGGGTCCTGGGCCGCTGTTCTCGATGGAGGAGATAATTGAGGTAAGACACTCCGAAAAGATCTAAATAAGGAGGAGGATTTGGTCGAGAGCTTATCTGTATCGTATTACTGGGAGAGAACAAAGAATGGTAGCCTATAAGGACATACTCATGCCGGGAGGAAGGAAAAACGGACAAAAGAGGAGTCCAGACGGAAAGGATGGGGGAAAAGTGAGAGGGGGGGGAATTGGAGCGGTGGAGGATAAGAACTAAAGAATAGGAAGTTTGAGGATCAAGGAAGAAGGCTGATATCCGTACAGGGAAGGAGAATAGGCAGAAAAATCAAAGAAAGTCTGTCTGCAGAGTACGATGTAAATGATCGGACGTGGAGGAAGGTGGTTAAGCGGGAATGACCTTTGGGGGACAAACATGTAAAAGAAAAATGAGGGGGAGACGGAAGGGGGGGAAGAGAGTAGGTAGAAAAAATACTGAGTCAACTATTTATATGAGTGGCAGAGCCACTAAAAAAATCAACCTTGTGAGCTGGGTTCTCAAAGCCATCTGAGGCAGGTAAATAGGAGAGGAGATGTGGAGAGAAGAAGGAGGACGGGGTCAGAAGAAAAAGGGGGAAACAATCTACTAGTTTTTTCGAGGGGGCGGGATGGGGGGTCTTGAAAAGGGTGGATGAAAACTGGGGTATGGGGAGGTGGAGGGAGGGAAAAGCCTTCGCTTTCACAGGAGCAGGGGAAAAGAAAAAAACTCTTACTTGAAAAAAGGGGAAAAGACCAAGTTTTCGGGAGGGGTTAATGTAAACTCGAGGGAAAGGGAGAAAACAAGAGGTGGGAAACAAATGAAGATGAAGAAGGAGGTTGCAGGGGAAAACCTGAAGGCAAGGTGGGAAAGGTTGGTCTGCTTTTAAAACTTTGGGGGACTTCAAAGTTTGGCTAGGGAAAAAGAGGAACAAGAAGGAGGAATAAGTGATCCAGAAAAGGAAAAGCATGAACCTTCATTTGTATGGGGATTGATACAAAGGAAGGAACTGTGGCCCTTCGATTTTAAAATGACTGAAAGAAGGAGGAGGACATGCTTGGGGTCACAGAAAAGGAGGGGAGAAAGGTCCCAGTACATTAGCTTGAACAAGGGGGAAGAACAAGAAATCAGAATTTCACAGTGGGGGAGAAAAAAGGACCTAGAGGAAGCGAAGAGGCCAACTAGGAAAGAGGGGGACGGAAGAAATAGTTAAAGGGAAACGGTTGCGGGAAAAACTGGGGGCAGGGTCTTAAATTACAGTGAAACGGAAAAAAAACGAGGAGGCCTCGAAACGATCCTTTGCACACGGAAGCGTACCGACGCACGGAAAAGATGTGGGGGATCCCTGAGCGAATTGTTCCTTTGGAAGGGAGTCAGAAAGCCTAAAGAATGTGCGATCGTCCTATAGGAGGGAAACCAGATTTGGGGGAAGAACTTTAAGCTTTGGGTAAGTAACAGGGAAAATAATCTAAATCCAAAAAACAGGGCGGGGAAAGTCGCCCAGTTCCCAACTTCATGGACAAAGAAAAGAACCCTCCTCAAAGAATGGCAACTATTGGAGAGGAGAAGAAAGGGAAGCCGATCCTATCTCATAAAGAGAAAGTATGACAGTCAAAAAGACAAGACAGAAAATTTAGGGGAAAAAAAAAAAAAAATACCAAGAGGTGAAAAAACAAAAACACGAGCGGGGGAGGGAAAACATGGTCAAAAAAATTCGTAGTCGAAGAGAAGCCGGGTCAAAAAAGGATACTTCAAGAGACCCGACGCAGGGGCGCAAGATGTACCAGGGGGAAGAGGATCTCTCTTTGTAGGGAAAGGAAAAAACTATGATGGATTTGAAAAAAAAGAAAAAAAAAAACCACTGGGAGAAAATTAGGAAAGGCACCAAAAAAAATAAAACAAACAATCAGAGGTAAAAACGAATCAGTAAAAAAAAAGGAAATGACTATGGGGAGGGGGGAAAGAGAGTGCGAGAAAAGGGAGGAACCCATGTAATAACTATGATAAAAATTCCGGAGGCAGGGCGCGTGAAGAGGTGGCAAAAATAGGGAAGAAAGCCTTAGGGGGGGGAAAAGGGAAAGGGGTCTGGACATCGACGAGAAATGGAAATAAAGAGTGAGAAAAAAGGTGGGGAGTACGCACAAAAGAGAAGGCAGGGGAGGAGAGGAGAATACCATTAGAAAGGAAAAGAGGACTGGTTAAACAGAAGAAAAAATAAAGGCATACTCTGTCCAAAAGGGACTCTAATCTAAAGAAGAGAAAGAAAGCTGCTTAGGAAGGTTCCTAAAGACAAAGTGGGTGATGGGTTGGATGTTTTAAAGAAGCGAAAAGGTTGTGGGGGAGGTGAAAGATAAGGGTTGGATAAAGGGGGAGGGAAACAGAAGCCTCCAGAAAAAAGAAGAGAAAACGTGGAACGCTCCTGAAATCAAAGAAGTTGGTAAAGGATGGAGGGAGTGGGGGGGCCGACGGAAGGGGGTTGAAAAAATTCCAAAGGAGAGGAAGTTCTTGAGAGGAGAGGTCGAAAAAGATAATAGAATCTTGTCCGGCCAAAATTTGACGACTCACTCAAAGACAAGGAAAACAAGAGGAAGGGGGAAAAGGGGGGGGGAGGTTGGGAAACAAGAGTAGCTCTGGGGAGGTAGAGAATCTTTCTAAAGAAAATGGGAGAAGGGGATGGGGGGAGCAATAAGGGAAGGATACCTAAAATAGTGTTCAAGTGCATTGATTTATTCAAAAGACTGAGTATGGGAAATACAGGGGGGTGGGATAGATCTTTAAATCGGAAGGACTGAATAAGGGTAATGAAAGGGTCCCTTTCTCTCAGAAAAAGAAGGGAGAAAGGCCCTGAATTGGAGAGGAGAAAGACCTCACACACAATAAGCACACGACACAGAGGCTTTTTTGGAAAGAGGGTCGTCAGAGAGGGATTAAGTCAAGGGAAAAAGAACACAGATGGGAAACTTGTCAAATTATATAAGTGAGAAAAGCTGAAGGGGGGAAAGAGTATCAACTGTGAGGGGGAAAGCAAAAGAGGACCCGTCCCTTCTGTAAGGGGTGATCAAGGGGGGGTATAAGAGAGGGACTCAATTAGGTTAAAAGGGAGGAATTAAATGATAAGAAGGGCTACCTTCTCTTACTATTAAAGACCAGGGAGGGGAGGAGATAAAAGAGGCGAAAGGAGATGGCGTTAAAAATCAAGACTTGTCGGAAGAGGTAATGGGAAGAAAGAAGGGGGGGAGGAAAAGGATGAAAGAAAGGAGGGATGACTTCTTCTTAAGGGGGTTAAATGGAAGGAGGGTTTAAAGATTGGGGAGACTTGAATAAGGCGGTCCTGAGAGGAAGGGGAAACATGCGATCTTGGAGAAGGAGGGGGGGGGAAAAAAATTAACGAGGAGAGGAAAGGGGGATGTTCCCAGAGAGAGAACTTGAAATAAAAACACTTGGAACCAAAAGACGTGTATTCAGATGGGGACGGGAGGAACTTTGAGGTAAGGGAAAGTATATCGAGAAAAAAAGGATTCTTATTAAAAGAAGAATCAACGGGGGAGACAAAATTAGGAAGGGGGGAAACAGAGAATCCCCTTTGTTTCCAGACTTCGGACGCGGGGATGAATAAGAGAGAGGGAGTTCAATGCATAGAAGAGTTTCCGGAGCAAAGGATAGCCAAGAAAGCAGAGGGTGCAGAAAGGAATACTCAGGGGAAGCGAGATAGACGCCATAGTGAAAAGGAAAAAAAGAATGAAGGGTTGAATAAAAGAAGAAGGGAATGAAGAAGGCTTGGAAGGAAAGAGTGAGTGGGAAACAAGAAGAAAGACATAGGAATATAGATGAGACGAAAGGGGAGAAAGAAAAAAGTCAAAAAGAAAAGTTCCTAGAGGGGGGCTAAAAGAAACATGAGGCAAATAAGGGGGGGGGGGTGGGGGGGGGGGGGGTGGGGGGGGGGGGGGGGGGGGGGGGGGGGTTTAGCCTTGGAGGGTGGAAAAAGACTAAAAGGGGTTAGTGCCACTTGAAAAATCGGTGATGGGAAGACAAATGTGGAAGGGAACTGTGGGGGATTAAAAAGAAATTTATCACCCGTAAACGAGACAGAAGGGAAGAGAAGGACCTCATAAATTAGGGAATAGGTTGTGAGTTGGAGCAAGAAGTCTAAATAAGGTTATCTAGGTCTTTGAGGATTGGGACTATAAAAGGGGACCTGAAGAAAGGGGAGAGAAGGGAAATATGTCAAGTCGGAAAGAAAAAAAAAAAGAGAAGAAAAAAAGAAAAAAAAAAAAAAAAAGAAAAAAAAGAAAAAAAAAAAAAAAAAGAGGACACCGAAACACACCAAAACCAAAACAAAAAAACAGAAATAAAAAGTACTCTAGTTGAACTCTGAGGAGGTGGAACGCCATCCACAAGGATGGAGATCTGCTAGAAAGAAAGCCCCAGCCATCCCTCCATTTATGTGCACTATTCTGAGAGAAAATTTGAGCGGTCAAGAGCACTGAAGACCCTAAATTCAAAATAAAGAGGGAGGAAGGGAAGAGAAAAGAAAACTCTTCTCTTCAGGGCGATAGAGAAAAAGGGAAAGGGATCGAGAAGAAGCCCTATTTCGGTGTTCAATTTAGGAACAAATTGGCTTCGAACCTTCCGGGAAGAATGACAACCGGCGTGATTATAAACAGTAGAGATGGAGTTTTTTTTGGGGGGGAGGGAAGATACGAAAATGTTATAAAAGAAAGAGGGGGGCCGCCAAAAGGGAATTCTTTAACACAGAAAGATCAAAACGAAAAGACAAGACAATTTGAAAAGAAAAAAGATAGGGGGAGATTTAGCTTCTCTGGATGTGTGGAAAAAAGAAAGAGGAGCGGTGGAAGAGAGGGAAAACTCCCTAGAGAAAGGGGAAGAATTTTGTAATTAGACTCTCAAGAAGAGGAAGAGGAGCGAAAGTGATCAAGGGCTGCTACATTCAGGTTATGCTAAAAAAAAGTCACCGAAAAATAAGGAAACTAAGGCTGTGGGCAGCATTGTTTGTACAAATGACAGAGAGGGAAGTCAGGGTTCGAATTCTTCATCGGCGCAAGGTCCGCAAAGAGGACCTGAAGATATATTCGCTGGTCAAGTGAGAAAGGAGGGGAAAGGAAAGAAAATTGGAGGAGGGGGGGGGGGGAATATGGTTTGTGAGAGGCGGTACGAGGACGAGTAAAAAGAAGAGGGGGGAGAAAAACAAAACTCGCGCCTTAGAGAAGGCTACGTCTTATGAAAGAACTTCTGTAGGAACTCACGAGGAAAAGATTAAGAAAAAAAGGGAAATTCCGGGAAAAGTGTGTGGTTGGGACACCGATGGGTTCAAGTCAGATGGCAATGTATGAAGTGTCAAGAAGAAATCGGGGACTGGGTATGAATTTAAGACGCCCGCGTACCTCGTCAAGGAGGAGGAGGAAAGGAGGGCAGGGGAGAGGAGAGGCTGGTAAGGGCGAGGGGAAACAAAGCTTGTTGGGGTAAGGGATAGGAGCCGGTTACGAAAAGCGACGTGAAGATGGGGGATAAAACTTTGCGAGGGAGCGCCACAGTAGGGAAGATGACGAGAAAAGGGCAAGGAAAGCCTGAGGAGGGGGTAAAAAAAAGGTCATGGTCGGAGGGTCAGCAGTGGGTAGGCGGGACACTAGAGTTGGTAGGGTGGAAAGAAAAGAATTCAAGGGGAGAGGTAATTTTCCAAAA
>Ga0179593_1356489_pt1 | contig 14147 bp, 16 predicted proteins | sample CZODoug2_1_08_16_FD_185931 | JGI IMG/M metagenome (GOLD analysis project Ga0179593, IMG submission 185931) | Vadose zone soil fungal communities from Angelo Coast Range Reserve, California, USA - CZODoug2_1_08_16fungal (PacBio error correction) | ecosystem: Environmental > Terrestrial > Soil >...
AGCAGGCTAAAAGATTCTAGTCGGGGGGGAAAAAGAGGGCAGTCTATTCAAAGGGCCAACCAAGCAAACGACGTTTCGAGATAAATCGCTAATTCCGTAAAGGGGGATGGACGAAAATTAAATACCATCCGGGCCACTAACTCTCGCCCCAAAAAACAAACCGAAAGGTGGGGTGCCTCTAGCAAAGAAAAAAATAGGCAAACGACTTCATACACCGCGTCCTTCTCACAACTGTAACGAGGTGCGGGAACTCTGGTGGAGCAGGTACAGAAGGGACCGTTTTTTTCAAGTCATTTCAGAAAAAGAAAAGGGGTGTGTAGCTGGGGGGGGGGATAGAAGGCGGGGACTCGCCTTGGGGGATCAAAAAGGCGCCTCAGGAGGGACTCAACGACGTTGGTGAACGAAAAGCTGCCCTAACAGGATAAAAAGGGAAAACCGACTGTTAACAAAAAACGCAAAAATAGGAAGAAAAAAAAGGAAGATCAGAGGCTGAAGAGAAATACAGTGGCTTTACGGACCCGAAGAAACTCCGCGAGCGGCCCGATCTTCTATCCTCGGAGGACTGTCAAAAAAGAATGGTACCATTTTATTGAAATGAGAGAGAGCTGGGGAAAAAGGACAGAGTTGGGGCCTCATCCGATGAAAGGGGATCCCACCATCGAGCGTCTGAGGGTGAGACAAACCGTTCTTGAGGGGAGGAGAAAAGAGGGGAGTGAAGGGAAAATGGATGCACGAAGTGCCCTTGGGAAGTCTAAATTAAGAAAAGAAACTAACACCGGGCGAAGCATTTAAGCTGATTCCCTCTTATTACCAACAGGAGAGAGAGGATTCACGGTGGAGAAGGACCCTTTAGCACAGGGACCGTGAAGAAAAGGCATCACCTGAGTATTAAAAGAAAAACTATGTAAATAAAGAAGGGAGAGCAAGGGAGAGACTCGTCCACGTGAACCGCGAGGTGAAACGAAGACTCGACCGCGTGTCCGAAGGTTCCTTTTGAAACCCCTAGTGTTGAAGATGTCCAGGCGATCTCCACAATGCGACGGGAAGGAAATGGGCAATGGGTAGTTCCGCGAAAGGGACGGGGCAAAAAAGAGCCGCCCGGAGGTTTAGGGCTCGCTAAAAAATAAAAGGAGGCTTCATTCGTCCGGCCGTAGTGCAAGAGAAAAGGAAAGGCTCTCGATTGCGCGCGAACCAGAAATCGGGTTAAAAAGGGTTGGGGGGACCTTTCCTATATTAGCAATCAGACTGAAGTGGCTGAACCTGCGGAATCGTAGACTTTCGTCCAAAGAATCGGCGTGAGGGTATAGACGCCTCATACAGGTACAATAGTGAAAAGGTTAGAACGAGGGCGGGAAGGGGGTAGAGAGGTTAGTTGGAGGGGACAGCGGTGTCTCGAGGAGCGATTCACAGAGTGAAAGAGAACGTCCTGGCGCCGTGCAGCTGGAAGGGAGCGGGAGGGGGAGTATGTAGAAGTACAGGGTTAAAAAGAAATTGAAAAGTGGAACAGGGTCGAGTGGTTGAGTGCTACATGGCGTGGACAAGGTCGAGAAAAAATTGGCAAGTGGAGGAAACCGCTGAGAGGTCTCTCCAAAAGAGGGAGGCTTCAAAGGGTCTACAAGCACAGAGGGGGAGGTTTAGAGTATTTGCAGAAAGAAATGCTGAGGAGCGGGAGCAGGACTTTCGACCCAACAAGCGTCACCCCACCAGGAAGCAACATTGCGCAAAGATTGTGTGCGAGACTAAGAAAGCACAAAGAAAACCAAAGGGGGTCTGCAAATCTCAAAAACTCTGGGATTAAAACGAGTGCTGGGCGGTCCGAACCTCGAATTGGCAACTTCCACGGAATGGATGGAGAAAACGACGCAGTGTGGGGGAACAGGATCGGCCTTGAAAAAAAGATGGCAAGGAAATCCATTGAAACATTTGAAGGGGATTGCGGTTGAGAAAGGGATCTCCGTCAAAAAAAAGTCGAGGGCAGAATTCCGGGAACAAGACTTCTCAACACCCCCCAAAGGCAAGGGGTGAGAAATCACTAGACTGCTCCTGATTCAAATGCATGAATATAAGGTATGAACTTACTCAGGCCACGGGCAGACGGAAGAAAGAGCGTAGGTACAATAATCGATTTCGGGCACTATTGGGGGGAGCGAAAAAAGAAAACCCCGAAAAGAACCCGAAAACCTCTCCTTCCTTGATGGGGAAACACCCCACGATACAAAAACGCGGCAAGCGGGGGGGTATGGCCAAAAGCGACGGTTACAAAAACCCACTGGAGAAAATATCGCTCAAAAAAACATTAAAGAAGGATGATAAAAAAGAAAACTTGGGGGGAAAGCATCCCCACGCTTTACGCGTGTAAAGCGTCTTTGTGCGGGTTTACATCAAGGTGAAGGAAGGTGGGGGGATTCGGGTTGTCTCGCCCATATTGGAAGAAAGAACGTATTGGCCAAGCAGCCTAGGCGAGAGAAGATCCTGAAAAGCTGAGGAAATGAGGCAAACGACTGAGCTTCATTCAAACAGGGGGGGAGCAGCTTATCGCACACAACAGGACCCGAAGAAAGTCGACGAGGCAAACGGACATCCGTTGGCCGAGAAAAGAGTCGCAAATCTGCGGGCCGCTCGTCTCCAACCAGAGTCACCGAAACCAAGGAACATTGGGAAGAAACGACGTTGGTAGTCAAAAAAATCTGAAGGGAACGGGAAGGCCGTCTTCGACAAGAGGGGAAGTGCAATCAAACGGGGTAAAGGTAAACGCATCGCCTTCGGAAGAGAGGGGAGAGGGAGAAGATCGAACCCCGGTTTCGCCATTAGTCGCAGAAGAGCAAAAAAACGGCAAATGGTCAGAACCAGAAAAGTTGGAAAAAGGGTCGCAGCGGGGGTGAGGGGGGGACAGGCGGACGCCCAAGTTGGGCGCAAGGAGAAAAAAGAAACCAGGGCTCTCCGTTCATTAAAAAAAACAAGTGGCGGAAGCAAGAAGGGGGCGGAAAAGAACGACTTGAATCAGCGGTGTAAGAAGGCAGAAAGGGAAAACCTAGACGGAGAACGAAAGGGAAACGACAAGAAGCCGTGCAAGGGGGTGGCATTCTGCAAAAGGGACGAATCTCAAGGCGATCAGCCCATCAACGAATCGGGGGGAAAGGGAGAAAAGGACGTGAAGTATTGTACAAAAAAAAATCGCGAGAGGGAAAGAATGAAACTCACTAAGATCTCGAACCCACTGAAAAAAGAAAGAGCGCAGCCATCACAGGTCGCCGTCACTTCTCGAATGGTGAAGGTCGGCTGCGAAACGGATCCGATCCACAAACTTCATCCAGAAACAAACTAGGGGTGAGAGGGGCCTACTCTGTACCTGAACCGAGGAATCTTGTAAAGGGGGGCGCGTGGCGAGGAATGGGCCGCGCCAGACACTTAGCGCGGAGGGGGAAAAGGGGAGAGGGCACTACTCGCGGCAAGCAGGCGGTAGGAAAGAAAGCAAAGGGGGACCGGCAGACGAGGATGCCATATCTCAGAAGATTCAAGCCGCTGACGGCGCCAGCACGGAACCAGGCAGAAATAGCAATTGTCAGGAAGATCGAAGGACACTTGACCGGCAGTGAAAAAGGAAAAAAAAATCGGAGGAAAGACTTTCGCGGACAAACAACTCGTCTCGTTCAAATCGGGGCTAGAGCCTTTGCAGCAAAATGCCATCCAGGAAAAAAGCGACGGAACGGGGGGCGCAAGATCGCTAGGAAAGCAAGAAGTCCCGTTTGGAGTAACGGGTAGGCACAATGGGCGCCCGGTCTCACCCTTGTTAGAGTGCACAGACGCTGGTTTATAAAGAAGCATAACATGAGCAGGGGACCCGTGGAAGTCTAGTACGGACAGTAACGAAGGTCGAGCGCGGACTGGCGTCTGGGCAATGGGAAGAGAAAAATACAATCGTTTAAAGAAAGACGACAAAAAGGGGGTGTTTGGGCGCCATAGCATCCGAAGGCGCGAGAGGGGAACGGCTATCCGGAAAGGGCGGCCGGAAACAAAACGAGGAAAAGCGAAACATCTTCTCTGCAAAATTGGAATAACATAAAAACATGAAAACAAAGAGAAAGAAAGAGGGGAAGTCCTATAAGTAGCTCCGGTGAAAGCAGGGGCAGAAAAGTCAAAGGCCATAGGGAACTAAGCTCAGCCAGATGGAAATAGGGCTCTAAAAAAAGGGGGGTGACAGATGCTAAGGCGCTTGACCAGGGAAAAAGGGAAGGTTTCATGGGCGCGGGGGTGGTGAAGTTGGATGGCGGTCCTGATAATTTAATCGTTCTTTTAGGTATCGAAGAAAGACGCGGGAGAACTAGCAATCTAAAGGAGAACAATTCTACCAAACTATCGGGGGGGAGAAGCGAATGAAAAAAGGAATGTAAAGAATTCTCGGGTATTTACTCGGAAACATCATGTTCGAAAAACGCAGACCTCGTATGTACCAAGAGAGTGAAGAAGCCGCGTCGCTAAAGGTCATCAGTATTAGAACAGCGTGGTGTCAGGGGCAGAGTGGGAGTTTTTTCTCCTCTTCTTAATGGACCCATCAAACGGGGCGACAAATCCCGTCAAGCATATCGGGGGGATTGGGTTTCACAAAAAGAGAAGGATTCATATGCTCTTGACCCTCTTTCCACACAACCTCGACCGCATCAGGTAGAGAAGCGGTATCTTGAAAACCAAAGTGAGAAGAGGGAACGGTATAAAAAAGGGAAATTCGGTTTGGTTTCCCCCTCTTCGAATAATCGGGAAGGCGAAAATGGAAACGCCAACACATCACTTTTCGCTTGAGATGTAGCAGGGAGAAAGGTGTGGCGAGATTAAAAGAAATATCACCAAGAGCACAAAGAAAAACCAAGAAAAATATCCAATCAAACGTAAGATTCCACCAGAGAGGAAATCGAGGCTGGATCCATAGCTTTCCGGGCTCTCGTCAGAACCGCGGGCACACATACAGAAGGGGTGTTTCAAAAGGGGGTGTAAGACCGAGGGGGGGGGCGCTGGGGTGTCTAGAATGCTTATCCGGGAGCGCGCCGCGGCGCAGTTCCTCAACGAAAAGTGGAAAGAAGCGAAATGAAACTGCCCTACAACAAAAACTGAAGCAAACTGGGCCAACGCCCAGGCGAGAGGACAAACGATAGCTCCTATCAATTATTAAGGCATAATGACGAGGCAAGGAAAAAAAAAAACTCTGAAACGAGATGCCACAGGATCTGCGATCCGCTCCGGAAAGGGAAGCCCACAGGTGACGGTGAATGGTTATTAAAAATTACTTTCCGAAGCTCTAAATTGGGGGGAGCCGCCATCAGAATGGGGGAGGGGATCTCCCGTGATCCAACGAAGGCTTAGGAGGACACACCACATATTCGTCGGGCTGCGACAGCAGCTGGAGGCCTCAAAAACTGCAATGGGAAAAATCCGGCGTGGGCGGAAATTCGAACAGGGGGAATCTCGACCTACATTCGGCTACGGTGACCGGTCTGATGCCAAGCAGCGGGATAGAAGGATGAAAAAAAGGTGACGGGCCCTAGTTGCCATAAGACCGCAAAAAAGGCATTAAAAAAAAAACGAAAAAAAAGGAAACGACTCTGCTCCTGGCAGATCGGAGGTTATGCTGCCAAGGACGCGCCGAACTTTGGAAGAGCTTGTCGAAATCCGCGCCAGGAGGTCCTCGAGGTAATGGTTTCAAAAAAAAAAATTGACGACAAGAATCAAGGAATCTCCAGAAATCTACTAAACTGGGCAAAAGGACGGAGGAAGTCATAGGCTGCACGGCTGGACAGAAGGGAGAACGCTGCGCAAAGGCAGTAGATCTGCGACAAAGAGAAGGGCCAAGGTAGCGCCGCGCATGCCGATACAGGGAAAATGAAGGGGGAGGCGAGCGGAAAGTCACTGTAGTAGGACAATGCACGCTAGAATCACCTTAAACGGTTTTGGAGGAAAAGGGGGGGGGGGGCAATCCATCGCCCTCGGTTGGGGAAGGCTTCTTCCTGGGGAGAGGTTCGAGCCTCCCGCTCGGCGGGAGGACGTCGACAGGAAATCATTACGGACGAAGAGTTCTTAGATGGTAAGGAAGGACAGTGATGTGAGGTAGAGGTGGGGGCGAGCTCCAGGGATGATCAGCAACAGAGTCCAAGAAAAAAAAAAATATAAGGGGGCCATGGTCCGTTTCACTGCAGAGTGGCGGGTACATAAAAGTTAATAGTAAAAAAGGTGGTACGAGAAACCCAGGTGCACACACTGCTTCGGGTGTACGATGCGGACTTTTCGTTGAATCACGGGTCTCTGGTTCAACGGTGGAAGGCGAACCTGCGAGGAAGGAGAAAAAGTTCGAAAGTTCCGACGTTGGGGACGCACGACGATGGGTAACAGGTCTATAGGTGCAAAAAACGAGGATGCCGCCCGCGGGATCGAAGGGCCATACAAAAAAAAGTTGGAAAAATAACCAAATATGTTCTCACCTGAACAAGATTAGGCGGAGTCTAAAGGGGGCGACTAAGAACCAAAACCCATCCGTCGGGGGACCGGAGAAAAGAAGGCCAGCGCTCATGAATTAAGTTTGAAGAAAAATAGTTGCAAGGCACCGAACTTCTGGAGCTCCGTCATTTGTCAGGTCACTTCGGTCACTGGCACGAACCCGTCGGCAACGTAGGAATGCCAGGGTGAAGGGAAACAGGGAAACTGGGGTGGAAAACAATCCCCATTGCCGAAGCAGAGCGGTCCGGGGGTGGAAGAACGAAAGGACGTGCCGTCAAGCGGTCCTGGGTGCAAGAAATCATCGGCGTCCTACATTTCAAACGGGGGGAAAAGAGGGGCGGAAGCCCTCACATGGCACTCATGGAAAAAAAGGATTGCCGAGCGGAAAAAAAATCGATGTCGTGCAGGATATGTGATCCATTAAACTCTCACCCCGAGACCCCAAAGACAAAAACGAAGGAGAAGTGATTTTTAAGCCACCCCACGCAAGCTAAAACAAGAGAAAGAGTGGGGAGGAAGGCCAAAAAACTACAAACTTGAACAACCACGGGAGGAAAGAGAGGGAAAAAAGAAGTTCTAACCGTCGCTGTCCTGCAGAAAAACATGAAGGGGTAGAGGAGTGGGGTGGCTTTTCAGTTGAACGGCGGTGGAGGGGGGATAGGGGGAGCGGAGCGCCACATATAACATCTAGACGACATCCTAGCGCTCGTTCCTATTCCGTACGGAAGCAAAAGAGAAGGATGCCAAAAAGGGGCTGGGAACTTGAAAAACCCCCGAAATGCAGACGAAAGTAGGAGCCAAAGTCATAAACCTGTGCAGATCGGGGACGAGAGCAAAAATCCGGTTATGTCTCTGTTTCTAAACAAAATGAAACGGACATTGAAAACATGCGTGGTTACACTGGGGGGGGGAGGAAAAATGAAAAAGGAAAGGTTGCCAACATGACGGAGTTCCAAGAGTTGTAAGGTTTCAACTGCAAACAGAAGAGGGGGAATCACCATCGCTTCATCAAAATTCTAGGGAAGCAGGACGATCGGTGCGGGTCAACTCAAGGGGGGGATGAGGAAGAGAAAAATCGAGGAAGGGTGCATCAATGGGGAGAGTGAGAAGGGTTACCAAACCCGATGGGTGGAAGGGTAAAGGGACAGTTGACTCCCATAGAAAATCTAATTGGACCCTAAAGAAGGACACTACCACTCTGGAGAGAAGGTGATTGGAACCAAGTCGAAGGCTTACGGACCGAGAAAGTCATCAAAGGAACGGGCCTCAAGGACGTGGTAAAAGGTAGCACTAGCAAACTCAGCTTGGCAAATGGGTTCACAGTTAAAAGGGTTCGGACGACGATATCAAATTCAGCAAAGAAAACTCGCGGCGGCAGGAAGTGAGGGGACTGGTGACGAATCCGGGAATAACCTGCGAACCGAAAAATCAAAAAAATCAAAACGAAACTCAAAATCACGGAGATGTAAAACAGAACTCGGAGGAAGCAGGGGATCGTTTTCCTGTCGACGTACCAGTAAAGGGAGGAAGAGAAAGAGGAGAAAGTTATCCGCAGAAGTGGATTAAAAAAAAAACCAAAAAAACACGAAGTGAACAGTCGAAACGCAGGAGGGGGAAAGCCAGGACCTTTAAAGCCGCGGCCTGTACCACCAGGGAGAGACGGTGCCCGACGAAGATCGCGCAGGAAAGGAGCAAGAGACGAAAAAAGGCGGCCGAGCGGGGCGAGCTACACCGGTTCAGCCGGGGCACGGCGGAAAAAAATCCTTCAAAGGGGCAGTGAACCTTTAGCAGTGGTTAGCAAAAACGGCAGGGACATCCTGTTCAGTCCAATTCAATTTTGAGAAAAGGACAATCGAGGCGACGGTCGGGACAACTCTTCGAGGCAAAACAGTTAGGAGAGGAGTGGGATCTGCAGTTGCTCATCCAAGGAAACTCTCCTTAGACGAAGGGTCCTCTCGGATCTCTCAGCTCATGCCGTGAGGGAAAAGGCCAGCTGCGTATTCCAAAAACGACACCCTGCATTTACCAATCGCGGAAAGGGATAAAAAACAGACGAGTAAAGGCATTCTGGGACCCTTTGGAATTCGTAGAAGGGGACATGAAAGTTCGGCAAAGAAGTAGGCGGAGGGACTTGACTCAAGGGGAATAGGTAGATAATTGGGGGGGAAGGAAAAGAACATGGGGGGTTGGGGAGAAATAATAGATAGCTAATAAGAATGGGGGTCAACTGAAACGAACATAAATTGAATGCGTGCTAACTCAGGAAAATAGGAAAACCGGCAACGAAATGAAATCAAAAACATAAAAGGATGAGGGAAGGAAGCGATCTCGAAGACGTGGGGGCAGCTCGTCGATTTTCATAGCCGTTCACCCAATCAGTAATTAGATCGAAAAGAAAAAATGAAGCTCAGTTCAGATCAGGAAGGGAAGGGGGCAGTTGAACTAAAAAGAAGATTGCTCGGTACGGGGGGGCAGGGGTTCATGAACGTTCGTTGTGACGTGAACTCCTGAGATCCTAGAGACAGGGAGAGGGAAGGGCTTTCAAGACCAACTCGAAAAATCTGAAAGAAAGACAAAAATGGAACCATTAAAAATGGCTTTTAGTTATCCACAACTGGAGGTCTCAAAGAATGGGCCGCGATGCCGAAAGGGATTTTGTTACTCTCTAGGGGTTATTCGGTAAAGAGGATAGAGTTGGCGGTTGCTGGTGAGGTTGTAGTGGGCTGCCGGCTAGATTAAGTTCTCCCAAGAGTCAGAGAGGGGAAAAAGTGAGTTCAAAAGGTAAGTGGGGGTTGGGAGTCCCCACATGCTCAGTTAGACTCCTCGCAAAAATGGGAAAACTCCGACGAACTTGCTAAGAAGGGAATAGCGGCGTGTGAAACTCAAAAAAACAACGTGTAGAAGATGAAAGAAGCGATAACCTCTGAGAAATTTTTCTATGCGTTTTCCCAAGGGGCCAGGGAGGAACTGCATTGGGCCCTGTGTGAAACTCAAAGTGCCAAGTTGAATCAAATAAAGAGGGGGGAGGAGTCTTAAAATTGAAAAAAAGGGATAACATACCGAATTCAAAACGCACCTCTGAATCAAGAAAAAAAGCAAATATCATAGGAAGATCATGGGGAAAAAGGCAAACCAGGGGGGAGTCAGTGGGGGAAGCATCGAGTAAAAGCTCCTCGAAAATACCTATTGGGGGAATACGGAAAAAAGGGAATTTTAGGGTGAATTTCGCGTAAGGCCCGATTTGAATTGGCGGTAAATAAAGGGGGGATCAGGGTGACAACGCTCGCTGATTCCTCATATTAAAGTAATCGCCATTAACGACGAACAGACCAGCAATGAACCTGTTTTTTGCCACTGGAAAGAGAAGGATAAAGGAAAAAGGACCGATAAATCTGGAGGGGGACGATGGAAATGAAAAAAACGCTACCCTGAAAAGCCGAGATCTTGCCAACACAAGATGATGAGATCCGCAAGAGACTTGGGCCAAGCTATTGTCGTTGAATGTTTTGGGAAAAAAAAAGCTCGAAGGGAAGTTACAAGACAGCTGTTGTCAAAAAAAGAGTTTTGAAGAGTAATCGAAAAACCAGGCCGGGAAGGTCGATGCTATGGATGCGAAAAAAAAAAAAAGTGATGAGGGCTGCGGCACAAGTGAGTGCCTCATGAAAAATGAGAAGTGCAAAAAAAGAAGGGGTGAATGCGACAGGGACATCTAGAAACAACGACGACAGGGAAGGTACGCAAGTATGAAGCGTATGCCAAGCCTATCGAATAGGGAACAGGGTTAGAACGGAGAATAGTTGGGGCAGACCTTACCAACGTAGCGAAAGTGAAAACTGCTGAAGTGGGGGACCATGATAGGAAGGGAGCTGAAAAATTAAGATTAGAGAAAGGACGTTGAAAACGAGGCTGGAATAAGAGACGCGTTTAATCAGAGGGGCGCCGGGTCATAACCCTAGGTAAAAAAGGATCCACCTGACTTGAAAAGAGAGGGCAAGGATTGCAAGAACTTTACGGGCTAAAGGCAGAAAAAATGCATGGGCTAGGGCATAAGATAGGGAAGCCGGTTCTGGAAAAAGGGACTAAGAGTATACCGAAGGGGGAAGGAGGATGAACGAGGCCGGTAGGGCAAGACTTGTCAAAAGGTGGCCGAGAAAGTTGCGCGGCCCGAAAAAAAAAAAAAACGCCGGGAAAGAGCTTTTTTGCCGGCATAGCATCAAAGAGGCCTAATGGGCAAGCGGATAACGGTTTTCATCCCTAAATAGGACGTGACGCACGAGGAAACAAAAACATGACATGGGCTGTATACTGGGGGGGAGCGACCGTTGGGGCAAGAGGAGGTGGGCGTTCAGAGTCGCGGAGAGGAGAGAATTCAACAGAGAATAAAGCAACTTGCCGGAAGGTCACAACAGCGGGAATTGAATGAGGAAGGGGGAAAAACTTGAAAAAGAATGCACCAAGAAAAGTCTTCGAGTTGTGGATTCTACCGTACCTAAAAAGAAGGGCGCGTGCCGCATCGGAAAGATGAGGAAGTCACTGGGGACAACGCCTGGGCTTAGGAGGAGAAACGATTCAAGAAACGGGGTTCAAGAAAAGGTGGGGCACAAATCTTCAGGCTCTAGAAGAGCCAAACCAACAACCAAGGGCCGGTCCAAGATCACTTGCGCCCAATTGGTGAAATCTGGCCGGCGAGAGCTCAGACAAGCAAAAAAAGTGATAAAAAAAAATCGAAATCAAGCCCGGCAGGAGGCAATTCGAGGTGTTGCTGTACATAAATAGATGTTTAAGGACCCGGTAATAACGGCGGCTTGTTTGAACATGAATCACTTGAGGAGTAAAAAAATGTCAGAAAAAAAAAAAAAGAAAAAAAAAAAAAAAAAACACACGGACGTCACCGTTCTGAGACCGATTTAACATGGGTCCAGGGGGATTGATACGGACAATCCGCCGAGACCGAAGAGTAGAGTAGGCAAGGGGATTCCTGGGGGGGAGCGGATAAGAAACTGGAAGTTTCGTGAGATAAAGACTCCGTACGGCCGTAATTTCACGGGCATGAGGGTAGAAGGGTCCGCCCTCATTTACTAACGAAAGGAACGGAAAGAAAACTAGGGCGAATTCGTTCGTGTCAGGGGCTGGCAAAAAAAACATATCCAGAAAAGAAAAAAGCTCGTTCACCGTTAAGGGACCACCAAAGAAGAGAAACGCGCAGCTGGACGCCAAAAGAGACGGGTGGGGGAGAAGGGATAAATTCTCTGAAAAAAAAAAAGAGGAGAAAGAGATAGGGGGGGGAAAATGAGACACGTACTGTGGGGGGATCCACTCTTGCGGGTGGAAAAACTGCGTGGGTGCGGCCCCTAAGGGAAAGGAGGGGGGGGACGTGGAGGGGGGATACTTAGACCATAGTGCAGAACCGACATAGAGGGCGCGAGACAGAAATAGGAAATCAAGATTCGGAAGAGTGAGGGCAAAAAACAGCTAATCCCCTTCAATTCTAGGACCCGAGAGCTGAAAGTTCTCACCCCACACCAGAAACGTGCCGACCATTTTACGGGGAAAAAGATAATCAAGATTGGCCATCAGCGTCCTTCACACCATTTGTCACTGGAGTTTAAGTCAAACAGCACTTCACTTACCATTTAAATTGGGATCGACGGTGACTAAGGTTGAAAAAAAAAGCTCAAAAGTGGCCTTGTTCCAAAAAACGTCGCCAGCAAGTGAAAGGGTTAACAACTAAAAACATCTAGGGGGAGATCAAAACGAAAGAGTGACTAAGGCATGGAGCTCTATATCGCGTGCTGGGGTTCGGTGGGGGGGGATCGTCGCGCAAAGAATAGTCACAGCCTTGGCTCAATTTGATCCGGGGTAGGACCGTACCAAGGGGGTGAGGTAATGAGAGGAAGAACCAAAGCAATGTTTTGGGGAGACACTAAAAATCGGCTCGCAGATTGGGGAACAAGTAGGAAAACCAGCGGCTGGCCGACTACTCAGAGTGGCCGGCCGAAAAGATACGGGAACCGGAGGTCAACGAAAAGGTGGAAATTACTCGGCCCAAGAAAACATTGGGAGGGGTTCAGTCAGTAACGACATAGAGACAAGCTAAAACATAAAGCAAAAGTGAACTGAGGAAAGGAAGGATTAAAGGTGAATGAGCGCAGACCTGCGCAGAAACCAGAAAAAAAAAAAACCATCCTCTAAAAAAATCAAAAAGGGACAAGTATCCCATTCTACCGTCAGGGGTTCTAGAGGGTGGAGGTCGAACTCCGAGGTGGGAGGGAAGCATCAATTCATAAAAAGAGTAGTGGTAAGGAAAAACAGGCACAAAATCTCTCGGGAAAAAGAGCAGGGAGGGAGCTCCGCGCCATTGCCTTGCTCAGAAGCGGGACAGGGGCACAGGTTGATCTCACATAGGGAAAAACGTCCTGCGGGGGGTCGCAGAAGTACAAAAGAAGGATCCTAGCTATTCACTACATCCGGGTGGGAAGAGGGAGGCGCCACAAGATACATAAGACCCTAGCTGTCTGGAGAGAAGGGACATCACTTGGAGAAAATGCAAGGGGGAAGCTACCATCGACCAGATGAGGTGCTAGATCGTCGCGTAAACACGTTCTGGAGAATTAAAATAAGTGTGAGAGGACTAGGTCATGTCCAAATGAGAAACGTAGTTTGTCATAGAGTGGATCCATTCCTTGGGGACGACATGAGAGGCAAAAAAAGGGTCTCCGACACCTGGTTCAGCATTGGAGGCCTAGCTGATTGAATACGCTTCTCTAGGAAAGGCCCGACTCCAGGGGGGACTAACGGACATGGAAAGAAGTCGGAGGAAGATAAGTGGGTGTTGCATGCAAATCTCTTGGAGAAGAAAGAAAACGAAAAAATCGTGTGTTGGCTCCGTCAACTAAATCCATCAGAATCTAGAAAAATGGCGCACATGGCGCTGGACATAAATATTAAGAACATCGCTAGGGAGGCAGGGGATACCAGACCATTCCAAAGATCAATATGGAAGGGAGAAGTCCTCGAGGGGCACTAGGGGAAATAATGGGATTTCAGAATCGAAAGAAAAGACCAATCTAAGGGTCGCTTCAGCAAATGTCTGGCTCTCTCGTGTGAAGAGAAGAAAAAACAAGTACGCTTGGACAAGGTTGGAAAAAAAACAGAAGGGTCCTTGCTCGAGTAAGGGTGCAGGAGGGGGTCGCTTTCCAGGGAAAAGTTAAAACTGTTTGAGGGACTCGCGCCGGGAGGAAAAAGAGCCAACGCATACAAAAAGGCCATGGGAAAGACAAAGCGAAAACTTTAGAGCTCCCTAATTGAAAAAAAGAGGACGGGGGGGGAACTCCATGATAAAAAGCAGGGTTCGCGATGGAGCAGGGGAAAGAATTAGGGGAATAACGGGGAAAAAAAGGGGACGATCTGTTGTCCGAAGCTAATTTTGGAGGCAGGGATAGCTGAACGAGCTTGCGGTTGGACGGGGGCGAGATGGGAGTGTTGACTCACGCTGGAGTAATTTAAGCCAGCACTGTGCAGGACAAGACGACTACCTAGGTCACAAAGCACCTTCGTGTGGGGTTTGGCGTGTAACAAATTCGAAAAATGAATCGCCTAAAAAAGACCAGAACCACCACCCCCCCTCAGAATGGGGAGGGGGGAGGGGGGGGGGATACATAGAA
>Ga0179593_1587948_pt1 | contig 14147 bp, 15 predicted proteins | sample CZODoug2_1_08_16_FD_185931 | JGI IMG/M metagenome (GOLD analysis project Ga0179593, IMG submission 185931) | Vadose zone soil fungal communities from Angelo Coast Range Reserve, California, USA - CZODoug2_1_08_16fungal (PacBio error correction) | ecosystem: Environmental > Terrestrial > Soil >...
GAGCTCCCTCACTGTTCTCCCTGGCCTCCTGGTGGGTTGACTCTGAAGCCTTAAAGGCTGGAACGGACCTCCCATGGTTCAATTCCGACAAAGGTGCCTTCAGGTGTCCGCCGCCCGGGACTGTCAGGGAGAAAGGACCAAAACTTCTGGGACGTGGTTCCCGCACCCGAAAGTGTGTGAGACGTCCATCGGAAGGACCCGGGATTATCAAGGTTCTCGTCAACCACCCTCATGCGAGAAACCACCTCTTTAGCGGAGCAAGCCCAAAGACCAAGGCGTAGTATGGAAGTCCGCCCCGTTAAAGGGCCTCCACGGGGGTGGGCTGGGCATGATTGACAAATCGGTGCCTCTTAAATCGACAAAGAAAAAGGGGTGTTTATTTATACGAACGGCAAACCCATACCTCCCCCGTCGTCTAAACGAAATCAATCCCCAGAAAAAGGCGAATGGGAAGAAAGGGGATCATTATTAACCGAAAAAGGATGCCGAACGCCCGAACTTCGTTTTTATCCGCGGTAATGAACCCGACCAGCCGTCCACACCCACGGGCAGCACCGACCAGCGCAACGGCATTAAAGGTCTCGCCGCACCCCCCATTGCGGGAAGGGCAGCACGCGCCCTGGGGGGGCCAGCCGGGAAACAACCCAGAAAACCTCGGAAGCCAAAAAATCGCGATCAAAAAAAAAAAAAAGCCCGTGGAATGCATCCAAAACCACGAAAAAAAGAAAAACAGTTCAACCCCTTCTAAGGAGCCTCACAGCAAAAGGTTGTAGTGATAGTGCCCCCAACTACAGTGCCTTCCTGGTCCAAGGCTGGCGGAAATGGACTGGGGAAAACAGTCGTTCAAATGGCTCCTGGGGAAAGGGCAAAAAGGCAAGGGCGACGCGTTTCCACGCCCGTCAAACAAAATCACGGGGACCCCGGCCGTTCCGACGGGCCCGCGACTGGGTGTTGCAGCCGATTGGGCCCCCCCCGAAACAGAAGGCTCATCAGAAAGAGGGGCGGAACGAGCAAAAAGCGTCCTGGGGAAAAGCCCCAAAACCAAGTTCAAATTACTATGGAAACTGAAAGCCGCCCGCAGTCGTGCACAGCTCCGGGGTGTCAGTAACAGGGCAGGGAAGTCTCACTCCGAAACCACGCCCCCGACTCACGGAACGACCGCAAATTCACTCTCAAGTCCTGTGAAAGGGAACCGCGTGGGCCAATCGCTTTCATGGGCCCGAGTGTCCGAAAAGGGACAAATTCTCCCAAAGGACCAATCGAGTTAGGGGGTGATAATGGGGACGCCAAAGATCGTCACCGGGAGGTGGGTTTCGGGAGGCTTGGGGAAGTTAGCGAACGCACGGCGAGGGGACCGGTCAGACGCAATCTGTACAGGGCCTACCAAAAAACCATAGGAAACGTAGGCGTCACTCTAAAAAAAAAGATAGCCGCAACGACGGCGTTGGAGAAAAAGGAGCTTTGGGCATGGAAATTAAGGAGTGAGACGGGGCCTCTCAAAGGAGGGCCCTTGACTAGAGGAAAGAGCCGAGGAGTCTATTGGTGTCAAAACTGGGTTGGGAAAAAAACGGAACTGGGGGAAGTTTCCGCTCATCAGGGGGAAGGCTGGATGGAACTGCACCGACCAGGCAGGGGGGAAAGATTGGTACGCGCCGAGTAAAGGAGAGCGCCAAAACGGGATACACGTGATTTTCCAGTGAATCTTGGAAGATGGGGAACTGGCCCCGGAGAGCGCGTGCTGATTTAAAAAAAAAAAAAAGAAAAAATAAAACCAGCACAACTGGGAGACCCAAAATCCTCAAAGCACCAGGGAAGAACTGGGGGGGGGACCACGGCGAAAAAAGAAAAAAAAAAAAAGGGGCAAAAAAAACCCTCCTTCCGCATACAGGCCGCGGGTGGGAAAGTGGATCCCGGAAACAGAACCGGAATAGTCCGAAATTTACGGGGGGAAAGGAAAGGGAAAGCGCCGTCAAAATATGAAAACAAGGACTCGGGAAAAAGCGGGAAAAACAAAAAAGGGGCGGGCAGGGGAAAACAAAGCCGAAAAAGGTCAGGTGGCCCGAAAAAAAAAACGGGAGGAACGGTTGATGGGGAAAATGCAGAGGGAGGAGAAAAATGTTTCACAAGCAAAAAAAAGAAAAAAAAAAAAAAAGCCGATACGAGTCCCGAGGGCCCCGGTGGCAAAGTGGAAAAAAAAAAAAAAAAAAAGGAGGGGAAAGGGGGCGAGCAGGAGTACTTTCGTCGGGAACAAAAAAAACGAACTGGCGAGGACAGACCAGCGAAAAAAAAAAAAGTGGTAAAGGGGAATCTGGAAAAAAGGCAGAATAGCATAAAAAAAGGAGGGGAGGATGCCCCTTTGCAAGGGGGATAAACCCGGCTCCGGGCGTAAAACGGGGGGTGCAAAAGCCCCAAGAGGAGGGACAACCGACTGTGAGAAACGTTTGTGAGTCCGGGGTCTTCAAAAGCGAAGGGGGACAGGGAAATTGAAAATGAAGACAAAAAGAAAGGAAAAGGCGAAAGCCGGGGGACGGGGGGGGGGGGGGGGAGTCGCCTTGAAGGAATCAAGAAAGAGAAATGGGGGCCGAGCGGGGGAAAAGAAAATGGGTGGGCCCGCGAACAGAGGGAAATAGCGCAACCAAATAACGCTCAAAAATGAGGAAACACGGGGTCCAAAAAAAGGAAAAACCATGAAGGCAAAAGTGAGTAGCCAGATCAGGGGGAACAAAAATCTAAAATCGACCGTGTGGGGTGTGGTGGGGTTACGCAGGCGAAGGGGGGAGACTCCAAAAAATAGGGGGTTAAACCGTCTTGTCAAACAATGGGCAAACCGCCCAACTGCATTTGGAAGAAAAAAAAAAACTGCCCTCTCCACTATCAAACGAAGGGGGAAAACCAGGAACAATCGAAAAAAAATCAGATTACCAAGGAAGAGACCACATTGGGGGGGTGGGGTTACTAGACGAAAGACAAGTGGGTCCACCCAGATACTAGAACCTTGAGATAGTTCTCATCAGGGAAGGGTCACGGCCAAAATCCTTGTCATGCGCCCACAAAAAAAGGAAGGAAAACACGAAGGTCAGGGGGGGCCTTGTCAAGTCCGTGACGGATCAAAAGACGGAAAGCTCCAGAAAGGTTAAAAAGGGGGTGGCAAAATACGCTGCAAAATCGGAAAAAAACAGGGGAAACGGAGACTCGAATAAAAGGCGGAGATTTCTCTGGGAACTGTGATTGGGAAAAAATCGAAACTTTCCCGGCGACTGCTAACAAAAAAGGAGAAAGGTGGCGGGGTGAAAATGGAGGGGGAGAAGGGAAAGGCGTTGGGTTAACGACCATCAGGATCACCAACAACAAAAAATGAGAAGGGTAACTGACCACGGGGGGGGAGGGGGGAAAAAAACCAAAAAACAAAAAAAAAGAGGCCGTCAAGTAGGCACAAAACCACTTACCGAAGAAAGGAGCAAACAAGGGCACGGAAAACAAAAGGCATAGAACTCGGGAAGAAAGAGCAGTAACCACGGGGAAAGTCAAACAACTCTTCTTCAAGTCTACGCAGGGGATAAAGGGAGAAAAACTGATACAAAGTGAAAAGGGAACCGGGAACAGTGGACTCCATATTGAAAAATGGGAGTTTCAAGATGAACACTAAAAGGAAAAACTAGAAGTTTGTCCAATTGTGAAAGGAGAGGGAGGAAAAAAAAAAAAGACGTTGGGCCGGTGAAGAAATGGGGACTAATTCTGGGAAGGAAAAACCCTGGAGGATTTCCAAACTTCGAGAACGAGGTGATGGAAGTCGAAAACCCGGGAAGGACCAAATACTGAGGGCCGAGCAGAGGTGAACAAGACCGAACTTTCCACGTGACAAAACCAAAGGGGAGGCTGTGGGAGGTTTTCCCGCTATGGGCTATGAGAAAAGGAAAGAGCCCTTTTGCAGGACGAGGGGGACCAAAAACACAGTGAATAAAACCGAGGGGAACGAGCAAGAAAAGCTCGTTTCTCCTTAGACACCCGCAGGGCCAAAAAAGATCAATGACCCACGTTCCTGGTAGAAGTAGAAGTAAATCAAAAAGACACCCGAGAAACCTGTGACCAAGACCATAAGAAAAAAAATAAAGGGAAAGCACCAGAAACCCGAAGGAAAAAAAAGAACATTTCGTTCTAACTAGCAAGGGATGTCGGAGAGAGGGGGAAAGCCACCTTATCTGAAAAAAACAGGGGAACAAGAAAGGCGGGAGGTATGAAAGGACACTTAGAAAAGCCGGTAAAAGAAATCCTTGTGGCAAACAGACGAAGTGCGGAAAAGGCTGCCGTCTAAACGAAAAACTCAAAAAGAGGGATGAGCAACTGCCGGGGGACAAGGAAAAAGAAATCTCGTCAATGCAAACCCAAGCTGGGGGGAAGTTGGGAGGCCGTGCAGGGGAGAAAGGTGAAGGAAAAAAATCTAAGCATCATCCCAACCAATAGGAGGGAAACGGACAAGATTTTCGGGGGCTTTTGGTTGGCCAGAAGCTCTAGAACCTATCTTACCAAGTAAAGTCGACGGCGAGGAAGGTCGACGATGAAAAAAAATGGAAGGTAGACGAGAAGGAAAAATAATGGATGCAAGGGGGATGCGAGTATGGGGGCATAATAACGAAAAGAAGTAAAAAAAGGCGCCATGGTTCCCATACAGACAAAAAAAAAAGGGGATACAAGACAGAATTGGTCCTTCAGTATAGAAAAAGAATCAAGAAAAATCAAAGGGGGAACGGGAAAAAAACAAAAAAAAATGAAAAAAGCAGCTCCAGCTCATAAAATCCACCGGATAAAAAAAAAAAACAGGGGGAAAAGGAAAGCCCTACTCCTCGAAAACGAAGGAGACTCGTAATCAGAAAAAAAAAAAATTCAAGAAGGGGGTCCAGTGCAAGAAGAAGAGAAAATGGAGCGACTGCAAAACCCGGGGAAAAGGAGCAAAAAGTCATCCGGGAGCGGCAGCAGTTGTGTGCAAAAGGGGGAAGAAGGAGGGCAAATCGGCGCCACGGACAAAAAAAACGCAAAAAGCACTCCTTTCTTGCAGGGGGAAAAAGCTCGAACAGACAGGGGGAGGACTAACCGCCTGAAAGATCGAAAGGGAAAGGGAAAAAAGAGGAGGAACAAGGCCACCTGGAGCCGGTGATCAAAAAGGAGGGAACATCCAGAACCCCTCAAAAAAAAAGGAATAATGGAAAGGGGGAAGAAGACACAAAAGGTGAACGAATCGGGAATTGGGGTGGGGGTTCCCTGAAATATAGGGGAAAGACAAAAAGAAAAGTGCCAAAGTCTCTCCGGAACTGGGGGAAAAGGAGGAGCGGGGGTCCGCGCAGGGGGGTCGGAGACAGGGAGGTTAGACGGGGACCGCGCACGGGTGGTTGTCACTTAGCGACGGTCGAAGAGGGAAAAGGACTGGAGGAGGAAGAGAATGGGTGGTGGGGGATTGAAAAAAAAAAGAAGGACAGGTTGACCGGGCAACGGCGCCGTCACCGAAGAGACAAGGGATCTGTTTTAGGGGGGGGAAGAAAAAACCAAAAAGGGGCAAAGAAGTGATTTGAAAACAACAAAGATCCCGCCCGACCAAAGAAGACAGGAGGGACGAGTGCATTAAAAAAGGGAAATCCAGGAAAGAGATGAAGTCCCATGCAGAAACACACAGACAAGGAAAAAAAAAAAAAAAAAAGAAAAAGGTTGGGTTGGCGTACGAGGGGAAGGAAAAGCACGGGTGGCTCCGGGATCAGGGGCCCTTACTTGGGAGGGAGAACAAAAGGTGCCCCGAAGGGTGAAGCTTTAACAGAAAAGGAAAAAATTCTGCCTATTGTTGTAATTGGTGGAAAACAGGAAACCGGCGGCAAAAGGGGCGCGGGTCACTTACAGAAGGGGAGAGCGTCGCGACCAAAGGCTGGGGGAAAAAACAAACAGGGCGCAAAAGGGCAGGGCCATGTGGGCAACTTGTAGGTGGAAAGACCTGGGTTACGAGGGGGCCATGCTCAAAAGAATGGAAGCGGAACAAAGTCAGTGCTGAATGGGCCCAAAACAGAAACAGTGGAGTATCGGAGAAAAAAAATCTCCTTTCCAAAAACGGGGGCTGGGGGGCGGGGGGAGGAGGCCTGTGAGGAGTATCAGGGGGGGGGGTGGGTCCATCAACGCACGGTGGGAAATAAGCGTACCGCTGAACGTGCGGGGGGGGATTGGATGCACATCGCGGAAGGATGAAGGGGGGGAAAGCTGGGGCATCTAAAGCGGGAAGTCTCCTAACCTGAAGGGGGGGGGAGGAATGGAGCGTGTTGGAACCGAGCAAACTACAAGGATAAGCGGTCGCGTTGGGGAAAAAAAAAATAATTTGTTTCCACCGCGAAACATGAAAGTGGAGGAAACCAGACAAACCAAAAAAAAGGAAAAAAAGTCAAGGGCTGCCCAGCCAACGAAAAGGGGGGGGGGGGGAAACAGAATCGTGTTCCAGCCACTCCGTGGGTGCAGGGGGGGAGCCAAAGGGGGCCAGGATCATATTTGGTCACCTGGGGGCGCTATGCTGGGAGCAAAGCAAGGGGGGTGGAATTGACCGCATGGGGACAACATGAGCGCAATAGTTAAAAAAAAAAAGGCAAGTCGGGACTCGCGGTGTGGTCGGGAAAAAGGGGCCAAGAAAACCGTCACGGGGGAGCCTGCGAAGCAGAAAAGGGCAAAAACAAAGGCGGGGGCACTGGTGGCGATCGTGGAAAAGGCGGGGTGGGCCGCCAAAAGACTTGAAGGGATTGAAGCAACAGAAAAGGTTGCAACAGCGGGGGGCAAGCTGGTTGGAGGCCCTTGGCCTGTCGTGGTGGGAAAAGTCTGCGGCGGCAACCGAACAAAAAGGGAATGGAAGGTTGGGGGAGGGAATCGGGAGGGAAAAAGAAAGGCCCGGGTTATGCGGGCAATGGTGCAACAGAAAAAAAAAAGCAAAGAACACCGGTCCTGCCGGACATCTGCGTGAAAGAAAAGCCCGGGGAAAGGGGAAGGGGAAAAAACCAAGGAGGCCCGGAAAAAGAACAGAAAGTGGACGTTAAAAAACAACACAAAACCCCAAAAACTGGGCCGAACGGGCGGAAAAAAAGGAAAAAAACAAAGGGGAGTAGGAAAAGAGCGATTCCGCCAACAGGGGAAGGGAAATAAAAAAGGTGGAAAGAGGAAGTCAAAATCGTAAAGTCAAGACCCTGACGCATATCGGCCCCCAAAGAAAGAGAAAAAGGAAACCCCAGCGCCAACTTAAGGAAAGGTGGGGGACGAGAAGATCACACCGGTGACCCCACTTTACAGGAGTTTTCAAAAGAGGAGGGAAAACCTTAACGCAGGTGTCCCGGCTGACCGAGTCCTTTCCGAAAAAGAGGGGGGGGGATACCGCCTAAACAAAGAAATCGAAAAAACCTCGACCTTGCCCCACCGGGGGTCAGAAAATCCTGCAAAAGATCTGGGGGGGGGGGGGGGACGCAACTCAAGACAAAAAAATCCGGCACAGAATCCAAAAACTTTGCCCCACCACGGGGACAGGAAGAAGGTGAGGGACCGCAAGTCATAAAAGAATAGGCGAACCCCGAAACGGGGAATGAAAGGGAAAAAAAGGTGGGGAAGTAACGTCTCCAGATAAAGAGTCAAAGAGCGGGAAAACCCCTTTAACCGATCCGGGTCGCAGAAGAAACACGAAACCTCGGGGGGAAGGATCAGAATTAACCACGGCCTTACCCCTCTGGAAAAAGTCCCTCAATGCCGCCCCGGGGCAGTGAAAACGCCCCTTTTGGACAAATCTCGGGGCCCTTTCTAAAAAGTCCCAGGGGTGGGGGGAAAAGGAAGGGGATGGGCCAAAGAAGGCACACACAATGGAATTTTTCTCGGACAGGGGGACAAAACTGGGTGCTCCCCATCGCCGAAAACCGTTTCATATCCATAAGAAAAACAAGGGGGGTCCGAACCACCGCACTCAAACCCAACAATTGACCCGACCCTTCCCTACCCGATTGATCCAGGCCTCAACGCCCTGTACAAAAGGAAAAAGGAAGGGTTACAAATGAAACGATTACAAATCATCAAAACGGTACAGCCGGTTAGCATACCAGCCCCCAAACCCTGGGGTCAGGGAAAAAGGGGGCACACAAAAACCCCCCAACCGCTAACGCAAGCCAGGGCACCCCTCAAGTCAGAGGGCCCGATGGTGCCAGCAACCCCGGCCCAAGGAGGCCCGAACAAGGGGGAAGGAAGGGGACCGTTGAATTGGCGGGGACTGAAAGTCTTGAAAAAGCACACCGGCCACGGCAGACATACCAGCGTGGAAGGGAAAAACAATCAAGAAGGGACAGATCCGACCATCTGAGAAGGGAAACCTTGGGCAGCCCAGGGGCTGGACAACCCCAACTCGGCCATGCCGAGGGGCCGAAAAAAGAAGAGGGGGAGACAGAAAAGCGGCCCTGTGGTGCGCAACCTGCCAAAAGTCGGCTCGGAGAACGCAAGGGGGGATGTGACCCGCGTCCCGAATAGCCACCCCAACCTTGCTGGAAGGCCTTTGGGGGGGAGGGAAGGACGTCAGTGCGTTGAGCGGTAAACGGGAGGGAAAACCGAAAATAGACCTTCTCCAGTTGGAATGAAGGAGCGTTCCGGCCCGGCGGCTTACCGGGAAGGTCCAGGGCGGGGCAATACGGTGTGGCCCAGGGCTGGGAAAGCAACCGAACAAGATTCAGGCCATAATGCAGGACGTGCGACGACGTACACCGGGAAAGAGAAGGAACTGCTGGAAAAATCCACAAAACACATTCAGGTGGGGACGTTCGACGGACCCCTCCGAAAGCGAAACTTTTGAACAAGGATGAGTCAAGTCATCGCCGCAGCAAGGTCACGAACGAACGCCTAACACGAGACAAACCGTTTAACACGCCTAATGGGGGGGGAATACGGCGGGAATCCCATATTTTTGGTTCCGGGAAAACAAATTCCAAAAAGCCCCCGGCTTCAGGAACGGTAGGCGCAAACTTCAAGGAGCGTCAAGGGGGGGGGTCTGGCATTTTTACACGGATCAACGAAAAGGGGGACTTTGGGGGGTTCTCGGGGGGGAAAAAGAAAAGAATTAAGCGATCACGTATGACGTTCTAAAGGGCTGAGCGGGGGGACGCATTAGGGACAAATAGCAGAGCGACTTGGAGGGGGGAGGGGCGGAGGGGAGAAAAGTCCTGATGAGAGGGATGAGGGAAGGGCACTGAGGGGAGAGGGATCGAGGGAAGGGGCTCTAGGCCGGTCTGACATTAGACCCAGCCCGGAGGTCTTGGAACGGCTGGAAGGGGCCCGACCCATCCAGAGGGGGGACTAAGGCGGCGGCGTAAAATACTAAAATACAAGGGGGAACACGCCAGGACTGTTGCGTGAAAATTGGGGGAATGCTGGAGCAAGCCGGCACAAACTGAACGGCACAAGCGCAGGGGGTATGAGATCGCTACTCGCCCCCTCGGGGTGAAGCACCCCAACCGATGCAGTTTGACTGCGCAGACCGAAAGGGGCTAGGACAAAACAAAAAAAAAAAAGGGACGGACCGAAACTTCCATACCAGACGTGGGATAATGGCATCGAGATGCAGAACCCCCCGGAATCAGCTGCTGCCTTTCAGGAAAGCGGAGTCGGGAAGGGGAAAGGAAATCGGCCAAACCGAACCGACCCGAAGGCCACCAACAAAAGGGTGGGGTATTGTGGGGCCCGGGCATGCAATAAATGCTGCTTTCAGTAGCGTGAGAAAGGTCACCGCAGCCAAAAACGCCCCGAAGACTGTGGCCCCTGGGTGGGGCAGCGAATCGGCAGGGGAAAAACGCGTCCCGCTGTTGGTGTGGCTGGGCAGGAGCAAAATGCCCAGTACGCGTCGACGAGGTAAAGCAGCCAGTTCCAGACATCGGGAGCCAAAAATTCACTGGTCGGACCCCGCTCGCAATACAACGCCCCGCCACGGCCGGGAGGAAAAAAAAAAAATTGGAAAGGGGCACCGGCTGATTTCGTAAAAGGGTTTTTGCTCGAAATCCTCCCCCCGTTGATTTTCCCCTAATGACGGTGGGAATTCACGGGGACCACGGCCTTTCGGAGCCTGGAGGGGATATTGCGGGGTACATTTGGGCTCCAAGAACTCTCCGAGTCCCCCGTAAGCAGGAATACAAGAAAAGGAGTCAAGCAAGCTCGATGTGGGTTGTTCAGCGAAACAAGGTTGCCGAACGCCGCCCTCGGACTGGGAACTCATTGACTCTGAAAAAAAAAAAAAAAAAAACGGAAAGGGGAGCGGAGAACATCTAAACAGCTAGACCACAGAACCAGTTTGGCTGGTTGACGGGGGGAAAGGTCATTTGCGCAGCCGAGTCACCCGACGGCCCTGCCCGCGATTGGGCGGACAACTGGCGGAGAGCCAACAAACTCAAGGACCCGGGACCGACTGCATCCCTCGAGGGCCACCAGGGGAAAAAAACCGGGGAGGTTGGGGGGTACTTCCTGCAGAACAGTGGGGGGGGACGATATCAGACGGTGGGTGTCTGCTCATACGGTTCCCCTCTGGATGCCCCTGGACCGAAACGGTCCGGCGGAGGGTCTGGCCCCTGGGCCCTCTTCCCATCGAAATTGCACGACGAAGGGAGCCTTCGGGGCGACCAGTCATCGGGAAAGGACCTGGGCCGAACTGGCGTTGGACCATAAGCTGACAGCTCTGCCCGAGATGACTGACCGGCGATGGGCCTGGGAAGGCGGCCTAACCCGGGAAGCGGTTGGGAAACGACATCTCAACACCAGGGGAAAGAGAGGTGTCGTAAACCGCTGGAGGGGGAGTCGACCACCAGCCCATCGCCGGCCGGAAGAAAAAGAGGGCGGCAACCACTGCGCCCGTTTCCCACGCAGCAGGAGAAGATCAGCGACCGACCCGCCGCCAGACTCGCGTGCCCAGGGAGAGAAGAGCAGAACGAGACCTCCTCCCTTGGGAGAAAAGTCGGGGACCCAGGAATCCATAGGGTGACAGATGAGCTCAAAGCCCGAACCGTTCGCTGGTGTGGAAAAAACCAAAACAAGGTCAACTGAAAAAGGGGTAAAACAAAAAAATCAAAAAGGGACTAAACACCCAATAAAATGCGGACAGGTCAGCCCTCGAGGCGAAAAAGAAAAAAGGAAGTGGGAAAGACGCGGCATCCGGCACCCCGGCGCGTGGCAAATGACTGACCACGCGTGAGACAAATTTGTCATCTGTCCGCTAGGGGTTCGAAGGAGCTCGGGTGCCGTTGTCCGAAGGAAAGGTCTCCTGAAAAAAAAGGCCGCGAACAAGACTCTCATTTTTCAGTGAGCAAACCCACAGCAGAACGACTCTACATAGGGTTTGTTGTAATCATGGTGACCGGGGGCACCAAGCGGAAGAGGTGACCGACCACAAAACGGCCAAACCGAAGTCCTCTTGCCGGCCAAGCGGCCACAGCCCGCCAAAAGAATCACCGCAAAGGACGACAGGCAACGGATGGCGAGCAAAAAATGTGCAAAAAACCACAGCCGTGAAGGGCCGGCAAATGCCTCCACCAGCCGGGCGGGGGGGGAAAAAAAGTCAACCGAGCAGAGCCCCAGAAAAGGGGGGGGCCTTGCGAAAAAAAGAAAAGACTGCTTTACCGGGTCAAGCAATGAACCATTTGCGCCCGAACCGTCGGGGAATACGCAAAACCCCCTCTGAAAAAACCAGCCCGCAAAAGGGGGAAAGAGCGGCCGGCCCAAAACTGGGAGTTGTTTCGCCTGACTGCGGTGCCAGCAGGGAGGCATAACGGCCCCAGCCAGGCCAAGCTCTCAAAAGAAGTCTAGGGGGTGGCCTTGCTGGCCCCGGGGCGCCCGAAGGCCTGGTTTTCCTCGACACATTTTCAACGGAAGGAAAGGGAAAAAATCGGGTTTTCTGTCTATAGGCCATTAGGAGAACGCGTCCCCCAGGGAAAGGTCGAAAAAAGCTACTCGGGGAACGCGCAAAGAAACAGGCTTGAGGAGGAGGTGCTACGAGGCGCCCTTAGCGAGCCGCAGTCCAGCAAGCCTCCGGCCCGGGGCTACCTCAGCTCTCAACCAAACCTAGCCACAGGCTGGCCGCTCAAAAAGTTACGAAAGCAGGGGAAAAATAGGTCCCACATCGGCTGTTGAAGCCAGATAACATCACCGGAGGTCAGATGAAAACCACTGCCCTTGCCAGGAACCCCGAGACTCAAATCGGCCATCGTGCTCTGGGAGGAGCCCATCGGAGAAGGACACTCCCACTCCAACCAAAAAGCAGGGCTAGAAGGGGGGCACGGGTCACTCACATGGAGAAAGAGGGCCCTACGTAATCTCTGCATGAGGGGCGGAAGAGGCGAGAACGGTGCACCGCGTGAGGACGGATCCGTGGGGAATCAGCAGAAACCACATCCCAAGGGGATAAGAGTGCGTCCATTATCACACTAAGTGACAAGAAGACGGGCGGTGAAGTGTGTTGCCGGACATAATAGGGGGGGGTGAAAGCGAATTGCCCAAGTACGCGCGTGCGGAGATGCGCCGGGGACCCCCGCCCGTGGTGCACGGGGGAAGGTGAGACACTGCGCCCAAAAAAACCGAGCCAGTGGGTTGAAGGCGGTCGAGCACAGGACGAACCTCGTACATCTGACGAATGGACCGTGGGTAGGGCTGCGAAAAGACAGGTCCTTTGGACGGCCTCCCAGTAAGATGCTTGATGGGATCTGAATCTTTCGGTGGGGGCTCCCCAAGAAGGAAAGGGCAAGTAACCGTATTTTGAAACGCGAAAACGCGGGGTCCCCGGAAAGGAGCCGCACTCGCGGAACTGACAAGAGCAGGGGGAAACGACGGGGCAGCCCATGACAGCGGGCACCAGGCCTCAGCATGTGGTGGGGCCGTACCAAGGGCACAAAATCCCCGGGCGGCCTCGAACAGTTGACAAACTGGGCGGTTGGGTCGCACCGCCCGCCGCCGGGATTTCTTTCCCCATCCCTCGGCATGGTAGGGGGGAAAATGCACATTCCGGCGCCAAGGGGTCGCGAAAAGACTACCTCCTAATTGGGGGGCTTCGCGTCGAACCAATCCTCGAAGAAGGTCCTGGGGAACTGCCCAGTCGGAGGGGGGGTAGCATCCAGCATAACAGCCCCCAATCAAAGTTCGCCAGCACGGGGCCGGAAAGGGAAAGATCATTCGCGCAACAGTCAGGACTGCGGCTGACGGGGCGTTCCGGAGGGGGGGTGGATGGCCGGTGTTCAATCAAGAAAGGACAGGGGTGTGCGTCGGAAGGCTGCGCACGAATGGCAGGAAAGGTCAACTACATCCTCTGCTGGACCTGTCCGGGGGCGGGTGACACAGACCTGAAGGCAGTGCCCTCCCGCCGTGCAGTCAGCTTAAAAGGTAGCAACTGCCTGGCGGGGCCAAACACCGGGGCCTCTGAGAGAAAGACCGGGGTGCGCGCTGGCGCACCAAAGGGGTACGCGCCTACCTGCCGGGGTGTGAGTCAAAGCCAAGGGGCCCGGGCCCAGCAAGGCGGCCCCTGCCCGGATGGCAAACAAAAACCGAGACAGGTCCCCGGGGCGGGTTCCACATGCGTAAAAAGGTTCAGGCCACCTAACATCACGGGTCGCCCGCTCACCGCTTCAACGCCGTGATGGTGAAACCGTTTCACTGGAGCAAACTATTCACACAAAAAAAAGACGACCGCACCTTTGGAACAACGGGAAGGACGGTTTGTTCCGTGTCGCCCCATTCTGCGCGCCTGCCTCGGCGAACCGTGGAAGGGGCGTTGCCACGGTGCGCCCTTCTTTCGAGGTTTGGGAGGGCCGCCCAAAGCCTGCCGCCGGATTGGCAGCAACGAACATAGGGGGGTTTCGCGTGTTCGGAGAAAGGGAAGTCCCGTGGTCCCCAACCAAAAAGTCTTCCCTGGGCGGCGACCAAAGGGGTCCCCGGCCTGTGCAAGGGGTGGCGGCCCAACATGGCCTGGTCCTTGCCCGTTGCTGAAGGAAAGGGGGGGGTTGTAAAAAAAAGGGGACCTTGGGGCTCTGGGCATTTACTGTCAGAGGCAGGGGACGAGCGCCACCGGGGACCTGACCCGTGACGCCACACAAGAGCCTTCCGTCTCGTGGTGACAGCGCAGGCGCTCATTCCAACCG
>Ga0179593_1602528_pt1 | contig 14147 bp, 17 predicted proteins | sample CZODoug2_1_08_16_FD_185931 | JGI IMG/M metagenome (GOLD analysis project Ga0179593, IMG submission 185931) | Vadose zone soil fungal communities from Angelo Coast Range Reserve, California, USA - CZODoug2_1_08_16fungal (PacBio error correction) | ecosystem: Environmental > Terrestrial > Soil >...
AGGGGTGAGAGCGTGGTCACTTGGCCGCTCGTTTTTTCCGTCTTCCAACATGATTGAAAGTGAAATAAAACAAGGGACCACATCGGCTCAAAGATTATTTCGTGCTAGGGGCAATGCCGTCACAGGATTGCACAAGAAGGGGGTCCGAAAAGAAAAAAGGGAAGAACATGCTCAGCAGGTCCTACGTCTAGGCAGGGAGAACCAGAGGCGTAGGACTGGCCTCGGGAAACGGGGGGGTGCCCTCAATGAGAAGAGATTACCAGTGCTCATTCCGCCCTCTAAAGGAAATTTTGGACACATGTTGGGAGCAGGGGAGGGTTCGGGAAAAGAAAAAGCCTTGGGGACTGCGGCTTGCGGGTGGGTGGCTCAAGGAGGTCTGTTCCACATAGAGAAAGCCAAAAACGAGCCGTTCTCCCTCGACTGCAGAGGGTTCAACCCGCAAGAAAACTTTGGGACAAAAAGAAACATTACAAGGAAAAGAGAACCATTCATTACGATACCACCCCTAATGGGTCACTCACGCTCTTGGGGGAAGGGAATCGCGGAGAAAAGGGGTATTATCGTTCAAGATTTTCGGAGGGGGGTCCTACGTTAAAATTTCTCCTGCTTTGGGAGGGCCTGGCTATGAAAAAGCGAAAGGGTGACCAAGCCTGGCCTAAACTGGGAAATCACCGAGGAGTGGGGAGGACATTTTCAAAAGAGGGAGAAAATCACGCACCTGTACCTTTTCCCGCACAAACCTGCGTGAACGAAAAGTTTTGGATGGAAGGGGAGGGAGAAAGGGTCTGACGGGGGGTCCGCCCGTTGGAAACTCTAGACAGCCGTCAATTATGCCGAACCATGATGGGCAAGGAGAAGGGAAAGGTCCACTACCCCCTACTGGGATTGGCTGGAAGTCTTTCTGAGGCGAATCCAGCGAAGAGGAATGTAAAACACCGCCAACCCGAAGGCGAGACGATGTCCGTCGGCGGGGGGGCGAGAGCACAAGAAGGTTTCGTTGGCCGAGGGAGCCCATAACAACACCGTCTTGGCCGCGCACGTCCCTTAAAGGCAGGGGACGGGGACTTTCCTAGAATCTCTAGTTGGGGGGGTCAGCATCGGGTATAAGGGGAAGAAGGAGCGATAGAACTACTTAACGACCACTTGCTGCCCCCTTAATAAAATCAACTTAGCAGAAGAGGGAATCCAGAGAGGGCAAGGGAAAAGGGCCCTTGGGGGGAAAGGAGTTTTGCACGCTCTGAAAATTTTTGCACGTCTCGATGAGGGCAAGGAATGATTTCATCCATGCTGAAAAAGAAACTGCACGTTGAAAAGGGGAGCCGAAATGAGGGCAAGAAGGAAGATGCCCTTTAAGTAAAGACATATTGCGCGTCATCTTTTGTGAAAGTGGGTAACGACGTATATTGAAGTCAATAAAGTAGAACCAGAAAGTAAAAAAAGAATTAATGCAGAAGTTGAAATATAAGGATATGGGCGGAGAGAGGTATTGGTCGAGGTAGTTTACCGGACCCAGAAAGGAAGATGCAAGCGTCAGCGATGTCGTATGTGAATGGAAAAACTCTGGAAAAAAAAAAAGACAGCTGGGAGTCCGGAGCCTCCGCCACAAACCAACACACGTGAGCGAGGAAGAAAGGGAACAAACATCCGTCCGAAGCAAAGTCGCGGGATCGGGGAAAAAGTTGTTCCTCAGAATGCACACAGAACCTACAAGGGTCAAACGACGCGCTGCCAGACGCGTCGCGAAGGGAAAAGAAGCTATTGCGCAACGCATCCAAGACTTCCAAGGGGGGAAAACAACGCCTAGCACGTGAAATCAGATCGTGGTCGGTCCAAACTGGACGGGGGGGGGTGGGGGTATACAATTGAAAACTACAGTGCAGTTGCGCTGGTGGCTGGTGGTCGGGGTGAGGCAAATCAGGGTAACCCATGCCCCCACGTTACCAGAGGGGGCCGTCGTTCCGTAAGCGGCGTCGAAACGCGAAAGAAGGGCGGTAGGCTTACTTAAGGATGGACCCAATCCAGTTAAGGGGTCAGAGGGGCCGCTGGGAGTAGTAGATGACTTTGGGCCGACTTGGTAACAATAGGAGGGGGGGGGGCGAGGAAACGTGGTTCCAGTAATATAGGGAAAAAGTGGGGGAATAGATCAACCGTGACATCCATGCAAAAAAAAAGCGGGTCAACTCCGGGAGAGGATAAGGTGCCTGGAAAAAAAAAAGGATCCTGGAAGGGCCGAAAGTGAACTCCTTCCTCGGGAGATCTAACCTCAAAGCAAAAACACCAAACGGGAGGAGAAGATGAAGGGAAAGAGGAAAAGAGCATTTTGCAGGAGAGGAAATTGTCAAGGAGGACACCCGGTGTGCGGCACTTGCTGCCGAGAGGGGCTAGAGCACGGTGCAGCACGGTCGTAGTAAAAAGACACGCCAACTGAACCAGTCCGAAAACCCAGCGCTCGGCCCACCAAAATGAGGTAGAAGGGCCACAGGGGAGACAGAGACTACGCCAGTGCAAGGACCGACCCGCACATTTCTTTAGGGGCCCAGAACAGGCCTTCACACAATTCGAGGCGACGGTAGGGGATCGAGAGAGGAAAGAAGGCTACAGAACGGGGACTGCACATGGCGGGGCCCAATGCTGTCCGCCAGCCGCCTGGGTTGGGAAACGTTTTGATCAGAAAAAAAAAGTAAAAAGGAAGGTCAAATTCATGAAAAGGGGAGCTCCGTTCAAGGGGAAGGGGAGGCGGGGGTCGTGGTAAACCCCAGGGAAGCCTTTATGGTGCGATCATATAGGAGCCAGGTGGACAACTCTGTGAGAAAAACAGGGGGGGGGGCAAAAGCGTCCGTTCGAAGCTGCCCTCGTAGTAAAGAAGATCCTTTGTGGACCGGCAGGACAAGGGGTACCAAAACCTGAACGAGGACATTTGCCTGTCGACAAAAAAGTGGGGTTGTAGAACTCTTGAAAGCAAGGCGGCCGGGGACTGGGGAAAAAAAAAGAGATTTGGGGGGGGAACGAAGGGCCCACTGATCAGAGAAAAATCGAAATGCGATGCGCCCTGAAAAGGGAAATTCTGGGAGGGGGGGAAATCCAGGGTCGAAGGACGAGAGACCCACAGAGCCCGCCCAATCGGGCTCTACACCCGATGGAGGGAAATTCCTCGTAGGAAGGTACGATCATGCCAGCAAACCAATAAAAAGGGGTGCAAAGAAAAAAAAGGATGGCCCGGCCGCCCCAGAAGGGAGTTAATTGAAGCAAGGAAAGAGTGGGACCCGCAATCGTGCAGGCTTTCGAATAGTTCGGAGGAGCATGGATTACATGGCACTGACCAGAAGAAAGGTCAACCGGGGGTACATCTGACTGCGCAACTGGCACAAAATCGGGGTGCAATGCAGCTCGCGGGATCCGATAAGGGGGGGAAAAGGTCCGAAAGAGTCTGATCCAATTGTCACCTAATTGCCAACGATGGTCCAGGGGGGGGAAAAATGTGCTCAAATGAATGTGGAGAAGTTTCTGCTGAGCGACAACACCAAAATGGAGACGCCCGTCTTCCAGAGGGCGTGGGGGAAAAAGGAAATTGGGAGAGGACAGGAGGCAAACGAAACAGGGGATATCTCGAAGAAAAGGACAAACTGGAAAAGCCGCAGTTAGGAATGTGGTCCGGGCGAGCGCTTAAGGCCAAAGACTCAAGAAAAAAAGACAGTGCCTCTTGGGGGAGGGTCGTGGAGTGTGCGGACAGGAGAGGAGCGCGAATGCTATGAACGTCTAGAATAACAGAAGAGATGAATGGTAAGAAGGGACTGTTCCCGCCGTGTCCTCAAAAGTGCGAAAAAGTCCCTAGCATTAGTGAGAAAACAGGGTGACATAGGGAAAGAGGGTAAAACGAAAGAAGAAATGTGGGCATGTCTGAGCTGACTGGAGGGTGCAAAGAATGAGAATGAAAAAGGGAAAAAAACCATCAAAAAGGCGGCCTTTGGCCCACTCGGAGGGACGAGACCGCAAGACGCAGGGAAAAATCCGAAAAAAGCGAATTCCAAAGGACCCCCATCTCGGCAAAAAAGACAAGGGGTTTAGTGACGGTAAGGGTGTCGCGCTACTTCATGTGATGGTACAATGAAAAAATTGGGGGGAGGGGGGGGGGTTGCCGGACGGGAAGGAAGCGTGGGGGGGGCGTTGTTGATGTGGAAGAACCTCGCAGAAAAAAAACACGCCAAAAGCGTGAAACAAAAAAAGGGAGCCGGTCGATCCCAACGACTTCTGGGGCCGGAACATGTGAAAAAAGGCCGTGAGGTTAAGGTCCGTAAAAAAGAGGAGAAAAGTGTATCTAGTATGAATGAGGAAAAGGTTTGCCCGCAGTGACTCAGCTGAATGCATGAGGGATCACGACGTGAACTCACCTACTGAGGGGGGATAATTATCGTAATGGGGCTCTTTAATGCAGTATTGCTTGAAATCAACCCTGTAGCCGGACATCATAACGGGGGGGGGAAGGCTCGATGAGGCAATTGGTAGGGGGGCGGGGTCCCCAACAAACGCTCAACAAAGCCACTCGGTGGTCTGTGCCAAAAAGTCGCGAAGAGGTGGGGGGGGGGATGTCAGGGAAACAAATAATGTCGCACAAAAGAGTAGGGAAAAAGAGAGATACTTGTTAGAAAAGGGGGGCCGGAGGCCCTGGCGATTGCATCAGGACAAATCAAAGTGCCATGGCGTGAGACGCGGGGGGAGAGCAATAAGAAAAGCAAGCCACGAAGCGGAAAACGGGTTATTAAAATCTACGGTCCGGCTTAGTGCCATCGAGAGGGGCCGAAAAAGTCCCATGACGATATGCTCAAAGTTACTGGGGCGAAGAGTGAGCGGTCACAATCAGCATCCTGCCATGCAAAACGGTCCATCCATACTCGGGGAAATCTCAGCTTATTAGAATGCTCGGCACGAGGGGAACTGGCCGGAATGGATGTCGGGAGGATCTGGGGGGGGGGGGGGACTGCTGGGGCTTGTCTGTTGGGGGTCGCAGTCTAAGGGAAAAATCATAACGAACAACCCACCGAAGCCGGCTCGCGTGACCGAAGGCTTTTTCAAAAAAAAGGAAAAAGAAATGGACAGAACGGAGTGCGAGAGACAATCAGTCGAGGCAAACTGGAAGGGGGAAGAGGGGAAGACTTGGTTGGAGAGTGAAGTCTGGGGGAGGGATTGAAAGCTTTAGGAGGTTCTTCGGGAGGGACCGACTAGCAGTGGGAAAAAGGCTTGGGGGAATGGAGCTTCATCGCCACTTTCGTGCACAACTAGCAGGAAAAAATGTATCATCAGAAAGGGGGGTTCGGTCGGGTAAGGCGAACACAAATCACATGGGGTCGCACCTCATGATCCAGCGGGGGGAAAATAAAAGGGGGTTGGGGTAAAAAAGGGAAAGAGGAACCTGGGCCCCGCCGGAGTTGAATACGGAAATGCTCTGACAAAATAAACACTTGACCTAGCAGTCGCGACCGAGGAACCTACTCACAGGGCATTCCACCAGAAAAAGGACACTTGGGACGAGGGAGGGAGTCTTCTGAGTCAATTCTAAAGGGCTATTTCGGAAAAAGCAAGAAGGAGTAGCTTCTTGGGGAGTAGTGGGGACGTGCTTAGTGCTCAGCGTTTCGGGGTGCAAACTAAGGGAAGGAAATCTCCCGACACTGCTGAGAACAGAGGAAGTCTGAATCCGGAAGGACCACGAGATCCGAGTTGGGTTGTCATCATAGCGCCGGAGAATAAAAAGCAGATATAGAGGAAAAGGGGGGAACGAAACCCTTCTGCTCAGAAGCTCGGGTCAAAGGGGAAAGAAAACGCGCATGAGGAAATGAACGATGGGGCAGGAAAAAAAAACGCAAAGATGTGCACAGGTGCCAGATACGTTGTCTCATCGAGAGGAAAAACTTTTGAAAGGACGAGAAGGTCATGGTAATTGGGGGAAAAATGTTCACAGGAACTCATGAGAACAAGAACCCGATTCAGCCACAAGAAGGACGGGGGAAAACAAAAAGAGGGACCATGGCACGGAAAAGAGTCAAGGGGCGAGTAGTCACATGTGGATTTCAAGATTGGGGGGGATACTCGGAGAGGAGTCAATGATAGAGTGAAAAAAAAAAGTATCGATACGCGGGCAAGATACGATTAGGAGAAAGCGGAGGGCAAAAAAGTTGCTCCAGGAGTCAGCAACATAATGCTTTCCAAGAGCAGGGTTAGATTCTACATCTTCTCTGCAGCGCCATGATCCTCTCAGAACCCTAAAGCGGGTGAAATTGGCACAACGAAAATGTCTTTATTCTAGAGGGAAAAAAAATAGTAGACACAATAGGGTCGGGGGGATCGGAAAAAAGGGGGGATCGCATGGAAAAAATAAACACCAAGGCCAGAGGGACTCAAGCGGGCCGCAGGACCGATCGAAACCGTCAAGAAAAACCGGAATCGAATATGAAGGACCAACGGGGGGCCTCCAGACTTAATGGTACGACAAAAAAGACCACAGGGAGAAAAAGTAATAAAGAAGGTCTCACGCGGGAAGAGCAATTGGGGGGAAACAGTCAAAACGAAAAAAAGGACTGGCAGGGAAGACAGGGGGGGGGGCAAAAAAACCCCGCGTCCTCGCCGGAAGGGAAAGCGTTGCTGATCAGAAAAAAACGAGCCTCTCTTGGCGTAAGGAAAAGGCTGGCACAGAACGAAAAGGGGGGAACTGAAGGAAATTCTTAAGCGTGGCGGAGTCGATTAACGTTAAGGAAACGAAAAGGGGGTCTTACAAAAGTTTGGTGTGGCCGGGCGCTCGGAACTGGTGAAAGGCGCATTGGGGGGACTGAGTTGCATAGAACTTGCATATAATGCCCCAGAGACAACAGCGCTAAATAAGGGGGGAGTCAAAACACAACAGGGGCTAAGAGCAGGTGTCCGCCATTAACATCAGAATACTGTCTAAAGAAGAAAAACCACCAAAGTCTTTTGGAGAAAAAAAGAAGATTAATTGGGAGATCCATCAAAAAGAGGAGTCAAAACTAAAAAAAACGGGGATAGTATTCACCCTGGGGGGGCCAGTCAGTAAGGAGGGCTGAAGCTCAGGAAACGATAGGCCGCGGGTCAGGTCTTGTCTGTCCCCAAATGGAAACCCTCCCGGCTAGGAACAGTCCAGAGCTCAAGCAAACTCACGAGGGGAAGAAGTGGAAACCAAAGGGAACAGAATCCATCGACTCCAAAAAACGGGGAAAGGAAACAGGCCCACATTTAGGGAGGTAAAAGAAGCGATCGAAGCGAGGCGCTGCCGGAAAAGAGAAGGCACGAAGGAGAAAAGGCTTGGCGACCCTTAGGTGGAAAAAAATGATTGAGACGCAAAACAAAGCCCCTGGGGGGGGGATGAACAATGAGGACTTCGCGGAAAAAATTATTTATGAATGAGCAGAATTGGAACAGGTCTTGGTCTGGTTTAAAACAACTTTTATGTGAGTTGCGGGCAATGCAGCCAGGGGCGGGGGAAAAGCTGGGACGACGCTCAGGGGAAGCGGGCCGTGGTCGGCAGCGCGGCGTCAAGGGACTTACGGAGGGAGGTTCTCTGGGGAATCCAGGAGAAGGGGAAAAAACAAAGGTACCGCTCACCGCAACAGGGAATGTCGACGAATGTGGGTAGAGGCAAGGAGGAAAAAGCTTACGGGGGGAGGGGCCAAGGACTTTGCCCTAGGCCGGGAATCGAGGCAAGGTGCTCTCTATAGGCAGGGAAGACAATCGTCTGAGGGGGGAGGGCAGGGGAGGACTGGTCTGACTGCAAGGGAATAACTTCCAAGATCGCCCACTGCGAGGCCACTAAAGGTTGGCCGGGTAGAGAAGAAGTGAAAAAAAGGCCGAGTAACATCTTTCAAAGAACTGCCAGGGGAAAGAGCCCCTGCTGTCGTTATGAATAGCTTGGTTCAGCAATGGGCAGGAAATTAATCGTGTCGATTATAGGTGGCATGGATGAACGTAAAATTAAAGAGGAGAAAACTAACAGATTTGACTCTCGATCTCAAAACGAAAGGCCAAGGTGAACAAGGCACGGCAGATGGGAGAGGGAAAGGTTTTGGGGGGGGAAAAGGGAATGAGAGGATTCTGATCCAGTCATAAATTGGGAAGTGCCAGGGGGGGGGCTATAGTCAGGGTCTTTCCTCGGAGGAATGAAAAAAAAAACAGACGAGCTCGCCCGTCGGGAAAAAAAAGCGCGAAATTGTCTACGTTACGGCAGAAGTGTCGGGGGGGGGAACAGGAGAAACCCCGGTGAGGAGCAGAGCTAGCAGCAAAAAAAATTACGCAATAGCGCCTGAGATTTAAGGGAACAGCTATGAGAATAGGACAGACCACTCAAACTCCACAAAAAAGACAATGAGGCTGACGGTCGTGAAAAGGAAAGGGAGGGTTACGGGAAGAAAAGCTCTAGCGCGAGGAAAGATAACTCCAGGAAGTCCAGAGAAGGAGAAGGGGGTTCCACGGGCGGAAGCGGAAGAAAGAAAAACCGCCTTTAAAAGCAAAAACAGTGCGATCCCTCCGTGAATGAGTGAAACAAAAAGGGGGGAACAGTGGCGTGTAGACCGGAAGGCACCCGACACCGAAGGGAGGGGGAAGGAAAGGCTGAGGAGCAGGGGCTGTCAGGGAGAAAGCCCCATCCAGGAAAAAACACTGCGCCTTTTCCCACTATGAGGATTCGTGCTACACAACATCCCTCTCCCTTCGCAAAATCCCCCTCAGAAACAAATTCACAGCAAAGCCCCGAGAGGCCCCCAGAATGTGGGGGCCTCGAGTAATGGTTCTGCTGGAGACTTCAATGGTAAAAAGGGCAATTGCGGGGGGGGGGGGGAAGGGGGGGGGGGGAGAGTGGGGTCTAACGCTTCTGGCGGATGAGGGAAGGGAATGGGGGGTCTAGAAAAAAGACAATCAAGAAAACGCATTCCCCCCAGGGTAGTAGACCCGAAAAAAATGCTAAAAACCAGCAAATGGGAAAAAAGGCCCCGAGCAAAGGTTCACAAAGCATGAAGGGAGAAATGGGGGAGACGTATTTTGACGTGGGAAAGAGGAAGGATTCACGGAAGGGGTACGCAGGGAAGATCAAAAGGGAAATGAAAAAAAATGGGAGCTGAGCTTCAGGGGGAGTCTCAAGAGGCAATCCAAACCCATGGATCCGTCAGGCCGGACGAACGTTTGAAGCTCAAGTTAGGAAAGGGGGGAGGGGATGAAAGCCTTAATCCAAGCGGCCATCAATGACGGGTGTGTCCGATGGCCCAAGAAGGAGAAAAAATCGAGAAAAGCGACCGACGAAGCCGACTCACAAAAAACACAAGGGAGAGGGAAAAAAAATCTAATTTTGCGGAGGAAAGGAGTGTCAGGCGATGGCAATCTTCTCTTAGTGGGGACATCCAGGGGACCTGGGGTAAGGCGGGGTTTAGGAAGAAAAGGGCTCAGAGAGATCGAGCATCAACGTGGAAGGGATCCAATTGGCAAGGGGGGAAAAGGTTGGAGCGGACCTCTCATTGCAGAATCCTCAACAATTGAACATAAAGGGGCGCAAACGTCTTTATCTAAAACATCGGCGGAAGTAAACGTCCAAGAAAAACTCGGAAAGGTGCTCATCTTCTTCACGGAAAAGGACAGGAAAGGACTGTTTGTTGCCGAAGCCCGGTAGGGGGCGGTCACGGACTTGGGGAAAGCGTTTGGCTAGTGGGGGTTTCTCGAAGGGTGATTTGGAAGGAAAAGAAGACCTCCCTCTAAAAAGGGGGAGCCGTCTCATCAACCCGCTGGCCCTCTCGGGTCAAAGCAAACGAACTTGGACACATCACCAGGAGGGCCAACAGAAACAGTGTCGAAAAAAACACCCTTTATGGCGCGGAGGGGGGGGTCTTGGAGGAGCTGGGAGAGGGATTAGAAGGTCGGGGTCGGGGAGAAAAGGATGGGGTTGAAAGGAGCTTCGGGAGGGCCGGGCGTCTAAGCAAACGGGGAAAGCAAAGCATTAAGTACGCAAGGACGATGAAAGCATTTGTGGAAAAGGTAGTGGAATAGCGTCAAAGAAAGCACACTGACCTTTTGGGCAAGTCACGATCCTTCGGGAGTAGTTGGATGGGAGGGGGGCGTGAATCGCCACATTCCGCCGCCAATGAAAGCTGGGGGGGAAGGAGGGGCGGCTCAGCCGGGTTCAGGAAGGAAAGCGCTGCATCGAAGATGCGAAATCCAGGGAAGGACACTACGGAAGAAAAGAGAAAACTGGAGATGTCTGGCTGTATAAATTGGCGGAAGGGAACTATCTTCAAACGCCAGCCGCACTACGGCGAAGAAATCGTTGGAGGATAGCAAAGAGTCGGGTTGGAGGGCCTCCGCTTCCCTAACCTGAGGTCCGCTCAGCCCAGGAGCGTCGAAAGCAGGGACCCATCTCGAGGGGGGGGGTTTTTTTGGGGGACTCAGTCGACGCTCAAGGGAAAATGAGCATAAAGAAACAAGGAAGAAAAAACCTGAGCGAAGACGAAAAGAGGCAATAAAACGCATCACTCGCCGAGCAAAGGAAAAAGATGGTGGGACCAAACTGGGTGCCAGATCGTTTTGAGGAAGGGAAATAAAACGGATTGGGGGGAAAAAATCTCCTCAAAGGGGGGCAGGGGGGACAAAAAGCAGGGTAAATCCGTGTTAGCACCTCGCATATAAGGGGGGAACTGCAATATTTTGGGGAAACTTCCGGTATTCCATTTCAGTACACAGGGGCAAAGCGGGGGAGGGAAAGGGGGTTTTCTCAGGAGTGGAGGACAATGATTAGCCCCATCACCTGGGGACTGGCTTGGGCTATGGGGGAAGTCTTGAGCTAGTCAATTGAAATGACTGCAAAAAACAGAAGTGGGAAAAGGGCAGCAGACGATGTCGTATGAGGGAGGAGCAATTCCTCAGCTCTGAAACAAATCCAGCTGGATAAAGGGAAAAAGACCCGGGAGGGTAACTGGGGGGTCTAACAGTCGCCCCCCTGGCGCAGAGGGTCGTCGCGGGTGAGAAGGACATTTGGGGGGGGGGAAACTCAGACGGAAAAAAGGACTAACAACTTAAGGAAGGAGGCAGTAGAGCCCTGGCCTCGCAGACCTTGAAAACCACCTGGCATATATGAAAATGGGAAAAAAAAATCCACTCCTCAAAGGACACTTTTAACTACAACGCCGACAGTGGCACTCTTTATATCAAGTAATCAGTCAGTTCCCGCGACTCGGTGAGGGAGCAACGGAAAACAGGAAAAGGGGGGGAGGTGGGGAGGAATGGCGTAAAAAGGTTGCTATGACGGAAAAAAGAAAAAGGGTCCGCTAGGTTAAAAAAAAGGAGCTTGTTCGCCGAAGCGGGGCTGGGGAGGAAAGGTGGTCGGTGAAGAGACCGTTAAAATGGTCGTCGTCAGTTCTGGGAAGGAGTAGTCGTGAGTTCTGGGCCGGAAAACTTGGTGTCCGGAACCGCAGGGGGTGGGCGGCGGGACCGGACGGGGAAGAATGCAAGGGGGGAAATAGAAAAAGAAAGACCGTGGTCGGTCCGGGAAAGGAAGGCCCAATATCGCCACTCAGCGGGCGCTATCAGGTTGCCTCGGGACCTCGTAAAAGGGCCGCAAGGTGAAAAGAGGTTTCCCTACACTCAAGAGAGAACAACAAAAAGGAGGAGTAGTAAATCGATCGAAAATAAAAAAAAGGGAAAGTCCAATCTAGGAACTGTAAGGGGCCCCGGTGAGGGGAAAGCACAGGTCTATGCGAAGAAAGTTTTATGGTAAGATGGGGAAATCTGAGCAAAAACGGAGTCCGCGGTCGAAAAGGATATCCCCCAAGGATCTCCATACGGAGGAAACTCCCCACCCAACAGAGGGGAGCATGACCAAGTTGTAACGTCATCTAACAAAAAGGGGGAACCTAAACAAGAAACGGTGCTTTAGGCAAAAAGCAAAAGCCGATAAAGGAAAACTCGTTGCTTAATAGGGGCACTACGGCACAACGAAGCTAAACTGGGGGCCCAAACTGGGAGACCCCGGACCCGAGAAAGCCGCCCTTGTCGTTACTGAAAGAAGAAAGATCCCGCGGGGCACAAAACTGAGTGGAAATCAACCCCTTGGGGAGGGAAACGTCTTGCTGGCGGTGGTCTTTCCTGACCAGGAAGTAAAAGGGGAAGTTGGAAAAAATCCTCTAGAAGAAAGGGGAGGCCACGCTGTTCGCCACGAATTGCCACGGGCGTAGGTTCGGGAACGGACCTTCCGTCGGTGCTGGGAGCGGGGTTGCAGACCCCAGAAGCCACAATCTTGGGGGGGTACAGTATCCCTCTAAAAGAAAGGGTAAGAAAGGGTTTGGTGGGGAACAGGGGAAAACGGAAATCGCAGTACGCGGCCGGCGGGGGCCAAGGAAGGAAAAAGCGATTGTGTGAAGAGGGGGAGGAAACGGGGGATCTACTCATAAAAAAAAGGGCTTCTCCTCGGGAAAGCATTTTCTGGGCGACTCAACAAGAAGAAGAGGAACCTAATCAGAAGCAAAATAAGACGGTATTAAGCTAACAGCTGCAGGGGGGGGAATATGGTCTAAGGTCCAACATCATGGGAAATTCACAAAAGGAACAGAGGGGAAAATCAAAAGCGGACACCGCGGGCGCAAAAATGTGTCGTTACTGGAAGTCCGGAAGGCTGGGTCCCAAGTGGCAGGATGCGGAATCGGGGCAATTGTTCGAAAATGGGGGAAGGGATGAAAAAAGACTTGGCCATGAAAAAAGACGATCGTAATGGCCCACAATGAAGATACTTCGGGCAAAACAAGCTTGACAAAGGGATCGTTGGGAAAAGGGAGCATACGAGTACGATTCAGGCGATGCGATGCCGAAGTGCTGGGAGAATTCAGTTTCCGATAAGGGGGCTGAAACTGAAGGAAAAAAAATGGGGTTGAAGCATCTATAAGGTCGGCCCACAAAAACGGGAGGGTGGGGAAAGGCGTCGGAACTCATATTGGTAAGGTGAGCGGCAGAAGAGGGAGGAGGAAAGGTGACGAAAGGGAGGGAGAATCTAGGAGAAACGGCAAAAGAAAGACAAAACACTCTATATAAATCGGCCGGGGGGGGGGGCAGTAAAATTAGATCGCTGTTCCCGCCAAAAGAGAAACTAAGCTCCAAGGGGGGAGAGCTTGAGGACGATAAAGGTAGGGAAAAGGCAGTTTCGGGGATGTAGCCGAATGCAAGAACTTTGGGCGGAAAGGCCATAGTCTATCGATGTCCACGAGGCGAGGGAAGCGTGTCAAGACCCAGCCGTAACATCCAAACAAACAGTGGACCAAAGGGATAAAATGGGGGGGGGGAAAAAGAACCAAGGGGGACCAGGTGCAGGTGATCTCCCTACGTACCCGAACCAACAAAAAACGGGGTCGTTCCTTGGTGGAATGAGGGGGCCGAAAAAAAGTGGATAAATGAAGACGCCCATCACCCGCGACTTTGGCAAAAATCTAGTTCAGGCCAGGGAAGACCGGAATCAAACATACCTCAAAAACAGAGATGCCGATCAAACAGATCCGGGGGGGGAAGCGGCCCCCAGGGAAAGGGGGGGTTCAACGTAATGGAGGGGATACTAGAGAATCGGTGATTACTTCGTTTGGCTGGGGGGAACCATATTCGGCAGTCGGGAGCGTCGTCGGGGGGAAATTGCTTACAAAGGGGAAGGAAGGAAACTCTCAGAAAAAAAACAAGGAAGCCAAACGCAGTCAAACCAGGTATCCGGAACCGACACGCAGGCAATGTAAAAAAAAAACTTCCTGCCATTGTTCCGGCCGAGAAGAGGAGATAAACTTGAAATCGGAGTAAAGGGAGGAACCGGTTAAGAAAAAATTCCGCAGATGAAGGAGACGATCACGACTGAGAAGAAAAAGTGACTGAAAGAAAAAAAAAAAAAATCTTTACAGGAGGATGCATGACGTTGCCACCCTTTTCAGTACCGTGGGCCGGACGAAATAAAAGGGAAAGATCAAGAGTGTCATGCACTTTGAGGGGATGGAGGGCACCTCAACCCGCTCAAAAAAGGTGACAAGAGGGAGAGGGTTCCGAGGGAACTCAAGGCGAGCAGGACCACTCCATATTCCCAAAAAATGTACTGAGCTCACCCCCACACGGAGGGGAGGAAAGAGACTGGGGGCTATTGGCAA
>Ga0179593_1603648_pt1 | contig 14147 bp, 10 predicted proteins | sample CZODoug2_1_08_16_FD_185931 | JGI IMG/M metagenome (GOLD analysis project Ga0179593, IMG submission 185931) | Vadose zone soil fungal communities from Angelo Coast Range Reserve, California, USA - CZODoug2_1_08_16fungal (PacBio error correction) | ecosystem: Environmental > Terrestrial > Soil >...
GAATTCCAAGGCTCGAGACTGTCCCTGCAATTCTACGACAAGAAGGGGGGGGATAAGTTCATATTTTTAATTAATAGGAAAGAGACTTGGGGCTATTGGGGAGGTCCAGCGTGATCGTCTATGTAAGAACCTGTTCCAATACACTTCAGCTCGTTGGGAACTAGTCGGAGGGGGAGCATCAATTATCGGGGGGAAAGATGGACAAAAACTCGACGATTTCAAGAAAAAGTGGGAGTTAGAAAGTGAAGAGTGCCCGCGGGTTTAGACGGCTCAGGATGGGGGGGGGGGGGATGGATATTATCAGGAAGATGATGGTGGATCCGTAGAGAGTCCTGAATAAGTTTCACAGGAGGGTGATAAAAAACTAGAAGAAACATATTGACTCTTGAAACAGTGGAGGGAGTTGCACAAAGAGGAGGAAAAGAATTGTCCCGGTTGGTTTGGACTTGTGGATTTGGAGAGGTGGGGGAGGAGTCGATTAAAAGGGGGGACTACTGCTGATTGGGAGGTTTTCCTCGCAGGGGGAGGAAGATGGGGGCTGGCTTGAGTAGGACAGGTCGCTCGGGCTGAATTCTTCGACCATCAAAGCAATTTTACAATCAAGCAACTTCAATAAGAAGAAATCGTGGACACGGTTTACGTGAGAAACTCATTATCACTGGACCCAAGGGTAGTAGCGGAATGATGTCTCAAAGGTAGTGGGTAAGATGTTTAACCCGCTGCCTACATAAGGGAATTAAAGAAGAGAAAATAAGGAAAAAGGTTGCCTATTTCTTTGCGATCGAAAAGTGGAAAAAAGAAAAGATCAGTCGACGTCGAATCCTAGCGAGGAAAAAAGGTATTTCCTAATAAGACAAAAAGCGGATTGCAGCCGACGTCAAAATCTGCAGCCCTAAAAAATGCTCGACATTAACATCTACCATAAGAGAGGAAAGGAGCTTAAGTTCAAGGAGTGACATCTACCTTGGCCTTAGTTCAACAAGTTCAGGAACGCCGAATTCTGGTACGATTGGAGAACGTCTAGACAAAAACGAAACTTCGATCCAACTCATCAAAGGCAGTGGGCATCTCTCTAAGGAAAAAGGTCTTAGAACCTTCTGCAGGCAAGGAAAGGGAATCACTATGGCAAGTTTCTAACCTAGTCAGGGGAAGGTTCAAAAGGGAAAATCAATACTGTCCTTATTCTAGAGAAAAGATATAATGGGAGAGAGGGGAATTGCCTCAGTTAGAGTCTTAGGAGGGGAAAAAAGGGGAAAAAACTCTAAAAAAGACTCTGAAGGGAGTTCAAAAGAGAGAATAAAAAACGTCATCAAGTGTGAAAGGAAAAAAGTGGGGGCCGTTAATACCAAGCTAGTTAATAGAGACGATGATGGGGGGGGAGGCTCACATTAGGGAAGACAGAATCCTGATGGTGTTTTTTGAAAAGGCCATCATACGATTTCATGAAAAAGGCACGTTGTAATGGTAATCTTCTCGGTTGGAAAATAGAGGAAGGGGAAGAACTTTGAATTAGGAAAGACGAAGAAGCACTGTGGGCCGGTTAAGAAGAATTCAGGGGGGGAAACAGGGGTGGGGAAGATGAATAGCTTCAAAGAGGAACGTCGCTGTTTGTGATCTAACAGCGAAGGAGAGAGGGGACAATGTAGAATAAAAGTCACATTTTGAAACAGCGCGTTCAGGGAGGAGAAACTCTCACATTCTTAAGTTAAACATACGGGGGGGAACCGTCTCACGAGAAGGGAGAAAAAGCATCTAGAGAAGGAGGTAAAGAAAATAGGGAAATTCGACTAAGTTCCCCTAGAAGCCGGTTAAAAAGTCTTCTCAAGCTATTGGGGGGAAGGGAAGGACTAGAACAAGCAAAAGAGACGGCTCTGGTCGACAGGGCAGTCCAATACAGGGGGGGTGAGATATAACAGAAGCGTCATCTCTCCGTTTTAGAGCAGAAGAGACACCGTGGCGGTCCTATGTATTATCGAAAACGCGTTCTCAAGAGAATCAAGCACATACGCAAGTGGCTCTCAGTGCTGATTAAAGTTGATAGACCAAAGGAAAAAAGGTAACGTGCTCGGAAGTAGAAGGGAGGAAGACAGGCGCGTCTAGAAAACAACCTGAAAAGACTATATAGGTGTTCCAGTCTGTGAGGTCAAAGGAAAGGAAAAAAAGTCGTCGAATTCCGGCTAGAATATTATAAGCGTCTCGATTAAAAGTACTGAGACAGCCTCCCCTTCCAACAGACTAGGGAAGTTTGCGGTTCAGCAAAATGTGGGGGGGAAGTTCAATAAAGCGAGGGAACGTGGGGGTCCAGTGGGTGAAAGGGAATCGAGAGAGTGTACGTAGCCATATTATCCCCCGTAGCTCATTGTTGGGAAAGAAGAAGAAAAGATCGCAACGGGGAGCTCTTGGGACGAAAAGCCATCGACTATTATCAATGCTTTTGAGGTGAAGGTATAAAAAATTTGGGTGCATCTCGGCCCGTATGGGTGACTCACTGGTAGAAGCCCTCTGCTTAAACATGAGGTTTGATAAGAAGGCTGCCAGAAAGAAACATTGCTCTCCGGGGCAGTAAAATAACCGTGGGTTCTCAAGTGGGGAAAAAGGGGGAGAACATTTGAGGTCAACAAGGTGGAGAGGCCCCCAGACCGAACGGGGGCTCGTGGGAATTAAAATGGGAATTCGACGTCGGATGAACACAGGGATAGGCAGAGGGACGTGCCTGAAAGGGGGGCTTTTTGCGGTAAGGGGGAAAGAAGCCAGGAGGGGCTAAAAAAGGCTGTCGAGGGGGACCGAGACTCCCACAGAGCTAAATTAACGGTTTGAAAAAGCCAAATCACCTGCCATTTCTCCAGGAACGTAGAACTATTAGAGAGTGATTTAATATCGAAAACAACTGAGTAGGAAAGGGGGGAGGGTTCCCTACCTGAGAAGCGGTGATCCTGAGTGGGGATCGAGGAAAGAAGTTGGAGGGTTCTGTATACCATATCAGCAAAGGGAAGTCGAGGAATTCGTTGGCGGGAGGGATCATGCAAAGAGACGGGGGACTATTTGAGCAGAAAGGTCGAGGGATTAAAATGGGAAAGACCCACTCCAGAGGAAGAAATAAAGGGCCCTACGGGAGAATACAGGAGCTCCAAGGCACTTGACCCCAGGAGTCAAATAGACGTGAAAGAGTTCACTACCTAAGAATCTCAAAAAGTAAGTAGGAGAGTCTAGAAGTCAAGTTCTATCCCCAATCTGGGGCGGGACTAGAGACTCATCAAGGGGAAGGGTGAATGAGGGGGGGGGAGTGGGGGGGGGGGGGACGGGGGTGGGGGACTGAAGGGGGGTGACGGGGGGGGGGGGGAGGACGGAAAGAGGGGGGGGGGAAAGGATGGGGTAAAGGAGAGGGGGGGGTAGGGAGGGGGAGGAGGGGGAGGAGGGGGGAGGGGGGGGGGGGGAGGGAGAGAAGGAGGAGGGGAGGGGTACGAGGAAGGTGTGGGTAGGGAGGTGAGGGGGAGGTAGGAGGGAGAGAGCGGGGTGTAGGGGTGGAGGAAGGAAGGAAAGGGGGGAGGGGGGGGGGAGAGTGGGATATATTCTGTGGCTCCGCCAGGAGTCTCACTATCAGCGCGGGAGGAGGCAATGGGGTAACTGACTCACAGGCATGGAATCTGGGATTAAAGTTGTCTAGGAAAAAAAATTCAAAAGATAAAGTGCGTGACAGACCTATGCTCTGATCCAAACAGAGCAAGGGATAACTGGAGAAGGAAAGCAGGGGTAATTCCTTCAAAGATCAAAGGAGGGGGCACATGGACACCTAAAAACAAAAAAAGCTTAGGATATGAGGAACTTCACAAGAAGCTGATATATGCCGATGGGTCTGAAAAGGGGAGGGGGGTGTCCTGAAAGGTAAGAGAAAAAACATGCTGACTGAGTCTGCAGTCCTTTAAGTACCCTGCTTCCAAAAAGAAGCGGCGGAAGATTCGGTCGGGAAACGGCGACTCTGTCGTCCTTCTTCGAGGAACGAAAAAAAGGAGAGGTGTTTGCCTGTTGGAGGGTCGATGCCCGGTGCATTCTGGGTGTGGGTTTGAGGAACGGGGAATATGAAAGTTCAAAGCGTCACGCTCAATCGGGGGGGATTGACTGGCGAAAAAAGGGCATCTTAGCTGGAATGATATAGGGAAAACATCTGTGGTCGTCCAGGGAGGCAAGAACCAAAGGGAATTCGTGCTAAATCCTCGGAGGGAGGGGAAATCCTTGAAGATGCATTTGTGACAGGGGAGGGAAGAAGGAGGCGGCCGCTCACACACTAAGTCGGGACAAAAGAGAGATTATTTCAAACAGGGGTCCCCTCGTACTTCATGGGGGGGGGGGGGAAGGACAGTAAAGCGAATGAAGCCGGGTGGGAGGAGCGTGGACCCGCAATCAAACTGGGAAATAGGCGCATCGGGCGACGGAGGAGGGAAGACTCTCCCTTGGTCAACAGCACGGCAGAAAAAAAACAAGGTGTCCTTGGTCTGGTGTAATCTGGAAATGGATTTCGGGAAGAGTCATCCGAATCACCTTTCGCAAGCGGGGGGGAGTGGGGGAAAAACCAAAAACAACAAGGATATAAAAGAATGACGTTGACAAACGGGGTCCGTAAATAATACTTCCCCTTATAACCGAGACTGGATCACCCGCAGTAATTGTTTGGGGGGCAGCCTGACTTAAAGGTAATCAGGTAGCCCAAGGAAAAAATCTCCGATGGAGGAGCAAGAAGGACTAATAACCTTTATGACTTTCACGTAAAAAGGCTGACCGAACGGTCTTTTTTCTGTACTGATTTGTTTCACGAAAAAATCACATATAAAACGAAAAAAGATTTGGTCGGGGAGAGAGGGTGAGAAGAAGGATCTGGGCCAGTTCGGCATGATAGGGAAAGGTAGTTGTTTGGTAAAAGTTACGAGAATAGTGCCACTGGAAACGGCAATGTATAAATAGTAGATTGGGGAACCATGCTTGTAAAGTGAACCTTGAAATTGAGGCCCGAGGTTTTCGTGCCGACAATGGATTGGACGTGGGGAGGTAGAGTATGTATCCTTGGGGTGGGGACTGGGAAAAGGGGGCTTAGGACTTCTTTTGGGTCGAAAGATGTTGAGAAAACACTAAATGATACCAAACGGTGCCGGTGCGGAAGAGTTGACATGGAGTGAAAAAGTGGCCGTTCAAATTGTCTATCGGCAATCTGCTGGCCTGTAGGGGGTCGGGGGGTCAAATTTTCGGATGAACAAACACGGCTCGGGTGACAGCGTGTGATGTGATAAGCCTTACCGGGAAGGGGATCCTTAAGGATACTCCCCAGTTCCGGACTGAGAGGGGTTATAGGCTACCAAAAAGGGAGGTCCAGACTAAAGAAGTCGGGACAGCATTTTCATGGGCTATATAGCACAAAATAGTCCAGGGGTTCTAGACGCATAAAAGAACTGCTACATTTAGTAGAGTAATCGAAAAAAAAAAAAAAAGTTTAAAGATAGGACCGCGGGAACCAAGATTAATCCTGGGGAAAGGTGAGTTAAAATTCATTGTGGAAGGTGATGAGGAGCAAAGTTAGACAAAATGGGGAAGGCGTTGGGCGCTGAAAGAAAAGCTACGGTTGAGAATTGAGAAGGAGAGGAGCGAATACTGTGTGAACAGGGAGAGGGGCAAAATACCTGCACCTTCTGCCAAGAACTAGGATCATACGAAATAGCGCATTAAAAATACGAGAGGAATTCATTTCGCCCGCAGGGCACATCTAACCTTGTTTAGGTCCGCCTGGTCAAAGGAAGCAAAACCTCATTAGGGGCAATCAGATGAGAAATCTCAAACTATTTCCGACAGGAGGGGTCCCAAAGCCGAAATTATAATCAATTATGGACCAGTAGACCAGGATCAAACCAATAAAGAAGGGGGGAGAAAAAAAGAGGAAGGGGGAGTTAGAAGTGCACACAAGGAACCCCACCGGCTGTGATGGCTTAAACTCGTTGTGAGGACTCAAGGGGGCCCTCTCAGAGGGAAATATGCCTTACAAAAGGGAAAATGAAGGCATCATGTGAATAATGTTGATGCGATCAAGGCGTGAACCTGTTAACTACAAGAAAAGAGTGATAGTAGCTTCAAATCTCGAAACTAGCCGTCATAAAGTGGTAAATGCGGGGGTAAAAGAAAATAAGTCTGTTGAAAATGGGAAACAGGCAAGGGCGAGCCTACGGGCCACATGTCCTCACCTGTCCAAACGCCGGCTGCAGAAGTTCGAATCAGGGGGGGGAAAAATGGTAGGAGAAAGGGGAAGGAAGCTGGAGGAACGCCTGTTAATCGGAGGGGTCCACTACATTGTTCAATGGAAATATATAGCCAGGTGTCTTTAGTGAGGGACGCGTTGAAGAGGGATACATATTTCTCAAACAAAAACGAGAGTAATTTAAGGGGTGATTGGGAGTGCAGAAAGGATCGGCGTCTGAGAGCGTCTTTGCATGTGTTCAAAAAAAGAGCGGGGATGGAGTGCCACTCTCGCGCCCCCCGAAAGTAAATAGTACAGGGGAGGGGAAGTGGAGAAAATCTCTCTCTCAAAAGAGATGTAGGAGGATGAGGGTTCGACCCTCAGGGGGCGGGCGGTCAACTGGTAAACCGGGGAGAAAGAAATCGAGGCAGGTGGTAGGCAGAAAAAGGAAAAGGCAGCACATCAATCCTGGCTGGGAGGGCAATCTGGGAGCCAGCGTTGGGATACTTACGCGAATAAGACCAGGTCAGAAAGGACAAAAAGGCGGAAGGGGGAAGGGCTGGCAAAATTTTCTGCCAGATGAAAGGGGAAAAAAACTTTAAACCTCAGAATTTTCCAGAAATAAGATCAGTGCGGTGCTTGCCGCTCGACACATTACCCCTAGGGAAAAAATCCCCTGACACCGGAGAAAAGGCCCAGCTCCCAGTCCAGCGCCCAGCGATATGGGAGGGCAGGGTTAATCGGAAAGGGTCACCTCAGCAGAGAAACAAATAAGGCATCAGCCGTCTCTGAGAAAAACAGTGTCTATATCGCAGGAAACACTCCCGACAAACACGTTTCTGTTTCATCGATGGGTTTAAAGAAGACACTAGGGCGGGGTCGAGGGAGGTGGGGGGGGGGTGAACGGGGATTGGGGAGAGGGGTATTAGATAACGGGAGCAGATGGGGTTTTGGGACAGACGCGAAATATGGGGAAAGCACACGAGGGCCGTCTAAAAAATAATCGAAGATAAGAGGGCAAAGCCGGTTTATTTAGGGAAAGGGGGATGAATCCCGCAGTTGTCGTGAGGGAGCCCATTCTGGGGGTCCTTGTAGGTTGGAGCGAGTATCCTGGGCGCAGGACGGCACATAGCTTTTCGAGGGGGAGGAGGGTGACGTCGGGGGGGGGATATCTTTGAACCACTTATTGAAACTTGCCGGGTAACAAAGGGCGGCTTCAGCTCCTTGAGGGTTAGGGGGAGCGGGCGAGAAGGTGACCAAACGTTGCTCGTGCGCAGAGCAAGACATTGTCAAATCGGAGAAAAACTTCTTTTTAGGGAGGGGACAATGCCACCAAGACTCAAGGATTCGGCTTCTACCACAGCAATTAGTAAACTTGGGGGGAGTAGAACGGCCAGGGGGGGGAAAACTCATGATCACTGAGAAAGAGGTAGGGGCGGGAAAATCGAACAAACGGAGAGGAGGAAAAGAGATATTAAGCTACCGAAGAAAGACGGTGGGGGCGCAGAGAATGTCCAGTTTATGTGCAAGCAAAGTGTGTGAGTGAAAGAGGGGGAGTCGAAGCAGATAAAGCCCGGTGGCAGATGTCGACTAACCCGGTAAACGGATTGCGACACCTATCTGCCCCGAAAAAAAGTCTCCGACAGAGGAGAGAACGAATGAATACAAGCCACGGCAAAGTCACCACAGAAGCCTGGGTTACTGCAGGGGGACGGGGGTGGGGGGGGGGGTGGCGCCACCGGAGGGTATCATCGGGTCCGCAAGCTCCCGAAAAAAGAGTGCGGGCGCCACTCGCAAAAACAATTATAAGAGGAGGATAAATATCGAGATACCAATCCTGGAAAACCGAGTAAAACCCTATACATATTCAATGTTAGCACCACGTCAGGCTCTTGCTAAAGTTGAGGGTGTCAAAAAAATTGGCAACGCTTGCTGCTCCTAGTGAACCGAAGGGGAACCCAAACAAGAGCTCGGGTCACTCATGGGAACCAAAATAAAATCTCGATCAAAACCTTGAAAAAAGGGGGGACACAAACTCGGAGGGAGCATATTATTACGAACTTCAAAAGTCTAGCTAGCCACGTAATAATGAGTATCCGGACCGGTCTCCTGTAGAGCTGGGAAGCGGGAAGGGAGGGAAGCAATGTCTACCTGGGGCCTAAGGTCTCGAAGCAGGCGGCCAATACCGGGGTTCTTGGAGGGGGAGCGGGCGCGAAAAGTTGGACTTGTACACGATTCATCTTAATCAGTGAACTGATTGGGGGTGAAGCTTTTGAGCAATTGGACATCCGATAAAAGTGATTCGGGGGGGGGACCGGGTAGAACGCTTTTTTAAAAAAATGATAAATAGGGGAAAATGGAACGCACTGTTCTGGAAGGAAAAAGGGGAGACTGATCGGCGTACTGTACAAAGGGGGGGAAACCGACATGGTGCAGCGAAGTAGGGCGGTGCTGAGGAAAAACTCAAAAAAGGACGGCACCGCTTGAGAATGCTTTAGACGTCGCGAAGGCTAATGTAATATAAACAAAACTGAGTAGTATGGAGAAGAAAGGTTGGAAAAAAAAAATAGTCCTCGACGTCACTGGAAGGGTCATTCCAGGAGGTGGGTCAAACAGAATGGGAGGAGATTCAGCGGCCTACTGGACCTCGAGCTGGTTAGAGTGAAATTGGCGATCAGAGAGCCAGGTTTCCTCAGGGGAAGCAAAATCAGCGAGAGGTGTTGCGAAAGAGTAGAATGCTGAGAGACTCAGGGAAAGAAGAATCCTTTCTCTCAGTGGGGGATTGGGGTGGAAAAACAAATAAAACACGAACCGACTCGACACCTCCTACGGTCAAATTCCTTAACAAACCCCAAAAAGGGGGGTCCTCATCTAGAATGGATGGGCCATTTGGCTGGAGAATCAAAAACTGGTCGGCCAAGGGAAGAATGGCCAGCATAGTGCAGGAGGTAAAAAAGTCTATAATAGCCTACCAAGCTTCCGACAGATTGGAAAGAGACTCGGTTGGGGAAGTTCGAAGACATATCACGCATCGGTGGAGGGAGGGTTTGTAGGCAGGTGGATCGGATATAAGCGGTCGTAACGGAGAAAGGAAGCCTAGATAGAACTTGTTACGAGACAGAAATGTCAAAAGTCGAAAAAGTGGGAGAAGATCATCTAGGTTAGTCCAAGATGGGGGAAAAGGAATTAATCTTCCAGCCGGGGGATCAATCGAGACAGGGGTGACTCCTTGTGGAGTAGCAAGGAGTCACGGGAGGAGGACGAATCGAAGCATATTTTGGGTCGAGGGATAAACTCGAAGGAAAAAAATGCGTGTGCGCTACCACATTTGGACAGCCGGGAATGTCTAAGGACTAAAGAGGGGTACATGGGAACGGGGTGTTGGTCTTGTGGGGACATGGGGTCGCGTCGGAAGTAATTAATTGCTTCGGGGTCGGAGGGGGGATAAGTTTGTGACAATCGCAGGATCGGCTGGAAGAGAGCTAAATCTTGAAAAAGAAGTCCGTACACGAACGCGCCAATCTAAGCAGTCACTGTTGGAAGAGCACAGCACACGAGGGGGTGCCAGGTTCAACATCACGCTTATGAACACGGAATCTCGACACAAACTAGGGAAGAGATCCAGCAGATACAGGAAGAAATGATCCGGGGAGGGACAATGGAATGCTGTGCGTCTATGCACTGCGGAAGAAGGGGACCGGGAGGTAGAAGCATAAGGGGGGGCTCGCCTACTGACAAAAAAAGATTAAATTCGGGCAAACAAGAAACCCGATTCTCACTTTGGATCCTAAAAGTTCAAAACGCGAACATGAAGAGAATACGAAGAAACCTTCTGCATTCCTCGAGTGTTAATCTTCACTGGGGGGAAGCCCTGTCAAGAGAGCGACACGGAGAAAAGTCTTGAGGCTCGAGGTCTAATCGGCAGACTATGAAACGACACTGGGAGAAAAGATGCCGGAATACATTATCAGTCTCGATAAATCTAAAGAAACGAGCCCTCAATTCAGGGAAAAGAAAAAAAAAGCATGTAGGGGGGGGGGGTCTTAATCCATGGGGCTGGAGGTCCATTGGCACGATCGATAGAAATATCTTACAAAAAGAAAAGTTCAGGATCAGAATTTAGACCATTGACTTCGAGGGAAGGATACCAGTCGTTCAAATGTGACCTACAACCTAGAAGCTTTAATATGGAGAAATGACAAGCTGGGAAAGAACCAAAAAGCTAGCCGTGGCCAGGGGAGGGTAGAGAAGGTTAATCGAGAATATTAGGGAGGTAGCACCGGGGGCGCGAATCATGAGGCTATAATACCATAGAAAAGGGCAAGCGTCTACGTGGGGTGTCAGGGGGGAAGGTCGGAGCGTAAGACCGGGTTGAATCAGAGGATGTCGAGGTCAGATCAGGCTGAGAGCCAGGGAATATTGGCGTGGAGATAAATTGGAAAAGAAGAGAATAAGGCAGAAAAGAACGACTCGCTTCTTGAGTCGAAGGTTTGGATAGTAAAAAGGCCAGCTGATCAAGGAAGGATTGTCAAGAAACGCTTGGAATGTGTGAGCCATCTCTTATTTATCCGGGGAAGAAAAACCTCCCATGCGGCACGCCTGGGGTGGGGGTGGGGGAGGGTGGGGGGGTGAGTGAATTCACTGGGAAGGTGATAGCGTAAGGCGAAAAAGTAGATGATAAAAACAACAACGGGATGAGGAAAATGAGATATATGGGAGATCGGGGAAAAAAACATGTCACTGTCAGTTTCGCATAACGCGTATTGGGAATCTTTTTCGAGGAGAGAAGCACATCAATCCTCTCTTCTAAAAGACCCTCAAGCTGTTTTCGATCATATCTCCGATGCAGAGACTCCCTGGAAAGGGAAGGACAGCAAATGCGGGTCAGAGGCCCTATGTATAAGCATTTAAGCGTTCCAAAGAACAGCAAAGATAAGGGGAGATCAGGGGGTTAAAACTTGCCCCAAATGAGGAAAAATCAGATAATCACCGTCTTTTCCGTAATCGTACTACTGGACAAGGAGAGATCTACACAAGAAAAAAAAAGTATTGGGAATCTCGTGCGGGATAATAAGGGAAGGTGGGAGGCCAAGTCAGGGGAGCGCATAGTCCACAAACGTTTAACCTGGAGAGGAGAATCACCCGGCCCACGGACTTCCGAAGCGGGGTACAGGGCTTGGAAAGTCTTGGTTACGATCCTTCAACTGGGGTCTGGGGTCCGTTTGGGATCGGCGAGAAATCATGGCGGGGAAAGATGAGAAGATCCACTGTAAGAGAGGGGGTGGGACGAGCCGAGCGACGGAAACGGGAGAGGAAGGTGGGGTAAATATCGAAAACCAATAGAGAGGGGAGTTTAGTTAACTTGAAAAGAGGTCAAAAAGGGTTGGCGTCTGCGGGAAAATCTTTGGTCCCCCCGATTTTGATAGTAAGAGCTTCCGTTGAGGGTACCGTGGTATAGTTTTCTATAAAGTGTAGAGCAAACTAAAGAGCGGCTCTGTTGGGAAGGAGTAAACTTGCCGGTCAGCAATTAAAAAAATGCCATCATGGGGTCGGCAGGGGGCGCTTTGTCATGGGGGAGGCGTCTAGTCGATAAGCCATGTCGTGCCGGGGAGGGGGTCCGAAAGGGGTTGTTCAATCGATGAACGTTCTTTTTAAAGGAGAAAAGAGTGCTCGGGCATCGACCGCCACCAAACGAACTTAAACAATTTTTCACGTGATGGCAAAAATCGGAATTTTTCAACGGGAAATTAGAGCGAAATCACGGGGATAAATGTTATTAGGTAGACGTAAAAAACAACATAAAAACTGGGGGAGGAAAAATGTAGGAGATGGAAAATCTAAACTAACTTTCTGAGCCCAGGGAAAGCACGACTCGAAAATCTATTTGATGGGTGGGAGTCTCTCAAATTGAAAACTGAGGCGGTTGGGATGGAAGAAGCGAATCATAGACCGATGTTCTATGGCACTAAAATCCCTCAGGATGACAGTCCCCCGGAGGAGAAGAGAAAACTGTTGTCAGACGAAATGAACCGCACCATTAAAAGCGCACTTCACACTGCTGAATGAACCTTGACTCGCAAGGGGGTTACCCGTCAAAGAGAAAGAGACGTGATTCATCTTGAAGAAATTATGCTAAGGCACATGATCCAGGATGAAGACTTCCCTAAAGATCTCAAGGGGAAAGGACCGCTCGCCGAGAAACCACGCAAAGTTTGCACAAGACAAAAAGGGGTCGGGGTGTACCACTAGTTCTTTGACAAAGGTTCGCTCTTTAGGGGGGGGACAGTATTCGCGTCTCAGCCGAATAAGGGATCGATCAAAAAAGGGCCTCCATTAGTCAACGCCCGTCGGGTCAAAATGTGGAAACATACCTCTACAATCTGAGGATATGATAAAGGAAAAATCGCCTGAACTAGAACTGGAATATGTGGCGCTTGTATACTAAAATCTATACTCTGAGGACTAAAAAATCAGCCGTGGCGGAAAAAAGTCAAAGAACTGGATCCTCGCCGCCTCACTTAAAGAGATAAGGGGGGTAGCGGGCAGGTGTAGGGTCCACGAGCTAAACTTACGCCTCGAGAGAGGTCCTTGATCAAGTCTACTCCAGGAGAGCCAGGTTATGTCGGGAGTATCCTTGTTGGAAAGTGGTTCAGAAGATGGGACAACCCTCTTCTCTTCTTGGCGACAAAGGGGAACAGGGCGAGCTGAGAGATACGATCTCGAAAACGGGTCTAAAAGAGTGGTGTCCCCGCGGATTGCGGTGCGGGAATCCACGGCAAGACGGCGGGAAGGGCACAGGTGACATTTACGTCGCGGAGAAAGCAGACGAAATGGAAGGACAAAGAAACAAACACACGGGTGAAAGGAGAGAGATGATTTTCTCAGGAAGCCAGAACGAACGGTCCAACACTTTAGAGCATGGGAGGGCGAGGAGCACACGGTAGAACCTCAATCTCTCGCGGAGAAGCATTGTGAGCCAAGACGGGAGTCGTAGCCGACAGCTCTAAGTTTGAAGACAGGCGAAAAATAGGCCGGTTTATGTTCAAAAGGGCTGTCCCCAAAATCTTTCGTACTCCAAGCTCACCCTAACAACTGGCTAGAAACAGAGGGACTTGATCACAATATCGTACTGCCTAGAGACAACTGACAGAAAAGGACGGGATTAAAACCGTCGGCCCCTACAGGCTTCCGGGAAATCTGGGGGACCCACCGAAGGGCGTGAGGATCACATGGCCACTTTGGACATGGGACTACCAACAGCGTTCGCTTAAACAGGCCAGAAAATAAACAGAGGCCGACATCTAGAAGTATATTACACAACAGGATTGTGCAAAAAAAGTAATTATCAGCTTTTAGGGTAGAGTATTTGTGAACTATGGATAAGGGAGTCTGGGGGACGCTCATGATGGAGAAAAAAAAACCTGAGCTCTTTTAGCAACCAGGCACCGATTGGCGGCACTCCAATTGGGGCAATCTAGAGGTTATTAGAACCACTAATAAAGGTCTGTGAAGAGGTGAAAGGGAAAAAAGGCCACTTGTGGCCTACGTAGACATGTTGTTCTAATTGAGATAAGGGCAGATGGAAGACCTTGATTAGTGGATCGCCGGTACGCGCCATACCTTTTGGAGCAATGTGGGACAACCAACGGCTTGGGCGCTCTTGTGGGGGGGACGAGGTTAACCTTAAGTAATGGATTAAGGGGTACGTGAAGGGGGTGGCATTCAGGATGGCAATTGCGATAATTCGTGGAAAAATAGGGGGACTGGGGGTCAATCGCGACTGTCGTGTTGAGTACGGAGGAGAAGCAAAGAAAAAATCGTGCAGAGTCTTCTTCCCTGCGAAAACCGGAATTCAGCAGTGGAAAAAACTAAGGACAAAGCAAACCATCAAGGGGGGAGAAGCGAACTCAGGAAAAAACGATTATATAGCAGA
>Ga0179593_1334777_pt1 | contig 14146 bp, 16 predicted proteins | sample CZODoug2_1_08_16_FD_185931 | JGI IMG/M metagenome (GOLD analysis project Ga0179593, IMG submission 185931) | Vadose zone soil fungal communities from Angelo Coast Range Reserve, California, USA - CZODoug2_1_08_16fungal (PacBio error correction) | ecosystem: Environmental > Terrestrial > Soil >...
GGGATGATTTATCGAAGCAGGGGATGTATGAGAGGTGACTGTCAAAAAAAAGAAAAAATGCAAGACCCTACTAGTCCAAAAGTCTGGTCCTGAAGAGCAAATCTCGGGAGGAGAAGAGAACGGGGTCGAGTCCAGCGTTGCATGTGTTCTTTCCAGACGGGTGGAGGGGAATTGGGGACGGGGGGGAGTTTCAGAAAGAGATCGGAGATTCTGCGTAGTAGAGGGAAGGAAAGGGAAGAAGGCGATCAAGAGTTTATTTTGTCTAGAAAAGGAAACAGCCGATTCCGGAAAGAAAAACCCTCAACGGGGGGGTGCCCAAAAACTTTACGGGACCGGGGGGCGGCGAAAGGGGGACCAAATGGAAAAAGAAAGGGAGAAAGATATGTGAACACGAAAAAGCGGGGTATCTATGTGATCATGGGGGGGCAATTCATGACGGTTGAACCAAAAATTTGGAGGGAGGGAGACTCATGAAATCTAGGTAGGAGGCTTGATTGAGTGATGGGTGTTGGAAGAGGTTGCTGTGAAAGAATAGGAACTCCGGCCGGCCGTGCAAGGGCCATTAAGCGGACAGATTAAAGGGCTCGGCACTCAAGTCATGAAGTAAAGGGTAGATACGCAGATCACAGTGACGCCTTGGAAGAAAAAATGTGTGGCGGCAAAGGAAAAGAAAAAGTAATTGAGGCTAAGGCAGTAGGTAACACCTGGGAGGACCGTACGATGGTGTGGGCAGTCAGGGACGGTGGGACCATTTCTAGACGACGTGAGAAAATAAAGAGCGAGTCTGGGCTGAGGGGAAGGGGCCAGCGAACCAACCGAGCGGCGGTGGTGGGTGTGTCTTCGTTTTCGGGCGGGGAGAAGGAAGTATAACGCCTGAATAGGTGGATCGCCGCGTTTCAATTTAAGAAGAAAAAGGATCAAAGGACCAAACCAAAGTGGTTATTTGGGGAGGAGGAGACTGGAGAACAAAAAGGGGATGAAGATGAGGGATCCGGCTGAAGGGAAGGGCCGTACGAGCGGGAAATGATGGATTCGCGGATGGAACGTAAAAGAAGAGGGTATCCACAAGTACTGAGCAAAGAGGGGGGGGGGGGGGGGGATGGAAATGGGTGAGCAGACAACGTAAGGGAGGCATCTCTCCAAGGAACATGGTGAATGTCGATGATGGGGCTTCTGTGAAGAGGAAGAAAAGCCGGCGTAAAAGTCGTCCAAGTCAGGAGCAAGTCCGGGGAGATTCAAAGGAGAGAAAGAGGATCCGAATTCAGACGGGTCAAATGGTCAGGCCAAGCCCCTCAAACCAAATGAATACAGGGGGCGATGGGGGGGGAAAAATATTTGCGAAAATGACTCAGCAAGCAGATGCGTCTAAATGTTGGGAAGGAGAGCGTCTAGGGACGGAGAGGGAGGTTTGCATAAGTGCTGTCATTTTTATGCAGAAGGGACAAAAGGAGGTGTGTTGGGAAGGGGATGAGAAAAGTTGTGGTCGGTGAGTTTCAGGGAAGAGAGCATGGACGTTCGGAGGTCTTGTTAATCGGGGGGGACAGCCGGAGGGGTTAAGTTGGGGGGCAGGCGTCGGAGATGGGAGTGAGTACTTCTTGACCTCCCTGAGGGAGTGAACCAGGGGGGAAGCCGAAAAGGTTGGCGGAGAGGAAACCCCCCCAGCCACCCCCCCCAAAAAACACGCGAAAACATGGTTTTGGCCCAGAAGGAGGTGTGGTGTTGGGGGGGGGGGGAAAATTAAGACGGGAGAGAAAATAAAAAGGAGTAGAGGGGGGGAAGAATGACGGGGAATTGGGGGGAGTCAAGGGGGACGAAGGCGTCCCAGGGGTGGGCGGCGGTGTGGAGGGGGGTAAATTTTTGTGGTGGTGGGACCATGGTTTGTGGGCCGGAGGAGGTGGTACCACGTGTGGCGGATTTTCGAGGGAGAAGAGGTGTCTCGAGTAACAGGGTAAGTCGTGAACGACGAAAACCTTGACTCAAGCAGCCATACACCAGGAATAAAGACCTAAAGGGGGTGTAGTCGAAGGGCTGGTCGACCAGTTGTTACGAACCGGACCAGGGGAAAGAACTCAACCCAAAAGTAGTGCCAGCGGAGGAAATCTTGGAAAGGGTGATGCATTCAAAAGACCATAAAGACTGGCAATAGTCATGAGAAAAAGATATTGTATGTAGTATGGCACGGAGGTTGTTGGCCGTGGTTAAGAGATTGAGAGAGTTAGAAAAGAACATGGCTGGGAAAAATTAAGAAACGCGGGGTTTGGGTAAAAAGGTTCAAAACCTGGGCGGCGAGCGATGGAGGATGGGATTTTTCTTTTGTGAAATCACGATTGTAGAAAGCGGACATCCTAAGGACGCAGTTGATGCGCCTCTGGGCGGGGAGGAGGGGGGGCACCAGAAAAAACTCCTGAATGGGAGTGTGAACTAACGCTCAAGGTGGATAGCCATGGTGTTGTGCAAGGAGGATTGTGTCGGTAGGGGAGAAGATCGTTATTGGACAAAAGCAGAGAGGGGGGGGGGGGAAAGAGGAAGAGGAGAACGGGTTGGTTGGCTCAACAAGCCAAGAAAAATTGGGGGAAGGAGGTTGAGAAACTGGTTGTCCTGGGTGTAATCTAGCAGAGAATCCTCCAAGAGAGGAGGAAAAGAGGTATATTCAAATACCCTGCAAGTCAGAAAAGAGGGGAAAAAAAGTAGGGTTGGAAACGGTGAAGCGAGCAAAAGATTTCAAACGTCCTCAGGAAAGGAAAATATTCGGGGGGCAAGAAAAGAATTAGAGAAAAAAATGTGAGGTACCGACATGGAAAATGAAATTCGGGTCTCTTTTATCCCAAAAGATTGGGAACTTCATGGCGGTCTAAACGAAGACGAAACGAGGCGATAATGACGCTCCGCCTAAGCGGCCTCGGCTACAGAGGGAGAAACAAAAACCACGCGGGAAACTGCTTCCGGAAGCAAAAGGAAAACTACCAAAAAGCTTTAAGCGCACGCAAGCCCATCCCTTTGACGGGAAGAAACTACGACATCCAGATATTCCACCAACCAAAGCCGTGGAAGCAAATAAACCGCTGAATTCTTCATACGAGAAGACTAGTATAGAGTAACGATGGATCAAATCACAACCTTGCAAAGACAACCAGATGGGGGAACCAGAAAATGTTTTAAGACTATCGATTGAATCGTTACGCGTGAATCTAAGGTTAAAGAGCCAACTTAGAATCAAATCAAATGAAGTCCAGGAATCATAAGAAGGGGCGCAAATTGGAGGTCGTCAAGTTGCAGGATCGCAGAGAAAATCAAATATGTGGTCGACGACAAAGATGTCTCCGACGAAAAAGGGAAGAAAAACATGAATAAAGCAAAAAGGAGGGGAAAAAAAGAACAAAAAAGAAAACACATAGAAAACCGGAAAGAAAGGGCGCACACGAAAAAAAAGACGGCAAACTACGGAAGGGGTCAGGCCCCAACGGGACGTCCTATCGAGAGGGGGGGGTGCGATATAAAAGAAACCAAACCAATAAATAAAAATCTAAAGGGGACAAAACAACTGACGCCTCCGGTCGGCCTCACTTCAAAAAAAGCCAAAACGGAAACTCAAACAGACGAGGTCAAGACAACGTCTAAGGACCAACCGACGAGGAACCTACCCAAGTCCATCAAAAAACCGATCTGGGCAAGAGAAAAGACCTGGGGAACGGCATTAAAAAAGCTGAAGACAGTGCCGGAGGCCAGAAGGACCGAAGAGAACCGAAAAAGCACAAACGGAGTCCGCCTAGGACTCAAACATAATCGGCGCAACAAGGAAAGAGGGAAGTGAAGAGACTCAGATCGAGGTAAACCAGAGAAATCCAACAGAGACTACTAAACGAGAAACGCACATAGGAAAAAGAGGAACTGTTAGGGGGACAGGGAGTTTGGGGGTGAGGGGGGCGGTTGGGGGGACGTACATTGGCGAGTCATAGGAAGAGAAGCTCTATAGACAAAGAGAGGAAACTAATTTGACTGGGGGAGACTCCGACCGGGAGGAAAAAGCAAACCCCCTAAGACAAAAGCGACATGAAGCACACTTAATAGCGTCCTCCTGTGAACTGAAATCCGCGGTGCTGCTAAAATGTCACCATAACAAAGAAGGTGGCTCAAGGACAAAAGGGGACAAAGAAGGAGACCTTGGGGAACACCCTGTGTAACCGCCACGGGGTGGTCAGGAGCCGATCGTCATTGACAGAATAACAAGACATTGTTGGCCAGAAAATCAGAACAAAAGGTGTGTCGAAGGTTAGAGGGGATTCAATGAGCGCACTGGGAAAAATGAGAAAATTCCAGGCGGCGAAGTCAAAAGGGAAAACCTTAACGCTAAAAACGCCAAAAAAAAACAACCGGCCTGCCGAGGGGAGCGGGGGACATTCCAAGACTTGCTCCATAACAGCGGCGGGGAGTTGGCAGACACGTCAGAGCAACGGAAAAAAAACTAGTATATACAGGAAAAACAATCGTAAAGGAAGCCCATCACGGTGATTAACGTGGCCATGTAGTCAGAAGCGACACGTTGGGAAGGCGAAAAACGGTGTTGAGGAAGGAAAATGGGGGAGACCTGGATAGACACGAGATCAAAATTCGGACGTTCCTGAAGCAGCTTTAATATTGGGTGGAAGACCTGGCCAAGGAGATCAAATCAGGCAGGATGGCGATCATAAAAAGAAATGATCGGCATCACAAATAAAGAAAAAAAGGGGAAAGCAGAAGGACAAGAAAAGTGTGAATCGGGAAAGGACAGGGCAACCCCCAGGAGGGGGTCGTCAAGAACGCTGAATTTGAAACCAAGCTCACCAAAAAATATTCACCCACGGTGTGGTTCAATAGGATGGGGCAATAATGGTACAACGGTGGGTCCTCCTACACAGGGAAGGAAAAAACCCCGGATAAGAGACAGGTGGGGGCGGGAAGGCCGAGAGGGGAGGTTGCTCAGAGGAAATCAATAGGAATTCTGACCTGAATTACATTAGACTACTATTTTCAAGACGTCATCTTTGCAACACCCAAATAAAGGAAAACAAGAAAAATAACTCCTGAAGATCAGGGGAGAAAACCACGAACGAGAACGACAAGTTAAAAAGACTGGGAGGCCTGGCCGGAAAGGAGGCGTTTATTCAGACCATCGGATGGAGGGGGGGGACATTGGAGGGGTTGGCAGAAAGAGAACGCAACGCTAAGCTTCTTCGCCCGAAACATCCGAAGGAGAAGAGAAAAAAAACAAACTGAGGGGGAAAAGAGAGATGGTAGGCGGGGGGGGGTGGAGCGTTCCACTGAGAGTAGCGTGATGGACTTCTGGTTCCAGGTCGCCAAGAAAATGGACAGACCCGAGAGTCCAATCCGAGGCAGAAGGAAAAGACCCACAATTCATGAGAGAGGAGCCAGAGAAATAGGACGAGGCCTCAGGCATGAGAGTGTTGTTTTTGATCGTATCGGAAAGGACGTGATTTATTGGGACGGGATTGGGTTTCAACAGAATAAGCGATGACTGAGGCAAGTAAGGAAGGGGAGAAGGTCAGAATGGAAGGGGGTTAAGACGAGAAAACTTCAACGAGGAAAGGAAAAACCTCACCCTGCGAGGCGTGGAGAGCGGGACGGCGGGGTTCTCGGGGGACCATAATAGAGGGCGCAATCGAGGAAACGAAAATCTTTTGATAGAAGGAGGGGAGGGGAAAAAGAACAGGAGTCAAAGGGTAAAAAAAGGCAGGGTTGGGAATGGCTGCTAGTAGATGCAAATATGGGAATCGAGGATTTGACAGGGTTTTAGGTATGATGTTCTATCAGTACTGGGAGAAGAGGGGGCAAACCGTAAAAGGGAAGGCTGGAACAGGGGCATGGGAAGGAAAAAAAAAGGTAATGAGGGGAAGACAAGGAGAATTAATTCCTGCAGAATGGTATAGACATGGCACACATTGGCAAATTGACAGTTGTCAGGCCACTGAGTCAAAAGAGGGGGGGGATTGGGAAAAAGACATGCCCCACGTAGGGCCAACCTGGGGAGTCAGTTCGTGTGGGTTGTTTGGGGGGGACAGATCTATCGCGTGGGCTATCGACGTGTCGACCCCCCCTCGTTGACTGGAGCAGCAATGAAATTGTCCAGAACACAAGGGAGAAGGGGTTTTGGGGGGGGCGGGGAGGAGAAAAAAAGATATTGGCGCTACTAAGGGGGGAAGCGGGGAGTGGCATACGAACAAGAGAAAAAAGTGAAGTCACAGAGATGTTTCTGGTGTAGGGAGGCCCAATTTTATTGGGGGGGGGAGGACAGCAAGGGGGATCCGTTACCAGGGGCCACAAAAAAGGCAATTGAGGATTCGCGATGCACGGGGGCTTGGAGAACCAGAACTTGGTAGAAAAGAATCAGGGGAGAAGCAAGAAGGCATATAGAAAAAGAAGGACTATTATTGGAGGAAACAACGAGGTCAGGGGGGCGGGGGGATTACAGCTCGCCGGGCGGCAGGGGCGAAAACAATTATTGACAGTAGAATTAGTCGAAGGATAAGATCTTCCGAATTAAATGACGCTGAACGGGCACCACCGAAACTAACCCAAAACCGAGAACCTAAGCGAGGGTGAAAGATGTGCGTGAATAATCCGCAGGAGGGAGGGCGAAGGGTTTAATTCGGAAGAGGCGAGGACTGGAGGTTCGGTTTCGGGGAAAGAATTGGTCGCTTTGGATGGAAAAAGCTGACGAAGCTTGGTTTGGGGGGACGGGATGAGGCGAAGGTTTGCCGGGGAGGTTCGGCTGCAAAAATGAGTGACATTGAATGTCAGGGGGCGAGAATATCGGGGAAGTGGCGAGGGTGGGCATGGGGGAAAGTCGTCGATATTTTGGTACTCACGGTGGGTAGTAAAGGCCTTTGAGGGCGGCGTAACCAAGGAGAAAAAATGAGGGAAAAGAGGCGAAAGTTGGGTTTTTGGGGCCAAGGTCGAGGTGAGGTGTGGGGTGGGGGAAAAATTTGCGGAAGAGGGAAGGAAAGATCTTGGGGCCGGGAAACTGAATCGGTGGTAATTTGTACCGTCGGAACCGCGTCCCAGGTTGGTACTTGGACGGGGGGAGGATTTTTTGCCGAGGGCGAGTGCCGAGGGAGTGCAACAATGTGGTGAGGAAGGTGGGAGCGCCTCCCAAGGTCGAGGAAAATTTTGGGATGTTCTCCAGCGGAAATCCGCAAATTGAAAGAAAAGCTTCGAAAAAAAAGGGAATCAGCCACCGACGTTGGTTTATTAAGTTCCGGGACCAGTTTAGTATAACGCGTCAGATCCTCCATCGCAGTAAAAACGTAGTTCCAGCGTCTACAATAGGATCCATCTTTTGTGTAGGGGATAGGGGGCGGAAAAGACGTAGGGAAGATACTGACCAAATCAGGAGAGTAATTCGCAGGAGGTGGTGATCAGCACGGAGGGGGTCAGGGGGGTGAAATCTGATTGAAGGGTAGTGGGAATCCACTCAAACATGATTGAAAGGAGGACGACACAGATTTTGGTCTTTGGGCATGAGTCATCGGGAGGGTGGAAAGAAGTTCTTTTGCTTGGGGGAAAGTGGAGGATTGTCGCGCCTACGACTTAGTCGCTTCAGATCATTGGAGAGAGGACACATAGCCGTCCCCTGAGAGGGGGCCCTTATAAGCGCAAAAGTATAGCATTGGGGGTTACCGGCTGCACTAGGCGAAGTGGTTTCTTCGTTCATCTTGGTGCCAACAAGCTTCAGGCCAGATGAACGAATCAAAGAGCCCAAGTAACAACGAAAGGTGCAGGGGGGAAAAACGGGGGGGAAGGGTACTGGGGGACTTAAAAAAAAAAGACGAGGGAAGAGAGATCAAACCAAAAGACAACTCGGCAAACAAAGGGGGGAGTTACGTGGCAAAAGAGCAAACCGATTCCATATAAACGAGAGAGGGGGGGGAAAGACAAATAGATTAACAGAAAGAAAAAAGGACGGAGAAGGGACCCAATGCAAAAATCGCTGTTCAGAAGAAAGAAGGAGGAAAAGCTGGTCTTCTACCGCTGCGGGAATCCCGGCTGAATCGACGAGCCAGAGACGGACTCCGCTTCTACATATGCTACCAATGAATGCACGCCATTAGGGGGATCTACGAAGTAAAAACCTTGGGCAAAAAAAAGGGGAAGCAACGACAAAAGAACCAAGGACTGATACGAACGAGGAACTCCGCATCACAAAAAAGAAGGGCTGATCGGACCTGCTGAATTACTCCATCTCCCTCGGGGTGCAGGGGGACGCGCAGTTATTTAAGAAACCGGCAGACACAAAAGAGGCCGAGGGAACAAGTGGTTACTGGAGGCGAGTGTAATCGAGTCATACGCAAAATTGGAAGGCCAGGAAGAATACACACACGAGGTGGTCAGAAAGTGTGGCGAAGAGTGGAAATGGATGAGAGGCGACTAGAACAGCAATATTGGTATCACGACGACAATGTGCAGAACATTCCCTCCCAGTCATCATCGGCAAAATCTTGAAAGAGCAAAAGGCACCCTCTCCCACAATCAAGGGGCGCCGGCGACACGCCGCCAAAGGAAGTCTGAACAAATAAAGCCGGCGGACTTCCTAAGAGAGGAAAGATGGGACCCCAACCAAAAGCCAAATCACCCTCGCTGGGGGGCAAAATCCTTCGCCTACTTCGCAATAGCCACCTACCACTGGAACGCCTCAAGAAGGGAAAACAAGTCTAGGAACTAAGACTTCCAAAACTGACAACAAAAGACACCAAGGACAACCGAGATGAGACCAAATGCCTTCATGCCACGAAACAAAAAACCCTCACCTGAACACACGTAAAAAAAAAAAAATGAAACACCCTTCGGTAACAAAGAGACAACAAAAAGAACGCGAAATGAGGGAAAACCTAACGAATTCCTGAGGGACGATCGAATTAAAACCCTTGAGAAAGCCAGAGCCCTTCCAGGATAAGGGAAAAAAACATCTTCAAAACACTGTATTCGGGGGAGGTTGAACGGGGGGGACAGGCTTTTCAGAAGGAAATGATGAGGGGGGGTATAGAGAATAACGACGAATTTACGGGACTTCACTTTTTACTGATAAGGAAGCCCTGCTGGTGAGTCGCCGTCAGACCCTACCAAGAAAATCGGACATTCAGTGAACTAAGAAAAAATTGGATCGGGTGACTCACTCGGGAGGATCAAAGGTCAATTGTCGGATAATAAACCAAGTCCGAAAATCACCCGGAAAGAAGAGGAAGTCCTGGGTCAAGCTCACCGTGGGCCGCCACGTCGTTTGGTAAGACCGAGAACAGGCATGAAGTGCAGCCCATCATGGGGACGCAAGCGAAAAAAAAAAAAAATTGCTGTATGAGTGAGGGAATGCGTAAATGAACCGTCGGGGTCACTATTAGAAAAGGGGGAAAAAGTCCGAGTCCTGAGACACGACCCCGGGGGGGGGGCCGGGGGCTCGGGGGGGAGAGGAAACAATGAAACGCGGGGGGAAGCGGGGAATTAAGGGAGGAGAAGAAAACGCTGGGCGGGAGACACGCAAAAGATCCTGCCCACGAGCCAAAACAAAACCAAAGCGGCGTATAAATCCAAACAAAGTTTGATCATACGGTAAAAAGGAGAAGTACATCAGCGATCCGTTGGGAACGAAAGAAAGGGGGGTTGGAATGCTCCCCTGGGGATACGGAGGATTAAAGGAATGCAAAGCTCTCTCTGATTGGTTTCTGGGCCGAACATGGACTGGGGATTACATGCCCTGCAAAAGCACCGGACAGGTTATATAATCACAGCAAGATCAGCATACAGAAAAAAAATGGGAAGAAAGAGATTCGAAAGATGTCAAAGGATAAGAGAAGATACCCCACCACGGATGATGGGGGAGTAAAAATTATGAGGCAAGCTCATAGAATAGTACAAGACTTGGGGGGAGGGTAAAAAGAGATGGAAACCCTCGTTGTACACTTGGGCCTACACAGCAGGACCAAGACTCAAGTACCGCGAAGAAGGGGGGGGGGGTTAGTGACGGACGCGGGGAAGGGTGCTTTGATCGTACAGCGAGGAACTGATTAAAAAGCTACGTGCAGAGATAGCTGGGGGGGACCCCGCGTCAGATGGGGGAACAACACTTCCCTCCAAAGAAAGAAACTTAGTGAAGAATCGATGAAAAACGAACACCCGAAAGAAAAGACGGCAATAGAATAACGGAATCTACTGAGACCATCACGGCTAGTGCAGAGTATTCATTAAAGCCAATAGTCTAGGTCGGGAGGGTTGTATCCGACCCAAATCAAGCTAGCGTCAGGAAGGACCCGCGAAAACCTCCGCATAGACTTCTCCAGAGGAGAAAAAGAGAGATTTATGAATATTGTTGAGCGGCCAAACGGAACTAGCGTGGGGGGAGAGGGGGCCAATGGATAAACAAAGAACGACCAAAGAGAATCCGATTGCTTCAGTACGCCACGGGACCAGGGAATCAGAGAAGACAGTCGAGCCGTGATGCAGTAGCCTGAGAGCGGTGGCATCCGATCTTATAAAGGGGGAGTTTGAAGTGGTACGGAGGGAGTGGAAGATGAATAGCGTCTGGCTGCATACTTATCGAAAGGGGTGTTCGGTCAGAAGCGGGGATGAACTATTTATAGTGACCAGTAGTAAAAGGAAGATGCCAGGACACTGGAAACCCCACCATGAAAAGAGAGGCTGTTTGGGGAGTGTCTAGGGCGAAGCTTCCCCCAGGTGACCAAATCGCGCCATGCTAGGGGAAAACGAAAGCTGTAACATCGTAGAGGAGACTGAAAAGTCATGAGTCGGGAATAATCATAAAAAGGGGGGGGGGAAGGGGAGCTGCACATCAAAATTAAAAAATTGAATCTAGGCTGTGACAGGTGGTAGTTTTGGTAGTGGATGGAACATGCGGGATGGGCAAAAGGACGGCCGGTGCTTAAGGAAGGACAGGGAAGGCCAATGAAGAGGAACCATTATCAGAGCATTACATGTATAAGAGATCACAGGGGAACGCCGGGTTCCTAAAAAAAGGTGGTCTGAAACGTGGAATTGAAGCCCAACGATCTTATGGAACATGGCAAAGTAGCCACCGGAAGGGCTTTTAGACCGGACGAGTGGGTGGGGGGGCTTATAGAACGAACGGGAATCGCGTGCTGCCAAGACCTGCAGGCGCTTAGGGGAGCAAATCAGAAGGGGAAAAGAGACAAGAGGAGGGAACATTTTTGGGGTTGTGTCGGACGGGGTATCCCGAAGATCAGGAATTTCAGCTAAGACCGGGAATAGTGATAAAAGGGGTTCCATTGCAGGAAGAAGATCAAATCCAACAATAAAATTTTTTGGGGAGGGGAGGTCCCCAAAGGGTGTATGAAGTACATGTTCCGCAAATGGGAAAGGGAGCAATTATGGTGAAAAAGATGGGGGCACGTGGACTCATGGCCCACCCGTGGGGTAATAAGAAGACTGAAAAAAGTGGAAAGAAGACCCCGGAGCGGAACGAGGAAACTCTTGTTTGTGAAAAAAATGTAAGAACGTAGGGGGGTAAGACGGAGCTCAATCCTAGGGGCTACGAAAAACAGTCAAAAGGGAAGGGAAGAAAAGGGAGGCGTTCAGGACAGGGCGTGCGGCGTCTGGGAATGCAGAAAATCAAAAATGGAACGTCAGGTGGATAAACCAAGATCTGCACCAGGACAACTCGGTGATACGGACAGCCTTGTCATCACTGAGTAGCTCGGCTCATTCGGAATAACCGGAAGGCGAATGCAGGCTAAGGGGAGAGAGGAGCAGAGGAAGCGATTTCGTTTTCGAAAGCGGGAGGGAGGGGGATGGCCAAAGGGTGTTTTTTTTTTCGGGAAAAAAGATGTGGGCCGGAGGGTGGGACGTCGGGATCAATGTGCGAATGTCTGGGGAACGGAGAATGGTTGGGGACAGGTGGACCTATGGGGGGGGGGGGGGAAGGAGGTATTTGGGGAACTTCAAACTTTGTCTGACCTCCCGTGAGGGCGTCGTGAAAGGGTTAAATGAATTGAGCCGGGGCGCGATTGTTTTTCACCATGTAGGGAGTGGGTGGGGTTGTTGGTGGGGGAACAATTGGGGGGGCGCACGGAGCGGGAGAGGAAGCCAGCCATAGGGGGCAGGGGAAAGGGAAGTCCTTAGGGGTGAAGGGTCAAAAGTCCAAGTTGTGAGTGAAGTGAGAGGGGTGTTGTTTGAAAACGAGGGCGATTGGAACGATTAGGGGGGGAATTGGACGGCGGCGACAGAGGGTCGTAAGGGGGGGGAAGACCCATGGTTTTTTTCTCGCAAGGACCCTAAAAGCGGGTCAAAACGGATAGTCCAAAAAAACCGACGTTGATTGTGGGAAAAAATTTGACCAGGTGAGTATGAAAGAGGAAGATCAAAGACCCCTCGACGGAAGGAAAAAACAGGGCAAAGCGGGAGAAAGATCTGAAGGGGATTTTTGCTTCCATAAAACGGCGCGCATCAAATAGGTGAACACGCGGCATGAAGGATGGATAATCAATTGATTAAAGAACGGGGGTGGCCGGGGGAAACTAAAAGGGGAGGGCTCATCGTGAAATCACGGACAAAGGAAGGGCCTTCAGGAGCTAGAGGGGTAAAACAGGTTTTAACTGACGACGATGGAGGCGGCGGGTATTGGTTGGGAGCACGATGGAGAAGCAAGTCGTGCAGTCAAGAAGCGATGAGGGGGGGGAGTCGTGACTAACCAGAGGACCTAGACTCGCTGGGCCAGGAATAAGCCAAAAAAGTGATAGCCATGGGGGTGATTTAAAACTGAGACCGACAGGTGTTTTTCTTCTGTGATGAATAGCTTTGTGGGGACACCAAAAGAGCCAGATGCGAGGGAATACGGGGTGCGACACAGCTGGGAAAAGAAGTTTTACGAGGGGGGGGAGTTGAGAGAATCAAAAAAAAAACAACTGAAGGGAGGAAAAAAGAGAAAAAAAAAGACCCAGAAGTCGACACCTCGGCAAAATTCTTTGCGGAAAGACAAACTAGGACCATCGTCCAAAAAAAAGTGAGGGGGACCAATACAAAGAAGACATAAGGGAGGACCTACAAAAAAGCCGAAACACATTGGAGAAGGGGCCGGCCGGAAAAGCGAATGAGGACGTAATAGGAGTTAGAAAATTCGTACCAAAATAAGATCTGACCTCGCCCACTTAAACGGAGGCCGCTCTAAAAGGGAAAAAAACCCCGAAGAGAAAGGAGGATAAAAGAAAAATGTACCAAAACTGAACACTCCACGGCCAGGGGCGTACACAGAGACAATCACAGAAAAAACGCCAGGGCCACAAATCCGTGCTGATCGGGATAGAGGAGGGAGATCATCGACTTCTGAGGGGAGCGTGTCAGTAATTGGGGATAGATTAGGTAGGGGGAAAGAAAACCTCATCAAAAGAAATCGCAGCCTCAATCACTTGGCCGACAGAGTAACCCCGTTCCAATAAAGTAACAGGGGCAAGTCAGACATGCGAATACAAGTACAGAACTCAGCAACCGAGCCTACGTCAAGAGCCCTGGATCGTAACGGGGCCGCACGACAGGAGAGCCCCCTATACATGGGGGCGTGGTTCACACAAGTCGGCACCGAATCTCCATCGAAAAGATTCCACGACACACCCAAGGTGAGAATAAAATACAAAAATCTTCGGTGTGTGGGGACCCAACTCGGCAACGGAAACAAACACACCGAACAACATTGCACCCAAAGACCCCCTGAGACGGCCGCCGACAGCAGCTAGTATTCCACGCTACTAATTTGATCATGGGGAGACACGAAACGGGGGCGGCACAAAAGGAACGGGAGGATTGATATCAGAGTGGGGTGTCCGCCCTTCGTAAACAACGTGACTGCCATACCATCAAAGTCCCCCTGGGCCACGCAAGAACCAATAATGAATCAAGACTAAACTCACACGGCCCAACTGGTCAAAACGCAAAAAGGAGGCGAAAGGAGGCACGTGAATGCGGAAATATCAATGAGGCCGAAGGCCAGACACGGCAAAACGATGCTCACATAAGGGGGCACGTCACGATCAATGGAGATGCAGCAACCATAAAAGCTCTTAGGAAAAAAGCAATAACCCACGACTGGCCCAAAGGGGAACCGGCCACACGCGATCACCGCTGACTAACACAA
>Ga0179593_1348800_pt1 | contig 14146 bp, 15 predicted proteins | sample CZODoug2_1_08_16_FD_185931 | JGI IMG/M metagenome (GOLD analysis project Ga0179593, IMG submission 185931) | Vadose zone soil fungal communities from Angelo Coast Range Reserve, California, USA - CZODoug2_1_08_16fungal (PacBio error correction) | ecosystem: Environmental > Terrestrial > Soil >...
GCCCGCCCTCCAAAATAGTCGGAGCTGGGTGGCCGGCTTTGTTGAACAGCGCCATCAAATTCGAAGGGGGGGGGAAAGGGGGATTAGCTCAAGATTTGCGTCCTCGCAGGAGGAAGTCGTGTATTCTGGCAGTGTACCACTATAAAAAATGACGGATAGCGCGCGATAAAAAAGTCGGCGCGGGTATTTCTCGAAGAAGAGTCAAAAGAACGCAAAGAAACTAGGTTGGGGGAGTCCGTTTAGCCATCCCTTGGCACGCAACAGTCCACCGGGACCGAAAAAAAAACGCTTCGGCGATCAAAAAGGGATGCTTGAACAGGTCTGGAAACAAAGGGACGCGCCACTACATCTGGGGCAGTGCTGTAAACTGGGGATTTGGAGGAAAAAAAATCCCGCTTGGGGGGAAAGCAAAGGAAAGGCGGAGGGGGCAAAAAGGGGGAAGGAGCTCGTCTGAGACTATCAGGGTCACATCTGTAAGAAAGTGTGAGGGAGCCGGTTGGGCCTGAAGGCGATCGGCGCTGAGGGGAGGAAGGCATCATGTCAAAATTGGTCGCTGTACGCACAGAAGGAGACAGGGAACATAGTGCTAGACGCGGAAAATGTCCCGAAACCGAACAAACGCTCTTAACGTTCTGGAGAGGCAGGGTTGACAGGGTAAGGGCGAGGAACGGGTGGCGCTCGAAGGTATTTACCTTTTAAAAGAGAAAAAACAAAACATCAGAAATTTCCGGAGAAAGTTACATCCAAAAATCACTCGGGTCGCTTGTTGCGCCTCAGCGGACGCGTGGGTGGGAAAGAACTCCTGAAAAGGCGCCGCAGGAAGGGCCTTTGGGAGATGGTTTAATCGGCGCGCCGGGAGAAGGGGAAAAAAATTGGGGATCTTGGTTCTAAGTGGGCAATTCAGAGAAGTGGGTCGTGGCATGGAAACTAGATCTCAAGGGGGACGGCGGATCCTTATAAATAACGTGGGGCGAAAGGTTGAGGACAATCCGAAATTAAAGTTCGTGATCAGCCCTTCCAAGGCTCGAAGGGTCCGCCAGGAGACAAGAAGGTCAGGAAGACCTCGGCGTGAGAGTTCATGGGGGACGCTGGATGATCTTAGGCGCGCGCGGGAGGGGAGACGTTGGAGGCTGGCATCGCCGTCACTCTACGGGAGCGCGCTGTATAAAATCTTGAAAAGGAGGTAAGGACACGTTCGTGGGAAACATGATGAGCCGAGGCCTTAACGGATCGATAGGACGCAGGGGTGATGGGCTCTCGGCATACCAGGGTACTCTAAGGAGGGGGGGGTTCGCAGAAGGGGAAAAGGCTCGAAGGCGCCGGCATCTGTAAAAACAAAACTTAGTAGGATTAAAGATGAGGAGGCGATGTCAGGATCGGCCGGCAGCGACAACCGAGCGCGCAAAGAAAAAAAAAGACGGAGATCGGCCTCGAGAAAAGCGTACAAAGAGGGAGGCGAGTAGGGGAGTCGCTACATAAAACAACACGCAAACCGTGAGAAGCCGTGGGAAAATAGTGTATTCTCCAGCGAACATCATGAGGGGAAACTAACCAGCCAAGACATCACGTCCATTGGAAAACTCTGCGCGGCCATCACCGACCCAGGGAAGCAAAAGCGGAAAGGGAGACTACCGACCAGGAGGAGCCGATGGCGACAAGAGGATGTGGGAAGGAATTAAGGAACAGGCGCGATTGGGGCGCTCAAAGCGCATTGCGGAGCTGAAACCCAGTTTGGGAGGGAAACGGGGACAAAGGGTGAAAGGATCGGGAAAAATTCCGTCAACGAAAAAGCAGGATGGGGCTGAATTCCAAGGCCGAAAACGACGGAGCGGCCTTAGCCGTATCCCCAGTCGAAAAAGGGAAAAAGCTTCAAAGGCAAGCCCAGGGGAGTTCAAAGGGACTATCTGCAAGAGCATAGAGTTGAAAACCCCAGAAAAGAACGCGCGAGACAACACTTTCGGGGGAGGGGGTGGGGGGGGGGTGGAGATTCATTAGCCACGTTGACACGTACGAGGAGGCTAAAGGTAGGGAACGGCGGTAACGCCTGCACTAAAAATTAACACATATCAGAAATTCGACAGGGAAGAACTCCAACACGATCAAAGAGTGTTAGCCGGGTCAAGGGAAGCCGAATGAAAAGAGGGAATGGCCGGATCAGGGGGGTTAAGAACAGCAAGTGCAGTCTTTTCAATGATCGCTATTGTGCCGGTAAGATAGAGAAGATAAAACCTCAACAGACAAGTCCAGGAACAGGCAACAAAGGGAGGTAATATTTGGGGTAAACAGGTTCCTAGGAACCGCCCGCGCCACTGGAACCCCAGGGGAGAAAAAAAAAACTTCCGGTGGCACGAAGAAAAGCCCCTCCCTGTTACTTTCAGCATCGGAAAGGGGAGGGAAACGGCTATTTCGTGTCTTCCTCTTTCCTCGGAGCGATCAAGCAACGGTGAAAAAAATAAGCGTAAGATTTGCTGTTTAAGAGGTGCGGGGATAATTGCCGGGATGGTCAGCACGCTCGATATTCTGGTACGGTGGCCTATTGAGAAGAGGGGACGTACGCCAACGAACACTGACTTCATTCCGATCACGGAAGAAAGCTGGCTTCAACGATGATTCAAAGGGAAAAAGGCCCTACAAAGACCTGTAAATCTTCGCAAAGCAGAAAACCGGGGCTGCGATCAGCTCATCCTGGATCTAGAGATCGAAACGAGCGCTGTCAACATAAGCATCCAGCTCAGTCCAGGAAAGGTGTTTTGCGGAGAATCTTCTCACAACCAACTGGGATATGCTCGTTTAAAACGCCCCCAAAGTCAAAGAGAGGCCGAATTGTTAAACATCTAAAATTTCACGCGCTATGAGGAATGATGAATAACCTTTGAGCCTTGTGTTCTGCGTCTACGAAAATCTTTAGGGCGGTCTTTAAGCGATGATAATCGTATCCCGAAGCGCGAGGAGGGGGGTATGAAGACGGAGGGTTGGGAATTTCATTAGCAAGCTGGACCTCGGTCAGCCCTAGCGGGGTACTATTTGGTGATTCATGGCACAATCCGTTGGCAGTGGACCAACTTCACAAGTACGCATACACAATTGAATGAACTATAATCCGAACCACATGATTGATCACGTCTATCCAAAGCGCACTGAACTCTCCACTAAATAGGGAGCCGTGAAAATATGATTTTATTAAAAAGTGCGTTGGTCTTGGTGTTTCATGGAGTCTGTAGAACTGTATCATATATTATGGGAGCATAAAAGCGTTAAATACCTTCCCCAACTGGGGAGGAGAGGAAAAATAGGGAGCGGAGGGGAGATCTGCGCTCTGATGTAACGAAAGGGGATTTCAGCGAAAAAAAAAAGTCTGGGTCAGACGCACACAAGGAGTCGCTCAACCTGAAGACGAAGAAGATTTCCAAGACGCCCGCAGAAAAAAAAACTGGAGGCGAGTCTGTCGAACGGGGGAAGGCCCTCGGCCGGAATGAAGAGGGTCGCGGGAAGATGTTCCGAATTCACTTAGAAGGACATCGCGGCCATTGAAAGAGAAACGTCTCAAGGAAAAGAAAAACATCGATAAATTGTGCGTCTCGGCTGCGCTGTTGCACTTTGGGGGGGGGAAATCATCGCCTCCTGATGCAGAGAGGAAGCATAGGATTGCCTGTGAAGGTATCGCTCTGCGAGCGGGAAGAGACGAGACGCGGTTAAAGAGGGCAATTTCGTCGCAAAGAAGCCTTCGGGGCGGGTTCGTGAGGAAATTCCCGAAAAACGGAAAAGGGCGTAACCGTGAATACAGAGGGCCAGTGCAGGGGGCGGGAAAACCGCGCAGGTTAGGAGGTGAAGCGCCCTGCCCGACATATCCAGGGGGGCGCCGGAAAGAGAATGTGAGGGAGGAATGAACGTTCGGCCCAGAAAATAATGAGATTTTGAAAATCAGAGTTCCGAATTATGGGATGTCTTCCTGGTAAGAGCGGAGTGATCTTAGAGGGGAAAATCTTGGTTAAAGGCGGATATGGGGGCCTGGGGTGCCTGATCTCAGACCAAAGAGGGGGGGGGGGTAAATAGTTGGCTTCGGACTCTGAGTCCTCTCTTTAAAACAGGGATAGCGCTCCGGCTTTTGCACCCGCAACTGAATCAAAAGGCCGTAAGATCCTTCACGAGAGAGACAACAACAGAATATAGAAGTTCACCAAACTGGAAATGCTTGCGGAACTGCTCAAAACAAAAGACCCGGAGAAGCCATCAAGAAAACCGTCAAAGCATCTTCAGAACCACAGAGAGCTCAGTCGTAAAGGGAGCAGCCACCAGCGCCAAAATGGGTAATGGAATCAAATCCGTAAAGATTTCGCAAAAAAGAGACGAGCAGAAAAAATCGAGCTTAGTCCAGCAACATCCTTCATGGTTAACTCTCTCGATCCGGGGGGAAAGTCCACTGAGGCCCATTGCAGAGCAGAGAGAGGGAGTACAAGGCACTAAGTCGTTAACGATTCCTATTCACAGATGGGGCCAGCGCCAGGAGAAAAACGTCAAACTTAAACAACAGTCGGGGTGTCCGCTCCGGAACCCTTCTCGGAACCCATTAGAGTTCACTGGCCAGGGTTGAATGAGGATCGGGGTCCAAAGCGAACCCAGAAATCAGCAGGATGGGTTTTCTAGGGCCAATACGAAAAAAACACAAGAGATATTCAAGGAAAAGGGATCTCTCTCCGCTGGAAAAAGGAGCTCAAGTCGACTAGAGAGGGGGGGGAAAGAAGGTATTATGGTCACCACCCACCGCCAGGCAAAGCCTCTCCGAGACGTCGGAGGAAGGTGGGTCATTATCCAGTTATCAAAAGGATAAACTCTTTCCGGTGGATTGAGCGTAAACGGGGTTTGGAAAAAAATACTAAGCAAAGGGAGGAAGAATGGGCACCTTCTTACTATAGAGGAACGAGCAAAAACGAAAACTGTTGCGCTTTCTCTGCTAAACGGCGAATGCAAATCGGTAAGGGCGAAGATCATGCAAGGGTTTTAGACCGAGAAAAAAGCTGAGCGTTTCCCATATAGAAGAAGAGGGGGGGGGTTACTGTGCCCATCCACGACGTATATAATCACCCAGAAACCGGAACGCTGAAAAGGGGGGGAGAATTTTTGTCCGAGCCTCGGCCGCATCCACGGGGACGGCTCGTTTGCTGACTCCTTGGAAAGAATAACCCAGATGGATCAATCAATTCCCGCCCGGCGTCGCCGAGTCAAATTCAGCTTGCAATTCCGCAGAGCCGGAATCGAACGGGGGGGACGAAAAGGCGTGTCCGCTGCTTGGAAAGGGAAGGTTTGCTGAGAAGGCCAAAGAAGATCTCCCATGCGGTAAGAACCCCCGGAGAACTTCGAGATAGGGACTTGCACCGAGTACAGAGAGTAAGTACGACGGGCCACTCGCCAAAAAGAGGATTCCTAGAACGGCGAAATAGAGAGGGAAGAGGAGCCAATCTTGCAACTGGAAGACCCTACAAAAGAAGGAAGGGCTTACGCCAAGTCTGAAAACAAGGGAATTAATCATGATTCAAGAAAAGGGAACGACGAGAATATCGTCAGAACGAGTGTCTGGGTTAAAAAGCGACCAATCCAGCGAAAGCGACTTAAAGAATTTTGGGGGGCGGGCAAGCGCATACGGGGGATTAAATAGAAGATGAAAAAGCCCCCCCAGGCGAATGACTGGGCTAAGGGACAACGAGGGTGAACAGCCATCGATGGCAGGGGGAAAATAGAGTCGGAGAAGACGGACCCTGTTTTCAATCGCTGAGGACTCTTCAGGTCGTGGGAAGGGACTGTTGAATAAATAGGAAACATCGAGCAGCGATAGGCAGGCGGTCCGAAATATCCGAAGGAAATGGCGGGAGGGACCGTCACTCGACCCAAGGAAGGAAGGATCGGAAAATGTTTGAGGCATGGGCAAATGGGGGGCGATTGGCTGGAGACCCCTCAACAAACAACGGCGCGCCGCTTTAGAGAAAACCCACCGGCTGCGGTTATCACTAGGGAAAGCGGCACGGGACGCGCTAAAGAGGGCGGCGAAAGGCGACGGGGAAAGGAAACCGTTGCAAAGGGGGGGAGGAGGGCAAATGGCAACACGATGGGGTGAAAAAAGAGCGGCGGCGGGTCCTAAGAGGAAAAAGGGGAGGAAGCCTCTTTCTCCTTTGTTCTGAGCCTTGTAAGAGTGATGATTAGAGGCCTAGAGGTCAAAAGGCGTATTTCGAATAGGGGACCTCGCGCTTCGATCACACGGGGGGCGGAACGCAGTAAAGATGTTGCATTCGCAGGTACCGAAAACGCACACCAAAGAGGGCGAGTCTTCTGGGGGAGAATAGGCCGGCTCGTCGCCGGTGCGATCTGGTATGAAGGGGTGTGCGTCTGAGGTGAAAAAAAAGGGGGGGGGAACAGACGCAAGCCATCTGAAGAGTTTCCTATACTTGAAAGGAATAAGACCACAAAAGAGATAATGATTGGCGAAAGAATCTGGGAAACCGCTTGCGGGCTTGGTGAAAATCATCGGCCTGATGGAAAGGAATCAAGTGCCTGTTGTTGGAAGAGGGGCCGTCTCCGATGAAAGGGGGAGAGAGGGAGTCCGCTGTTTCTTGTTGTTCGCAGGGCCATTGGAGGAAGTCGTGGCGGCATTCCAGATCATCTGCAACAAAGGGGACCGGCTGAAACCGTGGGAAGACTGAAAAGAACAGGAAGTCGAGTACAAGGGAAGGCAGTTGTCCTTACGGAAAGGAAGGAGCACTCAGACGCAAAAGGAAGGAGACGAGCCAAGAGGCTCTAAGAATGCTCGCATTAAAGGGGGGGACCTCCGTCTGGAGAGACTTTCAAGAAGAGGGTAAAACAACATGGGGATTGCTTCGTAGCATCAATAAGGAAGAGGAGAGACGTCAGGAAAACTCTTTCAAAAAGGGGCGGGGGGAGAATTAACGGGGGGGATGATGACAGAAAAAAACACGGATCCGCCGCGGGGGTCTTAAAAGAGAGCGCGTACGAGCCAGGGGGGCGCAGGGGACCTATTCAGACACTTGCAAGAAGTCAAGCAAACAAACGGATCGGATAAAGAAAAGGAGGAATGAGACAGAGAGTCCTATGAACCACGGAGCGGCAAATCGACGACTCGTCTTCGCGAGAAGCGTCAAGAGAGGATCAGGATCATCGGCGCTCAGGGTCATCCAACAAGACCCTATGAGAAAGCCGGTGTGAAAACGACGAGTTTGCATCAACGATCATCGCGTGACGTCAAAAAGAAATCCTTCACGTCAGGTTTAAAAATCGCGGGAACTCGAAATCAAGAAGAAGGCCCACCATTGAACAATCAGGAAGAAGACGAAAGTGGATGCGCCAGATGGGAGAGATGAAAAAAAAAGGTAGGGCATGGCGCCGGGGGGTTTGTCACGTAACGGAAATGAAGGCGGGGGGGCCGCGCATAGAAGGAGAAAAAAAACCACAGATGTCTTTACGGCTGAAGTAAGGGGTTTGAAGGTAAGGGGGAGGGCCCACAACCCTAACTGCGAAATTGGGGCCCAAGAAACAAAAACAGAGAACAGCGTAAAGGGAGCGCCGATCGGAGAGAAGGGGGTTGAACCAGCGTAACAGGATAGCTAGAGAGGAAGAGGACAAGAATGGATGATGGTCAACCACAACAGGCCCGCAAGAGCAAATCAAAGAAAAAATCGAATCGATTTCTGGTGTGGCAAAAATGCCGTGAAAAAGCCATACGCCTCAGAGAGGGCAGGAGTAACAACCGTGGGACGGAAATACAAACGCGGCCAATCAAAAGATCTCACCAGTCTCCTAGAAAAGCCAGAGGGGTGAGACGGGGGAATCGGGAGACTGCAACATAGGAAATGGCGCGATCATCGCAAAGCGAAAAGAGAGTTTCCGATGATTAAATCAGCTGGTTGGAGGCCATAACACGAAACAAAAGCTTACAACTGCGAGAAACATAGAAATGGAGACGATAGAAGCTCCAGTCTCGTCCGACAGCAGGGAGCCTGAAATTGGCGGAAAAAAGAAGACGGGGAAAGACTCTAACAGCCGCCAGTGACGGGGGACAATCCAGGGCCAAGAAAGGGAGGGGGGGGGAGTGTGAATCTGACGGCAGGTTAGGGCCGAGATCAGAACGGTCGATCGAAAGCGGATCCTGCCGAGAAGAAAAGTTGCCCCTGGGGGAAGGAAAACTCCTGCTAAAAAATAGGTGACTCGAGGTCGACAATGTTCGGGAAGCACAGGAGAACCTATCTAGAGCGGAGAAAGGAAAATCGGGGGGAAAGAATAGGGGACCAGGACTACGAACATCAAGAGTCACAGGCAAGAATAGAAGAGGGCATACTAAGTCAAAAGTCGGCCGGCCAGCTCCGAGAGCCAGGACTTTGGGGGCTGGAACACTCTCTCAAACAAAAGGGAGGGAAAAAGAGTCCCGAAAACCCAAAGTCGGCAATGGCCTTGAACTTGTTGACCGAGACCTCCGGGGGAAGAGAATAGAGATGACCAAAACTCAGATGATCCGGCCTCTTTGGGAGCCTGGGGGCGGAGGAGGAAACGCTCAGTCGGGAGGGGGGAAAGAGGTTGGCCATATGAGCATCAGAGAAGCGAGAATAGGTGAGCGGAGAGGGGGGGGGGAAAGTTGCAGGTCCTGTCCGAACAATCTTTCTTAAAGCGAAGGGGTGGGGCGGGACATCCTAGGGACCCGCAGAAAAAAGAACAAACAAGTCCGTCAGCTAAACACCTTACTAGAATCTGGTTGCATCAGGGCTTAGAGGGAGGACGTACGCAGCCCGAACATCGGAAAAAAGGGAAGGTCGTTCACGTGAGAAGAAGGGGCCTTGCGGTGGTAGTTCGGGACACGATGGGCCATAAGCGGCGTCTTAAAAGGACTGCGTCTATAAAAATATGGGCCTCCCTTGTCTGTAACGGGGGGAAGGAGGGCGGGATCTGGATTCTATGAGGGGGAAGGCGGGGGTGAGAGTTCAGCATCAACAAGAACGCTGTCGCTTCAAACAGATTATCGCATAAAGTGGCATGACCGAGGGAGATGGACCCCCACACGCCGCGCACGATCCAGGATGCGTCAATGCGGGTCCGTCTCTTCCGGGGGGCGATCTGGAGACTGTTTCGGGAGGGGGGGGAGAGGTCCACCACGGTTGTGCAATCCTCGGAAAAAAAAATCGCAAGCTCAAAACGTTGGACGGCATCCTCCACACAACGAACTGAGGAGGTATCCGGGAGTGGTCTTTGGCGCGGCGGGGGTGGAAATCATCGTCAATCGGGTCTCGCGGGGACCGGGTAAGGAAGGATGTGCGCAGCCGGGTGTCATAGGGGCAAGCAGCAGGGAGGCAAGTACGCACGAAGGGGGTCTCTTGTGGTTAAGGCGCAAGCGGGGAGGTGGGTACTTGAGAAATTCCAAAACTTCAAACACCTGGACCGGCTGAGTGAAAGACATCTGGGTGCGTCATCGAAAAAGGGGAGCGGAAAAGACGCTGTCCTTCTAAGGGAGCATGCCCTTCTCCTTCCCATACATACCGGGAAGGAAAGAGAATCGCTAAAGAATTAGAAATGCTCGCTGCGGTGAAAGGTCCGCTGGGGATGATCTTAGAGAGAAAGGGTCAAGCAAAGCTGGGAGGGCGTCCTAAACGGAGAGAAAGGGGGGGAATAAAGACTCTTTGGCAACCGGAGAGAAAAGGGTGATCTGGGGGGGAGATAAAAAGGAAGCGAAGAAACGAGGATTAGCTGCTGCCAGGAATCGAGGGGACGCTGGCGCGCTCCGGACTGGGACGCAAAGAAAGGTCAGAAGGGAAAATCTCTCGAGGATAGAGGAGTATTTCCTTCTACCTTCAGGCAGTTGGGGAAAAAGGAAGGGGGAACCAGAAGCTCGCGCCAGCGCCTCGGAAAGGACGCGGGCAAAGCACTACAGGGCAAGACCCCGCAGGGGAGGGAAGCGTATCGAAAGCGTCGGCGCTTTCCAAAAAAAAGAAAACCGTGTAAAGCCGGGGGACACTGTTTATAAAGGGGAAAAGAAGCGTATAACGGGCGAGAAATCCAAGCAGAAAAAAATGGGGGAACTAGGCGGAACCTAAACAAGGCCGAGGATTTAACAGGATAGGGGGGGAAAGATTTCTACTGCGACCAGGTGAAAAAAAGAATTGAAGCGGGTCCGGAGGCGCCAGAAGGGGCTGGAAGGGAGTGCAATGTCAGTGACACTTAATGAGGATCCATCGCCTGCGGACGAAACGCAGAGGAGTCATTCAAAAAGGGGGGAAGAAAAGTGGTTTGAATCGGACCCACTACCCGAGAAAAAAAAGGTGGAGAAAAGAAAAAAAAAGCCTCAGACGAAAAAAGCGGCGCGTAGGTCCCCGGTATCGGCTGTCCGTAAAAGGGAAACAGAGCCTCGGCGGCATCAGTCGGGTACCAAAGGGGGAGGACTGGATGAAGGGAAAAACCCCAGCAAAAGGGGCCCGCGCCAAAACAGCGTATCGATTGTGGGGAAGAGAAACGTTCCAAAGGAAAAAAAAGCCCTGCCGGAGAGAAAGTACCCCAGGGAAAAAAGACCCGGACGCCGCAAATCGCACGGCGACGAATTCCGGGAACTACTCAACATGGAGGCTGGGACATCATCTTCCGATTCAAAGGGAATGGGGGAGAGGAAAATTCAGTGTGGGGTGGCTATCGTGCGGCGGTGGATAATTGTTGCCAGTCAAAAAAGGAAAAGAGTGAAGCCGCTCCAGACAACCGGAACAAGGCAAAAAGGGACATAGGGTAGAAAGAGTTCCGAGCACCGGATCTCAACTGACGCCATCGGGGGGGAGAATCCTTGACAAAAGCCCCATCCCTTTACGCATCAGATTGGAAAGAAATAACGGGATCGATGTCGTGCGTCCGCGTCCGATCGACCGAAGACCATCTATACTACTAGGGAATGACTGGGGTAATCATTGAAGTTGCGAAGGCCAAAAGCAGAGGGCGCAATTGACGAAAAGGTACGTCCTGGAAGGAGGTCAAGACATACTTGACGGACGCCGATTCACCGCGCCGACTTCATGAAAAACCTATCTCCTCGGGAATAGGCTGTATCCGATGATGGGTCGAAAAAAAAAAATCCCTAAATGAGAGTTTCTCTGCAAAAAAAGCGAACAAAACTGGGCCGGCAAATCATGAAGGGAAAGAGAGACCCCACCTCAGAGTCCGAACCAAGGCTGGAAAACTCCGGACTGACCGACTTTGGGGGGCAAGTAAGAAAGACCTCTCTAAAAAACACACTTATTAAGAAAAAGGTAGGAGTTGCGCCCCAAAAGGTCAAGAGTGTCGGATAAACTGGTTGAACGCGACTCGGCAAAACCCGAAAAGCGCGCATGAGGCCGGATTATCAAAAAAAAAGGGAGGAATTTCGGCGGCTAGAATTTGCGGGAATCGGTTTACCACAAAGGATCCGCGAAATTAGCGACGACGATAGGGGAGGATCATCGGCAGGAATCCACCAAATCTGTATTAAACTCGATTGGTGCAGAGGTGTCATAACACCATAAACGCACCTGCAGCGTCAGCTTGAAGATTAAATGGGGAAAGCGGACTAGATAGAACTCAAAAAAAACATCGGCGCTCGAGGGGGATTCACGGGGGGAACGTCACGGCGGGATTGGAGAAGGACAAGAATTCGCGCAATGGCGGGGGAGGACGCTTCAAAGAACGCCGATGAAAACCACACGGTCTAGCCATTGTCCACCCGGGGTCCGTTGTACCTTTAAAAAGCTACGGCGCCTTATTAAGGAGAGTATAATAGGAAAAGACCTCACTTTTATAGAAAGAAAACAAATATGATCGTCGCCATACTATGGGAAAGAGCCGTTTCAAGGAGAAAAAAAACGTGGCGCGTCTCTGAAAGGGGGGAGGGGAAGGAATCGTTTAGCATGGGAACGTGCCCGTTCGTTTCAAAATGGGGACAATTGAACCATGCGAGAAAGGGGGAGGATCACGTTTTTATCGCAACTCAAGTGAACGGCATCCTAACAACGGGATGTTTAGTAGATGGGGGGTTCTTGCCACGTGAAAGAGGGGGGGGGGGGAACCATCATCGGAAGAACTGGACTCGCGCGCCAAAGGAAAAAAGGGAACCCCCCCCCCCCCCCGAGGAAAATCACTAAAACGGGCTCTCCTCCTACTCTGGGGAAAGGGGGGGAGTCCGTAAATGGGCGACAAGAAATGTTCGGCATTCAACGATCATCTTCACAAGAATAAAGCCGTGAAGACGATGGGGGTTTAATAAAAAAAAGATGGGAACCAGGTGTGGGAAAAGGGGAACGTATCCTTCCCTGCCCCACAAAAAGGGGAAGGCAGCAAATCGAAAAAATAAAGGTCGCGTAGAGGCTCTCTGGTGCCAGTGGTCTTATTGAAGATGAGAGGGAGTCTCAACTTCTGAGGAAAGAAGTCATCGCATGATCGGGTCGCGGAGAAAGAAGGCTTAAAAATAAACAGGGGGGGGTGACTTGGAGAAAAGGAAGCGAAGCAGCCTGCGCTCGAAATCGACTTAAAAAAACTGAGTGCTGCTCGCGGAGAGCTTTCTAAAAGGAAAGAAATGACTTGAAGGACAAGGTCGAATTTCTCCCAACATCAAGGAAAAAAAAAAAAAGGAAGGAGGAGAAAAGAGGTGCAGGGGAGAAATTCGGAAGGGCGCGAAAACAGGAGCGCGCCAAAAGGACGTTACAGCCGGACTCAAAAGGAGAAAAAAATCCTCGGATCTAGCATGGTCCGGCGTGCTGCTCATGTCATCAAGAAGCACAAATTAAAAAAGAGCGAACACTAGTGGCATCCAGCGAGATCCAAGAAACGATGACGGCTAAAGAAACGAAGGGGTGAAGGAATCGAAAGCGGAAAAGAAGATCAACCAGACTGACATGAAGAAAAGGGAGAATACTAGAAGATACGAAAGCAGAACCATGCATTGCGGAATTAAGGGGAAGGAGGCCTGAGAATTAAAAGGAGGGAAGTGGCAGGAGAGTTGCAGATCACTTACCGAACAGCGCGGGATTTTCCGCGCCCATCACCGCTGCTGAAAAAAAAGGGGGAGGAAAAGACGTCTGAATCAAAAGGGGGAAAACATTTGTTAAATCAACGAACCCGGGGGACCATCGGATTTAGGGAAAAAGGCCCGAACCAAAATATGGAAAGGAAAAAGGATCCTATCATTCTGAGCGGTCTCCTATTGAAACCAGCAGGGAAAAGGGAGAATATGGCGCTCTAGGGCCAAAGAAAACGATTATTAGATAAAAAAAAAGAAGACTGCAATCGGGTATACTCAATCGGACGTAGTGGGGCTTTTGGAATTCAACGTTAAAAGTGAATACAAAAGACGCTGGCAGGAAAGGACTGAGCGTGGGAAGGGTACTACCGTCACTCTCACCCTTGAAAAAGAGGGCAGACCGGGGCGACGAGGACGGGAAAAAAAAAAAAAAAAAAGACCAGCGTGGTTGCGCGGGTCTCTTAACATCAGAGGCGAGCAAACATTTGAAAAGCAGGAGAAGGTCCTGGAGAAGGGCGACAAGCTTCGTCTTTCCAGGGAAGGATGGGCGCACTATTGGGAACGGTTAAAGAGAGACCGTAGCAAGCAGATTCCAGACAAGCCGTACAGGAAAAAAAAAGTTGACAGGAAATCGCAGCTCTTCCGCCGCAAGGCGCTCCAGGTCGGTTGCGGAACCTAGTGTCAACAACAGCCCAAGGGGGTCATCAAGGAGGCCAATAAACGGAAAAAAAAAAAAAAGAGGAATGTGAGCGTCCGCTCCCTCCGGGCGAATAAATCACACAACTGTGGAGAGGAGAAAAAATCTGGAAGAAATGAGTGGAGGCAAGGTTGCTTCTACAAGCCGGATGCGCCAAAGAAAAACACTCAGGGATCGTGCTTTTAAAAACTATTTCGACAGTTGGGGGGGGAGACGGAGAACTAAGGAAAACAAAAAGCACAGACTTCATTCGACTCTGCGATCAATCCTCGTTTGGAAAAAAAAAAACAAACTGAAGAGTGTCTCGACGCCACTGAAAAAAAAAGACATCATCCTGAGCTCATCCGGCCTAAGGGAAGGAAGGAATGACTGATGGGGAAGGGTCAACAAAAAAATCACCTCCATCGAAGAGGTGGGGAGGCCCGCGC
>Ga0179593_1361326_pt1 | contig 14145 bp, 24 predicted proteins | sample CZODoug2_1_08_16_FD_185931 | JGI IMG/M metagenome (GOLD analysis project Ga0179593, IMG submission 185931) | Vadose zone soil fungal communities from Angelo Coast Range Reserve, California, USA - CZODoug2_1_08_16fungal (PacBio error correction) | ecosystem: Environmental > Terrestrial > Soil >...
AAGACAATTCAGCGCTACTTGGTAAGGACGAAGACAATCCAGAACGAGACACCCAAAGGAGAGGGGGGGAAAAGTTGGGGCACTGGCGAAGTGTGGACCAAACGAAGGGGAAAGAAGGATGTTGGAGGAATCTCCGGGAAAAGGAGAAGGGGCGGGAAGTAAAAAGGGGCCGTGCGGGAAGAGGGAACCTCGGAGCAAGCGATTAAAGGTTCTTCAAAATCACGAAGGCGAGGCGGCAGAAGGGCAGTGAAAAACGACATAAACGGGGAAAGAGTCAATATAGGAAGAAAAAAAGAGTAAAGAGGGACGGGTAACACGGCCAGTGATCAAAAAATTGAAGAAAGAAAGAACAATCTATTCCTCAGTGGGGGAAGGAGTTCGGGGGAAATTGGCAGGGAACTACGTTTGGGGGAAGGCTAAGCGGGTAAAAAAAGAAGGGGGGGGGAATGTTGGGTCTTTGGCACTTCCTCCAAATAGGAAGAAAAAAAATTGTGAAAAAAAAAGAGTATTAGGGCCAGGTGAGGCTAGGGGGGGGTTGCTGCTCAAAAAAGGGAGAGACTAGCGGGCTTTGCAAAGAAAAAAAAGGAAAGAAAACCCATTTAAGCAAGTAACTCAGGGGAAAGGGGGGAAGAAAGGCAATCTCTTACCGTTCAGAAGGCACGTTGGTTTGGAAAAAAATTACCTGTGGGAAAAGGAAGGAACAGGAAAAAAAAAAAGGGGCTGTGTCGTGTTGGAAAAAATAGGGCTGGAAGGAGTCCCTTCTCGGGGGGAAAAAGGGATCTGAGACAGGGTGAGTAAGGGAAAAACACGAAGGAAAGGTCCAACCCGGATCAGGCGAACCAGTGGAATAAGGTCTGGAAAAAAACGGAGAATCTGCCAAAATTTGGAAAAAAGAGCAAAAAAAAAAAAAAAGAAAACACAAAAAATAAAAAAAAAAAAAAAAAAAAAAAAAAAAAAAAAAAAAAAGAAAAAAAAAAAAAAAAAAAAAAAAAAAAAAAGCAAACACAAAACCCAAAAAGAAAAAGAAAAACCCACACCCCAAAGAAAAAAGAAAAAAAGAAATCGCTCAAACTGTTTCTTTCCTCAGTCAGTTTTGATACTCCAAGTTAAACCGATTCTTGTAAATCAGTGTCGCCTTGTAGTGGGCTGAAATACGAAAAAAGGGGTCGTGTTGTTTCGGCGCTCACAAGTGCAAAAGGGAAAAGCCCCTGGGGGGAAGACTTGCAAAAAAAAGGGAGAAGGCACAGACAGTGATCTCAATGCGATGCTAAAAGTGGATAGAAAAGTCTTGCTGCGTCAAGTTGTGGCAGTGGGGATTCTCCGTTCGGGAAGGGGAACTCAACAATTGGGGAAAAACTGACAAGGAATGAGAAAGTCCCAAATCGTCCACTCGCCAATGGGGTTCCAAGTGTTTTGGTACCAGGGTAAGAAAAAAACACATTGTGGGGGAAAAGGGGACCCCCCTGGGGAGCATCCCATAGAGCGAACAATTAAAATCGCTCTCGGATAGGTCACCCTAGAAACGGGGTAAGGGATCCCCATAATGAAAGGGGAACACAACGGAAAAAAAAAACTCAAAAAAAGAGAGGGCCAAACAAAGGCGAAAACAAATTGAGGAAAAGAGGAGCCGACCACCAAGTAGGTGCACGTATTATAGAGGAAAAAAGAAAAAATTAACAGAAACCCAGCGAGAAATTGGGAGGGGGGAAAAAAAAAAAGAGGCGGTTTGGACAGGACACTGGACGTTTGAGTTGGGGGATTCACAAACGTGTTGGGGGGGGAAAAGGGAAAAATGCGAGACGTTTTTTGTTTGGGAAAAGGGGGAGCTGGTAGAGCCAAGCCCATCAAAGTTCCCGGAAAATGTAGGCCTAGCAGGTCGAAAAAACTTCCGTTCAAAAAGGGGGCGTGGGAAAAAGGTCCCCCACGCGGAACAGGGAAGCGATGCAGAACCGGAGAGAAGTAAGGGGCGAAGTTGTAGCTGTGGGAGGAATGGGTGGACACCCAGAGGCAAGTCACCGGGAGGTTCAGCGTTGGAGCCGGGAGAAAGGGAAAAAAGGGGGACACGAGGCGTGAAGAAACGCCAAAAATGAAGAAAGTGCGGGAAACGGGCGGGAAAGAACGAAATTATCTGCACCCAAATAGAAAAAAGGACGTGAAAGAAAACGTTGGGACTGTGAGAAAGGGGCCAGACTGAATGGTTCAAAGAAAGAAAGGGAGGAAACTTACAAGGGGGGGGGGTGGTGGGGAAAAGGAAAGACAAAGACCCATAAAACCAAAATAACTGTGTAAGAACTGCGGGGGTCTGGGCCACACCCAGAAATGAAAAAAGGGGGGGGGGGGGTAATTAAAATGGTTGCTCCAGAAGAGCCCCCAAGGGGAAAAAAGTAACCACATAAACACCATACTTTATATGGTAAGAAAAGGAGGGGATCTAAACAGAAGACAGGGAAGTGGGTGGCGAAGAGAGGACATTTGCTCGGTGGTCCCCAAGGAAGGGGTGGCGAAGGGGGAAAGAAGTTGGATTGCTGGGGCCCAATATAGTTGCCACGAGGTGTTGTGGGCCAAATGAGACAGTAGAAAGGGTAAAAGGGGTGGGTTTTGGCCAAAGCCAAATGAAAAAAAACTACATTGAAAAAAAAAAGGGACTGAGAAAAACGAATTGTGGCAAGGGGGAACACAAGGAAGGGGGCCAAGTGGTTAAAATAAGACCGGTGCTTATGAAGGCAAAATCTGGAGTGTACGCTGATACCGTTTAGAGGGGAACTTGGGGGGGGTAATCGCAAAAAAAGGAGGAAAGCGAAACCAACGGGAAAATAGAGAAGCCAAAAACAAAAAACAGGATGAGGAGGGAAGGAATAAACGTGTGGTGGGGCCGGACAGAAGGTGCAAAGGGAAAAAAAGGGGGACCTAACGGTAATCCAGGGCGGGATTGAAGTAAAAAGGTAAAAAGGCAAGGGTGCAGGGGGGGAAAGATATGAACGGTGGGGAGAAGAGGGTTGATTTTAAAGGGGAGTTGGGGGGGGGGGTCACTGAGCGGGGGCAAACAAACCCACTATCCGTCCAACGTGCAGAGAAAAGGGGAACGAAAGGTGGACCACCAAAAAAACCAAAGAAACAAACGTGAATATGGGACAAAGAAAACAGAAAAATTTTCGAGTAAGAGTAATAACAAAATACACACGGGGGGAAGGGCTCAAATAAACCTTCCCTTACCTGGAGAAAACTGGGGTCAAAAAGAGCACAAAAGAAGGATCACTAGGTATGGGGTCCTCTTGTGGGCGGCGCAGCAGGAAAAACACCATGGAAGGAAAAAAAGGAAGGACTGTGGGTGCCTCAACTAAAAAAAAGGCAAAGGGAGCGTACAACTGGGGCTCTTCATGGGATGGTGGGAAGAAAACCACCATTAAAAGGCAGCGGGAAAAGGAAACATCCAGGAGTGGAAAAAACATTACGAAAACCGTAAACCAGTAATAAGAGGAAAAGACTCACGGAGAATTTGAGCATTGGAGAAATCGTCCGGACCACAACAGGGTGAACTCAGGCAATTGAGGGAGTGGGAAAAAAAAAGGGGGGGGGAACTCAGATAGGGAAAAACAGGGGAGGAACAATGTACACGAAATCTAGGAAAGAAAAAAAAAGGGAGGGGGATCATGGAGAGAACCACGGCGAAAAATCGAAAAATTCTCAAAGTCGGTACAACTGGCGCGAACGTCTTAGGTGCAGGGAAGGGGGCTAGGGGACGAACGACCAGGGTGAAACGACGGAAAGGCAAGAAAAAGGGGGGAAATGATGGGGGGAGCCGATACCTCTTTACGCAAAAAAGGATGAGAAGGGGGCAAACACGTGGTTTCTAAAGACCAAAAAAAAAACAGCAAAACGAAAAGAAAACACAAGAGGGTGGGCAAACGACCTCGTTACCAGGGGGGGGGGATTTGAGATGCATAATCAGAAACCCTAGGGTGAGTCTCGATGGGAAACATGGTAGGGGAAACAAGGGCAGGGGGGGGGGGGGGAATAAAGGTTGCGGAGCTGTCTTGGGGGGGGGGGAGCCATGAACCTGAAATTTGATGAGGACAGGAAAACCGTGGGCGCCAGGACTATCTAGTCTGGAATTTTCGACAAGGGCGGAAAGGTACCACAATTGCAAAAAACGTAAGCTGGGGGGGTGAGACTGGGGGTAGAAAAACTGGATCCATGAACTATGGGGAAAAACCAGAACGGTTGGACGCTTGGGATAGGGAGCGCAGGAAGGGAAAAAATTTCTTGAGGAAACAGTCGATAACAGGGGGGGGGGGGGGGGGGGGGGGGGGGGGGGGGGGGGGGGGGGGGGGGGGGGGGGGGGGGGGGGGGGGGGGGGGGGGGGGGGGGGGGGGGGGGGGGGGGGGGGGGGGGGGGGGGGGGGGGGGGGGGGGGGGGGGGGGGGGGGGGGGGGGGGGGGGGGGGGGGGGGGGGGGGGGGGGGGGGGGGGGGGGGGGGGGGGGGGGGGGGGGAGGGGGGGGGGGGGGGGGGGGGGGGGGGGGGGGGGGGGGGGGGGGGGGGGGGGGGGGGGGGGGGGGGGGGGAGGGGGGGGGGGGGGGGGGGGGGGGGGGGGGGGGGGGATGAAACGCCGGCAACAATAAAAGCACACAACTTGTAACACATCCAGAACTTGTTACGGGGTCTCCGGGGACATCGACAGTGGAAAGTAAGAAGTAGAAACAGTCAAAAGCCGCCGGCAGGGACTAAAACCTGATGCTTAGGTTTGAGTGGGGGGGAAAGCGCCAACGATCAAGGTCGTATTTACAGACACTACTCCTTCTCATAACATCTTTATCATGGGGGAGTATCAAATTAAGGAAAGAGGACAGTTTGAATTAGGGGGGGGGTTGTGGGCGCTCTGGTCTGCAGGCCAAGTAGCCGTGAAAAAGAGGGAAAATAAGGGGGGTAACGGGAAGGGTCATGGGGGGGAAAGGACCTTCAGTCGATTGTAATTACTACCACAGGAGGGGAAGGGGAAACACCGAGAGGGAATATACATAAGGAACCGACACGGAAACCAGACATGGCGAAGTCCGACAGTCAACAGGTAGGGAAAGCATGCTAAAGTTGAGAGAATATTGAACACAGAAAAAAGTATAAAGGAAGAGGGCAGGAACTGGGGGGGCTGGAGGGGGGGTTAGCTCAGGCAAGACGCTGTCCCAGGGGTTGGTCAGAAAACACGAGACATCAGATAAGATTTGTGCAACAAGAAGGAGAAATATAGGACATGCCAAAGAAGGAATTAACCCCACTGGGGGGGAAGGTAAAAGTAAGAAAAGGAAGAACCCATTCGATGAACAGGCCGCAAAAAATACACAGAGGGGTTATTATCTACATCGTGGGAATAACATGAAGTGGTAAAAAGGGATCGGACTCGGGTTTTGAACTCCAAGAGAAGGGGAAAAAGGGCAGTTGAGGGGAACAAGAAAAAAGGAACCCCTCCCGCCGTCTGAGGGTAGAAAAAAACTTCAAAAATCTCGATTCGATCGCAAGCCAAGCAACAAATGAACCTCTCCAAACGCACCAAGAGAAGGGGCAAACTCACAGAGGGGCAAACAGAAACGTGGAAAAGGGGCCAAAGGGAAAAACCGGGACACACGGGGAACAAAACACTCTGAAGGGGGGGACCCCTTGGCCACGCGAAGTAGGGCTGTACACTGCTAAGGCTCTCAAACACAAAACGTGAGAAGAAGAATGCCAAGGGGGACCAAAAAGAAAGTGGCTCGCCACGGCAAAAAGTTGAGGCCAGGGAAAAAGGATCCATGAAAGGCGCTCCTTTGCAGGCGCGCGCCTAATGGGCCAAAACGACAGGGGGGCAAGAACGCATTTTAGAGGGACTGTCGGACGCGCGGCGACGGGAATTTGAATTTTGAAGGACTGGGAAGGACGATCAAGGCAATCGAACTATTCGCTTGGGTGGGAGGGGGTCCTCTTAAGCGAAAGAAAAGGGGCGGACTTAAGGATCCAGGCAATCAATTTAAGAATATGTCTTGTAGTGACCAAAAAGGATCGGCTTAAAAGGGGCCCGGGCAGAATGAGGAAATAACTAAAAGGCCCTAGTGGATGTCTGTGGCAAAAAGGGGGGAATCGACGGTTGATGTAGGGGGAAAAAAAACATGCGTTCAAACCCCCACAGAAAGGGCACTTCCTTGGGGCCTGGGGGAAAAAAAGGGAAGAGTAAGGGGAAAGGGGCCCAAAAAAAAGTAGCGGGCGTGAGTTCCGTGGGAGGGCTAACAAATGGAAATCAAGAGTTGCCAACGAGCAAGCTATGTTAAAAAACAAAAAAAATCAAGAAACAAGGGGTCAGGGGCAACCAAATAACACTGGACGGGGGGGAAAAGCTAGGGGGAACGTGAGAAATGCCGGTGCCAATCCGGTGAAGGGTAGGGGGAACATTCGAACAAAGGATTTTTCGTGGTCGGCACAGAGGATTCATGTAATAGTATTGCCGAAGCCAGGGGGGGGGAAACAACAAGTTACCCGGTCTAAGGTTGGGTAGTAAATGAAGGGGGGAGAAAAAAAAATCGGACAAAGAAAGGCCAGTGGACAAAACCGAGAGGGACCGGGACGATCACTTTCGGGTTGGTGTTACTTTGTGAGTTGCGTTCAAGCCCATATCCAAAGGGGCATTGCACACAGGCGCAATAAAACAAACAAAAAACAAGAGGGACCAAAAATGTTTCAGGGTTACCGTCGAAGGGGGGAAAAAGCCCGAGAAAAGAGAGTTCTATTGGAACGCACTTAAAATGGTTCAGGAAAGAAGACCGTGGTATAGGGTGGACGGGGGGCTCTTCAAATACCGAAGTGGACAAACGAAAGGGAATTTGTTGAACCTGACCGGATGAAGACCACAGTAAGGAAGAAGAGCCAAGAAAGATGGAGAACTTTGAGAGAAAACGTCCCTGGAGGCACAGGGGGGGGGGTGAGCTAAGGGACCACAAGGGGAAAAGGGACAACAAACGAAGACCTGGGTTTTTACCCGACGTTGGCGCCCCCAGAGTCCCAGGGATCAGGTCAAAAAAGAAGACATTGTCCAGGTGTGGGGAAGGGTAACCGTTATCAACCACTCTACGAACGGGTTGTGGAATTTGTGTGGTCAAAAATCACCACCAACCCACCCAGGACCAGCCGGGCAGAAAAACAGAAAGTTCGATTAAGATAGTCAAACCTCGCATAGGTGAGGCCTGAAATAAAAATGGAAAAAGGGGGGCACCAAAAAAGGGAACCCTCCTCAACGAGGTGGGGCCCAGAAAAAAGGCAAGAGAAAAAAAAAGGGGTTAGTCCAGGAAAAAACGCCTCCAACACCTACTGGGACAAGGTCATATCAGGAAAAAGATGAAACTAACAAACACCTAGCGTTGGCCCCTGGGTCAAACCAAAGAAAGCGTGGGCAAGGTGGGACAGTTGCTTGTTTTGGGAGAAACTAAGGATTTTGGAAAAATAGAAAGGAACATGTTAACCCGTACAAAGCAAAGGGAAGGAGGGAACAAAGAAAATCCCATGCTAAGGGGAGGGACCCCTGAAGCATTGAAAGAGTTTCACCCAATGTCCTTAAAGGGGGGGGAAAACAAAAGACCGGAGGTTCTAATACATCAGAGAAACGTGGGCGAAAAAAGGAAAACGAGTGTGGGGGCTATGGATAGTGCGTGGCACGCAAAGGTGGTGCTGAGAAAAAAGTGAATAAAAAACAATTTGAGTATTGCGAGACGGGGGGGAAAGTCGTTTAGAAAAGCCACTGAAGGTAAAACGACCTGCTGAAACATCACTACCAAGAACGAAGGCGTTCAAGGGCAGGGGCCGAAGTATCAAAGGTCAGGAGAGAAGAATGGAAGCTATTAGGGGGGGGAGTCATGCCCAAAAAAAAGAGGGGGGAAGGAAAATCCCGAAAAAGCATTGCTGAACTGGTGTTGTTGAACTGAAAAAGAAAAAAAAAGGAAACCAAGGTTGTCCCGAAAACGTCGTTGTTCTCTTCACCAGCCCACAAAAAAACCAAAACCCACTGTGGTAAGTACAAGGGGGGGGGGGTTGCACGGCAAGGGAAAAAAAAACCACGAAGACCCCAACCTTTGGTTGAGGGGTGTGAATAACGGGTGGTTAACGAAAAAAAAACAGAAGTCAATGAAAGAAAAGGGGTTTCTAGAAGCAACTAAAAAACAGGGGGGTTTAATAAGTGGGGCCCTTTCTGGGAGCATACTTAGGCCCGCTGGGGAAAAAGGGCTGTCCAAAGAAGAAAGTTCTGCAAACTTTGGGGGGGGGGGGGGTCAAAACATGGATAAGTATAGCCGAAAAGTGGGTGGGTTGCCAGCGAAAAAAGAACAAAATCCCCTTCAAGCAAAAAAAAGAACATTGGAAAAAAACGTTATGTTCATGCAATGGAAGATGGACCCGGAATAGGGGGGGGAAAACAAGGGGGTGGACTGTGTAGTCACCATGGGGGGGTGGTACAAGAGTACAATTTGAAGTTGAAAAGAAAGAATCGTCAAAGAACAGGGTTTGGAGAGCGGAAATCAACAAAAAAACAACCGAGGAGGATAACAGAGAGAGGGGGGAAAAAACGGGGGGGGGCCCTGAAAAGAACGGGGGAGATTACAGAACAAGGACGCTTAACGGGATCCAAGTATGAAACCGGTAACATATGTAAAAAAGGGGGGGCCAGTTTTAAACAAGTAACATAGAAAAAGGGGGATCAAAAAGGGGCCGGGTGGCTGGGCACCTTAGGGGTTTCCACGGCCTACTTTCAAAAAAACACTTATCAAAAACGTTCTCATCCTGTGGTGGGGACCAAAAAAAAAAACCACCGGAAGGGGAACAAGAACCTGATATGGGGTGGGGGAAAAAAGGGCAAAAGACATACGTGCTCTAGAAAGAAGGAAACAGCTAAGAGAGAGCGGCGTACACAAATTAACCAGGACTCTGTTGAGATCCCCAATCCAAGGGGGGGGAAGTCAAATGAAAAAAGTTGGGTGCCCGGGGGCGAAAAAATTCAAAAGGGACACACTTGGGGTATTACAAAAACAGTGAACGGTTCTTTGAAGGGGGACCGAAACAACAGGGCCAGGGAGGGGGGGACAAAAACGGATTTGCCCAGGCTGGGGAAGGGACAGGTCAAAACCACCAGTTCACCAGACGGCTCGGGACTCACAAGGTGGCAAAATTGACGCTACCCCGTACAAAACGATATAAAGAACAAAGAGGCCTCCTACAAGGGGAAAAATCATGTGTTGAAATCGTAAAAACCTCCGTGGGGAAACGCCAGGAGGGGTTGGGGTAGGGGACACACAAAGGCGAGGGGACGAGAATTATAAGGTTCACGAAAGATCGGAACCTAAAGGAAGAGTTGAAGGGGGGGGGGGATCGACCCCGGCAACAGAAAGAGAAGAAGGCGTGGCCTTTCAGAAGGGGGGGAAGGGGAGGGTGAAGAACAAGCAGAGTGTTCCAGGGTAAAGAAAAGGGTTAAGTACTAAATTCATGATTAAAAAAAGAAAATGGGGGGGATTGTAAAAAAAGGGACGGGAACAAAAAAGAGACATGTCAAACTTAGGTCAAACCACACAAAAAAAACTCCAAGGGGAAAAAAAAAAAACCGCTCCCGTTTGGGGGGGGGGGTACAAGTCACGCTCCGTGGGTGTCGGTTTTGAAAGGGGAAATGAAACAGGGGAAAGGGGAGCCGTCGATGAAAGAAAAACTTTGTAAAGGGGGGCGGAAAATGGGGCAATAGGAAGCGGAGTCCTTGGTGGGGGGGGGCTAAGGACTTCATTTTGGGAAGAAACAGTGAGGGACCGGTGGGAATCGGAGCCCGGAGTTTTTGTTCACGCCGAGAGGGGGGTATTCAAAACACAAAAGAAAAAAGTAGTTGGGGTGAGAAGTTATAACCAAGTGGAAAAAAAAAAAAAAAACTGGAAAGAAAAGGGGGAGGGAAACGCCCTGAGTCTCGTCCAGAAAAAGGTGGGGAACAAAGTTCTCCTATTGGTAAAGTCCAAGAATTTGAAAAAAAAGCCAAAGATCTCAAAGACACAAAGGGGGAAAGAAAAGAGGAAGGTTGAGAATCAATGGGACTCGGACCAGATAGTCAGTTACTCTGAAAAAGATCCGCCGCATTCTAAAAACAGACGGCTCGTTTTTGAAGATGGGTGCTCCTGCAAAACAGGGATCAAAAGGGAGGAGTTCAAAAGAAAAAAGACAGCTGCTAAAAAATAAGATCAGACCTCAGGGGGGAAAAAAGCATGGGGGAATAAAAATCAACTTACGAAAGGAACTATGAACTGTTTGGGGGGGAGATCACTACGGTTTGGGTTTATTTGAAAACCACCGGGTCGGGCGCAAAAGGCATACACTCCCAGGGGAAGAAGTGAATCCCTGACAGGGGGGGGATGGGAAGGGAGGGGGAAGTTGGCCTACCACGCTTTCTATGGAAAAAAGGGGGAAGGACAGCCCGTTACGGAACGACCTTCCACCCTGAAAAAAAAAGAACAATTGAACATGATTCCGAAAAGAAACAGGGCCCAAAGACTGGCAAGGAACTAATGAAAAATTTAAATGGTCAAAAGGGGAGTAAGATGGGGAAACCGGAGGATGGAAAAGCAAATTAACCAAGTGGCATTGAAACAGAAGATTTTGCGTACCGACGGCTTTGGAGGGACGCGGGGGGGGGGATGTGGGGGGGTGGGAAGGGGCAGCCTAGAAGGGAGACCTGCTTGTAAACAACATTGGGTGGAGCACGAACACAATAACTAATGGGGGGGGGGGGGGGGGTGGGGAGAGGGGGGGGGGGGGGGGGGGGGGGGTGGGGGGGGGGGGAGGGGGGGGTTGGGGTGGGGGGGGTCAAGTCCAAATATGGTGGAGAGCCTCCTACCGAGAAGGTACGGGTGAGGGTGAAGCGGGGAGGTGGCGGGGGAGGGGCAAGCTTTGGAGGTAGTAGGTTCACATCTAAATTGCTATAACTAAGAATGAAGGCAAATGAACTTTGTGTCCCCTTTCTGTGTGTAAGAAGGAGGCCAAATTGTCAACCAATTGAAGATGCCCCCCCAAGGAAGAAAACAATCTACGCACCAACGTAGGGATTTAGGATCTACAGATTTACGGTGGGCCTTGGTGGGAAAGCGAGAACGAAGTTCCTCAGGTTGGTACAAATATGGAAAAGAAAAGTCAAGTGGAGTGTACCCGATAAAGGACCGACAGAACCCTCAATAGTTGAACGAGGAGGAGGAAGAAAATCACGACCGGAAAAGACGGGAAAGGCAAAGATCGCACCACCAGAAAAGGGAAATCACTCGCCGAAAAGCCCCAGGCCATTGTAATGCAGGAAAATCAAGTCTTTGCCCCAGGAGGGGGCCCCAATAGCAAAAAAGAAGAAAGGGCAGCGCAAGGGGGGGGCGGGAGAAAGGATCCCCGATTGGCAGGGGGCGAAGGAAGTTAGGAAGGGAACCAAGGCTTATCGATCTAAAAAAAAGAGTAGTATTAAAGAGGGGACACAAAAAAAAAATTGAGGAGACGCCAAAAGGGGGATCCAGACCGAAAAAAGACCGTGGACCGCTTTAAAACATTGGGGAGGAGGGAGAACCGAAATGTTTGACAAAAAAGACTGTGCCAAACTGAAAAATGTCGGAAAAGAAAAAAGTCCTTCTGAGGGGAGGGGGAGAAAAGGGTCATGGGTACCCAGCTTGGGGCGAATCACCCTCGAAGCAAATGGGAAGAAGTGCCGTTCTGGATAACCCAATAAAAGTCTAGGGGAATGTCCAGTGACTCACGGAACACTTTGGGGACATGTGGTCCAACAAGGAAAAGATCGCGGGGAAAACAAACGGACCAAGGAAGAAGCAATGAAAAGTAGAAACCGAAAAAGGACTCGTGGGGGTTGAGGTCGGAGGGAATTGGGCATCTACGGGGGGGGGGAAATTCGAAAGAGCAAAACCAAAAAAAGGCAATACTTCTTTGAGGTCTTAAGGGTAAGGGGGGGGTTAAAGAGGGAAAGGCGTTGGGTGGTGTGGAAGAGGGGGGGGGTTTGCACTAAAAAAGGGAAAAAGCGGGGTGCAAGGGGGACTGCTAAACGAAAAAAAAAACCAAAAGACAGCACCAAAGTTAAGAATGGGCAATGCCTCTGGTCCCCCAATAAGTACCGGGTAGGAAAAAACTTGGAAAGGGGCCTGTGAAGGTAGAAACTCAACAGAGGGGATTTCGTGGGCAAACGGAAATAGTTCGGAAATGGCTTTCACTCGGGGGGGTGGATTGTAAAGGCGTTGTTGTAGTAATTTTAAAACCAAGAGAGCGAACGTGCAAAACCGGATCGGCACCAAGGGGGAGAAAATTGAGGGACAACGCCTATCTATGGCAATTGGGAGAAACAAGAGACAAAAGTAAACCCAACCTTAAAAGCGACCAAAAACCGGGGGGGCATGTGGGAAAAAGGAGGGGGAAAAGACGACGACCAGAGAGCGCTATAGAGAAGTAGGGGGGAAAGAACGGGAGAATCCAAGGGTTTCACTTCCTCAGACAAACGCTTGCAAAAACGAGAATCCCAGGGGGGGCCCGGGGGAAAGGAGGAATTTCAGACTACTGCCCAGAAAAACAGTGAGAGTACTGAGGGGCGCTAAAAAAGGGGGGAGGGGAATGAAGGTTCCCGGGTCAAAAAAAAGTGTAAAAAGGGAAAGACAAGAAAGTTGTTTAACCGCTCCTCCAGAGAGCCAGACTTCCCCACCGTATCGGTCCACTTGGGAGCATTTGTTTTCCAAGTTACCGGATCAACCACAACAACTAAGGGTGGGGGGTCAGGGGGAGGGGCAGCAGAAAAAATAGACCAGAAGGGGAGAAAGGGGATTAAAAATCGCCTCTGACACCACGATAGTCCCAAGAACGAAAACACGTGTAAGGATCAACAAAAAGGGGGCACTGAAACAAAAACGGAAAGCGGCCGCAAAGAAATGACACAATAAATTAAACAAACGGTGCACCCTTATCATAAAAGGGGGTGTGTTAGTTAGCGAGGAAGAAAACAAGGGGACCGTGTGACAAAGAAGGCAAGTAAAACGAACCCAAGCCGAGCGGGTTTCTGTGGTAAAAAAAGACGAGTGGGGCGACGTGACGTTTGGGGTTGACTGGGGGTGTGGTAAGACGGGGACAGTGTTGAACCATCAGGACGTTGGGGGGAACATTCAGAGTTTGGGAAAGAAACAGAAAAAAACATCATTTCAGGAAAGTCGGGACCCTAGCAGGTTGCCGAGGCACAAAAACAAATTGTGTCGTTAAGGGAGGAACCCACAGAGGAGGAACCTGGGAACCTCAATCATGCATCAAGAGGACACCATGCGAAAAAAGTTTAAGGGGAGGGAACGCGGGGGGGGGGGTCAAAATATCAAGGGGGAAAAGAAAAGCAAGGGTTCAGGAGTCGAGAAGAGAAAAAAAAAGCAAAGTTTAAGAAGGGGAAAAAACCTATCGGGGTGAAAAAAAAAAAAGACAAGGCAATCGTTCAACGGTCCGGAAAGGAACGATTGGAAAAAAGTTCACTACAAAGAACGGTAGAGAAAAAGACTTGAAAACCTCATTAGAAATTGTACCTTTTTCGAAGTTGGGTGCAAACAACAAGAGGATGCCAGCAAGGGGGAGGGCGAAGTGGTGTTGTACAGGGCAAGACAAAAAAATCCTGTGTCCCTCCAGGGGAAGGGGGAGGGGGGGGGATGCCATGACACAGAAAGAACCACACAGGAAGTTAATGGGTGGAAGAAGAAAGAAAAGCCCGCACCGACTAAAAAGACCAGGTTTATAGTTGATACCCACCTGGGGGATCAGAAAAAGGCAAGGTAAAAGGGGGGGCTAGCAGCAGGTCAGTGGTGGACAGAAAACCCGTGGGGAAATTTTTCGGATAACGTAGGACATTGGGGGGGAGGGGGCCAAATATAGGACAAAGAAAAAACGGGGGATGTTTGGGGTTTTCCCAACACCATGCGGACCTGAGAACGGAGGGGGGGTTGCCAGAGAAAAACAACGACGGCAGTGGACCAACAAAAAGCATGGAAAAACGTTTATAGGGGGAATCACCTGAAAACTTCATGGCCCTGGAATGGGAAAGTGAAAAAAAAGGACTCGAGGGGGGAAAAGGGGATACCCTTTGGGGGAAGGTTTCGCAAAGTGATG
>Ga0179593_1434268_pt1 | contig 14145 bp, 18 predicted proteins | sample CZODoug2_1_08_16_FD_185931 | JGI IMG/M metagenome (GOLD analysis project Ga0179593, IMG submission 185931) | Vadose zone soil fungal communities from Angelo Coast Range Reserve, California, USA - CZODoug2_1_08_16fungal (PacBio error correction) | ecosystem: Environmental > Terrestrial > Soil >...
ACTGATCTGACGGAGGAAGAAGAGAACTATCTCCGCGACGAAAAGAATACTATGCACGCAAAGTTGGGGGGGGGGGTGTTTGGTGGTGGTTTGGTGGTGTGGGGTGGGGGGGGGGGTTTTGATGGGGGGGGGGTTGGTGGTAGGGGGGGGTTTTTTTTTTCGTTTTTTGGGTTGGGTGGTTGTGTTGGTTTTTTTTGGGCTGAGGGGGGTTTTTTGTGTGTGGGGGGGGGGTTTGGGATTTGTTTTTTTTTGTTTTGTGGGGGGGGGGTTATTTTGTTTGTTTTGGGATGTGTGCCAGACGGCCAGGGGTTCTACAAAAAAAAAGGGCCGGATGAAAAAAGCCTTGAACGCGAAAGTGCGGCACGGCGCCGCCGCCGTGCGCGCAAGGGAGTCGTGGGGAGAAGGGGAGCCGCAGGGGGGGGCAAAAGAGAAGGGGGGGAAGAGGGACTAAGAGGGACAGAGGACGGGAGTCCGCGCCAGATAAACCCGGCGCCTTAGAGGGACGAGGGGCCGCGCGAACTCTGTAGATGAGAAGTCACCAGGGGAAGGGGATAGAGGCTTTTATCCGAAAGACAAGTAGAAAAGAAGGGGAAAAAAGATAAAAAGGGAAAATAAAAGACGCCGAACAGGACCACCAGAACTGGCAAGAAAATCCGTCAGCACCAGAACGCCACGGAAAGAAGGAGAAGACCGACAAGTCAAGTACCAGAGGAGCAAGTAGAACTGCTCGGCGCCCTGGGCAAAGATAAAGAAAAAGGACTATTAGTGCGGGAACCCGGCGAGAGAGGAAAAACTCGCCGCTCAGAACGAGAAGAGGAAACAAAAAGCAAAGAGAAACGCGTCCCAGAGAGGGGCTACCTCGAAGTAGAACCCAAAAATGTACTGGTATCAAGGGAACATAATTCAAACAGCAGGACTGCAAAAGAAGCAGGGGAGACTCTCCGTATCGAGCCTCCGACGCTTTCGCCTCAGAAGATCACCTAGTTTGAAACACTAACCAATAGGACGAGGAAATCCCGTATCGCGTTCCAGAGCAAAAAAGGAGAGACAAAAAAATCTGGCTTGCTCAAGCGGAAACCCCTCCGCCCTTCGTCAACCATCCAACTCAGAGAGTGCGCAAAGAAATCGCGCTCAGGTCGCCAAGAGAGGGATAGCAAGATAAGAGGAAGAAAAAGGGGGAAGGAAGGCTCTAGTCGCAGGAAAAAGCGCTCAGAAAGCCAGCTCCTGAAATCCTGAAAAGATACGAGGAGAGGGGAAAAATTTTTTTTATAAAAGTGGCACAGAAGGGGGGGGGCGAAGGACAGCAAGCGAAGAGAAACAAAACATCGCTACCAAAGAGCTCGATGCTGTAAGCGTCCCCAAAAAGTTTTTCGCGGACGACGCGGAAAGAGGGAAGAGATGATCCTCTAACTCTTTCTCTCGGAAAGAGCTGGACTGTTCTAAGAGCGGTTCTTGACAGAGCGATTGGCGTCAACAAAAGCATGAGGGGCGACCGCAGAGGGGGGGATCGCCTGCATAAGACGGGCGTTGTGAGCGCGAGTCGCTGGTCGGGTGACGTACGGGAACCTCCGCCGAAGAGATGTCGAAAAAGGAAAGGGAGGGAGGCACTAAGCCGGGCGAACAGAAGGCCAAAAAAGCGTCATTATCGGGGGAGGAAAAAAGGACGATCTTTTGCCCCGCCGGAGTACGACAAGGGGACTCATAGGGATGAGGAAAGGAAAAGGAAAAAAAAAATAAGAGCGAACCGCTCGCCGCCTCACAAGAAAAACGAGGAAAAAGAGCTTGCCTTCAGTCGAGGATTAGGAAAAAAAAAGAAATTCGCCTAGGCAGGGAAGGGGGGGGGGGGGGGGGGGGGGGGGGGGGTGGGGGGGGGGGGGGGGGGGGGGGTTGGTGGGGGGGGGGGTGGGGGGGGGGGGGTGAGGGGGGGGGTGGGGGGGGGTGGTGGGGGGTGTGGGGGGGGTGTTGTGGTTTGGGTTTTGAGTTGGGGCGTTTGTGTTGTTTTGTTGTTTGGGTTTTTGGTTGGTGGGTTAGTTGGGGTCGTTGGTTGTTTGATTTGTTTGTTTTTGCTGGGTTTGGGTTTGATGTTGTGGGTGGTGTTGGGTGTTTTTTTCCTGCTGTTTGGGAGTTTTGGTGGGGGGTGGGGGCCCTTTGGTGGGGTGGGTGTGTGGTTGGTGGGGGGGGGGGGGGAGGGGGTAAAAACCGCCTGCGCCGCCTTTCGCGCACGAAAAAACTCTAGATAGAAAAAAAGAAACGGAGAAAACGAGAGCGTGCTGGAAGAGAGAAGCCTGACGACACCAAAGTGTTTTTGCGCTCCCATTTTCTCCTACTCTATCAATCACAGAAAGCCTGTTTGCAGGCAACAAAAGCTCAACGACTTGAGGGAGAAGGACCTTTCGATCAGGGGGGGAGGAACGTAAGAGTCGTGTTTTTCTCCGGAACAAGTGTTAGGACTCTCTATCGGCCCGCTCGATCGGGCAAATTTCAAAAAAAAAACAATTATCGTCGTCGTAGGAAAAAACCAAAAAAAGACTTAAGACCAAGGGAAAAAAACAAAACTCATGCGGGAAGAACAGGAGTCGCCTGTGCGCTGTCTCGCGATCCGCCTCGTCAGGCGCACGGAACGCACCCGTTCACCGACGAAGAAAACGGGAACCAAAAGGGCAAATCTCTCTCAGGTACACTTTAAAAAAAAGGAGAGAGAAAGAAAAACCATGGAGCTGGAGAGAACGAAAGGGCCACTATGAGTCGACGCCCTTTCTTCAGTAAAGGATTCGCTCGGGCTGGGGCTCAGGGGGGAGATGCGAGAAAAAAGTTCACAGAACGCCAAAAAACGGAAGGGGGAAAGGTCGTCACGAGGTGCTCATAAACCCAACTTCGGAACCCAAAAGTCGAAAAAACTCGGGGGGATAGAAAACCGCGTCATTGCGAAAAAAGGCACAAAAAAAAAAGAGGGCGGCCTTGGGCACTGAAGAGTGCTAAGTCGAGTGAAAGAGACAAAGCGGCGTGAGCCCAAACGCATCTGGCACCGCAACAACTCCGCCTGCGAGCTGACGAAAAAGGACAAAAAAAAGACCTCCTTCAAATCGGGGAAGGGAAACTAAAGAGCGTCATAAATAAAGAACGACAAAAGAAGCCTCAAAACCGGGACGACCGCAACGTAGAGAGGGGGCAAAACGGACAAGAAAACGGCAAGAAGAGATCACAACCGCAAACCTCAAGAAACAAGAGAGAAGGCTTAGGAAACAAACGGAGCTAAAAGGCGCGAGTGCAACATAAAGGAACGGGTCTGCTTAGATGTCAGCTGGGGAAGAGGGGAAAGGAAGGAAGGAGGCTGCAAAAGCGGGAAACGTAAAAAATCACGAAACTCGAACCGTATCCGTCTCTACAGGCGCGGGGCTAAACTGCGGCACTTGCTGCGGAAGTCTTTGAACCTGAAGGGCCGCTGGCGAAACAACGAAGGAGATGACAGGAAAGAACGAGAAAAGCCAGGGGAATCAAGCTTTGCTGTGCCCATCGCCCGCCCCGTCGCAAACGAAAGCCGGCAAAAAGGAAGGCGTTCGCGAGAGGGGGGGAAAAGCCGCCATGCTAAAAATACCTATTTAGTTGGGTAAAAAAAGCCAAGCAAGAAGGAGGAAGGAAAGGGACTTGCATGAAGGCAGAACCGGCTGGAGGCAGGAAAGCCGCCCAAAAACGACCTGGACGACGTGGAGGCGTGAAAGAACGGGCCAAAATCGTGGAGGAGAAGAAAATCTCCTTAGGAAAAAAATGGGGCAGCAGAAAGGCAGGGGGAGAAAAGGACCTCTCAAAAAAACAAAATGGTAGGGACCATATTCTCTGAAAGGAAGAAGAGAAAAAACATCGTTCGGTCCGAAGGCTCATAAGGAAAAAAACATCGCTAGCCAAACAAGAAAAAAGGTAGAAGGCAACGAAGATGAGGAAGGAGCGTTCGAAAAAAAGTTCCGGGAACCGGAATCTCGATCCATCAGGAGAAGCGCCTCACTGCAAACTAACCGTTAAGGAAAAAGAACCGCGCCACAGCTGGCGCGGAACACAAATTCTTTCGAACTTGACGGCAGAATAACCAGAAAACGATCTAGCGCACAAAAAGTCAGGGGAGTGCCAAAAAAAAAAGGCTACAGGTGGGCGGAGAGAACCGAACCTGTGTGAGCTAACATCCGGCTTGGGGGAAGCTTGGGAAAGGGAGACGCCGTCAGGGAGAAAAAGAGAGTGGGAGGGAAACAAAATTCGCAAGGCGAGTTCTCACGCTCATCACTAGAGCTCGCGGTCGAGCACGCCCGAATGTTTCTCGATGTTAAGGGGCACGCTGAAAAAAAAGAACGCATTGAAGTCCTCAAGTAGGAGAAAAAGAGAAGGAAATCAGATCCGACTTTAGAAGGGGTGTCGGCGCCTAGTTCCTCGCGGAGGTGAGTGGACTGCAGCCAGAGAAAATGGAAACGCGGAGAAGGGTGATCGCTGAGAAAGGAATAGGGACAGAGAAAACGGAGGCTCAAGGAACTAAGGGCTGGATAGTGCGGGCAGGATCGTCCGTTCGCCATGCGAAAGAAAATGATTCAAGGGAAAAAGGACATGAAGGTCTGGGAAGAAGGGGAGTGAAAATTCAGAATCGCCGGAGGCGTCAGGCTAACCTAAGTTTCCTATCGCGTGCAGAGAAAAAACGGCAAACCCCGGAACGTATGGAAAAAAAAAAAAAAAACGCCCGGGCTGAGAACGTTCAACGGAAGATGCCTCAGGAAAGGGCAGAGAGGAAAAGGCTCTTCAAAAGAAAACAGACAAGGAAGAGAAGTCAGGGGGAAAAAGGGCGAGGTTTGTTGGAGTAGCATGTAAGCCGAGCAGAACGTTCCTCCGGAAAAGGGTCAAAGAAGACTGCGGACTTTCTTCACGGAGGAGGTCAAGATAAGACAAAAATATACCCCATAAAGAAGCGCCGCCGCGATAGCACGAAGACAAAGGGAAAGAACTACTCGGGGGGGGTTTTCATAAAAGAAGAAGAAGGAGTATGACCAACCCTGTCGTAGAAAGAACTCTTACAAGAAACCAGGAATCTAGATGCGGGGGGAACCTAAACCCTTTGCTATCTCGGAGGGGAAAAGTTAGGCAGTTCGGGCCAAAAAAAATGAATCAAACAAAAAAAAATAAAAGAGTAACTCGATACTGGTTCGGGGTCCTAAGCAGGCTCATGCAATCTACGCGAGGAACGCTAAGCAAGACTACGACGAGAAAAAAAACTTGAACGAGGGGAAAAAAAGGGCGATCGGATCTGAAAAAAAGAGGGAAACAAGCTCCCTGCGAAAAACCCATCCAGCAAGAACGGTTGGGGGAAAAGAAAAAAAAAAGAAAGAAAATTACCGTACCGGTGAGATAGGGTGGGGGGAAGAAAACACATGCCCGAACACCGTGATCAGGTCTCAAAAAATTGGGACGCAAAAAAACCTGGTGACCAAATTAAAAAAAACATATCTAGAACACGCGCGAAGAGAAGAGGAAAAGTGGCTATTTTCGCGCGCGGACGTTTGAGGAGAGGAAAAGAGGATAGTCGATCAAAGATTTAAAAGGAAAACCGAGATCATCCTAATTGGACGCGACGAAGGAAAAATACTATTGCTTGGACGGAAGAGGGACCAGAAAATGGATGACCCGAAAAAAAGGAGAGCCAGCCGAAAGAATCTCGATAAGTCGATTTAACAGCGGAGCAAAACAGACAAGACCTTACTAATCTTTCGGCGGTAAAGAAAAGAGCACGGAAAGAATCTAAAATGGGAAAAAAAAAAAGAAAAGAAACGGCGAGGACAAGAAGAAAAAAAAACGGGTCGAGCGGGGAGCTAAAAAACGAAAAACGTGCGCTCGCACAGCTTCAAAATCAGGCCGAAAATTTATCCCGAAAAACTCGATGAAGAACGCAGTCGCCGAAATGAAATCATCGCCCCATCCTATAGGATATACCCGAGGTCGCGCACAATAAAAAATTAACCCGCCCTAAAGCTAAAAAAGTGCCTCGAGGGGAAACCGCGAAAAAAGAAAAGGAAAAAAGTCAAAGGGAGGAGGGCAATTGTTAGCTAGCAGAAGAAGCTGCTCCCCCCTCTGAGGGACCACAAAAAAACCAACCTTTGAACAAACCTGGGAAGATGGACGCCGAAAAGGACTCATAACTCTCTCTCCAAGGAGGGAACCATTCGCGCAATGAAGCAACCAAAAGGGAGACTATTCGATGAGAGGGGGAAAAGAGGAAAAAAGAAAAGGGGTCTAACTCAAAGGGCTAGTTCCTCTGGGAAGGGAAAACCAAAAAAGTGTGTCTCCGACGGGAGGGCCTGCAAGGGGACGCTCCGAAGAGAGGAGCTGCTCGCTAGGAGAGGAAAGAGCTGAAGAGAATCTGGTTCAGTTTTCAAAGAGAAAACAGAAAGGGGAGGAATCGTAATCTTATCTGATCAAAGGAACAGGGAGAACGAAGGAAGCACTCGGCGTGCCTCATATGGGCGCCGGATAGACCGGAATGAAAGGAGAGGTCATATCCTCGAGAAAAAGTTTGGAAAAGGGAAGGGTATCCTCAAAATGCTGGACTGTGAGAGCGAGCTAAAAAAAAATCAAAGTCCTCCGGTGACCGCAAGCATCGTCCTGCTCAGAGCAAAGGCAAACGAGAAGGACACTGCGGCGAGCAAAGAAAAAAGAGGGGGCCAGAGGATTCTCTAAAAAAAAGGCCGGAGCTTGCTGTTGCTGTGTCAGAGCAACGCAGGGGGGGTGAAGCGGAAAGAAAAATTCATCGCAGAATGGCAAATGGGAAAGGCGAGAAAACAAAAAAAGGAATGAAAAACTACTCGTTTAAGTCGCAGGGAAAGCCAGGGAGTCAAATCTCCATCTATAGGCAGAAGGAGAAAACGATTCCAAAAAAAAAAGTCGGCAAAAAAAACAGGAAAAAGAAGAACCAGATAATGACAAAAGAGGGCCAACGCAATCCCTCTCGCGAAAAGATAGACCGGCGGCTATCAAATAACAAGACGGGAAAAATGGCAATTCGAGCAGATGACCAAGTAGCGGTCCGCTGCAGAGGAGCATATAGTAAGGACAACCTCACGCAAAAAAAGCTTGGTGACGGAAAAAAAGACAAAGTCTCCCACGAAAACGCTCAGGCTAGCAGATGGGAGTTGCAAAGAGTCTCAGAATGCATAAAAACCTGCACGCGGGAAGAAAGGGTCGCAGAACCTGAAACTCAAGATAGAGCAAGTTTGACAACTTCTCGAACTTCTCGACTACACTTCAAAGAGAGAAAGAGGGGAATCGGCGTAGATGCCCGCCAGGTCCCAGAAAAAAGTTGAAGAACAAACCATACAACGAGAGACGCTTGAAGAACCGACACTTAACTCAAAAGGCTGGTAAATACATGAAAGGAGGGAAAAACGTCGATCGCTGCATAGCGCAGCCTTCCGTCCACTAAGACTCACACAAAAGGAGGAGGATTCTAAAACTGAAGGGAAGGGAGGAAAAAGATAAGGAAAAGCACGGACACAAAAAGGAAAACAGAAGATTGTATTTCCCTTACCGCGGCACGCGAGGCCAAAAAAAGAACTCTAGTTGTCTCTCGAGCCTCGGGTGGAAGCGACTCGCAGAGCTCGCGAAAGAAAATGGTATACAAAGGAAGGGCAAGTGGTCGATCGGGAAAAAGCAGAACAGATAATTTCTTTCTCCAAGAGGAAAAGCAGCCTGATCGCCTTCTATCCGGAGAAAGCTCCCGCCAAAGACAAAACATATTGAGGCCGTAAGAAGGAGCGAAGAAATAGTTGCAAACGCGAAGAGAACCTCGAGAGAGGCCGCGCCGGCTGCAGAAAATAAATCTCCTGAAAGAAAAACCTGTCCAACAAAAAATGAGTCAGAGAGCTAACCTCCTAAAAGGAGAAAAAATGTAGGAGATTGGTCTGGTTGCGGAAAAAAAAAATCAAAGCAGGTGAGGCAAAAAAGACAATCTTCTTCGTTTCGGAAAATCACAGCTCAAGGGTCCTACGTCGAAAAGTAAAATGAGGAAAAAGGAGGAAAAATGGAAAGGCACCGTCAAAATGGGGGGGGTGTTCGAAGGAGACGAATCAAAACTCGCACAGGTCCTCAAAAAGAGAAAAAGCACGGAAAACGCCAAAAAAAAAAAGGACTCGCTCTTCCTTTCAAGTAACAAAAAGAGAAAGAAAAGACTCAAAAACCTTTTCGAGTACGCTCGATGGAAAAGTGAAAAAGCGTCTCGCTCCTGGCTCACGATTGCCATGATCGGACAGGGCGGTCACGGAGCAGAAGGTATCGAGGGGGGCAAACTCCTAGGAAAAAGGAAGCCCCGTCCACTGCTGAAGGAGGAAGAAACCTCATCCGTGGACCTGCGCAATGAAAGGGACGAAAAAACGGCAATTGACGGCCCAGCCGAGCGTTCAAGAAATTGAAGGACTGAAACGCAGACTCAGCCTGAAAAACCGGGAAAGGGAAAATAGGCTCTCATCCCGAGAGAGGAGCGAAGAAACCAAGCCGCGATCGTAGTTAGTCCAGAAGAAGATAACGCCCGGCGGGGCGACCATCCATTCTCAGAAAGCGAAAAAAAAATTAGAAAAACTGAGGACGCGCTAGGAGAGAGGCCGGAAAAAAGATGAATGAGCAAGGCGAGGGAAACGGAGAAAGGGTTCTCTCCGCGCGAAATCCGTCGCCAGAGGACAGGAGCAAGAAAAACGGGGGGTATGCCATTCGAAAAAAAATCGCAAAAAAAAGAGAGAAACCAAGGGCCGACCGACTCTCTTATAAAAAACAAAAGATACAGAAGTCGGCCACTTGAGCCGTTTTTAAAAAAGTGAATGAGCGAGAAGAGATATCAAAAACCTCTTAAAGAAGAAAAAGGAGGGAGGGCTCAGGAGAGGGAGTCATCTCGAGGGGACAAGTCCAGCCTGGACTAATATGGTTACCGGCGGCACGGTAGTCTGCGTTGAGCAGCGAGCGAGGTCGGTTCTACCTGCAACGCGACAGGAGAAAAAAATGAAAAAGGAAAAGGGCAAGGATAATCTCTGAACTCCCTCAAAGAGGGTCGTAAAAACTGTTCCACCTGAAGAAGAGCACCGGACTCTAATTGACCCGGGAGAAAACTTCAACCGCGAAGCACGCTCTCCTCCTAAGAAAAGGGGGAGCGGGAATACTGCCAAAAGGAGAGCTAAGAGCATTCAGATTAATAAATAATTGGGGGAAAAAAAAAACGCCCAATGGGATAACTGAAAAAAAAATCTCAAACACGCGAAGCACGAAAAAAAAGGAAGAAAACAGGGAGTCTCTTCCATTTTGATCTAGAGGTAAAGGTGTCGTACATCAAAAAAGAAGTGGCGATCCACATGGGTAGCTGAACAAAAAAAAAAGTTCAAGGGGGAAAAAAAGGCAAGGGGCGTACCCTAACGGATCACAAAGAAGGAGGCCTGACCAGAAGCAAGTGCTAAAAAAGAAAGGGGGTGGTAAAAAGGAAAACAGATTCGTCAGAGAGGAAACATGCTCGATCAGGATGACACGCGCAATTTAGAGAGGAGGGAGGGCCTGAAGACATCACTGTTTGCCAGCTGGAAAATGGACTACGGCAAACGACCAAAACGCGGGGTGATCCTAAAAAAAAAGGGGAAAAGTATAATCTAAAAAAGAGCAGGAAACGCAATTCACGCCAACGAAGGTAAAAACATCTCTCAAGGGGACTCTGGTCCCACCGGTCAAAAAAGGGTTTACCGTCTCTAGGGAGGAAAAAAGTAGTGAAAAAACCGGGAGTCAAGTCGCCAGAAAAAAGAATAGCTTCGGCGCATGGTGATTAAAGGTGATCTAGGAGTTCGCTCGGGATTGGGTTCGAAACTGGGCAAAGGTTCGCAGGGAAACAGACTGGTACTCGGCATCAAATCAGTCGACAGCGGTGACTTACACTAGAGAAAAAAAAAAGAAAAGCTAAATAACACAGAAAAAAAACCAAAAAAACAACCTTAAAAAAAAAACCCCTCACTTGGCGATCCTGCGCGCGCCGGCATTCTTCTCTTCAAACTCTCTCGCGCGGAAAAAAGGGAGGACGGCCTAGAGTTGAAACTGGTCGCAATAAGCGGAATCGGCAAAAAAGATAGAAAAGCCGAAAAAGAGAGAAGGAATCCTGGAGCGGCTTATTGAGCCGGCACGGAGAAAAAAAAAAATGCCCTAAACTGCCTTGCGCTTGAATTCTCGGCTGCAACACTAAAAAAAAAAGAATAAAAAAAGGGAGAACTCCGCCCGAACCGGAGAAAAGGCAAAGAGCTAAGACTACTTTCTTAAAGCGTAGAAAACAAACTCAAAAAAAAAAAAGACCTCCGCTAGAAGGGAACAAACCGCGGATACCGCTGGAAAGAAAGGCGAGATACAAGATTTCGGGAGGCAGGACTCATTGAAAAGTAAGGACGTTTTACAGCGCAACGGTCTGACAAAAGAAGAGGAGAAAGCAAGCCGAGGCGGGCTCGTACCGAGGGATTCCAAGGTCAAAGGAAGGCAAGGGTGGAAAAAACAAAATGGAAAAGTTAAAGGAAACCCACGACGTAGTGAGGAAAGGAAAAACAGAGACAAATCTCTGGGGTCCACGGACTGTGAGAGGGACATAAAGAAGTACCTTCCCGAACGGCGAACCTATTCACCGCTAAGGAGGAGAGAGCGGACCCATCGATCAAGAAAAAGAACGACGAGTGGTGAAGAGAAAATCTCAGGAAAAAAAAAACAAGTCAATTCTGGGACTTAAAGGAGGAGAAACATAGAGAGTGCGGCACACTTAATCTATATGAAAGACGAAAGAACCGACGACTATCTCTCGCTGCCCGGGGGGCTGCGGGGAAAAAGCATCAAGCCGGAAGCAATGCAATAGGAAATCTCATTCGGAAATCAGGGAGAGGAGGTGGAGGAAGTCAAACTGCATCGAATATCTAAAAAAAAAAAAAGAGTAGGAAAAGCATTCCAGCAGAGAAGAAAGGGCGGAAAAAAGATCTCAGAAAAGCAAGGAGCTATTTCATCTTCTTCAAAACCCAGACGAAAAAGGAGAAAGAAGACGGGCTTCGCGTTGCGACTTCCTTCAGAAAAGACCAGAGAACAGAAAAAAAATCAAATCCTAAAAAAGAGAAGACCTAAAAAAGAGTGGCAGTCGGAAAAAAATCTGTATTGTCTCGTCGAGAAGAGAAGGGAATCCACTATAGCGCACGCCTTCATTGATCGTGGAAAAACTCAAAAAGGAGCGAAGGGCTTTCCCAGAGCACCTGTCGAAGACAATCCCCGTTGGCACGGATTGAAAGGACGGGAAGAAGATGGATCAAACAGCGTATTGCGCAAGGTGGCGGAAAAAAGCCTCGCATCCTGGGCGGGCACAAAAAAAAAGACGCAACAACGTGAAGAAATCAAAGAACTTCTGGGGTCAATCAGAGGTGCAGGCCAAACGCTTTCGATGGAAAGGAAGTAAGTACCTAAAAACTGAAACTGAAGAGGAAGGACCATGAAAGAGATGTGAAAGCGCGCCCGGGAGGTCTCGAAGGAGGGAATACGAGAATGCGGGGTTCCCGAAGATGAGTTTTATCGAGGCGACAAAAAGAACGTTTAAAAAAGCAGTCTCAAGCGCGACGGGTGTGCACTGGGGCGGCATTGTAGGAAGGCAGAGGAAAAGAGGCGAGGCTGACAGAATGCAATCATCGACAAACGACAGGATTTAGCTCCTTACCTTTTAACAGAGTAAGAAAAACAAAGATCATAAAGCGCCGTGGTTTCAGGCGTGTTTGTCAAATAACTTCCCCCCAGCATGAAAAAAACGTCGTCCCGGAAAAGCAGGGAAACACCCATGCTAAGCAGACTCCAGAGAGAGAGAGAAAAAGTAGAAACCAAATGACTACTCTGCGCAGGATAGCCCGCTGGGGCGACGTTGGGGTTGTCGAAGATTAGAGGGAAAGAAGAAGATTCACTACGGCAAAAAGGAAAAACAGTGCGCACTTTCTTCCTAGTATTGAAAAGAAGGAGAAAGCAAAAAACAAGACCCCAGAAATAGCGCCGGCAGAGAACGAGAAGACCCTAGAAGGGTGATAAGGGCAAAAAAAAGATAGCGACAAGCAACCGGTCTAAAGAGGTATCAGCGAAGACCCGCAGAACCAAAGGTATTTGACCCAAAAAATCGGAGAAGGAAAAGGGTCAGAAGTTGATGGGAACTATTAAGAGGGACTGTCAACGAAGTCAACTACTATGGGAGACACCGCTAGTACTTGGCCTTTCGATCAATCAATAAAAAAGATGGTAGCGGCGAAAGCTGAAAGAACCCCGTGCGATTTTTCAAGCGGAGAGAGGAGGAAAAAATCACAAATGGGGATTCCTGACGCCACACCCATACTGCCCAGGAGCACTTGGGGGAGCAGGCGAAACATGGCAGAGAAATCATCGTTCTCGGGTCCTCCCAACAGAAGAGAAACAATTGATCATTCCACTCGCTTAGAGAAAAATGATGAGCCACACCTTGGGGTTTATGGCCAAAAAAAAAAGAGCAAAAAAAGACCTCGGAAGACTACGGTCTCGGAGGGCTCGATGAACCGTTTCTTTCTGGAAACACCCAAAGGCTGGCGAAAAACATAGGGAAAGAGCGGAAATGAATCGGCGAAACCTGACTCCACCGAAGGAAAAAAAAAGAAGGTACCTTGGACGGCGAGCTGATCTCAAAGGATGCCCAGACTGGATAAAGGAAAGCCAAAAAAAAATCTCTTAGCTCGGCGGGGAACAGCGAGAGAAAGCAAAAACGCCCAAGGAAAACTGCCGGAGGTGTGGCAGGGAAAAACGATCGCGGTGCCGGGGGGGTCGTCAGGAAGAGAAGGGGATCCTCTAAAAAAAAGCAGCTAAGCAACAAAAAAAAAGCGTCGCGCGCAAATAGGAAGAAAGCGCGTACCCACGGTAGCTTTCAACATCATTAAAAAGGGAACGCAAAAAAGCGGATGATACAGACTCTCAGAAAAAAACTAGAAGCTAGGGCGATATAAGGGAGCTTAGAAAAATAGTCGCAGTGACGACCGCAACGAGGCTGGAAGAAATTTCAAGAATGACGAATATAAATGAAGGAGCAACTGTTGGAGGATCGAAAAAAGTCACGCGCCCAGAAGCGCCTGGCATAAAAAACAACACAAACTTTCAAAAAATGGGGTCACCTGGCTCAAGGCGCGTACTGGAGAAAAAATATAAAGGCGGAAAGATCCCGCGCAATCAGGAAGCCGCTATAAAGAACCGTTTCGGAGGGCGAGAAGGCAAAGAACTAGACGTTTCTACAAGCCAAAAATGAAGCGGAGAAAAAGGGAGACGCCTAAGAAGAAAAAGCTGTTGCGCAAGAAAGGAGAGGGAAAATTAACGAAACGACATTGGGGAAGAGTGAGGGTGATCCAAGCGCTCGGGAGGACATTCCTCATTGGTGAATTGTCAAAAGAGGTGGATTCATTCAGGCAACGGAAAAGGAGGCTAGCTACCAAAACGACAATCCTTATCGATGGGAAAAACAAGTCAACGCGCAACATTGGTCGCGGAATGAGAAGAGGTGAGAGGCAGAAGCACGCTGGAAGGGGAGAGGAGATGCGTGCCGCTTCCATTCACTTTCGGGTAGGAGGTGGCACAATAGAGCGGACTCCTGAAATAGGAAGGTAAACTCAAACCTCGGGTCATGATACAAGAATCGACCGGGCGCAGGGAGCACCTGTCGACTCGCCGAAAGCTAAAGAGCGCGTACCAGGAGAAAATGGCGTCGTCTGCTAGGTGAACAATTGGGCTTGGCTGCCGAGAAGGCTAAACTGGCTGTTTTTAAGTGAGGGAAGGGGACGGGAGAGGAGAAACAGGGGATAAAACAGTTGGAAGGGGGATTGTAAAAAAACACTCCGATCGACCGAGTTTAAACATGCGATCTCATTCACCGATGCGAGGGGCGAAAAGAGCCGAAAGAGGCCAAAAGATAAGAGAAAATCCTAAAGAAAGCCAGCTCAACGAGCAGCTGGTAACAACTAAACGTAGGAAAACTACGTCGCAAACGATCGCAAAAAAGGGAGAAGCTTGCAACTTTCTAGGAAAAGGGGGACAAAAGCTTAGAACCTCCGGTGCGCGCGCGGGAGCTCAATGCTCTCGGGGGACTAT
>Ga0179593_1505181_pt1 | contig 14145 bp, 17 predicted proteins | sample CZODoug2_1_08_16_FD_185931 | JGI IMG/M metagenome (GOLD analysis project Ga0179593, IMG submission 185931) | Vadose zone soil fungal communities from Angelo Coast Range Reserve, California, USA - CZODoug2_1_08_16fungal (PacBio error correction) | ecosystem: Environmental > Terrestrial > Soil >...
TATCGTCCAAAGATCCACGGGGCGTGGGCACTAGGTTCAGGCAAACGTCCTGTTCTGTCGGTGGGAAGTGCGGGCCAATTGCTGCGCGGGGATGTGTTACTGGAAGAAACGGCAAGCGGCAGGCAACTGGCGATCGAAAAAAAGGGTAACATCAGGCTCGGAGATCTGTGGGGGAGGCGAGTTGAAGAAGGTCCGTCGATTTTGACGGACAGTCGCCAGACGATCTATCTTATGCTCACGGATTCAGTCCGCATGAGTGGGCAATGAACAGCTCACAGAGTGGTATTTCGGTCGGATCAGACAGCTAAGCGGGAAGACGCGACGGTACATACCAAGTTGGCGTAGAGGTTCGCCATCTGACAAATTACGCTCGTAAATCGGCGACTATTGGCGGGATCGAGTCCGGCAGCAGCTTGCCGAAAGATCGAGGCGAGAGGAATTGTGAACTTCGAGCGCTGTCCAGAAAAGAAGAAAGGTCCGGACAAGTTTGGGGGCATGCGCCGTTAATCTGGTCAACACGCAGGGAATCAAACAATTGTACGGCAATCGGCAAACAAAGATTTGGGCAGTGCCGGCCAACGACAGTCGTGAAATGAACAGGATTCAAGGGTACTCACTGTTATAGTGTGGGCCACACGTTATCAAGGTACACAAAGTGCTTCTAGTCGGGGACTACTACTTTCGACAGAGGAAGAAAAGAAAAGAATTCCTCACAGTAATGAAGGGGGGGGAAATGGCATCGTGTGGTGGCAGATTGGTCGCGAAAACTCGCGAGACCTAACGCCGTGCTAGTCCAACATCAATTTCGGCGAAAGTGACAGTGGTGCATTCTGCAACCGACCGGGAAGGAATTCTTCGAAGTGGCGTTTCAACGAACCGGCTAAAGGAGGCCGCCAGTCGGCTGCAAGCATCCTTCGCTAGAGAAAGAAATGTCGAAGCGACACTGACAAACTGCATGGTCCGTGGGGAATAAACGAATTTGAGATGGGCAGTGAGTCCGGCCGAAAGGCCCCCGACGTGTCCCAGTTTCAACAGCACTTACACTAAATGGGCTGGCCTGCCGAAATGATTCGTACGCTGTTTGCCACTGGAACAGGAAAATCACGCGTAAAGGGAGTCTTTGGTAAAAGGCGTGAGGGAGGGAGAAACCGCTGCAGCAGGGGACAAGTGATGGCCACGGTTTTGGTCGGCCAAGGGACAGGGACAAACGCACTGTTTTGAGGAAGCTTGACGGGAACAGTTACCATAAAAAAGCGTCCTGGTGCGGCCCAAGCCCTGTTCGAAGCTGGCCCCACTCTAAATTTGGTCGAAGGCAGGTAAGAAGAAAGAAAAATCGGATGTTTCGAAAAACACCGTGCACGGTAGGCGTCCCTTCACTCGGGGGGGCGAAGCAGTCCTCAAAAAGAAGAGAAACCAAGTAAAGTAATCGAAGTGCCAAGAAGACCCTGACAGATGCAGCAAAAGCGAAAAGACGGGTGTCGAGGTGGAGTTGCGAGAGGGGAAGACAAGACCCCTCGAACGTCTGTCGATCAAAAAGTTCGTGAAGCGTTACTACCGGGTATTGACAAAGAAACCTGACGGTTGAAAATTAAACGACGCAGGGGTGGACCTGTTACGGAAATTCCGTGACGTTCCAAGCGTTTCCTATTGAAACGCTGACCGTAAATGTGGGGACGGGAGGTTTAAGCCATGATTGCAGTGGGTTGGGGCCGGAGCCTGAAGTTTCGATTGAAGGGGGAAGGCAGGCAGGCGCCAGGAAATCACAGCTCTATCAGGCTCTCCACCAACAAACGGAGGGAGTGGAGGGAGAGACGAGGCTGATTTGGCCGCTTGGGGCTCGTCCTTTAGACCAGGCCATTGAAAATTGCAAACGTGAGATGGCAAAGAGTGGAGCTAATAAACTTAGGGCCAAGTGGGTACATATGCCTCTTACCTTCACGACCTGCAGCACGGTATGGAGTATTTTCGATGCAAAGCGTCCACACTTAGCGTCGGGCCGAACGGACAAGGGTGGTCAAGGAAAGAACCGGAGCAGGCGCTGACGAAGTGTGGGTGACAGGCTATTTCACTGACAAAGAAAAAAGAACGAAACGATTGGAGGGAAGGACTGCTATCGTCAAGTTTATTCTGAAACAATGAAGAGTCTGGGTTTCGCGTCGGGACAGATGCGCTGGACCGCACCGAATGTGTGCCCTACAGAGCACGGTTGCGGTCAAAAACGTCTCTATAGGGTAAATTCGGCCTGGACCACATGGACGATAGGATGTGGGACCGATCCGGAACAGGGTTCGTGGAGCTAAGAAGGACAGACTAGTGACGGTCAAGTAACGTTCCAGGATAATGCTTGTGCACAAGTGCGTGGGGAATGGTTTTTTGGGGGGAGTGCCGCCAAAAAATGTCCATCCGGATGTCAGGACAAGAACCGGTGCACAAAGATCAACGACCTTTCTTCCAGCTTCCCAAGAACAACCCGGCATAACCGATGGAAGTAGGAAGTTGGGCGAAGCGGGAAGCGTCTTTCGGACGAGGCCGCCGGACTGAGGGTGGAGAGGGCTATAACGGGATTCGTGTAGAGGGGGGCCTGATCAAAAAGGGAAAATAAAAAACTTTAAAAAGAAACATGGCTGAAAAAAAACGTGGAACGATATAAAGGGAGCGTTCCTAATTAGGATGGCAAGGCGCTCGGTCAGAAGGGGGCACTTTCTGCCAAAAACGCCACGCAATTCCAAAAGAAAACGGGGTCGAGTAAACTTTCACATGAACCGATTTTATTTTTCGAGCCTCTTCCAGGTAAGCGAAGATCTGGCAACTTGGAACGGCTGAACAAAAACGTCCCGATGAACAACCTGGGTAGAATCTATTATGAAACGGTAGTAGTTCAAGGGTTACTAAGCCCTTAATTTGCCCAACAGGCTATAACGTTACAAACTGTGCGAATCCGGGTCACACCTGTTGACTGTCCTGGGCGGGTGACATCAGGGGGGGTGAGACTAGGTGGAATAAAAAACTTGGGGTGATCGAAAGGGGGGTGGCCGGGGTTTAAAAAAGGGGGACGGCTACTTCAAACTTGTCTCGCGGGGGGGCGGCGTAGGACAGGAGGAGAGAGTGAAGACTCGAATCTTCAACTTCAGGACGAACTATGTCCCCCAAAGTGCCCCTTCAGAGCGAAAGAAGGGGGGCGAACCAGAGGTGCCAAACCCCTTGACAGGGGTGAGAGAAAACGAAATAGAGGGGAGTGGGATGGGAAAGCCCGAAAGTACTCGCCGAAGAAGATTTTTCTTTGGCCGATGAAACATGCGGACGGGGGGGGAATGGCGGACGTTTCGAGCGCTTGGACGAAGGGAGGTTTGAAGAAGGGGACGAAATTAGAAAATCGCTGCCACGAAAACAGAAAAGCCGCGAGAGAAGGAAATATTTATTCGATCGAAGTCTCGTGCCCGTTCTTAAAGGAACACTGAACTCGGAGCCGCCATGGGGCAAGGCACCGCCATCCAGAAACAACCGACCGCACAGGCGAATCGGGCAAGGGAAAGAAGAATTTCTACGCCCGTGAAACAGGGACGATCTCAAAAAAAACGTGAAGGGGGGACACCGAAAAATTTTCACTGGCGACTTGCGGTAAAGGCGATCCGCACTGCCCGGACGGAACGGTCTTTTTGCTCGGTCCGGTGCCTTGCCCAGCAGGCGGGGGAGAGAGGAGGGAGGTTCCCCGCGGCAAAAAAACAAAACGCACCGAACACGTCGATCTGTCGGGCGGGGAGCACTTTTCAAACTGCTTGAACCGCCATTCGAAAAGAAGGAGGGAGGGGGGAAAGACTCAGATGAGAGGGAAAATGTGAGCGCGAGGAACACAAATAGCTTCTGACTGATGGGGGGTCGGAAAGAAATACAATCAGAACGCTTTTCGGGGAAGCACCCAGGAAGGGGGCAAGCATGGGAGGGGGAAATCTCAACTATCGCGAGAAAGCGAAACTGACTAGTAAATGCAGTTCAAAATTTGCCGAAGGGGGAGTACAGTCCGAAGGGAACTGGACAAAAGGAGGGGGGGGGAAAAACCTTTCAGGGGGGAAACACGTTGGCAACGCCGTTCAATCAAAATTTCACACTCCCGGAATGGCCGGCGTCACAAAGAAGGGGGGGGGGTCCGAAAAAGATTTTCAGAGCCGCAAAAGGGGGGAACAGTCAACAAGAAACAGGAGAAGCTTTTGGTAAGAGGAATTTGGTCACCACGGATGGCTAGTTAGTAACATGGCCTTTGGCGAGGAGGATAAGACTAGTGGATGAAAATTCAACAAAAACTAGAGGGGACATGGACTCTGGAAGTTGTGTCAGCCGATGGCACAGGAAACGGCAAAGAGCCCGAGAAGACCTCCCACCAGTCGGCGGCAGTTGACATTTGAAGGAGGGGAAAGAACTTTAACTTGGACAAGAGGAGTCTTTATTCATTCGGAAAAAAGGGGAGGGGTGACACTCCAGTCTTCTTAGCGGGTCGCCGAAGCACGAAAAACAAGGGGGAAGAGGACGTACAGCAAAGTGCATGTCCGTGAACGAGCGATGGTGATATGGGGGACAAAAAAACCCAAAGGAACATTGAAACCCTACTATAAATCACGAAAGAAGAGGGGGGGCAAGGAAAAATGATCTAGTGGGACCCGGGGGAAACATCAGATGAACGGCCGTGATTTGGTGAAGGGTTATAGGAGAGTACGCCGACGGTCAGGCTCCTCAGGACGGAGGGGAAATGTGGGGGGAGCCACGGAAAGCAAAAAATTGGGGAAAAAGAGGAAAATGGCCGTTAGGAACAGAGCCCAACGGTCCGTATTAGCGAAAACGAAGCACTGTTTAAGGAGGGGAAACACGAAGGGGTCAAAATCTTTAGGGGAATAAAAGAGACGCGAAAGGGGGGAAGGAAAGAAAACTTGCTGATGAAAAGTAACATTACACTAGCAACAGCAAACCGACAGCGAAAAGATAAAATTCGGAGACCAAGAGAAACCCTTGCAAGGTAGTTCGAAAGGGGAGTTTGAAACATAGAGTAAAGAAAAACGAAGTTTTTATGTCTATAAAAAGGGTCGGCTAGGAAAATGCTCCTGGGGTTGACAGAAGAAAACCGAAGGTTTACTGAGAAGAAAGACAGTGGGACCTGGATTGGGGAACCATACGAAAAACTGGGCGGAAAGGAAAAAAAAAGGGTCCGTTGAAGGGTGGGACTATTACTATCCCTCGTTGCGCAAGTGTTGGTGGGAAGGGGAGGGGAAGGGGAAAAGGGCAATGGGAATGCCTGGTATCAAAAAAAGGCCGGAGGGACAAAGAAAGAGGGAAGAAAGACAACGGAGGAGGGGGTCGGGGTGCTTATTTTCCTAGATGGACGTTCTAAGTAAAGGTCCCAATTTCAAAAAAAAAAAACGAGAAAAAACCCTGAAGCAACGAGGAGGAAAAAAAAACTTCATAAGGGGGGAAGAGGAACGAAGGGAACGCGGAAAAGGGAAGAAAATCACAGTATTTCATACAGTGTAAAAAGAGCCTTCCGTAGAAAGTCATTTTGGGCAACGGGAGGGGGGGAGGACAATAAAAATGTCTAAAAAGGAAAGGGGGAGAAAAAACAAGGGGGAGGGCCGCTACTCACACTTCACTTACCGAAAAAGGGGAGGCCGCGGCAACTTGGTCATTGGAAATGAGGGAGAAAAAGGAAGATTACTTTAGGGGGGGGTGGAAAAGAAGAAAGAGGCTCTAACCGCCCGCGGAGGGGGCCGAAAAAAAGGAAGAAAATTGCTTGTTATACGCATTAAAAAGAAAAGGACCACCTGAGAAAGTTGCCAAGCAGTCGAAAAAGGATTAGGGTGGGGGGGGGAAGTAAAGAGAAACGGGAAAGATCTTTATCGAGTGAGAAGAGCAGGAAGGTGTTGTACCAAGGGGGTCCATTGAAAAAACTGCATCTTTGAAGGCCTGAGACGACCGGCGGGGGAAAAAACTCACTGGGGAAAGGAAAAATAAAAAGGAAGGAAAGGATGAGAAGGGAAAGACTCAAGTGAAAGGCGGGAGAATGTTCGCGCACATGCTTCAAGTTGGAAGGGGAAAGGCTCGAGAAGCCTAAAAAAGGTCGAACAACCAAAGAAGAAGGAAACTTGAGCAATGCAGGGAACTGGAAGGGGTCAGGAGACATGGTTTAAAGGATGTCTCTAATTAAAAAGTTGGAAAGGAAACGAAGGGGGACGGGCAGAAGGGAAATAAAAAAGGCTCCACCGGAACAAAAAAAGGGAAAAGAAAAGGCAAAAGGAAACGTCGGGTTAAAGAAGGAATTCAAAGGGCACCTATTGGTGTGTCATCGAATTGTATAGCGGGGGGAGACGGGGAGGCAGTGGAAAAAAAACCTAGGAGGAATCAGGATGAGGTGGGAAGGAAATGGAGGGAAGAAAAAAAAAGTTAATAAGAAATAGCAGCCTTTTTGGGGGAGAAGCCAGTCATTCTAACTTGTTTCCGTAATTAAAAGGGGGGGAGCACCCTGGGAGAATACTGTAAGAAATGGAGAGTAAAAAGGGAAAAGAATGCGGGGGTTATCAGAACAACTTTTTGATCGCCAAATGAAGGGGGTCAAAGTTGAGCGCTTGAAAAAAAGGGAGAAAGGGGGGGGGCGCAGGGAGACCGAGACAGAATTGCTCCGATCGATCTTTCGGGAAAGAAGGGAAGACAGTATATAGCCGCCAGAGGGGGCGACCAGGAAAAGAAAGATTTCGGGGGGGTACCGTGAAGGGGGACGGGTCAAAAGCTCTTCGCATCTGGGAGGAATCGACCCGAAAACAAAAAAAAAAGCAAGAACGGGGGGAGCAGTACTGGCCCAGAGAAGAAAAGATAATTCGGAGATCGATCTTAGAAATGGAGGGTCAATTCCGAAAAAGACGCGCCTGAAAATGTCAAAGAAAAACGAAAAAATTCAACCGGATAGAAAACAATGAATGTCTTAGAAGGGAAAGTGGGACGCCGCTGGCAAGGAGGAAGAATCAGGGAACTAGGAGAATGTTCGCAAAGTCACAGGAAAAACTCGAAACCGAAACGCACAGACGTAGGGGAAAACGGATCTCAGGAAAACGAGAAAGGGAACACTAGGGAAATATGACTGACAAATGGGATGATTCGGAAAAAGGGTGTCACAGGGTTGGGCCCTGTACTGCCCGGCCGAGGTGGGGCTTCGGAAATTTCGTTAAGGGGCCCATCATGGCCGGGCCCGAAAAGAAAAAAGGTAAAGACTTGAGGAAAATGCGATCGCACAACGGGAGAAGGGGCCGCTGAGGGAAATCTGTCGAGGCGAATTGGAAGAAAATCCAGTCAGAAAAAAAGGGAAGACCAAGCGAAAGAAAGGGGGGAACTGCGCCCGAAAGACAGCCAAGGGTTGAATCGTAAAAGAAAAACGAAAAAAAAAAAAAGGGGGTGGGCTGGGAGGGGAGGGAGAGTATTTTCAATTGCGAGAGCACTGCAAAAAAGGGAGTATTCAGACAAAAGGAAAGGGGGGTATCTCATAGAAAACATTAGCTAGAGGAGGTCGCGCCTCCTTTGGCGCGAAAGTACTTTCCTAAAGAGGGAAAGGAAGAGCGAGGGACGGAAAAAATTCGCTGAAAAGAGAGAAAAAAAAAGGTAAAAGTTTGGCGCGCCGGGGAAAGGATTGTTGAACAAGGGGCCGGTGAAAAAATGTTACGGCCAAAAAAAAAAAAAAAAAGCAGGGGATGGGGGGCAAAGGCAGTCAAACAAGATGGGGGGAAGGACATTTCTCATTTGGCAATGTTAAAGATCAGAAGCAAGGAGGGAATGGGGGAAAACCTGACCTTGAAAAAGAGATGAGAGAAGCTAGGGGAGTAAAGAGTAAATAAGAATAATTCCAAGGAACACTATTGGGTTCCTTTCCTCGGTTTGTTGGCCGTTCATTGTGCTGAGGAACGAGTCAACCAGAAAAGAGCGACAAAACTGAATTGGGAGTATTGAGGACTGTCAACAAAAGGGAATGGAATTCGGCGGGAAATGTGAACAAGGTTGCTAACCGTGCAGGAAAGCTGCCCTCTGAGCTCAAAGAGGGCCAGTCGCGGAAGGAACGGCAAACCATGTCGATAGACAGTAACAAGAAGAAAAAGGGGAAGTGAAGAACGAAAGGGGGGGGGAAAGGGCCAAAACTATGATCTCAAAAAATACGTTAAAGGGTTCTAAACGAGAAATACGAATCCAAGGCCGACGCAAAAGGGGAACGAAGACGATTTTGTCAGCTCAGGAAGAGGGTAAAGGCGTAACGTAGTTATGCATGGGGGCGGAGCAAAGACGGTTCAAAAAGGAAGGAGAAAAAAGGGGGGAGGGACAAGGTTGGTGCGAAGGAAGGAGACAAGTTGGGGAAAAAAAAAGAAGATGTATGGAAGGAAAACAAAGGACATTACGGGACTTATTAGCTGGGAGGGAAACGACGGTAAGAGTTATCTCCACAAAACTGGTGGGGACGAGGGAAGGGGAAAAAAGACTACAATAAACAAAAGAGGGAAAAGGGGGGAATTCCCTGAAAAAGAGGATTGAGGGACAATCAAAAGAAGGACATCACAAATTAAGAGGATTTTAAAAAGAAAGGGAAAAGATGCAATCAGTACAACGACGGGTAACCACTTTCCAAGTTCAAAACAAGAAAAAACGACGTGAAAGAAACAATGACGGAATCGAAGGGATCAAGGGGGGGGCCAACGACAGAATTGACTGACCTAAGACCTAGGGGGAGGGACAGGGTTGAAAAATACTCCATGGACAAGGGGAGGTTAAAAGGGAAAAGGAAAGAAAGAGGGAAGGAACCGGGGGAAATACTGCGATCTCAAATGAAAAAAGGGGTTGGGAAGGACCGGGAAAAAAGGGGGGGAAACTTTAATTGGCTTGGAAGACGATGAAAGACTATCGTCGAAAAGAGGAGTCGAGAGAAAACAAAAAGAGATGGGAGAAAAGAGATCAAACAGCTGACGGGAATAACCGAAGAAAAAATTTGAATTGCAAAACGTAAAGGCCCAAAAAATGGCAGCAAAGAAGTGGCTCAGAGGTAACGTGGTCACGGCCCGTTTTAAATTACGACGGTAAACGGAAAACGACAGGAAAAAAAGGGGGTTTAAACCATAACGAATTTCATGGCGAAGAAAAAAAAGTAGGTTTGAAGGAGGAAAAAGATCTTGAGAGCCCAAGTGATCGGAAAAAAAAGGCGATTCTTGCAGGAAGGGGGAAACACCACCTTCGCGACCGAGGTAGAAGAGGGCCGGGCATCGGGATTGCTTATTGGCGAAAAGAGATGAGTCGGCTTAGAAAAAAAGACCAAGACCAGCGAAAGAAAAGAAAGGGGGAAGGACAAGCTAAAGAAGTAGACACCCGCTAGGTGAACGATCAATCCGGAACAGCTTCGCAAAGCTGAAGAGGGGAGAAAAAAGAGAAAGAAGAAAAGGGCGGGTCTGAAAGGCGGTGAAAAAAAGGGGTGGGGAAAGTGGTCAACGACACCTTGTACCCCCCGTCACGGAGGGCGAAGTCGGCGAGATCCTCCGAATCCAGCTCAAAAAAAAACCAGGAGGGAAAAGAACAGTACAGTAAAAGAAGGGGGGGAAAGGGGAGCGGCCGGACATGAGGAGGTCTTAGATTATAAAAGCTGAAAAACCTGCGGAACATAGTGAAGCAACGAATCCTACGCCATAGATTATTCAAAAAAGAAGGGGGAATGTAATGGGAGAAAGAGTCCTAGGATGAGAAAAACTGGGGAGGGGGAAAGGTCTCGTTCTGGGAAACTGACAAAGAAAAGCGAATGAAAAATTCAAGCGGGGGAAAAATAAAGAAGGACAGGGGGGGAGGAAAAAAAAAGGGAATTAGAGGCGAGTTGGAAGAGAAAAAAATCCAAGTAACTCCACAAAACTGAAAGGGGGAAACGGTATGGTTAAAAAGGAGGTAATAGATAGGAGACTGTAAGACTGTAAAGAGGAAAAGGCCATGTGTGTAATCACGAGCCTGGACTAAATGAAAAAAAGAGGGAGGGAAGAAAAAGAACACAATGGGGGGAAGTCAACCAAAGGGATCAGAAATGCGTCAAGGGGGAAAAAAATCATTGGCAAGGGGCCGGGAAAAAACTTTGGTTGGGGGATCAGGAAAAATGTTGACAAAGATGTATACGGAAAAAGGCTCAAAGGGGGGGAGAGGGACCAACAGGGGAAAAATTCGGGGCTCACGTCCTGATCGAACAGCAGTACAGCTAGGAAGCCAACAAAGTCGGCGCCGGTTCTAGGGCAAGAAGGGGGGGGGGGGTGCGAAGGGAAAGAGGTTGAAGGGAAATAAGAAAAACCCAAAAAAAAATCGATCATGTCTGTTATTCGACCCAAATGAAAAAGAACCTGCCCCGGGGAAGGGGGAAAAAACCAAAAAAAAGACTGAGCCAAAGGAGAAAGGGTACGGCAATACAAGTGAAAGATCTACGACGAAAGCGGGAAGAAAGTCCTGTAGGGCCTGTAAAAGAAGCGACCGTCAATCGCCGGCCAAACGAGAGAGACCTAGCAGAAAGGTGAGGGGGGTCGGTGCGATCTCATTGTTAAATGGAAGAAAAGAGAAAAGAGGTCTAAACATTACGAAAAAGAGAGGTAATCACCTAAACTAAAGTGTGGGGGGGGGGGGACCGGCGGGGAAAAATCTGAAAGAGAGTAAAAAGCCCGTTAACGATATCTCTAAAATCAAAAAAGGAATTCTCACTAGTGAAGGGTCAGGACTTGGCGAAAGCGGAGCGTTCAACTGCAAAGAGACTGGGGAAGACGTGGCGAAGCGGGTCCTTGCCCCCCGGGGAGAAGGAGTCTGGAGGAAACCTAGTTCCGAAACAAGCTTCAACAGGGAGAAGAGTCAACATGGGGGCAGGCTGTCGCTAGCGTGAAAACTTGTAGTGGCCGGAAAGGGAAGAAGAAAGTCCTTCTAAATTGATTGAAAATAGGGATGGAAAAAAGAGAAAGAGAAGGAAACATGGAATCTCGGGACAGAACAGTCTAACACATACTAAATTGTCGGCGGTAGGGGGCGGGGCGGAGAAATCAAGACAAAAAAGCTTTGACACCGGAGGGGGGGTATGGGGACGCCATCGGAAACAAGGAGATGAAACGGAAAAAGTCGCATACTTTAAAAAGTCGAGGAGAAGGGGACTGGGAAAAAAGCTTTCCGAAGGCGGACGGTTGAACTGGGGGGGAAAGGGAGAAAAAGCGCACCACCATGTTGTTGCACGCTCCGGGGAGAAATTGTCCAGAGTCGATCAGTGGGACAAAGAGGGGAAAAAGGAAAGGGGAAAAGAAAAACTGGGCCCTTCAACCTATTGATCAAAGGAAGGGGCGACTGATAGCATTTAAACTGGAAAAGAAAGGAGAAGGAAGAGGTAGGTAAAAAATGTCAAGCATCTGCTACGACGAGTTCTGAAAATGGAAGGACAGAAAAACACTCAAGCCTTCATCGGTAGGGGTAAAAGTTCCATTGGCAGCCGCCGAACGCGATCCCAGAGACAAGAAAAAAGGCTACGGCAAAAAGAAGAGGCGCAGGTTACGGCAAAAAAGGTACCTGATGGGGAAGTCGTCGAATTGCGTGGCTTTTGGAAGAACAGTGGGAGAGGTAACATCTGAAAGCCAGTACTGGAAAAGATCCTGGGCGCTAAGCACGGAGAAAATGACAGAGAGGAGAGGGGGAACGCAAAAGACTTTGAGGGGCTTATATCCTAAAAATGAAAGAAAGGGGGAATTGGACAAATACGATAATACGAATAAGAAAGAGGGAAGCCGCGAAATGTCTGTGCCACTGAAAGGAGAAGAAAGCTTTAGGGAATGAGGGCGTGCTTTGAGATTAAAGGGGGTGGCTAGGAGAACAGAGGGGTCGCCTCAAACCGGACAGAAGGGGAGAACAGTTTTGTTGGGAAAAATTGAAAAAAGGGGGAAAAAAAAATACAGTTACAAAAAGTAACTAACGGGACCTATGGAAAAAACTATCCCGGGAAGGAGGCGTGCGGGCCCAACGACACCTTGGGACATGATCGGGCCCAAGAGTAGAAGGGGGGGTCGAGGACTTTAGTTCAAAATCAAAAATGGGGGGGGGAACCGACTTGGTAGGAAAAAAACCTTCCACCGTTTTGCGTCAAAAAACCACATCGAAACAAAGAAGGAAGTCAGTGCAAAAAGGAATGCAAGCGGAAGGTCAAAGGTCGGAGGGGGAAAAAAAATATTAAGATTCGAAGGAGAAAAGGAGACAGCAAAAAAAGATCACCGGTATGGATCGAAAAAAAGTTTAAGAAAGACTACGGGTGGGGGGGTTTCCCGTTAGAAATACTAAGAAAAAAAGGGAAAAGGTTGTACAGGAAAAAACACTTTAAAAGAAAAGGAATGAGACCATAGCGTTGAGGAAGGTTTGTGTAGAGGTTTTCCAGTGGGGGGGAAGGGAAATGAGAAGAAAAATACTCACCCGAAAGAAGCTCGATCCCAGAATCGAAAAAAAGGATTAGGAGCTCAGGAGAAGAGGGAGGAGGAGAAAAAAAAAAAAAAAAACCCAGGCTTTCCAACAGAAAAAATTTGAGGCGCCGTGCACAAAAAAAAGGGCATACAAGAGGGGATACAAGTACTTCGCAAACGGTGGAAAGTTGGTCACTCGGGAAACAGGGAAAGAAACTTGCACGAAACCGCAGCCAGGGGGAGCCGAAACGGAAAACCACACTGGGAAAAATTCGTTCAGGGAACCGGGTCCAGGTGGGGGGGGAAAAGGAGTTCAAAGAAAAGAATGCAATGGGCTCAGGCACACGGTCGAGGGGGAAAAAATACGAAAACTCCAACGAAAAAGTCTTGTGCCGCAAATGGGCGTAGGAGATGAGGGAGAAACTGAAGAAGGAAACTTGGGCGTGGGCTCTGTACTGGAGGGGCTGCGGAGGAAAAACGTGGAAGCCTACAAATAATCATGTAGGGGGGAGGGAAACAATTAAAGTGCTTAATAGAAGAAACGAAAATTATATAGAGGGGAAACAGTTAAGGACATGGCATCTGACAAAAAGAGATAAAGTAAAAAAAATGGTCGTCAAGTAAAAAAAAAAATTGGGGGAAAGGGGAAAAAAAAAGGAGTTTTGCCATGACCACCAAAAAGGTGCCAACAATGAAAAACGGCCAGGCCGAATGAATCCAAAGAAAGAAGGGGCAATACCATCTCATAGAAAAACTCCAGGAGGAGAAGGGGGGATTTTAAGAGGACCTTTCAAGAGGACGGCTAAGCAGGGGAAAAGCCGCAGTCTTAAAGGGGGGCTGTAGGCTGGAGGAAACGGGGGGGGGGAGGAAGGGACAAACTCACAGAAATATCAAAATTAAACTTTGATAGAAAAAAAACGGAGATGGCTTTCCGTGGAGAGAACGTGGAGTCCGAGCTTGATCTAGAGGTTGCAGACGAAGGTCGAGAAAATCGTCCGAGGAAAAAATCCAAAATCCAAGGGGGGGAGGGGGTGGAAAAAGCATAATTGTCACCTAACTTTTATTTGTCCCTTCTTCAGCTCGGGAAGGATAGAGAGGGAGGAACAATTGAACGGGGAGACCAACAACTTCGCAAAGACATAAAGGAAAATTGGGTTCCTGGAGGGGGGGGGAAGGAGGAAATTAAAAAAAATAATAGAGAACAAACATAGTCAAGGAAAGAAAAGGGAACTTACTTAAGCTTTTGAGGAAGGGAAGATGTGGAAGGGCAGGTGGAAAAACTCCTTGGCTGTGAAGGGACGGGGAAAAGTTGTTGGAAAAAAACTTACAGGGCTGCGACCACAAATAAAGGGGGGGCTAAGGTCTGAAACTCGTACATTGGCACAAAGAAACTCTCGAGCTGGAGGAAAGACAGGATGATCGAGCCAAAAAAAAAAAAAAAGACCATGTCAAGAGAGCGGAGAGGAACACATAACATAAATTTAAAAGAAGAAAAAACGGCTTACGCATCATCCTCCCAGTTGACCAAACCCCCCACGGGGCCATATTTCTGATCAGGACCAAAATCAGGCAGAGAAGACTAGTGTCGACTGGATTTCCACACAAAAGGCTGACTGAAGGAAGAGAAGGGGGGTAAAATAATCGATCGGATTGCGGAGGGGCCTTTACGTAATCCGCGATCCAATATCGAAGAAAA
>Ga0179593_1526572_pt1 | contig 14145 bp, 12 predicted proteins | sample CZODoug2_1_08_16_FD_185931 | JGI IMG/M metagenome (GOLD analysis project Ga0179593, IMG submission 185931) | Vadose zone soil fungal communities from Angelo Coast Range Reserve, California, USA - CZODoug2_1_08_16fungal (PacBio error correction) | ecosystem: Environmental > Terrestrial > Soil >...
TGAGTGGCGTACTCGCTTCTAGGAGGAGAAGAGGAGAAGGAGGGGTGAAGAAGGATGAGCGGATGCGCACTTAGCCGATGGACAAGTGCTAAGGCGAAAGAGCTGCAGCTTAAAGGCACAGAAAAGAGGGGCTCTAAGATGGCCAAGATCGTCACGCATCTCTGCAAAATTGAGGAGTGAATTCTCAAAAGCCAAAAACGGCGCGAATAACACGATGATAGACAATCAAAAATGGCCGGATTCCTGGGGGACAAAGGGGTCCCGGTCGAGGCTAATGGATTCGCTATCCCCTTCCAAGTAAAGAAATGGGACTTGGCTGGGTCGCCGACAGCCGGCATGGGACATGTTGGGGGGCATTGTCACAATCGAGATGACGACACCCAATACTCATAACCATACGGGGGGGGCCTTCACGCCGACGAGGCGCGGGTTATACCCTGGGGAAAAAGGCGATTTCCTTTAAATGCTTGGACATAGTAGCAGGGAACAAAAGAAGCAAGAGGAAAATGGGGTTTTCTACGACTTACGCCCAAAAAATTCGGGCAGGGAGCGTCAGTGTGTGACTCTCCTATTCTATCGTCCTGATCAAGTTGGGAAGTCCGGACTCAATGTAAAGTACGCAAACCTTACACATCGAAGGGGGGATGATTAAGAAAGGGAAAAGCCCGTTGTGTGGGGGGGGTGTCTGGCAGTACCCGTTTCACTCTGTGTTTGCTCTCGCCGAGTGGAAAGGGCGGTGCAAAGGCTGAACCCGGCCGCAAACAAGCTTGCACAGCGTGGGCAGGGGAGGGGTTCACTGGGGGTACCTCAGTGACACGCGTGGAAGGGGGTGCCAACTGGATTCTAAGGGGGTTCAGGGCATTGACCTTTGTAGGGTCTAAGGGGTTAAGCTACAAACTAGCCGTCGCTGTCCCTGAAGCTAAGCTTACTCTGGTGCGCATATTCCCTGGAATGAAGTACCAGCCGTCGAAGGGGGGGGGGAGAGTCTCTGAGGGGACACGTGCAAAGAGCGGGACTGAATTTTCTCTTGGCCCAAAAAAGGTGTCTTTAGTCGGAACCAGCGGGGAGCGGGGTCCTGGGAAATATCAATGTTTAACTGGGGCTCACCATTGCCTTCCAGTGAACTCTTTGTTGGGATGAGGGCCTTTGAAAAAGGGCCGTTCTCCCATTGACGTGCGTTGTCCAACCCGACTCACTAGAACACGCCCATGGCTGGCCGTTACAAAGTAGCCGGGTGCTGTTATGCAAAGATTGTCACAAGCGGGTACACCACAGTGTAAAAACAGGGAGGGAAAAAAAAAACTAGTGGGGGGGGTGGAAAGGTAACCGCAGGTCAGGTTTTGGATGCGGCCAGGGAATGCACAACGAAAAAAAAAAAAAAAAAGGAGGGGGCGACCACTTGCGAAACAGGAAACTCATAAAACTTTCTCCGCGCAGGAGTGAAGGAAGGAAATTTGAATGGGTAAAGGTTGTTTAAAAGTAATCTATCTTTTGCGTTTCACCGCCCAGAAGAACCTAGGGGCGGGCGGCACAAGGTCTCCTTAACTAATGCCAAAAAGGGCTTTAGTGTAGGCACTGTTCAAAGGGTAGACAAGCGCTCTAATGTGAAAACTATTCTTGACCGCCGAAATACAGGTACACCCTACCTCAGGCCTTTAACTCTGGGGGAAAAATGATCGGCGGTTGGAAAATATCCCGTGAAAACGGGAGTTGACGGGAAGTTCCGCCTGGTTCATAGCTAGAGAAATTTACAGGCTATGAACTGCGAAGAATTCGAAGATCGGGACCCGACTTTACCACGTCGGGTGTTTGTAGCAAAGAGGTTGTTCACCGTGTCGCTGGTGCAAACGAGCGGATGCCTTTTGACGTGAGGGAGGGAAATGGTTTGCGGAGAGTACGTTGGGTGACGTAATAGAATCGAAGCGCGAAAGGCCAAGAACAAAAACTGACACCCTCCCCTCATACTGCGAGGGAGAAAAGAGACGTTGTTTTTTTTCTATGGGCAACCGGGGTGATTTCGTGTTACAAGTAGAAACGGGGGTTCATGCCCTCCGACAACTGATTCTTTCTGCCCGGCAAACTAGCCCTGGGTGTTCAGACTCGTTACGATTGTGTGCGGTCCTGAAATTCTGTCACGGCAAGAACCGCTCGGGGGATCCCGGGGTCAAGAGCCCGAAAGCGACCGTAGGGGGAGGTTTTGTGTCCTTGCCTGTAGGGGTCGTGGGGCCTAAAAAAAGTACCAGACAGCTTTTAGGAGCGCTTGTAGCGTAGGGCCCATTCCAGCCCGATCAACCTCCGGGGTTGGGTGGGAGTGAAGGTGGCAGATCGCGAAATACGACGGGGGACCAGGAGAACTGAAAGACTTGTCGGACGGTTTTTTGGGAAGCCGACGGGCGTCACAAACAGCCGGAATAAACAAAAACTATCTTTTCAATCAAAAAAAAATAACGGATCTGACATATTACCTCTTCCTGGATAGCTTAAGAACTTGTCTCTCATAACTGGTTCATAGCAAAGGGGGGACATCGAGGTCTGGGCGCTTGGTATGAGGTAGGTTGAAAGAAAAACAGTTAATCAAACGGACGCTTTTCCAGTACCGATAGTACGGATAATGCTAGCACCAGCCAATGTAGAACTGAGGCGGCACTAACTGAATCCATGGAAAAACGTAAACAGGCGGCTTTGGCACGTACAAATCTTTTAAGTTGGAAGGAAAAAATGGGTCGCCGGACAAAAAGTCGGCTTTGAGGGGAGCACACGGCAAGACACCTTAACCACCTGGAGAAACCAACCTCGAACCACAAAAAAAAGGCCATATGTACACAGAACACGACACCGGCCACCAAAAGGAACCCACGGAAATCACAAAAACACTACATCCTCCAACGCCCCTTGGCAGCCTTCCCCAGAGCTCCGGGTTTTTTCGGGCGTGTCCACGACTCTAAGGAAAGAAACCCCTTTACGCTACACCGTTTGAAGCCCCGGGGGAGCATCCGAACACTGCAACAGTCAACAGGGTCGGAACAAGAGCTGAAGGTACAACTAAGAAAATGAATCGTTCATAGGAAAAGATCTAAACCCGGAAGCTCCGGCAAGTGGATAAGACGACTAGCCTCGGAATGGGTCCTTCAAAAGGTTAATTGCAGGGGGAAAACTATACACCTGGGACAACACTCTAGAATAATGTCAGTAACAATGTTCTCTCGTTTGTTTAGAGAAGAGGTGTCAACCAGGATTCAAAAATTACAAAGTTGTGTGAGCTCCCTGTAATCTGGTAACCGCGGCGAGGACATCAAACTAAGACTGGGTGAACTGCGGCTGTTGTTAACACATCGTGAAAGGTATTAAGTACCAAGCCTTTAACCATTGCAGTCCGGGAAAGTTTCAGAGTGGGAGCGAACAAGGTACGGGCGCAGGGAAAGCGTGGAATGGTGCGCGTTCTCCAAGGGGAAACAAACCGACTTCAGGGCACGGGTGCAACGGCAAACTAACGCTGCAGAAACAAAACCCAGTCCTTTTGGAAGGAGGGAAAACGAAGCGGTGGGTCGTGTGGAAATTCAAACTGCGACGCACCCCGGGAAGGGGAATCCGCCGAAGGAACCTGGACCGCCGGGAAAAAAAAATTGAGTGGCGAAAAGGGACACGAATAGCTATAAATTGAGGAAAAAAGTCTCGAGAAGGGGGGGGAATATCAGGAACGTCACAAAATTTCACTTGGGCACTGGCTAAGCGTCTGCCTAGGTCAGGGATGTAGCTGAGGGTAGTAAGTGAAATCAAAGAATCGGGGGCAAAAGGGGTACAGTCAGGGGGGCAGTCTTTCGTGCAGGGGAACTGAGGGGCTACATTCGAACCTGCTAAGGGGGAAAAAACCTTGGGGGGTTTGGGTGTTTTCTTCAATGCAACACAAAGAGGGGGGGGGGTAAGTTATCGCTACAGTTAGGTGCCCTACCTCAAAAAGGTGCTCATCAAACGTACAACGCAAGCAACTGGAGTGAACGAAAACTGTCCATAAAATTCTGGGGGTCAGATCCTTACCAAAACCTTTGCCTGAAACCAATTAAGAGGGGAACGAAACGGAAAGGGGGTTCCAACAAGAAAAAATTGTTTTGCTCGACAAAAACGTGGCCGTGCTGTTTCCCATAGCAGGAAGGAGTAATTAAGAAGAATGAGACCGAGAGAAGTGGTGGTCGTCAGCCAAGGGGTTTTACTGTAGTTGGGGTGCTTACTCTAGGGACCTTCCAAACACTTACCCCCGGCTCACCCCCCCCCACGCGGCTCCCAGGCACGAACATGTGTGGAGACATAGATGTAGGGGGACGGAAGGACTCCGTTCGGAGTCTAAAAGGTTTAAAACGGTGCCCCACAAGAATCATGACGGCAAGTCAACTGTTCCCAGTTTCAACGGGGGACAAAACTGGAATTCAAAGTCAGTGTTCATAAGGCATCCTCGATGGGGTAGTAGGAAAAAACACTTTATGGGGGGTCTCACGATAGGGGGGCGCGCCGCCACCCTGGCACAAAAGCAGTCAGGACGCCACCAACAGGGGGCGTAAGTCTGTCCTTGAGAATACTAGTCGCAGAAACTTTCTACAAGTGATAAAGGCTGTCCCAGCGCCAGAAAAAGCGGACTTTTCACTCGGAAACGGGGGACTCAAGGACATTTTTGTGGGGCCGAGAAAATGCCTGTAGCTAACTCATACACCGGACCGAGAAGATCATCTTTGCGCTCTGGATTTTGAGTTCTAGGCAGATGCTATAGGACTAATTTTGAGCAAAAGAGCCTGGGTCAGGGGAAGACTCTCTGAACACACTCGTACTTAGACGTCCGGGATAGGGACGGGAGGTACACTGCCTGCCACGGGTTATTCCGAAGCAGAAACCTAACAACAACCCAGGTATAAATTGGTATCACTTTGCAATTGGGGTCGGGGCGCCGTTCTCAAAGATGCTCCTTTTAGACGGGGGAACTTTTGCCTAGAACTTTCGATGTTTAGGTCCGACAGGCTCGGGGGGGGCTCACTTTCAAAAAAATCCTGCACGCTGGATCGTGGGGAGGGGTTGACGTATATGTGCGGGAGGTGCAAAAAGGAACCAACATCGCACCAGCTAAATGCGCGGAGACCACACATTTCAACTCGTACCTTTCCGTGCAGTGGAGTACCAGTAGACGACGTTATGTGCACCCCTGAAAGACATCATGGGAAAGGGGGGGGGGCGAACGAAATCACCTGGCGCCATTTTAAAAAGGGGACAAAAAAAACGGAAAGACGTGCACCACACAGAAAGAGCTAAACCAGCGCCGGGGAAAGCCCAAACATTCGGGGGATCGGCCCGCCGCGAGGGGGAGGGGTGCACCAACCAATGCTGTCACACGGACGACGTCGAGCCAGGAAGCCCGGGAGGATAAAGGACTGTCATTTGCGGGGACGACGGAGTACCAACTCTTGACCGCGATGTGGTACGGCGGCGGAGGGCGGGGGAGGCGCACGAGAACGGGGGCACGTTCAGGAACCGTGGCGAAAGGTGTGAACGAGAAGGCGGTTATGGTGATCTCTCTTTACTGAAAAAAACCCTTCTGTTAAGACCCCATTGGCAACGTACCAAAAGAGAGGACGCTTTGTGACCGACCATTGGAATGGGGTCTGTCAGTGATTCCGGGTCGGGGAATAGTCGGCCGGCAAAAAACCGCAAAAAACGAAACTCAGGACGCCGGCAAACGGTCTCGCGACTTAGGAAAATAAAAAACCCGATCGTCAGGAAGTGACGGGTCCTGCTGTGTGGAAGCGTCTCGGTCAAAGTTCGGGGAACATGGAAACGGCCCAGCTCTGCAAGGGGTGGAAAAAAGGGGACCTAGGGATTGATTCAGAATATTTGGGACACGGCCCCACTGGTATGGTGTGGGGTTTTGCCAGGCACATGGGACGTTCCTGGTCCGACCCAGGGATCCTATTAGGAATCTGAACCTGGAAAAAAAAGCGTAAAGAATGCGGCGGCGAACCCGTTGTTCAGGAGGGATGGCGCGGCTGGGTGGTTGGCTTTGGGCGTCCACGGTGGTATAACCAACTGGGGAACCCAGTGTAGCAGCCCTATGGCTACGGCGGCGAGAACTAAAAGGGAAGAGTAACAGGCAACTAGAAACGAGTGCTGGACGGGGTGGGAAAACAGAACGGCTTGAGGTCCATGAACCCACGTCTGACTACTGGTAGGGGACCAACCGGGGAGTGTCAAACCGTGAACGGATATTAGGTTTCAAGGGATTAAAACCCGTAGCTAAAAGGGTGGTGGGGTGAAAAAAAAAGCTACGGATTGTCAATATTCTTCGTGGAACACCTGATCAAAAGGCAATTAAAGGGTCTGCGTAGTTGCCAGGGAGGGGGGGCTTATTCTTCCGTCAAGACGCTGGACGGTCCAAAAAACCAGAACACCATCCCATTTTAACGAACCAGGAAGTGGTGTCAACCGTTAGTTGACACGGAATAAACGGACACCTTAATTCTAGGGGTGTGTGCAGGTAGTGTAGATGCCGGAATGCAAACCGGTCTCGACACTTCGGAAGTTCAGAAAAGGAATTCCCTGGACTTGTCAGGAAAAGTTCCGGACGGTGGGGGTGAACCAATCCTGAAAGGGTGGATCATGGAGGCGGGCAATTCGCCGGACACATTTCCAGAGCCAAGGGGGAAGTGACGGGGGAGACAGGTCATTTGAACACGGGAAGTTCTGACCGGATAAATAGTCGAACAAAAGGATGGGACGACCAACAAGGAGTGGCCCATTATTTTGCGGAAAGAGTCGGTCCGGATCCTTGTGGGCAAAAAAAAACAAGCACGGTCCAGACGTTCTAGCCGGGGACGGGAAGACCCCTGGCCGCGAGTAAAAGGGAATGTCTGAGATCGGAGTGCATCTCCGAATGGGGTTATTAACTACGAGGGTTTTTCTATGGGTGTCGCTGGGCAGAAGGGGAGATGCGATTGCCGGGGCCATTGTTCGTTCTTGACGACAACGGTTTTTTCTGATGGCGTGTTGGAAAAAGTGCAGCGTAAAACCGCCGCTGTCCGCGTACCACGTTTGGTGAGATTCACAATTTGGTGGTGTTTATGAAACTGGTTTTTGCGAGTGGTGGTTACGGGGGGGACAAGTGGCAAATCTTCCTCTGGGCGAATCTTTCGGTCGAGGGTCCTCATTTTGTGCACTGCTGTGATTACGGAAACGAACCGCGGTCGGGTTTCTGGTGAACAAGTTTTTTCTGGGGAGGAATTGCCAAAGGCGCCGTGATCTCGGTGGCGGGGGGTGCGCTTAGGCCGTCGCCAGAAAGCATTCTCCATGGGGGGGGGCGGGACGCAAATGGACGGGCGGTATCGGGTGGGGTCTGGGACCACTAAAAAGGGGAAATAACAAACGCCACCGGGGAACGCCGATGGGTGCGGAGGGTTTCAGTAAGAGCGTCCCACCTCCAAAAAGGAATTCCCTTGAAAAGATAACATACGTGGGGGGGCATCTACTCTCAAACAAGAAGAGTATTAAAGGGCAAACTTCTGTAGATTTACACCTTTTCGGTTCACAAACTTGTCAAGGACTTGGAAACAGATAAAGGGAGTTCGCCGGCCCTTTGATTCTAAAAAGACGATTCATACAAAAAAAAAGAAAGGCCTCTTTGAATACAACCAACAGGGATAAATGAAAATGAATGCTTCAGACCGTTACAGCCCAACCGAAAGGCCACCTCGATCACGACGAGGGGGATCAATTCGGCTGAAACAACATTGGGGCGAATACACGACGGTTGTCGGAATCATAACGAAGTGAAAAGATCTACACAGGCTAGAAATCTACGGGGGGCGGGGACGATTAGGTCATCATGGCGCAACCCACGAAAGACATCACCAAAACATCCAACGCAAAACCACAAAGTGACGACAGCCGCTCGAGGGGTTTGACGCTTAAATCACGACATAAACTTCCAACAAAAAAGAATACCGAACCTGGCCCAACTTCAATCGAAACTGACCAAACAGCACCAACGGGTCCGTAACAACCTCGTACAAGAAAAACTAGAAGCGTAGGGGCTCCCATCTTAACATCAGGGCATTCCATCGTATTCGCCACTCACTGCGAATGTACCGTGTCCGGGTAGGGAGCGGGCGGGGCTTGGGTAGGGGGGGTTGAGGATGATCGAACGGGGGGGAGCGGGTTGTGTTAGGGGGACGCGATTTGCAAAGTGGCCTCTAGACTAGCTTACGACGTCAATAAGGCAAACGGTCTACACCAAAGCAATTGGGGGATTCGTGTCCTTCGACAACTCACCATGGAAAAAAGGAAGAACTTAAAATTAAGTGTTAGTCATTCACGGTTTAACCAAAGTCCGGGAAAAGGGGGGAAGTTCAGCAGCTTGTCTAGAGAGGCGAAGGGGTCGGCAAATATACATGCATTCACTCCCTTAACCGATCTAAAAAAACATCATGAAACCGGAAAACGTCCCGGACAAGACGAACAGCACAAACACTAAGCCCGGATTCCAGCCAGGCGGTGGATCATTTGGTGGAACTAAGACTACTAACTGCCGATACCAAGGTGGGCACCCCATGTCCTAACAAGGTAAGCGAAGCAGGCCCGATAACAGCCTCCAAAAAAGGAGGGGGGAGTAAAAAGTCTAGCTACTGGGAAACTCTACATCGAAGTTTACCGTCAAGGAACGTAAGGTTCTACGCAGTCGCAAACTCTGGGGACAAGGGGAAGCCTGCATGCTTGGAAACGCTTGACGCAGAATATCAGGGAAAACAGGATGCGGTCGGACTTTGGATCGTGATTACGGGGCTACACTTGAAAAACCCGAGTCCTTCAAAAAGTCAATTTAATCCAACAACGTCCAAAAGGCTCTTAGGGCATCCGGACTCAACAAAAAAAATAGAAAAAAAACCTTCCTGTCCCCAGCTAGAAGTTAGGCAGGACTGGAAACAGCAATTACATAGGGAGAGTGGGGGACCACTTCACTCTTCCCACTTTTACTTCAAAAACCACCACGGGGGGAGGCTCAACAGAGAAGGGAGAAAGTCCTCAGTCCAAGTGACGGGGAAGCGCGTGCAGGACAATCATGGGAAGGAAGCGACAGTCCTTCAAATCAAGGACCTTCCAGAGTTTGACGGAGGAGACAGGGGGCAAAAAGCATTGAAACTCCACGTCAAAATGTGAGTGGTAGGAGAAGTCTTCTGCAGAGCCTTAATCCGTCTGGGGAAGGTCGTTGGGTTAATTACCATTCCAAGGGGATCAGGATCCGTCAACTTTCACCTCAGGGGGGGGGGGAACTCGAGGTCAGGTTTGAACTCAGGGAATATGGGGGACAACGCCGGAGTGTACGCATCACGGATGAGCCAAAAACCGGGTCACACGTCTGACAGGAAACGAAAAAACCGGGCCATCCCGGAAAAAGGCCTTATATGGAGAATACATCCAGGGTCGAGGAATAAAAAAACGGTCACCTGTGGGCATGAAAATCGGGAGGGTGGTAGGAGGCCTATGTACTAAGGGTTGGTCCCGATGTGACGAATATCTAACAGCAGAACCGGAAAGCCAGATATAAGAGGAATATTGCTTTGTCACAACGCACTCCATAAGGCCTGAAAATTATGACGAACTTCATCGTACTTCGCACCAGGCTTACCTGGAAATATGAGGCAGAACAGGTAGGAGCCAACCACGGGCTATCTGCCAGAACATTAGTAGAGGGAAAATATGAGAGTGGGGCTGGTGAACCATCCCGCCGGTAAACCGGGGTTAGAGGTGAGGGACTTTTCGTCAACCTACAGTTTTTCTCTTACGAAAAATTAATGAACCTATTCGTCCAGGTTCTTGAAAATTCGCAAACTAATAATGGCGTTCACACAATGCCTTCTATACAAAGGGGCTGGTCCTCCGCGGGAAGCGGGGGCCCCCTTCGGAGATCATTTGGAAAAAAGTTGACAGGGAGCCCCGGTGACTGGTAGTATTATAGAACCCGGTACGAAAGGCAGGGGACGTGTGGGGCGGCACCCGACAGCCAGTCGGGTAGAAGGGTAGTGGCTCTTTCAAGGGGATCCCAATGAACGTTGACCCCAACCTCCAGGGGGGTATTCACTCGAAGCCCGGGCATAGACCGTTTCCTAAGTTGTTTACTGTTCCTTCTTGTCAAGTCTTCTTGGAGACGGGATAAGGGGGGAAAAAGACAAGGCTACCACATTAAGCGATAAGGGTATAGAGGGCTTCTACCAGCTTTGTTAACTGTGGAAGTCGGGTTTTTACTCCAGACTACCAGTTGGTTGGTTACGCTATGTCTGAATTCCGGATTTGACATTAATTTGACGGCGTTCGAGGCAGTAAGGAAGGGTTTTGGGGGACGCCCAACTGTGGTGGGGGTGGCATCCCCGTGGGAAAAAAGGGTGGCGCGGACAAAAAGGCTGCCGATTCAGGGCTTAACTATGACGCGGAACGGACCGTTGCTTTATCCTGGGTTGCGTAAGGTTGCGGATGGAGGGGCTTGTGGGGGAAGGGCAAAAAGGGATCGTCACGTGGTTCCGGAATTTTAAAGGCTCGGTACACTGAGAGTCTCTATGGCGGAGGCGCTGTCAAAAACCAGGAAGACAAGAGATGCGGCCTTTGGGTCCCCCGACCGGTGGCCCAGTCAGAAAATCAGTCTGACCGTACTGGAAAAGAGACCTAGGTCCACCGTGAGGCTTGAGAAAAGGGACGTCTTGACAAAAAAGCGAGCCCGTGTTTCCGTCAATCGCACTAGAAAATGATGGAAGTTCTCTCCTTAAACGGGAGGGACCTTTATGGGTTCATGGGGAGAGGAGGTTCTAAGTTATCCGTCGTGGATTGCCAAAATAGGCCACACCTGGGTGAAAAGAAAATGGGGGGGGTGACTTGGTGAAACATCCGCAATTTCACAGGAACGTGTAAAGACCTCTTTGGGGTTGGCACGGGGGGGTGGGGGGGTACGAGTAGGGTTAGTGCCGCAATGTTATACAAGACTGCTCTAGTACGTCTGTCTGTAATAAAATGCGCCTCGTCTCGTGAATACGCGGGCTGTGGTGACCTTCATTAATCGCTTAATGGTCAAATGAAAGGGCATGGTTCGGAAGTTCTCATGTTCTCAGTAAGCCCCCACTTCAGGTTAAGAAGTGGGAAGGGTTGGGAACAGTTACTTTCCTTTAATATTCTGGAATTCTACTAGGAGCGAGACATCTCTGGTGTCTCAGTTGGTTTTAAAAGGAGATCAACTTTCTGGGAAAAGGTTTATGCCGTTACAGTCATCGCTGGAAGGGCTTGCTACTAAGAACTGGGAAGCTATTAAATTAGCGAGATCTCTATGGCCTGGAGAAACAGCGAGGGGGTGTGACGGCGTCAAGGGGTGGTACCGTTTTGATGGGTGCAACGTACATATCGGGTACTTTTGCAACACTTTGGAAAACCTGGGGGGGGGGAAGGTGGGGGAGTGGGTGGTGAGGAACGTATGTGTCAGTCGAAAACATCTCAAGGCCGTCTTTTGACGGAAGGGTTGGTTAATTATTGCAGGGGGTTCGGTGCATCTGTCCCCAGGGGGGCAGTTTGGAGGAAGATCGGGTGTTCTCGATGGTCAGTTTTTAATGCCTGCTTGCAGGAACTGCGGGGGACGTTAACGGGGGGCGTTTATCACACGTTGCGAATTGGGGAAAGGAAAAGTTCTGAGATCTGCGTTTGCCGTGGACTGTTCGCTACCGATCTGAGGGGGGCTCAGGTGCGAAGGGGACGGGCCGTTCACCGGGACCGGTTTAGGACATCGTTTGCTTAAAAAGGAAGATAAAAGTCCAGAAATCCCGAGGGCAGCCAGCTTTGAATACTGGCACACTGACAAGGAAGTCGTAATCATACTTTCAAGGTGGAAAAGATTCGCAACAACCAACAAACAGGAGGGGGGGGGGGGATATATAATAAAAGGGCGTAGTAAGCAGGGCTCGTTTCCGTGGAAGATCATAGCATTGTCACAACAGGAAAGCGTCAGAATCGGGGAGAAAATGGGTATTCCAATCGAACCGTTACAGAAAAAAGGAGCTGCACGGCAAAAGGAACAAGGGAATCTTCGTCCCAGTCGGCGGACGCCGAGAGTCACACGGCCAACAGAAACTGCGAGCTGTGCTAATGACTTCGGACGAAAAAAAAAGGGGTTATAAAGAACAAGAAATCGGTTTCCTGCTGGAAGAATTGGTGAAAAATAAACTAAACCACTATTCTCCAATCACCACTCGAAGGGCAAAAAAACCTCAATGTTCAACAGCCCACCCATCAAGCCGCAGCAACACAGTTTCACTAAACGGAGACGCTAAAGTGGGTGAGTGAATATCCGACAATTCCATACCGTGAGAACAAAGTGGTCCATCCACCAGACCAAACGCCAAGAAGCACAAATCCTCGGGAAACAATCACGTTTCTCCTGTAAAAAAGCTCTGGGAAGGGGGGGGAGAGATCTGAGGACCACATCGGCAGATGCTACTTCCGGATGGAGAAGAATCAGGGACGCCTGCACTATGAAGTTGTCCTTCACACATCTTAAGGAACGATCTGAAGGGACCTAACGGGTTGAGCCAACGAGATTCATTAGCCACGTAATCCCCTTAAAGGGTCTCAAAACTAGTCAGATTCCAAAAAGGAAAAACGACGGTCGACATCCGTGGGGCGGGGGAAGATTTGTCCTAGCTAACCTCCCCCGGGACTGGTGAAGGAAAGGCAAACTTAATGACTTGGGGAACAAAGCGGCCAAAGGTTATTCATTCACTGAAAGTCCTAGGGTAGGTATTCAAGGAGCAAAGGGGTGTTCATATTATCCCGGGGGAGAAGATGGCATACCTAAACGGGGGACGAGGTTCCAGGACCAAGTGGGGAAACACACAAACATACTGTGAAAAGGGGGGGGGGGTAATGAAAATCCCTGCTGGAAGACTCAACATGAGGTGTAAGTTCAAACAGGGTCTGTGGCGGGTGTTCGGGGGAATCCAAAAAGAAACGGCCCTTACGCATACCTCTCAACAAGGGGGGGAAACCTGAAACTCAGAGAGAAGTGGAAAAAAAGAATCTCTTTCCCCAAACGTAAAAAAACCCAACAAAAAGAAACGGGGTTACCCCACTGAAATCGGGAGAAGAACAAAGGTGTCCTCATTGCTTTTTACCTCTTTGCTAAATGCAACTGCGGGTTGCTGGGAAGGAACCTTCGGCGGGAACACTAGTACTAGCGTCCGAAAACAGCGGGGCGAACGGGAGGGTAAGTGCTCTACTAGCGGTAATTCATCAGACAAGGTCAACCCGCCGTACAGCTGGTCACGTATGAAAAACCAGTCCACCCTTCACAATAGACGCTGGAAAGGACCGCTAACCAACCGCGCTTCCCCCCGCGGATAATAGTTGAAAGTGAAGCATCTCCTGAAATATGCGACCTTGACTAAGAGGAGAGCCCAATTTTGAAGGAGAACCCAACACACAAAGGGTATTCTCAAACAAACAAATTACTCCTCAAAAGGGGGGGGGGAAGGGGAAGGCGGGGTGCAATACAATAGGAACGGATTCCAGGTTCAACGGGGAAACCTGAGTGACCTTATATTCATAAAGGAACACCATCATCCTTCACACGATATTTTATACGAGGAAAGGCTGATAAGTGTATCGCCGGCTGTTGTCCGGTTTAGACTGTGGTCCTTAGAACGGGGGGGTACACCTAGGGGGTTATAACACCTCCTTCAAACTGGGGAAACGGGCTGAAAGGAGGCCCTCGTCCTGTGAGGTGTGACGGTAAGATGGGGTTCGTCAAAAGTATTGGTGCTAATCTCATCAGGGGGGGGGGGGGGACAGCCAATCAAAGTCGAAGGGGATTTCTGCGAACTCAAAACGGTCCAATGATGAGAACTATGAGAAGAAATAGCGTGGCCGATCCCCACGGTCGGGAATGAATTTGGGTTAAGAGGCGATGGGCCGGGTTGGTTGTCCAGGGGGGGGGGAAGGGAAAAAGCTCCTCCCTGAAGAACAGATCCAGCTGAACGTTTGGCTCCGTGTCCAGTCATAAGTAATGTTACCGAACGTCATAAGGGGGGGAAGTCTCTCGTCACCACTCCTTTCAGATCGGAAAAAGGGGGAATTAAAAAACAGGAA
>Ga0179593_1335520_pt1 | contig 14144 bp, 10 predicted proteins | sample CZODoug2_1_08_16_FD_185931 | JGI IMG/M metagenome (GOLD analysis project Ga0179593, IMG submission 185931) | Vadose zone soil fungal communities from Angelo Coast Range Reserve, California, USA - CZODoug2_1_08_16fungal (PacBio error correction) | ecosystem: Environmental > Terrestrial > Soil >...
TCCACGACCTCATCGATTTCTGTCACTAGTGAAGAGCTCCCTGGAGGGAGATGCAACCTTTAACCCCAGGTTTCGGAATGAAGATGGGACACGGAGACATAAACCGGACTGGATCATGGCGACCGGGTCTTTCGCGGCGCAACTTCTTAAACGAATGAAGGGGCATGGTAACTAGAAAGCGTACAAGATTTCAGAGGGCTGTGAAAACGTAAGTAAGAAGACCAATTTGGACTACCCAGAGCATGCTTGTTCTGAAATCTCAGCCCCAGCGAATGATGTTCGCAAAAGGGGGTTTATGGGAGCGAAGGGCTGCGTTGTGAGAGGGAATTAGGTGTTAAATTCGAATTGCACATAGGCCCTGGAGTAGCAGACATCACTCTCGCCTGGAGTGCTTAAAGGAAAGGCGGGCCGAAGATGTAGTAGACGTCGAACCGGGCGACTTGGGAGCATCAAAGAATCAAAGCTGAACAAGCAACAGAATGGGTTCTACGCTTGGGTTAAAGGCAATTTTGTGTGGGTCTGGAAAGGTACTCAAGTACTTCCGATCGGAAAGGGTCAAACCGAGTAAACAAGAATGGTTTCCCCGGTGAAAATGAAAAACCGCACGTAAACTTTGGTTAGGGGGGGTTCGGGACGCGATAGGTGTGGAATGGGAGAGGGTAGTTGAGAAATGATTAACGAGAAAGAGAAGCCTCGTGCGAGAAAACGAAACACTCAAATCTAAGCCAACGACCGAAAATTCGCCCGGGGACGTCCAAATAGTTCAGGTTCAGGTCGGGTTGAAAAGAAAATTTAACCAGCTCAAACGACGTTGGGTTGAAAAAGATGGAAACGACAGGACAAGCGATCGCAATCACCAGTTCAAGAAGGGCCGCGCCTGAAGCCAGGCTCATTATCCGCGAGCACTCAAGGGCCATTAACGTGCCGAATGTGGTCTCGGGCTTTGGGTCTTGGAAATCAAACCGAAAGCTTTTAGTGGATTCAGGAGATCGTGCGCGGGGGTTAGGAGGGCAAAGGAAAGGAACTCAGTACCGAGGTTTGCTAGCCGAGCAAAACTGCCCTTTCGCGACCAAGGTTACTAAGGGCGAAGTGATTTGTGGAGTGAATACAGGGCGTCGGTTAAAGGTTCAGAAGTCCAAACGATGTCATCTCCAGAGTAGCAAATCCCCTTGTCTCAAGAAAATCGAGCAGCGGGGTCCAGCCCATCGACTGCGGTCTCTGGCGCTGAGTGATGGTGGAGCCCATGTCGTAAAAACTCTCAAAGGGGAAGTAATCCGGGTCAAATGGTCAGGTCCCCACGTCTTACCGCTGGCCCAGAAATGTACCCAAGGAATGTAGACCCTTGATTACCGGGGGAAAAAAAAAAGTACCGTAACTCACCTGAGAGTTTGGGAAAGGGGACTAAAGACGATTGAAGTTAGTCAGGCAGAATCTGTATAGGAGGCATGATCGCTAATCCAAAACAACCGACAAGGCGGTTGAAAAAGAAATGGACAAAGAATGAACATCTGGGGCAAAGGGTCACTGAAGGAAAGGCAGGCTTCAGACAGGTGGCGCAGTGCTCCTCCCCGTTGCTGTTGGCTCATTGGGAATGCCATAACTCAACCGAAAACCAACCTAACCATCTTCGGAACTTCAGAAAAGAGGGTGGGAAAGCATTCTTGAAGCCGAGTTTTTTGGTTGCGGGCACATCGTGGCAGGAGACACTTGATCTGAGAAGTTCCAACGAACGGGGGGCGTCACGTCCACAAAAAGCAACTCCCTGAACGTGATATTCAATAAAATGATGGGGGCAGGTGTTTGAAAAAAAAAAAGAGATTCTTCTTACGGACCGCCAGAGGATCAAAAACAGCAGAAAATGCCAGCGAGAGATGGCATGTCAAATAACGCCATTCAACTTGGGGGGAAAAAAAAGTATTGCCCTTTGTCATCGGCCAAACGATAAAAAATGAAATCTTAATTGCAGGCGACTACCAAGAACCGTTCTCGATTATCCAAGGTGGATGTAAGGCTTCTAGCCGTCGAACTGAAAAGTAGACTCCAGTCGCGGGAACGATTCAAAATAAACCAGAAAATTATTGGCTAGTCCAACCCTGATTGAACGCTAACACTCGGGGAAGCGCCTCGGGGAGCAGTTTTAACAAAGGAAATGTGGGTCCCTCTCAAAAACCACCCTAGGATGTGAAGAGATGAAAAATTTGGTGACCCATCTCGGTCGGAGCGCGCAAGATGTAGAACACTTCCGTACGATCAATCATTTTGGTTGGGCGCAAGTCCTAAGAATACTGGTCAAGGTCTCCCTTAAAATCCGACGAGCGTTATCACCTTATTCGGGGAGAAATTGGCAGACTCGCCCGCACAGGGAACGAGGTTTCATGATGATTTGGCCATGACCGGTCAGGAAATCAGGCCGGTCACAAGGTTTGGGGCGTTGATTTTACAAATCAAAGGATGGGGCAGCGTCTTTCGAAAACGTGGCGGGCCAGCAAGAATCGGAAATAGGAGAAGGAGAGCTTTCACGAGCACGTCATTAATTTAAAAAAAGAAGTGGAAGTTAAGAGACCAAACCCAGTCACGAATTTTCCCTCGAGCGGGGGCCTTCGAAAAACAACACCCGCCAGGCAAAAAAAACGATAACGAGGGCCGGACAAACCCGCAGTAGAAATTCCAAAGAAAGTGCTGCAAAGGGGAGTTATGAAAAACTTCAAGAAAATCCACAAAACAATGGAGGAGCAACTCGCCAAATGGTCAACATCACCTTTAAAAGCAAAGAAAAGCCGCAGGACGATGAAAACGTGTCCGAATTTTCCAATGCGTGGTTGGCGTAGTGGAGAATTTGAGCGCTCACCTAGAGTTCGCTTATGATCGCACGGCCTCACGAAGATCCCCGACGGCAAAACGGCAGGGAGGTCCTCCTTTCGAGACACGAAGAAGAGTTAAATGGGTAGGCACAAAACAACACATGCCAGACGAGGGGTCGTTGAGAACAAAAGACCTTGCCGTGGCGGAAGTGTGGGGAAAAGAAAAAAAAGATGGCTGCGTAAAAAAAATTTGACCTGAAACCATCAACACAGCAGCGCACACGAACGGGGGCGAAGGCTGGGCGCGGTAACCTGCTCGAGAATGGCATCCGCCGGAGCTAAACCGATAAACATATGGAGAACGCGGATGCCCAAAAAAGCTCAACGGTTTCCCAGCACATGTCCGATAACGCCTTGTACAAGGCTTTCGTCTAAATGACATGCTCTGCCATAAAGTAAATATCTCTAAAGAGTCTGTAATGGTGACCCAAAAACAACCGAGCAATGGAGAACGAAAACAGATGCTACGACGGATAAGCAAGAATATACCACATTTACCAACGTTAAGCCGACGAAGCGCGGTAAGGGAAGGGTCCGGAAACGCGCGGCAATGACTGACAGTGAGGCGAATCCATTGTCAAAATTGATCAAAACGGCCGAGATGGGGAAAAATTTGGCCCACCCAAAATGGCGAAGGAAAAAAACACGGGCGAAAATAGGAGTAAGGGGACTGGCTATCTAGTGCCGGACACGGCAGATCTCTAAGCGGTGTTGAGAAAGACGAAAAAACTCGCAACCGACCACCAAGGGAAGCGCACAGGAACAAACTAACAAAGTGAAACGGGCGGTATGGACCGCGAACCAACGCGTTTTTACCGCGGTTGCCAAAACGGAACACGAAAAACCAAAACCCTTGGGAATTAAACAAAAAGCGCCTTTAACAATGAGGACGGGGGGTGGGACTTTTGAGCTGTGATACGCCAAGGCTAAATCTGCTAAACTATATTTCGCCGGCAAAAATAACTACCAGGGAATCGCTTAGAGTTGTGAGTGTGGGAACTCCACGGCCTTGTGATCAAAAGAAACCATCCCTAACACTGAACGACGAACCGTAGTTAAACTGACAACAAAGACGAAGGACCAGCAAAGAAAATGTTTCCAAGAGTTAAAAAAACATGAACGCGGGGAAAGCATAGGAAGGTGCCTTGACGGCGCAATTTAACAGACGATTGAAATACGTGGATGGAGAGTAACAAGTAACCCGGAATTTGGAAGAGAAGCTGGATAGGATACAGGCGGAAAAGAAAAGAACGTTTATCCGAGGATAGGACGAGAATTTACTTCATAACATGGTGAAAGGGATACATCACGCAGGCTAAAGAGGTCAGACAAGGGGGGGGGGGGGGGACGAACGCTATGATGTCCACGGTAATCCAAGGTCTCCCCACAAAAAGAGGAGAAAGAGAGCTGCCTCTTTCTTCACAGCGGCAGCAGAAAAACTGCAACTCAAAACAATTAAGTAGGTACCCGCACCCAGGTGAGAAGAAGTAGATCATCGGCCAGAAAGATTCTCGTAAAAACCTGCATTTCTCCTATCCACTGTTCGGTCAAAACTGAGGGTTCAGTACTCGGGAATCGACGACAGTACAACGTCTTCTAAACGGGGGGAAAACAGGAAACGGGGTACCGACCAACCTTGAAAGCGAAACCAACTTGGTCGAAAGCGGACGCGTTACCAGGCCTGAGGGGAAGACTTGTGTTAGTTCGCGAGGGCGTAGGGGGGCGAGGGTTGGATGAGTTTGTAAATGCGAGCACAAGGCCAGATCAATCAAAGAAAAACTTAAGCGCTTACTTCTTGCACAGGAAAAGGGGAGGGGGGATTAGAGACCGAATTTGGAAGAATGGGGATCAGGACAGAAGCAAAGGAACGCAAACGTCAAGATGTTAACCAAGAAGATTTTGTGATATCTTGGGTGTTGCTTCAAGAATTTGAAACACTCGTTCGTGGGGAAACGCGGGGGGAAAACCTATTTGGTTGCGCAACAGCAAACACACGGAAACTTTTTAGGGGGGTGGCGCTTAGGGGGAGGTGGGGACCTAGGGTCGTGTCGTTTTTTAAAAGAGGGAAACACAGATAAAGATACGCTCTGAGAGCAGCAAACTCACGAAAAAGAATTCGCCCAGTTGGACATAGAACTCAAGGTGGCTGAGGTGTCTGTGACTAAAATGGTAAAAGAGCACGAATCTGAAGGTGGCCTGGACACTCTTATCCCGAACAAAGTGGTCAGAGTTTAAACTCGGGCCTGATACCTGGGACGAGCACGTGAAGCCTTAACTTAGCAAATGTGGTATCCTGTCTTTGTTCCCTCGAAAAATGGGTGCGGGTCTGAAATTACAATTCATCGGGGGCGAGGGGGGAATTAAGCCCGCCTTCCGGAATTCAAAGCAGGAAAGTCCAAATGAGGTGAGACCGAGCACGTCGGTTCGGACAAAAATTTTACTAAGGCGATTAGGCGTCTATGGTCGTTTCTAACTGTGCTCGTGTGCAGGGCACTCCGGAGAAACTGGTCGATATCCGTTTGAGCGTCCCACTGGAGACGAGGAAATCGCGAAAGAAGAAACGGGGATCTCATCAAGGAAAGGCAGTCGTTGGAGAGATTGTGGCAGCCATGGGGGGGGAAAAGGATCGCCCGTATAAAGTAACTGAAGGTACAACTGGGAAAACCACGGGTCTGAAAAGAATTCCCAGGGAAAAGAAAGGAATGGTGAGAAAGGAGAACGTCCACAACTCGAACCAGTTCCTGTACGAAAGAGAGGGTTCACTTGTATCGGAGTCTGCATATTGGATAGTCATAGCGCACTAAAGAAATAGCGACACTGGGAATCAACATTGATCCAGCTAAAAAAAAACACGAATGCGTCCATTCTGGACAAGAATTCATATTAGGACTGGCGGCACACTGGAAAGGGAAGGAGGTTTTGTGAGTGAGACCTACCTAGGTTGGCGGGGGATGTCTCAAATAACTAAAACCGGGCCTCATCCTCTATCGGGGGGAAAACTAGAAATTCTTGTGCCCTTGAGGAGGGGACTTAGGTTGGGGGGTTGGTGGAAGGGAGCAAAGTAAGGGGCAAACCGTATCTGTCTATAGTCAAAATCGATGGAAGGCGAGGATTGGCTCAATAGCGGCGAAAAGACCTTACGGAGAGAGTAAGGAAAGCAAGGGGCATCTTTTTCCGATGCTTAGGGGGGGGGGAAGAACACTACAGTTCGCGCAGCCAACGCTGGAGGGGAAATCTATTCGTCAGCCCTCCAACTTGGTGAAAGGGCCGAATAGATGTACGTGGCCTACCAGAGCGAATGAAAATCAGGAAAGAAGAGATACTAGAAAACGGCGCTAGAGGATGCCAATCGGGCAGGATGGCGTACTAAATGACACAGTAGGAAGTCTGACTGGGAACTCTGCTAAAAACACCTACACTTAATTCGAGACTGTGGGGTGCAGCATCCATCGGCGCAACTCGCGCGAAAGGGGGGAGGATTGTGGAAACAAATTTGTGGGGAAGGGACAACAACCCAACGAGAGGAGGAAAGAAATAAGAGATAACAGGGGTGATAACAGCTCCTTCGAGCGAGCGAAGGAGGGAAAGAGACATAAAATTTACGAAAGAGTTGGGGGGGGGGGGGGGGGGGGTGGTGAAGTGTGATAAGAGGGGGGGGGACCGCGACGGAGATACTGGTAAGTTCAGGAAGGGGTGAGTAAGAAAATGAATTGCGCCTTTCTTAGAAGCTCTCACAATCCGCTTGGTTAAGGGTAGTGGCGTGCCACTGAACTAAGACAGTATTTGGTGGGAGGAGGTTGGTACTACTAAAAGTGCATAGTAAGTGGAAGAAGCACGGGTCGGAAAAAACCAAATAAGCAAGAATTGAAAAAAAGGAGAAGAATTAAGATAGCACGTTCATGAAGTTTAGAAGGGAGTGAGCCCTCCATCTAATTTTCCCTCGATCGGGCCGCGAAGAATATCAATTGGGAGAGAAACGATGTCTAAGCACAAAAGGATCACGCCTTAAGACCACCCGCATTAGCAGAAGCCCGATAGGAAGGATGTATCAAATTGGTGTTGATGGGGTTAGCAATCAGGCAGAAGGAACATACATGGGAGCACTGCACCCCGGGAACAAGGACTGATTCCCTGGAAATGAGAAGCCGAAATGAACTTGGAAGAAGGCATCGAAGGGTCTTTGTGAGCGGAAAAAGGGCTCGAGCTTTCGCTGGGAGAAGAAAAAATATAAGTCCTATCCCCGAAGGCAAAAAAGAGAAGGGAGAGGGGAAACTGGGCTAGACACGGAACTCCGAATGGTAGAGCAGCCGCGTTTATTAATGTAGGGGGGAACTAACCTTTCCGTGGTCTGAATTGGAAACGGAGGGAGAGGAGGGACGCGAGCTGGTTGTCCCACGACATGGGGAAGAAAACAGCCAAAAAAAGCAAAGCACACACGACCGGTCGAATTCAGGGGGGCGAGAAAGGAGGACTCGAGTTCAGGCAGGGAAAAAAGGTCATCTGAACCTAGGAGTCTGGAAAAGAGGAGTGAACTGAACAACGAAATTTATTCCCCATCACTGACTCCAGCGAGAGGAGAAGCATTTTCGAAATGGACGTGCCTCGGTAGAAAAAACGAGAGGGTAAAGGAGGGAAGGGAACGTCTAGTGAATGGCGAACACAAAAAGGGGGGGAGGAGGGAAAGTAAAAGCCAAGCTTTCTACCAGACGGGAAAGAAAGAAAAAAGGGAACCATTATCAAAAGGGGAGGAGGATGCGTCGCGAGGATCCGGGGGATAGAAAAGCCACTTCTTGCAAAAGGAAAGGAAGGACACTCATTCCGAATAAACTAAAGAGAAAAGGGTAATTCAAGCGCCTCCATCAACTTTGCGAAGGGAAAAGGGGGAAAAGCTCAGGTAGAACTATGGGCATAGCGAGTTGAGAGAAGAAAAGAGCAAAGCTTTCAACTTTCTCGTTTATCTTAGAAAAAGAGAAATAAATCAACCCCCGCCAGGAAAAAACAGAAAAGGTTTACTTCGGTACCGAGGAAAAACAAGAGGTACCGTCGGGGGGGAAAGAACACGAGCTGGAAAGGCGGACAGACCAGGTATTACCAAATCGGAAGGGAAAGGATTGGCACATTTTCAGCTTTGATCTGAGAAAACAGGAAAAGGAAAGAGGGTGAGAGTAGACACATCCTTTGGAAGTGCGAAGATAAAAAGCGAAGGGGGGTTGGTTGTCTGGGGAAGGGGAGAATCCAGTCAGGCCGGGGGGGAATTCGGGAATTACAACCCTACAAAGAAAAGAAAACTCAACAAAGGAAACCTTACTTCGCTGGGTAACGCGAGATGAAGAAAAAGCATACCAGCTTTTGTCGCAATGAGAAGGTTGTGTCGGGGACGGGGAGAAAAGGGAACAAAACTTAGACTTGTGATTTCGGGGGCAAAAGAAACTGGAAAAAGCATTTGTGTAAGCGAGAAAGGGAGGAAAAGGCAAGTCGAACTTCCAGCCGGTTTATGGTCAAAAAGATGAAAGAGAGAATTCACAATCAATGGGGAAGGCTCACTTAAAGGCAGGGGGGGAAAGAAACACATGATCGAGGTCGTTAAGGACTCTCAGAAAAGAAACAAAGAGAGAAGGTAAAGAATTGGGGTAATTCCTTATGAAATACATAAGAAAGAAGGAGCGTCTCAGGAAATCCCCTTCACCATGTCATGATGGGAAGAGAGAGAGGAACCAGAACCCCGGGTGAGAGGATAAGGAAAGAGGAACTATCAACTTGGGTCCGTGAATAGTTTGGAAAAGAGACAAAAAAGAGGGCAACGTGACTTATCGGGAAGGTAAGAAAAGTCAAGAACCAAATTCACTTTTTAGAAATAGAAAGGGAAGAAACCCTATGAGCTCAGTCAAAGGGTGGGGGTGGAAGGGAAGAAATTCTTATTTCATCGTGTTAGGGAGGGTTGGGTAAATTATAATTAATAAGGGGGGCCGACTGGTCCGAAGAAAAAGAAAAAAGAAAAAAAGCGTAAGGCACGGCGGCCAGGGAAAATGATGTAGAAACAATCTGGTTAAAGGGGGGAGAGAAGATCAAAAACCCACGGTCAATATGTAACAGAGGAGAAAGAATTGGTGGTGAGAGTCAAGGGTTTGTGTTAGGAGAAGGGTCCAGCTTCGTCAACACCGGTAAAAGAGTTGGTGTGATCATTGGGAAAGACAAGCAAAAGGAAAGACTTGGGGGGGGAATCTCTGCGGGGGGTTGCTTGGGTCGTGGAGGGGAGACCCGGGATTACCTATAAAGAAAGCGAGAGAGAAAGGGAACTAGCAGAAGGAGAAAGAGATACATATACCCCACTACTAGATGTATTGAGTGTTTATTTGTGCAGGGGGACCTAAAATTGAACGAAAGAGGACGTTTTATGAAACGGCCAATCGATCCGCTGAATCACTGGGAGGGGGGAAACCTTCTCTGAGGCGAAAGAGGAGAAAAAGGAGGGAACGGCATTCAGAAGGGCTTGCTTGATCCGGGGGAACGGGGGGAAGGAAAGGTCGGACCTGACGGTTCGCGGTTGTTATGCAAGAAGCATAGGAGGAAGGAGCATACAAGTTGGAGGATACCTATCCATAAAATTGAGAAAAGGGAAGAGGAGCATGTGTCGAAACAGGAGTCGGGGAGAAAATCTCGTCCAGATAGCAGTTATCGAGAAAGAGAAGGGGAAAAGGAAGCTACGTTAGCGCCACTACTTCGAAATACGTTCGGTGCTCTTCTGTTGTATGGTAGGCCCATGTAGTGAGAGATAGGAGCCATGGAACTCCGGTATTTCAGACACGTGAGGAGGTCCTGGCCAGACAAAATCTAATAGAGGAAAAAGGGGTTAAACCTAAGGAGAAAAAGACTCGAACCAAGGAAATGGAGCACCTAGAGTTCCGGGATGTCTGCTAATGGAAGGGGAAGAAAAGGGAAGAGCGATCACTCAATTTATACGAAAAAAAAAAAAGGAGATTAGTGAAAAAAGCGTGGTCAGAAGAAGACTGAAAAGGCAGTCGAGTCAGGGGGGAGAGTTTCTCCTCCCTTCTGAAAAAAAAGAAGGGGTGGGGGGACTCATAATAAAAGCAACAAAGGGAGAATAGATACGTGTAAGAAGGGGATCGTTGGGTGAAAAAACAGGGAGGAGTCTTGTTGTCGTTGAGGAAAAGGAGGTCTCGATCAATTGCGATGACTAAGGGTTCTGGAAAATCCCTGCTGAAAAAAAGAAGGAAGAGGGAAAGTCGAGCTGGCCAGATTCTGTACGTACCAAGGGGGGAGAGAACATACTCGCGTGAGTAAAAAAATTCAAGAAAAGGGGAACGCGGACGTGGCGCGGGGGGGGGAAAAAAATAGAAGAAAATGGGGTGCGCTCCTATCAGAAAACGGAGGGGAGGAGGAAAAAATTTTAAATACTCAGGTGAGGAGCTGCGTCCGAACTGACCGAAGGGAGCCAGCCCACTGGATCAAAAAATGAATTGCATCAGACAGGAATTTTCCGTAAGGCGGTGCGATCGTCGCGAGAGCGATTGAAGAAAAAAAAGGGGGGGGGATCATATCAACACCCAAAGAAGGGAAAAAAAAAAGAGAGGGGATAGTGTCTACAAGAGGAGAGGGAGTACAAGGCATTGAGAAAGGAAAAGGGATATCCACATTTTGAGATTGGTTGCGCCAGGTGAAGAGAAGGGAAAGATAGGTCATGGGCTGCTGATCTCAAACGGGGAGGGGGAAGAAAAGGGGGTAAAGTTGCGGCTATCTGAAAGGGAACGGTCAGCTTCATGATCGATTTGGGGATTGAAAGGGACATGACTATCCCGTTCACAGTTGATGAGGGGAGGGGGGGAAAAAAACAATCAGATTCCGCATAGTATTGTGAGCGAAGCTGGGAGAAGGAAAAAAAAAGAAGCAAGAAGAACAATGAGGAAGGGAAATAAAGGATTTGAGCAGTTTTTCCCTCATCATCGAATTTCCTCGATAAAGAAGGGGAGACAAAAAAAAAAAAAAAAAAAAAAAAAAAAAAAAAAAAAAAAAAAAAAAAAAAAAAAAAAAGAGGAAAAAAAGAAAAAAAAAAAAAAAAAAAAAAGAAAAGAAAAAACCACTGGGTAGATTGATGAGGTAGAGGAACGACACAACGATTGAGAAAAAAGGGGCAAGAGCGAGAGCAAGAAGGGGGCTGGGAGGAATGGAGTAGAGCGTGAATTGAAGGGTGAGGGGAAAAAGGGGTAACAGACGGGGAGTAAAAGGGCGCGTGGGGCAATGGAAATAGTAGACAGGGAGAAGGAGAGGAGCAGGAGGAACGATGCGAGAGAAGAATAGGAGTCAATGGTAAGAGATAGGGGGAGAGGAGACGAAGGAGAGACAGGGGCGAGAGTATAACTAGGTAGGAGAAGGCCGGGGGCAGAGAGAAAAGGTGGGGGAAAAAAGTGTGAAGGGAATAAAGCGGGATTTCCAGGACTAGAGGAAGCAAAGGGGGCGGACGCTTGAGGGGAGGGGAAGGAGCGGAGGAGGGGGGAGGATAAAAAAGGCGGAGACGACCAGAAAGAGGAATGAAGGGCCCCCGCACGCATGGGAAAAAAGACGGCCTCCGAAGGGGAAAAACCTAAGTCGAATAATCCGATAGAAGGGATGGACAAAGGTGTGAGGGGAGACCATCATGAACATTAGACCAAAAAAAGGGATTCAATTCAGCAAACACTGGAATGGAACTTAAGTGAACCGATGAACTTTCCAATGAAGGAAAAGGATTGTTGGTCTAGCTTGATCATTTGATCGGGAGAGGAGTTCCTTGGACTACCCAATATCACTGACAAGAAATACTGACCAGGCGACTGGTGTGAAAAAAAGATCCGTTTGTTTCCCATCGCAGCCGGAAGGGGGAGGATCTTGGAAAAAGAACGTAAGACCGTGGTCTGAATGTGACCCAATTAAATGGACTAGGAAAGCCTGTCAAGAAAAAAAAAAAAGGCCAACAAGAAGCGATGCGCTAGATGCTAGAGGGGACTTAAAAGACAGGAGCGCTCAACCAAGAGAAAAATCTTAAAAACTGCAAAACACGACGCCCGGGAGTACCCCAGCAAAAAAGAGAACGCGATCGCAGGATTAACCCTGAGTAAATAAGAACATGTCAAAAGCACGCTGATATAGCGACGACAGAGATGGAGCAATTACACCCGCCCGACTCAGTTCAAGGAAAAAAGTAAGCGAATAACGAGATAAGCACAAGCAGAGGAAAAATGCGTAAACTTTAAGGCCTAAAGTTGCTGAAAGAAAGAAATCCGCGCGGCCTTCCGTTGCAAAGAGGGTGGAGTAAGGTCCACAAAACCTTTTGCCTGCCTGAAAAAAAAAACGAAGGATTCGTAACCAAGGGTTGTATCACGCACACCTAAAACGAAGTTAGGGCCAACTGGCAATTATGGCCGGGGAGTAGAATTTCTTAGGGCCGGCAGAGCAGCAAGTGCTGTAAATTATCGGGAGAAACTCCAAGCAAACCTCAGCAACCGACACCAAAATAGCGAGCAAGCAAAACATAAAACCAAAGTTTCGGGCGGGGGAGGGGGGAACTGGAACAGGAAACCAAACTCTTGACAGATGTGGTCACGAACGCGGAAAAACGGGGGGAACACAAACCCGTGAAGAGAAAAAAGGGACTCAGTTGAATTCTTGACCGTTTTGGTCCCAAGTGGGGAGGCAAAGTCATTAACAGCGATCTACTATCATCATGCGTCCCGTGAAGAAGGAAGCAAGGGAATTTGTGCTTTGATTACTCCGGGACTGAGGGAAGAAATTGAAACCCAGATCATAACCCGTGAACAACGACGACTTCGCGAAAAAAAAAATGGACGACAGAGAAAGCAGCTCGCCTGTCGCGATATTGAGAAAAGAAGGAAAGATGGGAGAGTCCTACGGTAGACAAAGGGAACAAGGGGACTTTTACATGGGGCGAGGAACGAGTACCAAAGAACATTCAGTGTTTTGGAATCGCAAAGCTGATAGGAGAAGTCAGTCGAACTTCCACAAATCTGTCCGATATCACGCGCCTTAACATTAAAAAAGGGGGAGGGCTACAGAATAAACACGACACAGAGAGGAGGAAAGAAAGGAACAAGAGATGTCCTAAAAGAGGAGGAGAAAGGGAGAGGACGGAGGCTTAATAATACGATGTCGTCGGACTGAAGCGATCAACTTAAAGGGATGGAGCCCAGACACCGGGGTTCTGAATGAAGGCCAGAAGGAAAATAAAAACAGAGGGGGATCATTTCTGAAGAATAGCCAGCGGAGCCACCTGGAAGGGTTCAGTGACTCAAAGGTGAAGAAAATCCAAGTATTCAACGTTCCTCGGGGAAAGGAAAAGGAAAAGGAAAAAACTAAGAGTCGAAAAGCTGAATTCTTTGGTTTCAAGGCGTTACCAAGAGAGAGGCTCTTAAATGGGTTGAGTTAGAATGAGGTGGTACCAAGAGTTCGTGAAAGGGTTGAAAAAGTAGAATGCAATAAGCGGGGAAAGGGAGAACAACACAAACTAATAAAGAGAGTACAGTCATTCTAAGAACCGGCAAGGTATAGAGACGGGGAAGAAGAAATTGTCTCATCAATCAAGCTGAACCACGGAAAAAGGGGTAAATGAAAACGCGGGTGTAATAGCAAGGGTGGGGGGCTGTAGGGGACGCTGGGTCACCTCGCTCGTGAAAAGTCGGTAACAAGTTGGTCAAGACAAATAGAAACTGGTAAACTTTGGTAGTTTGTGGAAGAACGCTCTGATGGGGGTTGGATGGATAGGTTTTAGAAAATGTTACCAAACGAGAAAGAGAAGAGCTATTGAAAAACGGAAAGAAGAAACATAGCATACCAGAATGAGAAGAGAGGTGGAAAGTCCTCTAGTTTCTTGAGGTGAGCGGGGAAATAGGGTCAGCAATAGGAACTTTTGGATAAGTCCTGCCACGGAAGGGGAAAAAAAAAAGAGGAAGAAAGGGGCATGCCGCGCAGAAGGCAAGGGAACTTTCCTCAACTTCGGCCTTAAGTTTCAGAATGTGAGAAGGGTTCATTGGAGAAGGTCGGAAGAAACAGGGGATTTCTCAACCAGAGCGGTCGAAGGTGGTTCACGAAAACGTTCAACCGAAGAGAGAAAACAGAGACCTCCATAACAAGGAAAGAGGGACTCCTAAATTAGCGGATGCATGTGCGGGGGATGCCGGTCGTCGTTCAGGAAAACGGTCAAGGTAGACGGGTCCGCGTGGCAGTCCGGTGAAACAAAACAAAAGACAGGGGGGGTAGGGTCGAAAAAAACAA
>Ga0179593_1431149_pt1 | contig 14144 bp, 14 predicted proteins | sample CZODoug2_1_08_16_FD_185931 | JGI IMG/M metagenome (GOLD analysis project Ga0179593, IMG submission 185931) | Vadose zone soil fungal communities from Angelo Coast Range Reserve, California, USA - CZODoug2_1_08_16fungal (PacBio error correction) | ecosystem: Environmental > Terrestrial > Soil >...
CGAGCGTGGGCAAAAGAGAACTTTGGTACCATCAATTCTAAGGCAACGTAAAGAAAGGAGTACTTGTTTGCCCGGGAATCCCTAAATGCTAGACATCGGGTAGGCTAAGAAGAATTATCGCAGCCAAACGAGTGGGTCCCATTCGATTTCATTGACTACGTTTGAATGGGGGGGGGGAACCGAATCCGCCCCGCGAGCCAAACAAGAAGACGGGTGAAATCGCAGAAATGAAGAGAAAAGTATCTTCCTCTGTAACCTCTCAATGAAGAGAGTGTTAAGTCGCCAAAGGATCTGTAGGTCAGCGTGAGAGGGAGGAGAAGGCTTTCCCTTGGCGTAAAGAAAAGAACCTGGTGCCAAAGCGTAAGTAACGTAACCAACGGAAGACCTCAAATAATCAAAAGCGAAACTCGGTGACATGGGCCTCAAAGAAAGTTATGTACGGAGCGTTTGCCGGCTGCACGCTGAAAGAAAGAGAGTTTTTTCTCAGCGTGGGCGACGGACCGAAACGTAGGTGAGGCGAGCAAAGATTCGTTGTTTGGTGGGGGCGTCCATTGGCTGGTGGCACATGACGGGATTCTGGGAGGTAGATGGACGTCGCCGGTACTTATAAAAGGGGGGAATTTCTGAAGAGAAAAAGTGATATGAAGGTAGTGGGCGGACCGGCCGGGGTTCATCAAACATCTTGCAAGGAACTCATCGGGGTAAAGGTTGGGGGGGGGGGAGAGCCCGGTTTATCTTAAAGGGACGGAGGACCTCGAAATGGCAAACCAGGAACTGATAGGAGTTAAGCGGGTCAAACAAAAAAAGTATTGCGATACACCGGACAGCATAGAATCGTAAAACAGCTTGCGAGCCGACCAAAGGTTCAAAGCAATAAGACCCTCGTCCATCGGAAAAGGAGAAAAGGAGAAACCTGAATCGAGAACCCATGTGCTTTTGAAAGGTGGGACCAGGACTCAGACCTCCCCGAGGAAGGTCCTGATCCGTCCAGAAGTAGGTTTAAGACTACTCTCTGTGGAAGAGGAAATTTCGTTACGTAAGAAAGATGCACAACGCAAAATTTACCATATTTTCTCGACTTCGACAGACCTCAAAGCACTGGGGAGGGAGCATGGTCAAGGAGGAAAAGGAGGAGGCATTACTGCTATCAGGACGGGGTAAGGTTTGGTTGAATAAAAAAAGGGTTCTCAAATTGCGCGACAAATGTTTACCGAACACGTTAGGAAAAACTTCACATTTCATACCCAGCTCGCCCTCCCTGGGGGGGGAAGAAGAAAACTGAAACGAGACAGGACGTTTGTCTTACCATGCGATTCGCCATTGAAATATCGGTTTGAATGGTCACGGCTTGATGTCGTCTTGTGGGGGGGAAAAAGAAAACTGTACTCGGAGAGCTGCTTCCACATGTTTTTGACTGAAGAACAGTCTAAAAAAAAAAAAAAAAAAAAAAAAAAATGTGGCGAGGCAACCGCACTCGATTGGCCATGGCAGCCCAAAAGCAAGCGAGATGAAAAACAAAAAGGGCTCGTTGGAGGGGGCTCATTTTGGGAGCAAAGATCAGAGAAATCTCAAACATAGTGGTAAGCCAAAGGCTGCAGGCATGAGCGGGAGGAAGGGATGTAATGCTTTTCTGGGGGCAGTTTTGGGTGGGAATCAAAGGCAGGTGTTGAAAACCAGACTCTCTAGGGACAGGTGCTTAATCGAAGACAGGATTTCCGGCCCGAGGAATAGCTAAAAGAAAGGCAGCAGGGGGGAGCCCCAGGGTAGCAGGGGGATCTTCTGCTTAAGTTCGGGGGACGGACAGTGGCAAGGCCAAGAGGTTAGCTGGAAAAAAAAATCACTTTGTCATGTGCAGACAAAAGGACAGCCCTGCTCAAAGTAGAGAAGGGAGAGAGAAGCTGAAAAGTGATCGACAGGTGTGGAAAGCAAAAAGATAAACCGTAAATGGTGTCGAGCTGTGATCCGAATCAGGTAGAGGGGGGAATATCGGAACAACAACAACGGAGGAGAATGACCTAGATGATATCTATCAAAAAACCTATGAAAACAAAGCAAGATCATACTTAGGGGGGAGGACTCAAGAGGGCCCACCACTGCTAAAAAGAAGGGGAAATCATACTAGTCGTATATGGAAAAAACGTCTGTCCGACAGGGGAATTGCTTTTACCTGATGCTACCGCGAAAAGAATGGGTTCAGTGGAAGAGAAGGAATTCTCAGGAATGGGGGGGGAGCAGAGACGGAAAACCAAGTCTTCCGCTGGAAGGGAAAAACCAGGCACCCGTTGGTTCTAGGAAGAGGGCGGGGAGCAGAATGAAAGGCGGAAATCCTGAATAACGCTATTATTTCCCTTAAAACCGCCTCAGAAAAAAAAGGAAAAAGAGCGAAGCAGAAAAATGAAAACATGCGTCTTCCACCAGGTTTGGTGAGGGATTGTCGCATCTGCGTGTATTAGCCTCAAAAGAGGAAGACAACAACTGGATGGTTTTGGGAAGAACAAAGGGGACCGGGGAGGGCATGGCCCCGGTCATCATGAAAGGGAGAATCACTTAGGGTATTACAAAGTGCCAACGGATACCTGAGCAAAAAACATGGGACATCAAGAGAGAAGGGAAAAAGGTAGTTTCAGGAAGCAAAAATCAAAAAAAATAAAAAGGGGGAATAACGGGAAAAGCTGGCAAAATAGACCACTTCCTGGTATTCCAGACAGAACCACCAGGTCCGCCCTTGCTCTCAGGGGGGGAGGGAAATGAAAGAACGATATGGATGGCGGTAAAACCTCCACCGGACGCAAAAAGTTAATGGGTCAAATAAAACAATATTCCAGAAACCTCCATGTCGAAGGCAGTCAAAACGCAAGCTACGGGGAATTGCGGAAAGAAGGACCAAAAAGAAGGGGATGTAAATGTCGAAGAGAGACAAAGATGTGAATCCGTGTCGCGGTCCGGGGGTATCAGCGGGAAACGGTTCTGCAGGCGGACCTTATCAACCAACAAAAACTGGTGTGCGCGTAGCGGCCAAGAAGTTGAAGCACCCAGGAAAAAACGGGGCATGGTCTTGATAGCGGCATGTCGAAGACAAGATATGGGGACTGTAAAGTTGGGTTTGGGGGCAGCCTCCCCTGAGCAATCGTGAAAAGAAAAGGAGAAAACGCTGGAGGAAGAAGTTGCGGGAGGAAGCCGGACCAATCAGTCAAAGGGAAGGGGGGACATCATTGGAGTAGGTCATACGGCCAGGGCAGAATGAAATGATCAAAATGAAGAGGGAAGATGAGTTTGGAAACAAACTAGAAGGCTGTCACGAACTCAAGGCCGGCAGAAGAGTCATGACTTTTGGCGTCGAGAAATTAACACTGTTCAACCTGGAAGCGAAAAAGAAGTCGAACCAGCAACCTGTTCAACCTCACAGGACCCAACCAAAAACGCGCGATGGTCCACACTGGTCGTTGTTCAGACGCACGGAGAAAAATGATCTGGAGTGCCGCGGGTGAGCAAGCCACTCCGACGTAAGAACCGAGAGAGAAAGGACTGTGAAAACGAAAAAATCCGACGGTAAAAACTCCAAGGACTGCAGAGGATATCAAAACGTGAAACTCCTTCCGCATTGGGGGGGGGCAAATTTTGGTTTCCTTTAGACCCGTAGACAAGATAGCGCAAGCGCGAGACGAAAGCAAAAGAGGGAGGACACTTCGTTCTGAGAGAGAGAGGTTGGTCCCAGAGTAACGCGATACTGCAGCAGGAAACGGCGGGCCACGTGGAGGATGTTGGAATAGCTCGAATTCCATGCCGCGGTGACTCAAGAAGAGTGAGAATGGCGTGGATTGAGTAACGAAGGAAGGATTTAATCGCGAGTATCAGAGGCGCGAAGGATGGGGGCGACATTTCGGGGGCGGCAACAATTGTGCACCACGGACTCACCCGCGGGCGTGCCTCTCCGCGTGGAAATGGGCGAGAAAAACCAAGCGATCGGAGACAGAAAACGGGTAAAAGGAGAGATCGAGAGGGGGACCCTCAGGCGAAGGAAAAAAAAGGTGGACCCCGATGAAAGAACCGGAGGCCTTTGGTACCGTTTTGGCGCCCGAAAAGTGCAAAAGCGAGGGAGGCTCGGAGCTATTATCCCTTCCTTCTTACGCGAGAAGTTCCATTCGATGAGTAAACAAAAGGGAGGAAGGGGAGAACAGGGCATGATGGAAGAAAGGGACACAACACAAATAGGACACAACTCAAAATTGAGACACTTCAGTATCGGTCCGCTGGGGGAAGATCGCAGGTCATGGGGTCCGAAGCAACGCTATTCTGGTCTCCAGAGCGGGAGGGGTTTCTCATCTTCAAACTGCTTTCCCCGGCAAAGCAACAAAAAGGGGGCCAGGCGACGACGGAGCGGACTTCCCGAAACTCCAGCGGGGAAAGGGCCATCCAGCTGAGGGTACCACGTCCGGTTTAGTGGTACGAGAGAAGGGAAACTGCGTTCGTACGGAGCGGGTGCAACCTTGCGGACAGAGGAAGACCAAACTCTGGGAAGGAATTTCGAACTTACCTAACGACAGCTGGCGAGGAAGAGGAGTTTTGGTGGGGGGGACAAGAGGACCTGTGTTTTCACACGTATCGGGGCCCTTCTGGGAAAAAAGAGATGGAAGTGGCGGCCGTAATCGGTGGAAAAAAGTTGTAAGAACCCGCTCAAAGTCGAGTATGGGGCGGGCAGTGGTCGAACGCATACGGGAGAAAAAAAGAAAATCGCCCGTTGAGGGGGGGGGTTGTGGGCATCAGGAACTGGAGATTCCCTAGATGGAGTTGAGGGCAAAAAGGAACCGCCTGCTGGCTTGGGCCCTTTCCCTGAAACAGGCGCGAATACACTGAAAAAGCGAGCGTGCTCCCAGAAGGGGAGGGGACTTTAAGAACGCGGAAAAGTCTAATCTTCCATCATAAGAGCCAAACACGAAGAAAGAAACTGCCCGGCCAGGGTGGCGGGGGCAGTGAAACATGAAACAGCAAGGAGCGCAAAACCTTTTTTAGAGGGGGAGGCTCGCGGGGGGGTTTCGGGAAGACTGACTCCTAGAAAAGGGTCGTCGGCTCGGTGACAAGATGCACGGACGACGAAACGGGTTGAAACGGGGGGCTAACTCGACGCGACTTTTCTAAACCACATCACTTGAAAGGCCATATGGCCCGGAAGAAAAACGATGGTGGAAAGAGGGAGGGTTACTGGAATAACCGTTGAAGGGGAAAAAATCTTAAACGTTTCTCATTCAGGGACGAAGGTACCACCGTGAAGATGGACGCTGGCCTCACCTCTCAGCATGTTGGGGGGCGCGTCATCAATCTATAGGAAGAGACCATTCGTGGTCCGTACACCGACTCTGACCCGATCATCTGTGGATGGTCTCTGAAGGGTTAACTGGCTGAAGTGGAAACAGGTAAACTCTCTGAGACAGCGAGTTACCAACATTTTTTTGGGTGACGTAAAGCAAAAGGGGGGAATCAATCATTAGGGGTTGGTAACTGGCAAAATAGCGAAGGGTTTATCCACAGAAAGGCTGGACGAAAAAGATCAGTCCTTAGAGGGTGTTTTTAGAGAATTATCCAAGCGAGAAGAATCTCAAAAAATGGAGCCAACCGTCTGGCAGCAAAGGGGGGGGGCTGTCGAAGTCGATTGACGCGTGAGGGGGCATTGGGTGGGTTAAGAAACTAACCGGCTGGTTTTGACCAAGGGAACTGAGCTCTCAAGCTCCTGGTCCGGTCGCAATAGTCTCAGGGAAAATGGGTCCGCTTAGGAATTCGAAAACACAAGGGGAAATGGGGGAAAAGAAGGGGAGCGTCTCTAGAGGGAGACAACACGACTGAAATTCGTGATTTACGGAAAAAAAACCAGCGTGGAACCGCTGCATCACGGTGGAGTGAAATTCAGACAGACAGTAGGCTAAATGAGATTAGCTGTATCGAAAAGGGCACAATTCGCCGTGGGGTTTTGCCTAAAACAAAAAAAGTTAACACATCCAGGAAGGAAGGGATCCCAGCAAGGGGCGGATTGGATCGAGAGAAAAAACAAGAGGAGGATGAAAGAGATAGGAATATGAAAAAAAAAGCCCTGCGCAACAAGAAATCAGAAAACATGGGTTTGCTTGGGGGCCGAAATTGGAAAACCCACTGCAGAAACCCAGGTGAAAGAGGATATCAAGGCAGAGGATCAGTAACGGGTCAGGAAAAGCTATGCACAGGGTGTCAAACCGGGGGGATGAATCAAAGACTGGGCAGGGAATGCGGTCCGTCAATCATCTCATGATGTGTGGGTATAGCACCCCTAAACCTGAACCGTCTGAACTTACAAGGACGTGGAAAATAGGCAAAGATTTCTTGGTAATCGGAGACATAAAAAGGGAAAGAAGAACCCGACCTCACGGTACTGTCCACGCCAAGACAGCGTGCCGTAAAAACCCAATACAAACACTCCAGGGCAATCGACGTAACTTACCAAAGCGAAAGCCGTTTTGGCTGAAATTATAGGATTTCGTGGGGCGCTGCTGATAGGATCCCTAAAAGCGGGGAAAAAAAAAAACAAGGAAAGGCCTGGATGTGTGATCGAAATTTGAAAAAGCTGGACAGGGCCCTTCGAGAGGAGCTGTGGAGATACAACTACTTGTTCGCATTGCCAATGAGGAGGGACCTCACAACATAAACGCTAGGAAAAAGGGAATTCCAATTGAACCAAGAAAAAAACAAGTCCAAGAAATGAAAACCTTTTGGCCACCAGGGCATAAGACTTTGGAACGACCACTCATTTTTACTAAGCAGCGGGACAGTGAGAGAGGGAATAGAAAAAGGGGGGCGGGGGGAGGAATAAGGGAGAAGGACTGAAGAAGAGTGACGGGGTGGGGGTTAGAAAAGGGATGGGGCAGGGGGGTGGAGAAGTGCTTGGAATTACTGGAAGGTGAGGAGTGGAGCAAGTAGTTAGAAGGGAGGGAGAGGCGGGAGGGGGAGGGGGTGAAAATGGGCGAGGGAAGAGGAGAGCAGGTCTGGAGGTGGGGTTGGGCCGATGAGTGGCTGAGATGGGAATGGGGGAAAGAGGGTAAGAGGAAGATGGGGGGGAGGGGGGAGGGATAAAGGAGAAGGGGGAAGTGGGGGGGGAGGAGGGTTAGAAAAAGAAAGCGGAAAGATGGGGGAGGAATATCCTTTCGAGCCTTGGGGAGGAAATGACAGGAGACAGATACTTGAACGTGGCGGGGAAAACGGCGCTCACCTAAGCAGGTTAGTTGTGTCAAAGACAACTATCCAGAAGACACAATGCCGGGCAGAAGGTAAAAGAGAGGGGGGAGCAGGGACCATAATGGCCAGCAAGTAGGGTCGAAGGTTGAAGAGAGACCTGTACAGGGACGAAAATGGATTAATGGACATCTAATACAAGAATGAAAAGGGTTGAAGAGTCAACAAGGAGGGAGAAGGACCCTGTATAACAGTTTGTTCGCAGACTGCGGACAGAATGGAAAGCCCCCAATCAACGTCAATGTTTTCGTACATTTGGGAGAAATAGGACGGTGGACGTGATTGAATTGTTGGGGGCAGGAAAAGAGAAACTCACTCTATATCCGCTGCGCAAACAGCAGGTCCCAGGTGGGAGAAAACGAAGGTTGCGCGACTCCAAAGAGAAGTTTCCGGGTTGGCCATGACAATTTTTAGAGTGCAAGGAAAGGGCAAACGGCTCTACAAGGGAAGAGGGACCACGAATATTGCCAAGTGAAAAGAGGCTTGACGCAGGGACATATAAATTTGAAGGCTAGAAATCAAACTGTCAGGGCAAAAAAGAAAACAATACGAAAAAAAAAAAGACCCGGAACTTTCTCCGTTACAACCACGGGGACGACCCCCAAAAACCAAGCTGAGAAAGGGGGAAGAGCAAACCTCGGGTTTCCGGTCCTTCGCCACGAAGGGATAAAGGTAGGTTAGGTTGGAAGACTATTCAAAAACGGAAGAAGGAGTCCTTTGCAAAGGACTGGAGTAACAACCTACGGTAAAATCAGAGAGACTTCCGCTTGATGTAGGGTCCGAAAGAACGGTCCGAGCGAGGGCAAAAGGTGGGCTTCCGTCGCACGGGTTGACAAAGAGGCAGTGAGACAACTCTAGAAAAGAAGAGAGAGGTTGCTAAGGAACCAGCAGGGGGGAGAGCTCATCGAGACGCTCCACTAGACGCGATACTGAGGGAGGAATATACGGCGTGGGACCTCGATTAGTGCTGTTGGGGTGGCGACGGCGAATTCAACATTAAGCTAACTCCAAAAAGGGAAAGACCCACTGGGGAGAGGGCGTCACGTACGGGCAGCTCTACGAGCAAACGATCTCAGACATATCGCATTTTACGGGGAGTGGGAGAGCACAGAAGGACGAAAGTCCTCCTGAAAAACCTGTGAAAAGGAAGGCTAGAAGCTGCTACAATCGAGTCTCTCTCAACAACACTGAGGAAGAGAGAGATCTTCTTGGGGCGCAAGGAAAGAGAAAGGAGACTTGTACCCCAGAACGAAGGAAAGCCCTGCTTGAGTCGTATTCCACTTGTTTGCCGCGCACAGCGAATGCGATCCGAGGGAGCGAGTCGCATGCTCGCGAGAGGAAAAGACTTCTTAAAAATGAAGAGAAAATGGGAGTCCAAGGGACGAGGTCATTTCAAAAAGGGACACTTTGGAGTTACGCAGATGAGACCGAGCCCAACAAGCAAACACAATGTCACAACATAGAATACTCAATCTCGTCCTCGGGGGGGGAAACGAAGAAGAACGAGAAACGAAGAAGAGAGTGTTCATCGCCAAACAAGGGAGAGAGACGGTCCACAGCAAGTCCGCGGGCAGTCTGAAACTTGTTCCCGGCTAAGAAACCAAAGGGTGACCACAATGAACCCAGCCGAAGCTGTATCAAAAGACAGACAAAGAGGATTGCCCTTCCAGCAGGGAGTTTTCAGGGTAGAAGGGTCGGAGAGAAGGCTGAATGAATAGAGGGTCGGAAGTTTTCCGTCATCACACGCGCAATCCACAACACTTTTGACCATCGTGGCGAAGGGAAAACGAGACAGGTTGCAATGGTCCGCTCGTGTTTTGTGGGCCACGCTGACAGGGGTTTTTCCGGAGTCAATGGAAGGGAAGGACTGAGAAGAGCCGTGGCGGCAACCCAGGGGGGGAAAGGGTTTCTCAAACAAAGTCTAATGAGTAATAGGGCAGACGCTTGGCATGGGCAACAAGAAACTCAACGGGCAGCAACAGAAGGTCAGGTTGGTTAAGCCTTGATTCGGGAGGATTCGGAAAGGGATGGCACCCGGAATGCCTGAGTCGGAAAAGGGGGCAACGATAAACGTCTTGCAAACGAAAACTGGTCAAAAACGAAAAAATCTAACTGGACTAATCCTTCAGTCCCAAAGTTAAAATGCAAATACCGCTCTTAAGAAGTGGCGCCACCACGGTAAACGAAAGAAAAACTTGCCCGGAATGTGGCGGGTGCTTTGAGAGGAAGGAACCAAACCTCGGGTGTACACGCTCTCAGAGGTCGGGGGGCTACGAAAAGGGGGAGAGGAATGGTCTTCTCGCGCGTAACAAAAGAACGAGCGAAAAAGGTTGAGTGTCTCTCTCGACAGGTGTCAGGAAACCAAAGTGGGAGGTGTAGGCGCATCGCTTTGAGAAGACGCGAGCATGGCGGTTTAAGTGAAATTTTTGATAAGGCAAGCCGGGATAAGGAGGTGGCCACTAAGAAAGAATATCTAGGCATTTCATCCCAGGAGAAACTTGCAACCAACTGGGTGGTGCGCGTAAGCCGCCTTAATGACTAAGGAAGTGGTCGTCACAAACAGCAAGAAAGGGGGAAAGATAGGAGAGGAGGATGATTTCGGTTAAGGTTGGAAAAGGGAAAGAGAGCGCTCTCTAACCCATGTTGGATGTACGGACAGTCAGAAGAAAAAAAGCTCATTAAGCTACCGCAACAAAATAGTAAGGAGGAAGGTCCAGGGAGACCTCGAGTGAGGATGGAGAGAAAACCAATCCAGCCTTCTCTGGGATTGACGATGGGGAGGATCATTCAGCGGAAAGATAGCAAACAATGGTTTGGGAAAAAAAGGTCAAAAATTTTATCGCTAACTGACGGTAGGCTTTTGCAATTGGGGTTTTTGAAACACTCGGCTGGTTTTTACCAGGGATGAGGTCGTGTAGCGAGCCTTCTTACTGGGATCAAAAAGAATTCCGGGCACATAAGTCGCCATACGGTTAGCAGGGGAAAGGGAAGAGGCGTGGAGCGGGTGCGCGTATTCTCACACTATGAGTCAACGAGTTTCCTGGACGCAGACTGCCCCATTCTTGGAAACAGAACAAGGGTTGAACTGTGCATTCTAGTAACAACAACCTGGCCTCAATGCTAGGAGCCGGGATCTGAAAAATGGGTCGCAGTGGTTGCCTCGGGAGAGGGAAAAAACTACTGGTAATTCTGATGTCAGGCGGCTGTATGATCCTCATCAACGGAGAAGTGGATAAAAAAAACTCCAAAAAAAAGAGGAGATGAAGAGGGGATATGAAATATCTCCCCGCTGAGAATACAAAGAGAAGATGCCGAGGTCCAACAAAGGAAGCATAAAATCGCTCATAAAACTAACATTGGTACACGTAACCGTGTTCTCATGGGGGGGAATTTAAATGCTACAACGAAAGAGAAATGGGCAGGTACTGACTTAAGGGAGAAAAGCAGAATGGTGTTTGGAGCACAGAGAAGAACCGGATGAGGCCTTCAGAAGGCGTGGTAAGGTGGGGGCGAAAGGTTCTAATGAAAAGAATTCTTGAGATACTATAAAAAATTACGAGCAAAAAAGCTCGTGAATTGTCAAAACAGAAATAAAAAAAAAAAAAATGCCCCAGCATAGCCGGCATCAAAAGAGGACCAAGAAAGGCGGAAAGCTTGAAAGCTGTGGTTTGAATTCGTTTCGCGAGGAGGGGAAATTGGACTAAAAGGGAAAAAAGAGACAACAAAAGGGAAATTGTGGGGTGACAGAATTAGAGGGAGGGGAGAATTTCCCCGAGGAGAGGAGATGTTGAAATCTTCTTCCATTGGATTCGAGGACCAGCTGACGGTCCGAAGGCAAAAAAAGGAATCAAAAAGACGACATGGGGTCATTCATCCATACATACAGCCGACCAGGACCAAAGAATTATAGAGTGACCAAAAAGAGATGGTTGGACCGGACCGCTGTGGGGAATTGGAAAAAATGATACTCTCACCACCAGGTGCCGCCCTGGAGGGAGGGAAAAATAATGCCGGGAGGTAACGTTTCGGTCAAAGGAATTAAGAAAAGGTGGAAAAAGGTAATAACAGTAACAAGAACTTCTCTCAGGAACAGGTCAGCGAGGGGAGCGGCCATATTGGAAATCAAAGGGGGTGAGGGTAGAAAAAGATAAACCTAAAAGGGACGGCTCGGACGGATCTTGGGATTACGAACAGTGGGAAATTCAGGCAAACGGTTACAAGTCGGAAAACGACCATCCATCACAAAAAACCCCAACACCCCCCCCCACCAATAGCAGACCGGGGCCAAACAAAAGAGGTTTGCACTCTGCGGAATAATGGCAATCAACCTCCACAGGGAAAGTTTTAGAGTACAGTGCGAAATATTAGTGTCCGGGAGCGAGTTTAGAATTGCTGGTTTAACCTGTTTGGCGTCAGACTCCCTGAGCTAAAAGATCCGAAAAAGAACACGCTGGTCCTCATTGCTCTCAAAGGAGCGGAAGAAGAGGACAGCCGCGTCGCTGGGACGGGTGTTGAAGAAAATTTTCGAGGCAGCGGCCATGGCAGCGAGAATAAAAAAGGGTGCTAGACAGCAAGCCAGTGCCTCGGCAAAGGGGGGGTGCTGCCCTAATGCCAGGGAAAAATACCGCTTAGAGACTAATATAATTTGAGTTGAGAAATCAAAAATGGGAAAAACTTTGAAGGACACGGCGACGGTACCGAAATAAGCCAGAACCAAGGGACTTCTCCGGTTCAAATACCAAAGCAGCGGGAAACCCCACCACTGACGAGTCTATAAACCGCAAAAAGGTACCTTAAGGAGAACAAGATGAGAACGATTCCTGGGAACTGAGTGTGGAGAAGACGCCTCCAAGATATGCTTGCCAGGGACCTGGAGACGGAAAAGCTCCTACGGAAGAACTCGGGAGAGTGCAATTGAAGTTTCCGGAAACAACGGGTTAGTTTGAAGGCTCACCGGTAAGCGGGAAGATGGGGAAAGCCTCGCTAGAGACCGAATAGAGGTGGGACGGGGAAACACGCGCTTCTCGGCATGCTAGGCGCTGAGTGTCCCCGAGGAGTACGGTACTTTTCTTGGTGAACAGTCGGGAGCGACCTCGATTGTTTGTTTTGTTTTTTGGAAAAAGGGAGGTTGCTGGGGCAATAAACCACAGGTCGGAAAAAAAAGGAAGGAATGATCGAATGGACCATTTTATAGAACAGGACGGTTTAATATATAATCTCTCTCTCATAGAGGGATAGAGGAACGCACGTGGGAAAGAAACGGGAGTCAAGGAATCGGATTGCCTTCGGAGAATTTTTCATCTACCTTCCGCTCAAGCGGCGCACCAGAAAAGAGATAGAGAAAAAACACCTGGGGGAAAAGAGAGGAGTGGTGCGACGGGGGATAGACTGTTTTACAAGGAGAAGACTTGTCAAGGGAAGGGGAACTTGCCCGCCGCCGGAGTAAAGAGGGAGCTAGGGAGCTGCTATCGCATCCATAAAGTCCTAGAAAGAGTGGTCAATGGGCATTACATTGACCGGCAGGCCCTCACTGCCAACAAAAAAGATAGGGGGTCAACGAGCAGAGATGGAAGAACAGGATAACTATTAATCGTTGGAAAAGAGAAATCGCCGCTACGAGCGTTTCAGCGAGCAAAAAACTTAGGGTATCGAACCTCTAACGCTGTTCCCGGTGCGCAAGGCAAAGCAACTGGGCATCTTTAAGACCTGGAACGGTTTCCAGAATTTTGAAAGCTTCCAACGGAGTGTTTCACTCCGTCTTTGCTTGGGAAAGAAAAGGCACTTCCACGGTCTTACTGGCGTTTGCAGTGGCAGGGAGAAAAACAAACCAGTTGGATCAGCTGGGGACGACCGGAACAACGGACAGTTGTGGACATCTGAGCGTGTGGTAAAGATTGAACGGGGCTGTTGCACCTTAGACAGTGAGGGATCTGGATTCTATGACGGACCGACCGGACCGTATCCCAGTGGGGAAAAAAGGTATTCTCACATCAATGAGGGCCGCCTGCTTGGCCGGTGTGACACCAATCCGGGAGAGGGCACTGTTCCCGGTTAAGGGTTTTTGTATAAGAACTGTTATTCTTCAGAGCCTTGGCTGCCGCCAAAGGCACTTAAAGACTTAGTCGAGAGGCGATTTTGAGGGAAGCGAACGAGACATGGGAAAGCGTGGCCGCAGCTTGATTCACTGGGAAGAGGAGGCTAAAACAACCGTTCAAGCAATCCAACAGCATGCATGGTCACCCGATAGAAGTGAGCTCCAGAAAGAAACTTGGGAAGCCTTTGGTGTCTTTTGCACGAGAAAAACTCAAAATGGGTTGTCTCCGCGCTGTTGGCTCATATCTTTTTCCAGGGAAGGAGAGAAAAGGGTGGGAAGTTGACGAATAGAGGCAGTACAATGAACAGCGCAAAAGGAAAGGAAGTTGGCGTACTTGGACATGCACTGGAAATCCAGGATACGCGATCACGTCTCTTGTACAGTATGCGAGAGGGGTGGTTACGGGGGAAATACCGGGGAGGGACAGTGGTGAGAGCAGGTGCGCTAAGTTGGCGCACGTGACAATAGGTAGAAAAATTGAAGTACCAACAGGGACATGGACCGGGAACTCAGTCTACTAGACTACTCAGGGGGGTCAAGATAGGAAAAGGGTGGCAAAGCTAATCAGTTGACAAGGGAGGTGTAAAGGAGAATTGGAACTGCCTACGTCGCGCTGGAAGCCGGTCTGTCATGTTTTCTGAAAAGGCAATCGAAAATGATGGATGAGAGAAAGACAGCGAAGGCAACATTGAAAGCCACTCCTAGGATTCAATTCTGGCGATAAAAACAACAAGAGAGGCAAAGTTTGGGGAAGGATGAGCATTTCCAATCGAAAGTCTAAAAGACTGAAACAAGA
>Ga0179593_1455631_pt1 | contig 14144 bp, 18 predicted proteins | sample CZODoug2_1_08_16_FD_185931 | JGI IMG/M metagenome (GOLD analysis project Ga0179593, IMG submission 185931) | Vadose zone soil fungal communities from Angelo Coast Range Reserve, California, USA - CZODoug2_1_08_16fungal (PacBio error correction) | ecosystem: Environmental > Terrestrial > Soil >...
TGTGCTTTTTTAAAGATGGTAGTTCCCGGGGGGGGAAACTCGAAATTTTACCGCTCAAAGACCGCTCCCGTCGAGTGGCTGGGGTGGAGTCTCGTCGGTGCAGTAGTAGGAGCATACTGACCGGGACACTTGCTTATTTGCCTCATTGGTCTGGACTACGGCGATCCCTCTGTGACCGCGACATGCCAGAGGACACAAAACCAACTTATTATGGTATAATAGGCTCCGAACGGGCTCAACAGTTGGGTATCCTATACTAAACAGTCAAATAACCGCGGACTGTCGGATAATTGCTACACCGGAGAGTCTGCAATGCAGCTCTGTTGAGATAGTGCGGTCTCTAAGTGAACGGAGGGTCAAGTTAAATAGTGAACAAAAAATTGGAAACCGGATTGCGAATGGAACCCTTTCCCTCCTCAGGAGTCTTATCTTGAGGGGGACTCTGAATGGAGGGGCTGCGAGGCGAGATCCTCTCTATAGGGCGAGGTACAATTGCCTGATTACAACGCGCCCATAAAGAAGGACATCGAGTGTCATATGATCTAACCGCAATACTTACGAATCAGGAGGGAGGATGGCGAATTGCGAGAGGAAAGCGCCGGCGGTCGGATGAGTGTCGTATTGGGAACGACCAAAAAGGGGGCAGGGTCCATTTCCCTATGCGGAGGGGAAGGTCAGACCGTAAGCATGGGAGAGATGCAAATCTCTCGGAACAAGACAAAGCTCGGGGGCGTTGGGGCCGGCGATCAGCGCTCCAGGCGCCATGATCTAGTCATTCGGCACCGATCAAGGGGAAAAGACGAAAAAAGGAAGAGAAATTGAAGGGGACAGAAGGAATCCACTTAACTCACCAAAAAAGGTGCAGGTGCCAGGGACATGGAAAGGCAGTCTATAAAGAAGAGGGTGCTAAGGAGGGCATTAAAAAGCCTATATCAGGACGCGGGCGGGAAAAGGGGGGGGAGAATGGGGGACGCCTCGTGAGGAAAAGGGTCTGACGAAAGTTAGTATTTCGCCTAATGGGTGACGAGAAAGTCTTGAGAGGAAGGGCTTCAAAGCTGGGAGTCAAAGCAGATATGGAAATAGCGAGAAACAAACACAAACAACAAACGAAGAATCAACATCCGAGAGGTGGAAACCAGTTTTAGGGAGACAAGTAGATTAAACTAGAAAGCAAAGAAAAAGGCAGCCTTATGAGCTGTGTACGGGGGCGCTAAACCAGTTGGGGAGTCAGAAGAGAGTACGAAATGGGGAGTTCGAGCCACGGTGGAGCGGGAGCGTAAAAAGGTCTGAACCACAGGCATAGTTGAGACCAAAAGACATTTACTTTGGGGAAAAACAGGCTTTTTGCCGCGCAAGCGGGAAGCCATGCAGACAAATTCGAGGAAACGCCATCTGGATTCCACGGACAGAGAATGAAAGTTCTGTTGGGGGGTTGTTGTTTGGTGGGGTTAAAGCGACCTCAGGCGGGCCTAGTGTGACAGGATTCCCGACACCGACAGAAGTAAAAGAAAGACTCCGCAGTAAACGAAGAAGCGAGAAGCGGAACGGACCCCCGGGTGGAGTCCCGGGGGTGGAACGAGGCTTGGCGGCAGTGGGGGATTCCCCCGACGAAAAACTCCAAAGAAAACCGGGGTCACCGGATACACGCAAAAAGGGGAACGACTGGATGGAGACTGAAAAAGGCGAATCGACGTAGCAACAAGGAGGCCGTCCGAAGCAAGGATATTGACAATTAAAAGTACCAAGGCTAAAATCTGCCACGGGAGTAAGAAAGGAATTTTAAGGGGCATCACTGACTGATTGAAGGGGGGGGATCGAAAGGGCAGCGGCCGGAGAGGAGTGGTGAAGGACCACCCTCGGTGCCATCAAATCTGAGCATTACTCATCGATTCAGCTGGTTCATCGAAAAAAAAAAACCGTGCAACAGCCCGGCGCGCAGGACGGGTGTGCGGAATGCTCAGTAGTGGACCAGGAGCGTATGGACCCGGTCGTTCTTCCAGGCTGAGGGGCGCGGAAGCGGGCAGTCAGTGACTAAACTAACTCAAACCAAAAATCGCCAGCGGCGAAAGGGGGTCCATCAAAGAGAAAAAAAACAACCTAATACTGTAGGGGAAAAGATCAAGCCTACGAACTGGAAACGGCAAGCGTAACTTGGCTTTGCCCTTCTAAAAGAGGGGGAGAGGCCGAGGAAGGCGCCCGCCCGAACGAACTTTGCCTCCAGAGACTCATTGGGAGGGTAACTATACGAAGCTACGAATTGGTCGGCCGTGCGGGAAACCAAAACAAAAAACAACCTCTCGGGGACAGGAGGAGATTGCCAAATCGTCAAAGAAGGAGGAGAGATTGTTAGACTGCAAGCGACAGACGAAAAAGCCAAAGGAATTTGAAACGACCAACGAAAAAAAATACAAAAAACGGTTACAATCACCATCCGCGTTAAGATGGTCATCGTGCAACGCAAAAAAAAAAATACAACCGGAAAAAGAACCGGGGCTAATGCCATGAAGGAAATCATATTAGCTCATCAGGCAATGGCGTCAACCACGTACGTGACGTCCGGACGCTTAAGGCGCGGCATCACCTCCCCAAAAGAAAGGAGGAAGAAAGGATTACAACCGTGCCTTAAAGGAAAGGGGGGAGGAGCATGCTGGTCGACCTCCCTGCTCAAAAGGGGCTAAGTGCGGCATCACCCGCGGGGAAAAGTTCGTTCGGGCAGCTGTAGGATAGGAAGGCTCACCGGTCGTCTCTGAGGAAGGGGCGCATCTACACGAGAGCAGGGCGCGGGCCTTCGCCAGCGGAATACAAACAAACTGGCCAGGGGGGGCCGGCCGCCATCGGGGGGATTCCGTGCCTGGTTGATTCGGGAGAGAGAAAAGCCTCAAGGAGGAAACTTAAATCCAGGGGGGAAAGCATACGCCTTAGACCATCTACTCAGGCGGGGAAGGGGGGACGGCTGAAAAAGAGACAAAGAAATCGTACGTCAACGGACGCGCATAACTTGGAGAGAGCAAAGAGAGGTTCGCGGAACCGGGTTTTAACACTTCCGGAGGGCGACAGCGCCGGGGGGGGGTAAGGAATTTAGAAAAATGGAAAAAAGGGAAGGGACGAATGGCCCGCCCGGAAAGAAAGGTCAGGGAGAATCCCAAACTGTCAAGGCCTCCAGATCCGAGATTTCGGGGGGGGGGGCCGGCAGAAAGGCGCCTTGGGTAGTGGACAGCCGAGGACCCAGCACCCGCGGTTCTATCGCCTGCCGAGCGCCCCATAAACAGAAATAAACACTGGGGGTGAAAGACGAGCTACCGTGTCTTCTATCCAGCCCGCAGCAGTGAAGAAATCACAACTCACGGGGCGAAAAAGAATGACGCCAGAGTCATTGGGCCGTGTCTCTTAGAGACGAGTGGTGGGTGACTAAGGGAAACGCAAGGAAGGACACTTCTTATTGAGACACAGGGAAGAAATTTACGCTGATCTTCATGTCCTGGGGCACCGATCATAAGGTGTGATAGGGATTGTGGGGCACAGGACTCGGCATAGGGGAGGAGGCTTTAGAAAGAGGGGGAGCGACGATATCATCTTCTTTCGTCTATTTGGAGCAATGGCGGACGAAAAAAAGGGGCAGCCGAGTCTAAAAACAAATCGGGCAGAAAAAATACGAGGGGGGTTTCACTTGGTCAACCGACCTCCGCGAAAAATTCGACGGCGGGAGGAGTCGGGGAAGACAAAATCAGGGCAGATGTATGGAATGGGCAGGCGGTCGGGGCGCTCTTTACGAGGAGCTTGAAATGGAATACAAGGAAAGCGTCAGGTCAAGGCTAAAGGGCAGGGAGGGAACGAACGGAGTGAGGTCTCAGGTTGGCAGAAAAGGGTGGGGCTAGAGGGGAGAGGACGACATAGAACTTGGAAGAAGGAGGAGTTGACTCGCCCATACAGGTAGTCACCAAAGGCCTGCAAAGCCAACAGCCATCCCGAAGAACCAGAACGGGGGTAAAAACGAAGAGAAGAATCCAAAAGGGGGGTAACAAGGGTGTAAAGAGCTCCGGTCAGCCGGGTCGCAAAAAGCTGCATTCTATCCCGGCTGAAAGGGCGCGAGACGAGGGACAGGAGGCTGGGGGTGCACACCAAAGAAACTCCCTCCGGCCATCAATCAAACAGGCATAGGGAGGAACCGAAAGGGGGAAACCTTCAATATTAAAGGAAAGAGAGAGGAGGATCGCCCGACCTTGTTCAGAGGGGGGTCATATCGAGAGAACTCCTGTTGCGTCGAAGAGAGGGGTTCAAGGGCTACATCCAGCATTTGTAAATTTTGAATCAAGGGGTAAGGGGAAGTAGGGGTTCGGCGGAAAGCAGTCATGACCACGAACAGCCGCCTCAACCTTAAGCCCGGGGGGTTCAAGACTATAGGGCTCCTTCCTTTACTGGAGGGAAGTCGGCGACTTCTTGATTTGGGTCGGGACGAAGCAAGACAAAAAGAGAGGAAACTGACGCTCTTAAACAAGAGGCTTTATTTCAAATCGAAACGTAAACCAGAAGGGTAAGACGGGACGTGGGACCCGCAGGAGAAAGATGGAAAAGCGGGATGGACAATACTGCAATGGAACCAGGGGAGGGGGTTGGGGGTCTAAACCCTTTGGGTCGAACAGCCCTTTGAAGCGACCAGGGGAAAATGGGGTTTTCATAGGAAAAAACCCAGACGCCTCGAAACTACTTCGGAAAAAACGCGCAGAGGAAAAGGGCGCGTAAATCAAGCCAGAAAGGCGGAGCTTGAGGCAAGCCGGCAATCGGAAAAAGGGGCTCGGACCGGTCAAATTAGTGCCGATCTGCTGGGGGGGGAAGCCTTCCCGCCGATGCATCCTGATCACCTCATGCTAAGTTAGAAGAGGAGGAGGAACCATCATAACATCTCCTTAAGAAGGGATTCAAAAGGATCTACCAGACTCCAAAGACCTAATTGGGGCAAGCACTTCTTCGTCACATCAAGAGAACCACCTGGTCACCTCTCCCAAGGATCCTGCATAGGAAAACCTCAAAGAAACATCGTGCTACGGATCGCGGCTCTGGAAAAGGAACTACCGTCTGATTCCCTGCAAAGTGGGATCTCCTAAGAACCGAGGGGCCATGCTCGAAAAAAGGTCTTCTCGATGGGATCCATTGCGGGAGGACCTGCCTCTACTAGAGAGAGATACCCAATCGGGAAACGAGGAAGTCAAAAACTGCTCGCGTCGCAAAATCAAACGCAACGAAGGGAACTGTTCTAAAAGGCAGAGACGGAACAAAAACTTACTATGAGCCCTGAAGAGCGAGGAAGAAGAAGCCCGCTCTCCAAACGGGCACTTGTCTAAACACTAAATTAAAGAGTCAAAAATCCCTCGAGCAAGGAGAAAGACAAGGTCACCATAATGAAACGTGAACCGGTAGGGACTTGACCCAACTGGAAGATTCTCGAGCGGCAGGTGAGAGGGTCCCTCGGTACAACGAGCAAACACAGGAAGTTCGGGCCGGAGCAGCACGCCATGGGGGGAGGGAAAAAAGATGCCCATCCGAGAGGCGATGCCCTCAAAAGGAAAAGGCCGGGGAGAAAAAGAACCGGAGGCAGACTAAGGCCCGGAAAATGTTGCAAGAAAAACCAATACGTAACGCGAGAGAAGGCAAGAGGGGGGGGGAAAAAAAAATAATGAAAAAATATACTCATACGACCTGGAAGACAACCTTCCTGTTTTATTTCCAGCTGCGGGAAGCACTAGGAGAAAAAATGTGACTAAGACTTCAGGGGCACAGATCGCATCTCACAACAAGGAGAGTAAAAGAGATATGGGGAAAGTGCTAAGATAACAGAGGGAAGAGGCCGAGTCTAGAAGCACACTTAACCAGGGGCCGTACGGGAAAAGAGGGGGGCTGTAATCTAGGAGGGAAAGGACCCATCGGAAGGTCTCTGGGACTAGAAAGGAAGAGGGGTGGGAATTTGAAAACACTTTAGAGCAGGGCCCGTTGGGGCAGAAAAACAAAGGGGCACCAGAAAGGAGAGATCGGGGATTCCGGAAGAAGAAATGTGTGCGCGGAGGGACTCCGAGGGAGGGAGGAGTTCGCTAAAAACGAAACAACTCCAAGAAGGGAATAGGATCTATCTGAAGGGAAAGAGAAAGGCACATGAAAGGGGGATTCTTATCATTCAACGGCGGAAAAAGAAGCCTTCTTGAGAGGGTCATTTTCGACGAGAAAAGGAAACGGTGGGGGGGAGAGCGGCGTACCGTCATGCTCAGGGGGACTATGCTCTTCCGGGAGAGATGGGGAGACGGCAGAGACGCAGGAGGGAATTGAGATCTCCGGATGCACGAGCTCTCCTCGGAGAACCCTATGGGTCTCGATCGAGTAAGGGGTCGCCCAAGAATGGTGTCGGCAAAAGAAGAAACAATAGAAGAGGAAAGGCAGGTCACCTCCAGGTCTCTCCACGTCTTTAGGGTAAAAAGAAGTAGGGGGAAGGGGTCCGCTCTTCGACGACAAGCAGTCGTACCAGGAGCATAGATGCCCCTAGATCATGAAAGTAGAGAGTATGGGAAGGGAGGTGGAGCCGACGGTGTGAAAACTGAGAGGGGGGGGGGGAGAAAGAAGAGATATATGTTTGCTTCAAAACCTGATTAGTATCTGTTATGATGTTAAACGAAAGACTCAGGGCCGATATTGTGAAAAAAAAAAAAAAAAGCTAAGGGCGAGGAGAGGAAGGGAAGCAACATCTGAAAGCTTGAAGCCCGAAAAAGTCGGGTAGAAAAACGTCCCAAAAACAAAAACCAGCAGAAAGGGCCGGAGGCCCCAGCGCGAAGTAGCGGGGGGTCAACGGAAGTGCCCGAGAGTGGGCCTAAGTCAGCAAGCGAGGGGGAGCGGAATGTTGGTTTCGGGGCCAAAAGGGGTCATCGTGAAAGGAGGGGGGGGTAAGGAGATAAAGGGCGAGAAAACCCGCCCATACAGTAAAAAACTCTTTCAGCCCGCAGCAAAGCGGGAAGAGGGATTTCCCAATGCTCCGAGACATGGGGTCAAAGAGTAGCGGGAAAGGAAACCGTCCTTTTTGAGGACTCGCCTGCAAAAGGCTTGGCAATTGGAGCTGGACACAACAATCCAGGGCCAAGCCGACGATCAACAAAAGCCGAGAAAAAGAGAAGGAACACCACTCGACGGGTCCCTGTGGGTGGAGGCGGGGGGGGACTTGAGGCTTCTCGCGAAGAACCCTGCCCCCGATTACCTGGTAGACGTACAACTACCAGGGGTCACAAACTGCTGGAGGGCCAGGACCCAGAGAAGGAGACCGGGCAAAAAAACCTTCTTCCTACAGGATATTTACGATGGGAAAAAAACCCTTACGCCAAGGAGAAGCCCAGGTACCATTAAAAGATTGAGGTCATCCTCTTCGTTCAGAACGCGACGAGGAGAAGGGGGAGGACGCGGAGATATGAGTCAACACTCCCTCAGGTGACCAATAAGGACGGGGTCGAAAAACTGGATGTGAAAAAGGAAGACCGACGCGCTGGAACACCCAGTTGGTCGGGAGCGCCTTTTATGGACTGAGGAGAAGGAACCAAGGACGGGTCCATTCTTTAGAAACGAAAAAAACAGACGTTACGTCCCCACCGGGCCTGGGCGAACATCCCCCAAACCGGACATCGACCATGAACGCAAGAGGAAAAGCACAAATCTACCTCTCAACTCTGAATAAGGGAGTGGGCCAGCTGTCCTCAAAGGAGAAAGAAAAAGGGGGGTACCCGGAACTCTCCTGTCTTTTAATAGAGAACTTTATAGCGAAAAGACCCGACCCGAAAAGTTCTCAGGAGGAACATCCATCTTCCACTTGCGGGAAAAAAAAACTAAAGAAGAGACAAGTGCGCACTCGTAAGAAGAAAACGTGAACGGGCAATTAACGATGTAGGAGGGAGTACGCAATTAGGCTCCGAATGTGTTCGAAAGGCCAGGAGCACAGCGGACACATCCTAAATCAGGCAGGACCGACGTCGACTCCATCAAGGGGACAAATTTACATAAGGAACCGGCAGGGAAGCCCAGCCCGGCGAGCAAGAGTGAAGATCAGAGTGGAAAAAGGGCGCTGGCGGAGAAACATGCGACTTGACTTGGCGAGGCGGAACGCGGATAAACGTCAAACCCACCGTCTAAAAAGCGACGAAAGGGAAAAGGGCTCACATCTTCGACCGAAAAGAGGGGCGGGGAGCTCATCATCCCTTACGGGGGAAGGGCCCTGGCTTGGGAGCCGAATGTGAAACGGCCAATCAAACGGCAAGAGATCGGCAGTAGGGGCAGGGGGCGTACTCTGGCGCTCTCCAAGACAGGGGGAAGGAGGAGGGACTTCAGAAACGACACAACCGGCTCCGGATGAAGTTCCGGCCGATCTCTGATTCGAAAGGGGGGAAGGAGGAATCCGATAAGATTCGCTCGATGTGAGAAGGGAGAGTCAATTGGAACGAATGACGCAACTTGGGTAACCGAGAACTAGGCGGACAAACTGCCAGAAGGGGAAATCGTTCGTCACACGCTCGCAGAACTATCACAACAACACGAGGAGAGTGGGAAAGGGAAGGGGAGAAGGGGAAGAATGGGGAAATAAGGGGTTCGGGGCCAGGAGGATTTCATCCGAAGAGAAGAGAAAGTATGGCGAAGCGGACATTGACGGAGATGTAAAATACATCACAGAGCGAAGAACCAAAGTTCGCAGCAGACTACTACCAGGAAGGGCCCGGAAACCGCGAAGGGTTGGTAGGGATGACAGGCCGAAGGCCCAACGCAAGCGGCGAGCCCTGTACGAAGGCGGAACCATGCACAAAGACGAGCCGCTTCCCATGTGATGCTCGACGAGCCCGGCTACAGCAAGCCGTAAAGGAAGTGAGGAGCCCCTGCCGCACAGGACGAAAAGGAGGCGAAAGTATGCGACAATCGCTTCTAGGAAGGGGGGCCTCGTTAGCACGGGTTTTGGTGGACGGTGATGCCGACGACCCTCATGCTAGACACGAGAGATGTAGAAGCCAGCCGAAGTTGGGAATTGAGCTCATCGGACGAGGAAGGCCTGGCGATAAAGGGAAGGACGGGGGAGCGGATCAGGTGGCAGGTGGGACTAGGACTCCGGCGGATGTCGGTGTCTCTCGAGCGTCTGCGGTAGGTGGAATGCAGGAAAAAAAAAATTAAGACAACGCGTCTCAAGGAAGAAGCGGGCAATACGCCAAGAACGAATTGGGGTTTGGCTTGGCACAAGCCGGAGCACTGTCTTTTCCGAAAATACGGGGGCCAAGGGAGCCCAAGATGGATGGGGTTCGAAAAAAATCGGAGGGGAGGGAAAGTACAATCGAGAAAAAAAAAAATATAAGGGCAAAAGACAAGTGACCATGCGCCAGGGTCAGCTTCGCTCGGGGGAAAGGAGCATTCAGGTGGGGCCCGATGGGTGAGAGGGGTGGGTGTGAAGAGTCCTGGCGCTTAGAAGGGGAGGGGGGCGTTGAAGGCACAGGTTTGGACGGTCACCGGCCGGCCGCCCGCTAACGAAAAGAAGGAGAAAAAGACAGGTGAACTGAAGCGGACCCCGCCAAGGAGCATCCTAACGACACCCCAATTGTTGTGCCAGCGCCGGGGATGCCTATCCCGCGGAGGAGAGACAGTGGCTGGAATTAGAAGATGGAAGGAAGGGCACCGGGGAGGATGGTGGCTCCAAGCCATCCGATACCGAAAACTCGAAGAAGCGCCAAAAGAAGATCTTCAAAGCGAGGACCGGGGGGCAAGATACAGCAAGGAGACATTAAATTCGAGGGCAAGAATCAGGAGCTGCACGACGGCTGTGCTAGGGGTAGAAGGCGAGTGTTAGAAAGGTCCAGAAGGGAACCTGTGGGCATGTATTCCCAACGGGGACCGGGGGGACTGAGAAGAAGGCCAACCCCAAGAAGCGTCAACCCAAAGGACGAAAAAGGGAAGCCGACTTCAGCTGGGGAAGGATGTGCGTGACTGGCGAACGTGCCTGGTATGTCGGACAAAGGGCGTGTAACAAAAGGAGACACACCTGAGACGCGTCGAACACGGGAAGGAAAATTCATTCCAGGCGAAGCGGGAATGTTACGAGTTACCAAGCCTGGTTCCACTTGCGCGGGAGGAAAAAGACACGGGTGGGTCAAGCGACCTCGAGGTGGGGGGGGGGGGGCCTGAAAAAACGCCTAAGGGTTGACCAATGCCGGAGAAAAAAGAGCAAAAAGGGGGGTCATAGGAACCGCAAACAAGGCAAACCACGCGATACAGACAGAGAAAAACACGCGGGCGAAACGGACGAACCCCCACTCCGCTGCCTGGAGGGAGGTCAGGGAAACGCCAGTCGTGCGGGTGTGAACTCGCAAGTGTAACGGCGGAAAGAAAGGATCGGCGGGGGTTTTCCTCCCGGCATCTGTCTGACCTCTCAAAGATGAGACAATATCGCGCCTGAGACGCGCTTTTAACACGAGAGAGAAGGAAAGCGCGCGCCACCAAAGGACTCAGCGTAGACATCCTCAAGCGCAGGACCAGCCCGGCTGTCAAGCAACGACATCAAAGACCCGATCCACCCAGTTCCTCGACCCGTAGGATAGACGATCTGCAACGAGGAGACTTGCTGAGGGGAATCAAGCAATGACGCAGAAAAGGAAACCTTAATCTGCCCGGCCGGGAGCGACGCGAGAGACCTTGCAATGCGATGCGACTAAGGGGCGTTCGCGTTTGGTGGGGGGGGTCCGACTGGGTCAAAGGAAGCCTTGAACACCCGGGGGGAGAAGAACCAAGTGACGCCGAGATCTCATCCTGCTCGCGGAAGGGAGAGAAAAAAGAAAAAGGGTCTAGCAGAAGAGACTCCCAGCTCGGGCGTCCTCTAGCCAGAAGGAGCGAAGGCACTCCCGGCGCAAAACGGGCGCTGGTAGTCAACGAAAGGCTAACTCCAGAAGCCGCCAAGGCCGGAGGAATGGAACTCAAAACGAGCATCCTCACTAAAGGATGTCGGCCTCCCCGGTATCAGGTCGGAGGACTCGCCAGGGGGAGGGAGGGAAAAGAAAAGGGAGAATTGCCTCCATCTCATCTAGTGATATAGGGGCCAAATGGACACCGGCCTTTTCGGCGTCTCCATCCAAAGGAGCCTTAAAATATCCGGTAAAAGAGAAATCACCGAAGGAGAACGCCATTCAATATTGGCAAAAACAGCCGGCGCGAGTTTCGCGAAAAAAAAAGAGAGGAAAAACACGTGGCAATAAGGCCAGAAAAAAAAGAAAGGGTTGGCGTGTGCTGCAAGCACTCGCAGCCCTGGACGGAAAAAAGACGCAGGCCTCCGACACTCCAAAAAACGAGGAATCAGAGGGGGCGCGAGCGTCGTCAGTAGGAAGCCTAGCTCGGCCAGCAACAGGCTGCAAGACCCACTTCATCTTAGATGATGGGGGAGATAAAAAGAATCTTAGACGCCAGGGATCTTGGGGGAGTTCGCGAAGGTCAAACGGCGTTTTCGTCCTAGGGGGCCCAACCAGGAGAATCATGGAAGTGATTTGCCCAAGACCAGCCCCTCAGCCTGAGAAGGAGAGATGGGGGAGCTGAGCCGGAAATGGCGGGGTCTTGAAGCAAAAAGCGGAGGACATAGAAAGGAGATGTCTGATGCATCAATTCTCGAGACGGAACAAGACCAGGAGGCCGGGAAAGTGCAAGGGGCAGAGGAAACATCTGCGACCTCCTTAAAAAATGAGAGGGGACAGGGTGCCGGGCAAGGCGCGGCGGATGAGGATGGCCTAAAAAGTAATTTCTGGGGTTAGCGCGGGGGACGGGGCAGTGGAACGTCTAATAAAAACTGAGGCCTGATGGAATGCCCGAGCTGGGAGAGAGGAGGACAGGAGACACACAAGACGCTCGGGTGGATGAAGATCCGGAAAAAGGGCGCCTCCTCGTCACGAGTTTTCTGTACATAAGGCGAAACAAAGCAATACCCTCGAGGGAAAAAAAAAAGGAGTCGGGGAATGGGGGGGGCAGTCGACTCGGCGCGCACGCAGGTGCAGTGCCAGAAGGTCAGGAAGGGGTATGACGAGTCGAGCAAAATTGGCGGGTGGGAAGAAGGTGGCAGCGCTTAAAAAAAACCGCCAGGAGATCATGACCAGATGATTGAGCAGAGAAAGGCAGCGAGGAGTGAGTGACTCCTATTATGGCGACAAACGTCGTCGAGGCGCTGTTATGAAACAAAAAAGTCCAGAGGGAGGAAGAGCGTTGGAGAAGCCTATGTCAGATGAGCACAAGCCGAAGCAATGAATCCTAGCCGAACCGGGGGGTGAACGAGACCCCGTAACTGGGCAGGCTACCGAAACATCATCATCACGGAGGAAAAAAAGAAGCGCAAATAAAAAAGTGTTGCCCGCAGTCTTCGACCTCAGGCGCGCATGGGGTGGGGGGGGAGGTGAGATTCCAAAAATGTGCTCGGAGTACGTAAAAAGGCTGGGCAAAGAGGACAAACCAAGACCAGTTAAAAAAGGAAACACGGTTGGTCAATTCCTTCCTCAAGCAGGGAAGAACAGATCCAAGCGAGGGAGGGTCTTTATTGACCTCTTTCTAGGAAAGGGGAAAGTTGGGGAGGGACTTTTGAGAAAGAAAACCGGAAGGCGGGGTAGAGGGATCTTTGGTGTAATCAATTCGTAAAAAAAAATAAAGAAAAAAAGAAAGACCATGAAGGAAGGCCAGTGGGACGGAGCGAAAACCCGGGAAGCGGGAAAACCGTGGGAACGGAGGCTTGAGGCGGTTTCATTCAAACGCGGCTAGGAAACAAAATTCCCCAAAGTGACAGTGAGACACGTCCCCACGGTAACCTGCTGGATTAGCCCTGGTCACAAAAAGAAAAAAGAGAACGTAGCAACAAGGAAGGCCGGCGCATCTATAAGTCGCCACCTTACTAACAAAATGTCCGGAGATCGCAACTTTCCTAGGCCAGAAGTGAATTCGGGAAGTCTCAGACTGTCTTTGGACGCAAAAATTCCGGACGTCAGGAAAGGAGGGGCGAGACAAAAGAAGCGGCCCGAGAAATCCAAACGGGGGCAAGCAAGGTATCGAGGAATGTGTAAGGGAAAAACACAAACCCAAAAGCACCCCAAAGAACACAGGACCAAAAAAAACCCACCAAAAAAAAGAGCCAAAACTAACACAGGGTCAGGAGTCTAAAACTTGGAGGGAACCATAAGAACCCTGTAAGGGGGTCAGTAGGTGACGCGACGGACAGAAGAGCCAAAAAACACCTGCGGAGAAAAAAACGTCGAAGCCAGCGTAGGAGGAAAACAAAAGATGAAAATTCGGCGCGCAACGAACGAATACGGTCGTGGCCGCTGCATAAAAAATTCCCCAGGGGCCGCGCCTTGCTGCAACCTTCTAGGAAGAGGCAAGAAAAGAAAAACCTAACGAGAGGAAGAGAATGTCAAACAGAGACTCAAGTGGCGTTAACGAGAATTGGAACCGCCGACAAAAGGGGCTAAGAGTGGAAAAAATAGGAGGCGTGACGCGGCTAGTCCCGGATGGGTCAGTCGGCCTGAGAGCGAGGAAGGTTCAGACGCCATCCAACAGCGAGACAGCCATGAGCGGGAAGGGACATCTGCCGCCAGAAAAAAAACCGATGAAGAGTGCCCAACATCACGATCAAAGAAAACCGAATCAGTAATCTCCAATCCGAACAGAGGATGAAGAAAAAAAAAGGCCATTTCAATGGGATAGACGTTAAACGCGCGGCGTCCGCGGAAGGCATCAAACACGCCCGGCGTAAAAACACAAGGGGCACCGAACCTGAAAGGGGGAGCATGATGTCAAACGACCGCACCGGAAATGAGGAATGTGGCGCGCATCCAGACTTTTACGTATGGCTTGCTCAAGAAACCGGGTGGCAGAGAAATTGCGCGCAAATCGGACACGGCATTCAGGGATTCGTCGCCAGGAAGCGCCAAAAGAGGTCTCGGAAACTGCGACCGGAACAAACTACAAAACGGCAGGGCCGCCAGAAAAAATCTCCTGGAGGCGACCTTTGGTGGGATGACGCAATCAGGAAAGAAAAGGGATGGAATCAGATCCGTAAAGGAACCAGCATACGCAGGCGCTGAAAGAGTCTTGCAGGAAAGAGAGAGAACCGCCATCTTCAGGAGGAA
>Ga0179593_1616078_pt1 | contig 14144 bp, 22 predicted proteins | sample CZODoug2_1_08_16_FD_185931 | JGI IMG/M metagenome (GOLD analysis project Ga0179593, IMG submission 185931) | Vadose zone soil fungal communities from Angelo Coast Range Reserve, California, USA - CZODoug2_1_08_16fungal (PacBio error correction) | ecosystem: Environmental > Terrestrial > Soil >...
CCTAAACGAGAGACCGGGGGGTCGAAAAAAGGAAAACACAGAAATTCAGGCGGGAGATACGATTGAAGGGGGAAGGTCAGAATAAATGCAAAAGGGGAGTCTAAAGAAGAAATCCTCCCGAAGCGCATTCAATCATCGAAAGCGATTTTGATTAAGGAGTGGAGAGCCGAGAAAAATACCCAAAGAAGAGATGAGAAAAGATCTGAAAAGGAACATCATGCATCACAACAAGGGAAAAAGGGATAGCTTAAGTCAGAAAAGGGAGACATCAAACCTTCATCACAGAAACGAGATAAAACCAAGGCTTTTGACGAGAAAGATGTCACCGTAAAGCCTAGAGGAAGGATAGAGGAACTCCAAAAGAGGAGAGGGGAACAGGCGAAAGAGGATTGAGTAGAGTCGAACAAGGGGGACCACCCTAAAAAAACTAAAAAAGAGACTATAGGGAACCAAGGTCAATATCCCAAGCAAAGAACTGCATGCCAGTTAGCTGTCCCACGGAATTGAAGAAGTACAAACCTCGAGAAGACGTCAAGGGGGAAAAGTGCAGAGGAAGAGTAAAAATCGATAGAAAAGGGTGGCGCAAAGCGCGACCGGGGGGGAATTAACGTAGAGCGCTCCGGGAGAGAGGTCTGAGGATCAGAAAAACAGGAGGGACATGAAAAATAAGAGAAGAAAAGGGCTCTCTCACAACAGGAAAAGGAAGAATTCGCAGGCCGCAAAGAAAAAAGACTTACAGGAAGAGCGGAAGAAGGGGGAGATGAAATGAGCCATGGTGTTCAAACGAAGAAAAGTACCCATTGGAATCCGTAATGTTGGGGAGTTGGAGGGAGGGATTGAAGACAAGGGGAGGTGATAAAAGGGAAAAAAAGCTGAAAAACAAGGGTTAGGGGAAAGCTCTCACTACGTCGAAGAAAATAAATTCGGGAAAGGTATGAGGGAAAAACAACCAAAGGGTTGCGAAAGAAAAACTGACACCGGGAAAAAGGAAAAATAACGTCGCTCTCCCGGCGGCAGGTAAGGTGCAAGTCAACTGAAAAAAAGGAAGCAAGAATTTGAGAGCATATCAAGGAAGTAAAAAATGGGATGTCGGCATTCAAGGGAGTGTCAAGAAAAACTGCAAAAAGGGCTACTGTCTTAAGAAAGAGAGGGGCAAAGGAATCCAAGATCCCCGCGACTTGTGCGAAAAAAGAGAAGGACGGGGCAAAAAAAAACAAGGAAGGATTGTCTGAAGGCAAAAGAGATGACGGAGCCAAAAAAAAAGAAACGCAAAAAAAAAGGGAATGTGAACACTAAAAAGTTCGAGGCAATTCCACCCTGTCAAAACAGAAGAGGTGTACGGCACTAGCGGTGACCGGGGGAGAAAGAAAGCTAAAAAAGCAAGGTATAACATCGTTAATGCAAAGCTCTCCGCGAAGGGGTGTCGGGGAGAGACTAAGGAGACTGTCTCAGTAAGGAGGTTAGGCCGTGAGGACCTGAAAAAGCCTTGGGACACACCCAACAGCATCAGGGGGTCGACAAGGATCAAAAAGAATCGAGGAGGGTTAAAGGGTGCAAGGAAACTTGAAAAAGGAAATACACAGCATAGAAGAAGATACAAGGGGGTGTCAAAGCCACTAGGAAGAGAGGCATAAGGGAGACCAGGTAAACATGAATAAAAGAAAGTTTCACTAAGATATACCGCCGAAAAAAAAAGCATGGGCCGCGAAGAGAGGCTACAGGAAAAAGAGCAAAGAAGTCGAAAAGTGCTTATACATTCACGACGAAAAGGGGGAAAACTATTAAAATCCAGTGGAAGCATCAACACAATCACAACCTATCAAGTGCAAAAAAACCTAAAATCACCCAGTGAGGTGGGGGGGGGGGGAAAAGACTGGAACTTAAAAGAAAACAAGGAAGGGGGCCATCGGGGGTAAAAAAAAAAAAAGATGCGAACCAAAAGAAAAGAGCCACCTCGCCGCAGGGAGGAGAGAGAACATCAAAAAAAAAAGGAAAACAAGAGGGAGATGAAGTCAGAGAGGAAAATTAGAGCCTAAAATTCTCACGAAAAAACCAACTAAGATGCGAACACACCCGACGAACCCGGAAAAAAAAGAGAAGTAACTCAAGCGGCTGGAAGGAAAGAAACGGGGGAGGAAAGTGGAATTATAATCGTTAGAAATCGGCGATAAGAAACATGCTAGAAGGGGGTGCACGGAAAAAAAGAACTTAGAAAGTGCAAAAAGCTGGGGGAAAGTGTAAAACCTGTGAAGGGATTAAAGAGGAACAGAAGGGGGACGCCGAAAAAAAAGTGGGGGGAGGGGAAAAAACAGGCCAAGGAAATCAGTTAACAGGACTTTATAAAAGGGGAAAGCTAACAAAGGGGGTTTGAGAAGGCGGCAAAGAAAAGGCAGCCGGTCGCGAGGGAGCCTGAGGGGAGGAGGGGGGGGGCCAAAAAAAAATATGGAGGGGAAATGAGACATTCTAGATGTAGAAAAAGCGAGGGGGCAGTGCCCGCTCATCGAAAAAAGGCCGCAGGTAAACCACTGGACCCTTAAAAAAAAGAAGAGCAAGAAAGGATCGCAAGGAAAAAAATCATCAAAGAAAAAGTGGAAGGCGAGCCCACAAAAGCGGCGCGGCCGGGAAAGTTAAGACTGAGAGGGGGGAATAGAGCAAAAAAAGCCAGCCGGAAAAAAAAAGTTAAAGAAAAAGCGATGGGAAAGGGGGGGTGATCCACAAAACCGGGGGGAACTGCATCCGAAAAGCGAAAGACAGCGAAGGGGGGGGAACAGATGTTTGGGTTTATAGGTTTGTGTTGGTTGTTTTTTTTGGTGCCCCCACCAACCCGCCCCCCACCAAACCCCCCCCACCCCCAACCCCCCCCACCCAAAACAACCCCAAAAACCCCAAACCCCAAACCCCCCCCCCCCCCCACCCCCAAACAAACCTCCCCAAAAACCTACCCCCCCCCAAAAGACCCCACAAAAGACACCCCAAAATCAAAACACCCAAACACACCCCCCAAAAGACCCCCCCCCCAAAAAAACCCCACCCAGAAAAACCCCCCCCCCCCAAAAACCCCCCCCCCCCCAACCCAAGCACCCCCCCCCAGAAAACAGGTTTTGTGGGGTGAACTCGAAGACGGGAGGGCAACTCAAGACTAAAACAAGACTCTAAGCGATAAGAAGGTGTTCAAAAAATGTGAAAAAGAGGGGGACACAAGCAGGGAAGGGGCACGCAGAAGGGTATAACACAAAGAGGAAAGGGGAATGTCCCGCCAGATCCTTTGTGAGAAAAGGCAACACGAGACCGGGAAAGATGAGCGCTGGAGAAGTGAAAAGAAAGTTGGAGGGACTCCTATCATAAGGAAGAAAAAAGATTACTAAAAGAAGGCGCTCGCAGCAGGCGGTTTGAAAAGCATGAAAAAAGTGGAAGCTCAGTAAAACCCCGACGAGAACGTGAAAATATTAAGTTGGGAAGGTCTACCTTGTAAATACGTACTTGGGGGGAGAAGCTGGCGTCGAGGAAAAAGGGACTAAGAAGGGTTGGGAGAGAAAGGGGGGAAAATCTGAAAAGGGGAATTTGAGGCTCAGTTCAACTGAGCGACCGGGATAAGGGAGGCGAGGAGGGAAAAGGCATCTCTCTCAAAAGAGGGAAGGGAAAGAGAAAGGGAAAAAAAGGGGACCCCCATGGGGGAACGCTCAAAAAGGGTAAGATTAGATCAACTAAAGAAAAGAAATGGCAGCAGAAAATCAAAGGTCATCCTACGAGAGGGGGGTGGAGAAAAGATTTACAGGGACGAGGTCATTGAAAGAAAATATAGGAACGACTTCAGCGAAGAACCCCTGAAAAGAGAGCTAGGAGAAGCCCAGACGAGAAAAAAAAAAAAACTTTGAGGAAAGGGGAAAAGCCTACTGGCGAAGATGATCGGAGAGAAAAGATGCCGAAAGGGGGGAGACCAAAAAAAGCGGGAGACCTAAAAAGCCTTGTTGAAGCAATAGCAAAGGGAGCGGGATTGACTAAAGAAGAAAAGGCTTACAAAGTCTTGCCGCGTGAAGGGAAGTTCAAAAGGATTGGGAAAGAAGCTGCAAGGAAGACTAGAAATTGAGGCACAGGGAGGTCGTCGCTGCGGAGGAGGCGTGGTGGATCGAAAGAAGGAGAGCGAGGGGAACTGCGAATCAGTCGCTGTAAAGAGGTCCGTTAAAAATCAGGAAATTGGTGGAAAGGAGGGGGGGGGGCTTCACGGGGAAGACGGGAATGTGCAACTGGAGAAAAAAAAAACATTGGCGAAGGGGAGAGGTCCGAGAAGGAGATGTGCAGAAAAGAAAGCGATGTCCGAGAAGAAGGTACGAGAGGTCCAAAGGCCCGATCGGGGGGGAGACATGTCGAAAAACTCCAAAAAGCAGATGAGGGGAGACGAATCAACTTGAAAGGGAGAGAAAAAGAAGCGAGAGCGGGCCCCAGAGGTCCCAGGGCAAGTACCATAAAGCGACGAAAGGAGGGCCCAAGAAGCCGCAAAAAAAACCGTGCACCACCGCCGCAAACCAAAATTTCGGTCACGGTCAAAGAAGGCACACATTGAGCCGTGAAAGAAAATGAGAACGGCCAAAAACTGTGGAATACGCCGCCAAGGAAAGAAATGGAAAGGAGACGCGAGAATGGAAATCATTGACAGAAAAGGGAGAAAAAGCTCGGACACAAAAACTGAGGATTGGAAGGTCTCAGATACGGATAGATAATAAAAAGACTACCATCTACAAAAAGGGGAGGAAGGAAACAAAAAAGTCCTTAAGGGTGAACTCGCCAAAAGAGAATCTCTCAGGAGGAAAGAAAAAAAGTCTGAAAACGCCGGAAAGGGGGAACGAAGGAATATAAAGGTCTTCTGGTCTTATCAACGACTCTCGGAGAATTCCGAAAAGCTTTATCGAAAGGAGAGACAGAAGGAAAAAAATTAAAAAGCAACGCTGCGCGAGAAAACAAAAAAATCTGGGATTGGAGGCCTCAGCCACAGACCCCGCAAAGAAAAACGCCAGCGAAATCAACCGGGCCCTGTAGGCAAAGGGAATCGACAAAAAAATCGGGAAATACAAGAATGTTTTCAAAGAAGGAAGAACTCGAACAACCACATGGAGCGATGACAAAATCGCCGAGGTGGGTATAAATGACTGGCAAAAAGACCGAGAAGAGAAAAAAAATTTAACCCAGAGGGAACGCAAGGTGCGAAGCAACATCGCAGAGCGGAAAACTCAGAAAGGACTGGGACGGGGGAACCCTGCGACAGCAAAAACCTCAAAAACGCGTAGAAAAAAAAATAAAAAGAGCGACAGCGTGGCCAGGAATTCGGGACGCAAACATCCCTGAGCCAAAAAGAAATTTGGACAAGAAAAGTACGCCAGGGACGAAAGCAAGAATAAAAAACGGAACCCAGGCTTTGGAGAAGAAGAAGACTTCAGAGTGAAATATCAGGCTTGGGGCCCGAACACGGGAAAGAGTCAAAAGAGAAGTGAGTCTCATAAATCGCAAAAAAGGAATCGCCGGCAAGTGAAAAAAAAAAAAGAACCACGACGCGGAAAACTCCTCGAGCGATAATAAGCCAATGGAGACTCGTTATATCAAGGAAGAACAGCTAGCAAAAAAAACCACCCCCAAAAAGAAAAAAAAAAAAAAAGCGGATCCGAAAACTTAGTCAAGGAGGGACAATGGACTCTATAAGGGGTGAAAAAATCTAAAGAGGGAGGGGAAGCCTCGGGGGAGGGGGGTCGCGAAGAGTGCAGTAAAAAAACATCTCGAGGGAGGAATTAAGCTGTCCACACGTGAAGACGGTAAAGGAGGTCAAGGGGGGGAAAAGGAAAGAGAATACTCTGTAGGAAAAACGGCAGACTAAGATGGGGGCTAAGAAAAGAAACTCCAGGGTTCCTAAAAGAGTGATTAAAAAGGGGAAAGGTGGGGGAAAAAGAACTAAAAGAGGGGGGGGGAAGCTTATAGAGCAGGAAGTTTATGTGAAGAGTTGTATCATAGGTTGAATGAGTAAAAGGGAAAATTGGGAGAAAGGGCATGGGGGGAGGCGAGTAAAGGGGGAAGAAGACTCTCTACTACAAGAGAAAAAGTCTCATTAGGCCACCATGAAAAAAACCAGCGAAGACTTTCAAAGAGGGAACCATCTCGGTCTGAATCAAATGTTCAAATGAGAAAAAAAGCTTGGAAAGAGAGCACAGAGGAAAAGGTTTAAGAGGATTGCAAAAAATTTCGGTGGAACGGGTCCATTATCTGCGATCGAAAAGGAGGGGATTCTTTGAAGCAAAAGGACAAAAAAAAAACTGAACCGGAAGGGAGAGTAAAAAAGAACTTACAGCCGCACTCAAAAACTTGAAAGGGATCGTATCATAAAGAGGTCCCAAGCACAATGAATCGAAACTGTGACAAAGAAATCTACAGAAGTCTGCTGCAGGAGACAAAGTATACCTAAGGAAAGGAAGGGGGGAGGGGATCAACTAGAGAAAGCCCTCTTGTTATGGTTCCTTCATTTAAAAAACCCTGGGCATCCGGGGTGTTCAAGGGGGGAGGGAACTAACAACGATTGAAAAACTGAAGGTGAAATCTACCTCAAAAGAATACCGATGTAGGAAGCAAAGACAGAACGGGAAATCATCGTCTGCAAGAAAAGACGTGGGCATCAAACAAAGGGGTGCCACTGGAGAAGCGCGGACAGGTGGGAAGAGAATATGCACGAAAAGATGTGGCCCATCAGCAGGCACCACGAGGTCGAGAAAGAGTCAAGGAGTCGGACAGGAGGGGAACAGGAATAAAGGGGGCACGAAAAGATCCAAAGATCCAACAGCAGTCACATATGAGGAAAGCCGCACGAAAAGGAGGCGAGGAAAAAGGGCAAATTTCAGGAAAACGACAAGAAGAAACCAGGAAAAGAAAAACTCACATAGCCGAAAAATGAGATCGTTAGAAAAAAAAGCAACAGAAACTTGGCGGGGGGGAACACGTCAAGATCCATGAATCGGGGAAAAAATTTCGAAACAGGGCCCGAAGAAAATCAGGGAAAAAGCTGTGTGAAATTCTTCTGAAACGCAAAAGCCAAAAAGTGAAGCAAGAAAGGTCTCTAGGGAAGGGACTCGGGGAAATCGCCACAATAAAACACACTACGATGGCGGATGCAATGTATGGAGAAAGAAAAGAAGGGTGGAGAAGGGTCTCAAAAGGCACCAAGGGCTTCGAAGGGGAAAAAAACCTAGTCATTCATGTAAAAAAAACAAAAAAAGGATCAAAATAAAAAAAAACAACATTGGGTAAAATAGATCCAGTGTTAGCCGCCAGAGTTCATTGAGCGAGATCATCAGAAACTATCAGAATATCAAAAGTGCAGAGACCGCAAGCTATGCAAGAAGGTCTCCCGAAATCCTGGCGAACCTAGAAGCGAGAACGGGAAAGGGGAGGCTTGATTTGAAAATTGCTTAAAAAATGGCCAATCAGACTAGATCCCAATGGGTCTTCGAGAGTAGCCGCCTAATAAGGGACCTGGACAGAGGGAAAACCCAAAGAAAAGTGAGAGGTTCGGGTGACTGAAGATGTAAGAAGGGGAAGAGCAGCACTTGGGAAAAACTATGCCAAAGCAAGAGGGAAGAGGGTCGGGTCCTCGGAAAAAAAAAAAGTTGGGGAAATCGGGAAGAAAAATCCCTGTCGAAGGGAATTGTCCAAAGAAAAAAATATGGACGGAAACTAAGCCGCTGGGCTGGAGATAAGAGATTCCAAGGTATTCCTAAAAAACTTGGCCGACGAAAAGAAAGGGAGAAATCCGACTGAATTCAAATCGCACAGAAAAAAGGCCTTACTGCAAAAAAAACCTTCAACAAAGAAGCACGGACCGTCAGTGCCCCAAGGCTGGGAGGAGCGATGGAAGATTCGCCACAAAAAAAAAAAGAATAGAGTGGACTAGAACTTCGTGATACTCACCCCGGCGAAAAAAATACAAAGAAAAGAGAAAAGATAAAAACCCAATCGAAACCGAAGATCGGGATACATTTGTCCACATATAAAAGAGCCTCACGAAAAGGGGTCAAGAATCAAAAAGAGAAGGGGACCAAAGAATTGTAAGGAAAAGGATTACAGTCCCAAATCCTGATGTCTTAAAAAAAAGAGGGTGCGTGGAAGGGGAATTGGGAAGGCATCGGGACGAAGCTATCGGAAGGAAGGCCTTCTCAGAGGGAAAAAAAATATCAGGGGATACAGTCGGGGGCCGTAGAGGGAGGGGGACTCCGACACCAGAAAAGGAAAGGCAGGAAAGGAAAGGCACTAAAGGGTAAATAGACGTTAAAGAAAATGACCTCGGTCATAATTTGTAAAGAAAAGGGGGGGGGGGCTGAGTACTGTTGTGGGGGATGGGGCTAAGAGGAAAGGTGAAGGGTCCAAGAGGGGAAAAAGATGAAAAAAGGGGTGGGGGAATCTCAACTACTAAAAAAAAGTGGGGGAAAAAAATAACAGCGGGAGCCGCACGAAACAACAAAGGGGCAAAAAGACGTTGCAATGGGAAAATCGATAAAAGGGGGAAGAAGAGGCGGACGAAAATGAGATCACGCAAAGAGGTTGGCAGAGAGTGAGTTCATTAAGGGAATTCTCTAAAAGAAAAAAAAGAAAAACACCTTTAGAAGACCTCTCAGCCAATCGGATCCGAGAGAGTGCCCAAGAAGGTCGAAATCGAGAAAAGAGATATAGAAGAAGAGGGTAACTTTGAAAAAAAAAGTCTCGCAAATGATCGGGGGGACCCTACGGAAAAAGACCAGGAAAAAATTGAAGGGACCAAGAAGGAAGGATGGTAAGAACTGGCCAAAGAGAGGAGCAAATAAAAGATCACTCGGGCTTGTGAAAATAGAAGGACAAGTCAAGGAGAAGCTGAAGGCTGAAAAACCTGAAAGGGAGGAATCGGAGGAACTTTTAAGAGACTTGGAAAACTGAGAAAGACCGGCGTCACATGTAAAAAAGAGGGGGGATGGGAGGTAGGGGGAATCTTGGTGGAGGGAGGAAATCGCGGAATCAGGCGACGACTGTCTAGAGTTCGTCAGGGAAAGCAAAAAGGACACAGGAGGAAAAGCTGGGTCAAAAGGGGCTGGGGGAACACCTGAAAAGGGCAAGGGTGATTGGAATGGGAAGAAAAAGACTAAGGACCAGAAGTTTTGGGGACTGGCCTACTCAATGGGTAAGAACGGCAAGAAATTCCGAAGAAAACATTCCGCCTAAGGTCTACGTTGGAAAAGCTAAGGATAATCAAACGAAGAGTTCAAGGGAAGAAGTGAAGGGTCCAGGAAGAGACAATCTATCTAGAATTAGGATAGTACTGGAGGGACATCACTCGGGAAACCTCAACTCCAGGGCGAGAAAAGTCAGACGAAAAAAAAACGCGAAGAAAAACCTTGAAGAAAAGTCAACAAAGTGGGAAAAGTTTCCAGGGGGGAGGATCGTGGGGGAACTGCAATTGAGAAAAGAAGGCCCCCCGAAAAAAAAAAAACACGGGAGTGCAAACCAAAAAAGAGAAAAGGTTACTAAATCTCGCAATATCGACTGAATTTCGAAAAGGCGAGGAAAAAAAGTCGAGTGGTGATAAAAGTTCGAATTAAAGAATGTCTCCTTGGTCAGACCCGCAGCCAGGGACCGAAGTCCCTGGACAAAACCAAAGAACTTAAATCTCTTTGAAACTCCTCTCGTCTCAGTGGGAGTCTTGGGTGAAATCCTGCGGGGGGGAGGGAGATTCCGGAAATTTAAAGTTGGAAGGTTGTCGTATCTGCAGCTAGTTCATTTCCAACAAGGACCTCGATTCACCCTTAAAGAGGCTCGGGATACTCCAAAAAGAAACCTTGGGACAACATATGCCCAAAGGGGGGGGCAGAAAGGCTGCTGAACAAATTTGGAAAGTCAAAAAGTGTTCAGAGCTTCAGGAAAAATCGGGTTTTAAAGGGGGCATTAAGAAGAAAGGACTCCCCAGGAAGTGAAAAAAGACGATGAGAAAAAAAAGGGCTGGTCTGAAATTCTCGGATCGGGACAAGTGAAGAAAGCAACTTCCGAGAGTCTACCGGGTGATCGCAAAAGATAGAGAACCGAAAACAAAATCTCATCTAGAAAAAAAAACGTGCACTGTCGCCTTTTCAAAGATAAGCCTCGGGAGGGGAGGGTAGATAATGTCTGCAAAAATCACGTTCTCAAAAAGAAGAAAAGAACTGAAATAAGAATCAAGGGTTGCGTTCCAATTCGTTCCTCAATCAGACTCTAGCAGGCAGAACAAAAAATGCTCAAAAAGCACAGTATCCAGTGCACAAGGAAAAAGTCTGGGGGAAGAAAAAAAAGGGGGAGACATCAAGGCTGAAAATCCGTTAGAGGCGGCGGACATGCGAAGAGGGGAGTCGACAGTCAAATCTCCGAAAAAAAACACGAAAAAGGAAAAACTCAGCGAAAGCTTAGAGCTTTGGGGAAGGAAAAAAAAGAGGGAGTCCTGGGGCAAGGTCAGGAACACGTAAAAAGAAAAAGTAGGGCAGCGGGGTTCGTGGAATCCTGTAGACGCTCGAATACGCTTCAAAAAGAGGAGGCTGGGAAAAGCACATTTGGGGAAAAACTCTTTCGAAGGAGATGCAGTCCCGACTTCCAAAGCGGGAAAAACATAAGGGGGCGTTATAGGATGACCTTTGAAAAAACTAGAGCTGCAAGACCGGGATCCGTGAGGAGAGAAGATGGTAAAAGGGAGGACCCTGTAACTGTCAATGAAGGGAAAACTCCTTAAATGGGAGAAAAAAAAAGCTGGTATGACGAGAAAGGGAATAAAGGGGGGTTCCAAGCGAAAATTGCTTATTAAGACCCTCCCCGTCGTATGAAGACCAGGGGGGGTCGTAAAGGAATAAACGTCGAAACAAACGAGGAGGAGCTAAAATCAAAGACCTAGAGGAAGCCTTGGGAGGGGCTCCGGGAAGGTGGAGAGAAGGACTCAGGGGGACACAGTAAACCTGGGGGAACGGAAAATGTCAAATACGGTGAAAAAAATGACCAAAAGCAAAAGGGGGGGGGAAAAACACGTTAACAAAGGAACCGACTGGAAAAGGAATCTGAAAAGGGGCGCGGTGACTGAGCTTCGGCAAAGGGAATTGTACAAAAATCTCAAAACCCGGGGTTTGGGGGGGAAGAATTCTCACTATCACGAAAAAAAGCGAAGAGGTCGCGAAAGATTAACAAAACAAATAAAAAAGGTCGCAAAAAGGGGGATCAATAAGGGAGAGGAAAAAAAAGCTGGCAGAAAAGACACCCGGGAAAGCCGGAGTTGGACTAAAAGTGCCCCCGGCGATGCGAGGCGTACAGGGACAGTCTAATCGACTCTATCGCTTCAGGGGAAAAAGGGTTCGTGGGAGGGAAGAAGATTTCGAGAGAAATACTGGGGTCGACCTTGAGGGGGGTGATAACCTTCGCGAAGATCACGTGGATAAAAAGAAGAAAAGGTCTCAAGAAGGGACATTGTAATCCCTGGGGGAAGCATCGGGGATGTAGAGTCTGGTAAGGGGTCTCGGGAAAGGTCCGCCTAGAAAACTACAGAAATCGTCTCTATAGAAGAAATGAGAGCAGTCGGGCTTGAAAGAGTTTCAACAAAGAAACATCACAAAAATGAAGAAACGCGCGAACATCAGGGGCCCATATTTCTTTGCTGAAAAGATTAAAAAAGCGAGGCAAGACCAAAAAGAAAAAGAAACGAAACTGGAGGGCACTTCGCCCGCCCGGAATGTATGAAAAAATAGGGGAAAGAGATCCAGTTATAAAAAAGAAGGGATCAGCAGAAAATTAAAGATCAAACCCTCTTGAGGAGGTCCAGCAGGTGTGAGAAAAAGAAGATGCAAAGAGCAATGGGGGGACAGGTAAGTGAGAGTCAAGCTGACTTCCGCACACACAAAAAGGGAAGTGAAGGGGAAAGGGACCAAAGAGGGAGACTGTAAAGCAAGGACAAAAAGTGGGAATGCAACGCCGGGAAGAAAGCACCCCGACAAATCTCTGCTAAAACTCAAAAAAAGGAGCGTGTGAAAGGGGGGAAACTCAAGAACTGGGGCGGTCAGAGGGGACGATGGGGGAGGCGAAGTAGAATTCGGGGGTCGATTGTCCATAAAAAGAAGTGCTGAAAGGAAGATCGGAGAAAAAAAAGAAACAAAAAGGCAGTACTGTGCTCTCTGGAAAGTCCAAACGCACAAAAAGGAAAAAGGAGACATCGGGGGGGGAAAACGGTCTAAGACCAGAAAAGGGAGGATCCTAAAACCGTTGGGTGGCTGGAATGCTGAAATCGAAGGGAGTGACGAGAGCCGGCAGAGATACTGAACAAGCGCCATAACTGGCCGCTCTCCTAGATGAATACACGAGGAAAATCTCAGAGGGCATTAGGGTATGGGATGCCAGCCTTGCAGGAGATCAGGGGAAACCTCGAAAAATCATCAGAAGACAGAGGGAAAGGAAAATGAAAGGTGATAGGCGAGGGGCTCTGGAAAAAAATTCTCACACCTCGGGATCAAGAAATTTCCGCAAGAAAGTGTCAATAAATGGTGATAAAAATCGCAAAAGGAGGTGTGAGAAAGCCTCGAAAAGAAGGCGTACTCAAACTCGGAGAAGTCTAAACGCCTAGGGACAAGAAACGAAAAAAAGAGCCTCGAGCATTAAAAGGGGGGAAACCTTAGTACGACTCGTTAGGGTGACGAAAATAAGAAAGAAGGGATACGGGGGTAATCATCAAAGAGCCAGCGATAAGGAGATTCAAAAGGGGACTGGAGGAGGGAGGGGGCTTGGGGGTGCGATTTGAACGCTGAAAAAGTTCTTCTAGGCGTGATGACATGAGGAGGAATGAGAAGACAGGGAGAGAGTCAGGGAGGGAGTTGAAAGGAGGAAGGGTAGCCAAAAAAGTATTTCTCATAGTGAAATTAGGACCTTTATGGGGGAGACCGGCTTAGTTAGCCACACAAGGGTTGGTCATCGTAGGAAAAAAAAGAGATTTAAGGGAAGCTGACCAGGCTCATTAATGGGGGGGGAAATTAAAGAATCCGAACGCGACCAGGGATAAGGTAGGGTCCTTATATAGAAAAAACGAAAAGGAGGAAGAAAGCGTTGGTCAAGAGGCCCCGCAAATGCCTTTATCACGGGAAAAAAAAACCTTTGAGAGGTCAAAATCCAAAGGACCATTGAATTTCAAAGAGTCCCAGAAAAACGATGAAAACCAGTTAGCTACAGGAGGACAGAGTAAATCGGGTCAGAGAGGAAAAAGGCGTAAAAAAAAGCTCGCGGTCCAAAGTCGACGCAAACTGTAAGGGCATACAAAGAACGAAAAGTCAAAAGAACAAAACCTTCTGACGAATCAGGGTAGAGCGGTCATCACAATACGTGATAAGAAACTGGGAAGGAAGAGAAGCCTAAAAAAGGCGGCCGAGCAGTCTTTGGAGAATTGCGGTGGGAGTAAAAAGAGGTCCGGGAAAACTGCAGGCGGGGACCTGGGGGAAGGAGGGACGCTTTGAGAGCAGCGGCGTGGTCTATTGGAAGAGTAAGCAAAAAGCTCCCAACTAGTTGGGTCGGGGTGATGGCCGACCAGCGTCGAGGGGAACTACGGAGGGAAACCCGTTAGCTTCACCCAACAAGAGAAGAAAAAAAAGAGACTCGCTTTGTAAGCAAGGTCTGAGAAGGGGCAACAACGGCAGAGGGTCGAAAGGGGGGTCAGGGGGGGGAACAGTCGGCCGGACGCCTATCCAGGACTCCTTGACGAATGTTCGACGCAGCTTCGAACTAGGAAGAGCATTAAAGGCCCGCCTGGAAAGCCTACGCTATCCTCGAGAAACTAGAGAAAAATCTAGACCAAAGGGGAAAAGGGGAAGAACGACGAGAACCAGTTAGAGGGTCACGACTCCCTCCCTACAAGAAATCGAAATTGCAGCAAGGCCAAAAAAAACCGGGTCATGGGAAAAAGGAAAGTATCCTTAAAAGATCAACCGGAAAGACCCCCACCAATTGTATTATGCAAGCTGGGAAGGACCTCCCGGAAAAAAGTCTGGGGGGTTTGAAAATCTGATCGGGAAATTCCGAAATATGGAAGGAGACATAGTACAATATTCGGATTATGCTAAGAAAGAATTACGGAAAAAAAGGCAAAACGGAGACAAACG